>Ga0209157_1000202_pt1 | contig 52916 bp, 53 predicted proteins | sample GraSoiAngelo_135_FD_185892 | JGI IMG/M metagenome (GOLD analysis project Ga0209157, IMG submission 185892) | Grasslands soil microbial communities from the Angelo Coastal Reserve, California, USA - 14_0929_05_40cm (SPAdes) (version 2) | ecosystem: Environmental > Terrestrial > Soil > Grasslands ...
GAGATCAAGGCCGGCAAGACCACGGACGTCTACTTCCTCCGGACTCTGGACATCCTCAAGAAGGCGGGCAAGGACCGCACCTCGGTCGTCGCCGAAGTGACCGCCGGCAACCTGCCGAGCGGCTGGCCCTGGGGCGTCTTCTGCGGCGTGGAGGAGGCCGTGCACCTGTTGCAGGGGAAGTCCGTGAGCCTCTGGTCCCTCCCGGAGGGGAGCCTTTTTCCGCCGCGGACGGCGCGAGGCATTCCAGTCCCGGTCATGATGTTGGAGGGACCGTATGGAGAGTGGGCTCTCTACGAAACTCCGATTCTCGGGATGCTGTGTCAGGCGAGCGGCATCGCCACGAAAGCCGCCCGAATCCGGAAGCTCGCGGGAGACAAGCAGGTCCTCTCCTTCGGGGTCCGGCGCATGCACCCGGGGATCGCGCCCCTCATCGAGCGATCCGTGTACGTCGCCGGAGTCGACGCGATCACGACGCCGCTCGGAACCGAACTGTTCGGAGCGCCCGCAATGGGGACGATGCCCCACGCCCTGGTGATCGTGATGGGCGGTCCGCGGGAGGCGTTCGCGGCGGTCCACAAGTACCTCGAGGCGAAGATTCCGCGCATCGCACTCGTCGACACGTACTACGACGAAAAGACGGAAGCTCTCCTCGCCGTCGAGGCGATCCCAGATCTCACGGGAGTGCGACTCGATACACCGGCCTCCCGCCGCGGCAACTTCCCTTCGATCGTGCGGGAGGTCCGCTGGGAGCTCGACCTCCGCGGCCACAAGGACGTACAGATCTTCGTGTCAGGCTCGGTGGACGAGGGAGCCATCCCCGCGCTCGCGGAGGCGGGCGCTGACGGGTTCGGTGTGGGCACGAGCCTGAGCAACGCCCCGACGATCGACTTTGCCATGGACATCGTCGCGGTGGAAGGAAAGCCCGCGGCCAAACGCGGGAAGTTCGGCGGAAGGAAGGATCTCCAGCGTTGCCCGAAGGACGGCACCTACGAGATCGGCGTTCGGACGTGCCCGGTGTGCGGCTCGAAGATGGCGCCCGCCTTCACGCAATACCTGGATCGCGGCCGGACGGTCACTCCTCTCCCGTCGCTCGATGACATCCGACGCCGCACCGCCGAGGAGATTCATCGCGCGTCCCTCGGGCCCTGACCGAGACTTTATTCGCAGGTATCGTCTCGTCCCCGGTATGGGACGGTCCAAGGCAGACGTTCGGACGACGTACGACCGGATCGCGGAGTCGTACGCCCAGGCACGGGTTGAACCGTGGCCCGAGGTGGTCGACTTCATCACCGACATTCCGGCGGGCGACCTCGTCCTCGATGTCGGCTGCGGCCACGGGAGGCACTCGCGGCCGCTCGCCTTGACCGGCCACCGCGTCGTTGGGGTCGACGTCTCGCGGCGCCTCCTCTCGATCGGAAGGAAGTCGACGTCGTCGTCGAACGAATTTCGCTCTATCGAGTGGGTGGGCGCCGATGCGACGGCCCTCCCCTTTCCCGACAAGACCTTCGACGCGGCCCTATCCATCGCCGTGTTGCACCACCTTCCCTCCCGCGACGACCGCAGGCTCGCCCTGGCCGAGCTGCGACGGGTCCTGCAACCGGAGGGAAAGGCCCTCGTCAGCGTGTGGTCCTTCGATGACCCGCAGATCGCCACGCGCCTCGGAGGACCGCCGAAGAGCCCGGACGTGGAGATCCCTTGGTCCCTCCCGGACGGCACGACCGTCCATCGGCCCTACCACTTGTTCCGCGAGGGCGAGCTGGAGCGATTAATTATCGATTCTCGACTTCAGGGAGAAAACTTCTTCCGAAGTGGAGGAAACTGGTTCGCTTTGGCGAGGACGAATGGCTGACCTTGTCGGTACCCTACAGGGTTACGTCTCCGCGATCCTGCAGAACCCCGTGTATCTGCTCCTCGCGGTCGGCGTCCTAGCCTTGCTCATGCTGATCGTCGTCCTGCACCACATCCACAAGATCCATAGCGAAGAAATCTTCGTCCATCAAGCCTGGGGCGCGAAGTACAAGGGCCGTTAGCAGAAACCTCATATCCGCAGGGCCGCATCGAGGCAGTCCGGCTGGAAGACTTTGACGAACATCCCGGAGGGCCTGCGCTACACGAAAGACCACGAGTGGGCAAAGACCGAAGGAAAACGGGTCCGCATCGGGATTACGGACCACGCGCAGACCGAGTTGACGGACGTCGTATACGTCGAACTCCCGCCGGTGGGAAAAGTCGTCAAGCAAGGTGAGCCGATCGGAACGGTCGAGTCCGTGAAGGCCGTGAGTGAGATCTTTGCCCCGGTCACAGGCAAGGTCGTCGAGGCCAACCAGACGCTTGTAGATCAGCCCGAGCTCGTGAACAAGGACCCATACGGCGCAGGCTGGATGGCGGTCCTCGAGGTCGCCGACCCTAAGGCGGTGGCTCCTCTCATGGATGCGGCGGCTTATCGCCGACACATCGGCGAATGACTACGTTTCCTCAGGTCGAATCTTGCGGAACGCCCGAAGAGTCGTGAAATCGGGCTTCTCTAGGCAATGAGTTCGACCTGTCCTGTCGGATTGATTCAGGATGTTGGCACAGCTTCGAAATCGATCGTGGGAATCTTCTTGTCGAAGAAAATGTTCTTGTGGGACACGCTCATCGAAAGCGCAACAGCGAGGTCCGAGTGAATGATTCCGAGGTGCCTCGCGGCCGCGGCGACTCGGGTCTGACAACGGGTGTCCACGTTGTTCATGCTCGCGAGCTTCGCGGCGGATCCCACAGCGATGCCGAGGTCGATGCACCGGATCTGGCAAATCGGTCCGAGGAACTCCCAATCCCGAGACTCCTCGGTGTGATGGACAGGCGCCGCGCGCAGAAATTCGTTACAGGTGCCATATCCGCAGGCGCCGCAATCGTACATCGGCGGATACCACTTCTCGAGTCCGATGAACAGGATGAGGTCCACCTTCTCGGTCGTATCGGCGTCGCGGAAGAAGATAGAGTTCTTGAGTTTCGTCCCCCGGGCCCGAAGCCATTCCGCGAGGCGATGGAGGGTCTCTTTGTCCCGGACGATCGTGGTCTCGATGAAAGGCTTGGATCCTTTCAGGAAGAGCTGCCCTCCGCTCTTCGGTGCGGTCATGGCGCTGACGGCGCACATCTTCGCGACGTTCGCTACGACTTCTGTGAACATCTCGTGCTGGTCCATTCGCGACACCTCTCGACCTCATCCGTCTTGATATACCGCCGCTCTGTGGGTGGCAGGCAGGAAGGCGTAGACCTTGTTTTTCCTTTGGTCGAACGCCAATGTGTGAGCTCCTTTCTCCGTCGTGACCCTTTCGAGGAGTTTCATTCGCCTTGCGTCGAAGACTTCAATCACGCCCGGGGTGCCGACGGCGACATAAACATGGTTCAGCCGCGAGTTGAAGAACACAACATCGGGCGGGCCGCTGAGCTCCCCGACCGCCCGAATCTCACTCGAGTTCAGGTCTACCGCGACTAGCTTCGCAGTATCACAAGCGCAGAAGAGTTGTCTCCCCTGGGGGTCGAGATCGAGGCCATGCGGTCCAGTGGCGGGCACCTTGTATCTCTCCATCATCTTTGAGGGAGTCTTCGCATCGATTTCCAGGATGAGGGGAGGATCTGCGATGTTCAGGTAGAAAGCGGCCGTCCTCTCGTCATACACGGCCCACCGGGGGCGCCCCGGGAGCACCACGGTCCCGATCACGGCCTTCTCACTGACGTCCACCATCGAAACGGTCGATGAATTGCCGATTTCGGGGTCGCCGACATTTGCCACCAGCAAGAGTCCTCGCGACGGATCGAAGGCGAGCCCGTTGGGACGGATTCCCGAGTAGAGCCTCACCATTTCGTGCTCTCGGGCGACTGAGAAAATGCTGATCGTGTTCTCCCCGCGATTTGCAGTGAAGAGGAGACCCTTTTCGTCCGACACGAGGACGCCGGCGACACCCTTCAGTCCGTGGATTGACCGAAGGAAGCGATCGGACGCCGAGTCCATGACGTCGACATCATCGTTGGACGTATGGGCGACGTAGACGCGCGAGGACTCGCGATGGACCGCCGCGTGATCGAAGCCACCTTCCCGTCCATGCGCGGGAAGCTCGACGTGGCCCAGGAGGCGGAGGCTCATCGAGGCGCGTGCTCCAACTTGGCCTTGCCCTCGACCTTGAGGCGACAGTACGTGTAAAGCGCATCGTATGCCGGGAACTGGAGCCGCATGTTCTCGAAATCGTCTTTCGCGTTCTCACGGAACCCGAGGGCCATCGCCTCCAGGCCCGCGCCCTCCGGTCGAGGATTTCGAGGCCCCGCGTCCGCCGCGCGCACGATCTCCGCCATATCGAGGAGAGCTCGATCCGTGAGCTTGTACTTCTTGATGATAGCGTCGAAGCTGCACCGCTCGTCGCCTCCCTCCTTGTAGTGGTGGAGCTCGGCACCGGGGCTGTCATACGGTATCGCGTTCTGTTCCTTCGCGACGTCCAAGACCTTTTCGCGCGGCACGAACAGGAACTCCGACTTCGGATCCACGAATTTCGTGATGAGCCAAGGACACGCGATCCGGTCTACCTTCGCCTTCTCTCGGGTTACCCATTTCATTCAAAGCCCTCCTTGGGTAGAGTGTCTACGCAGGTAGTGTATCTATGTATATTAATCTGTCCGACGAGTTGGTCGGCGTGGCCGTTGAGGGCCGTTGAGTTAGCTTATGTACGCGTATAAGCCCGAATGCGCTTTGCCCGGCACGGGGTGAGTTGATGGCTGCCACCGCACCGCGAGGCATGAAAATCGGAGCCGTGTCCCTCTGGCTGCTCCTTCTCCTGTCCGAGAAACCGATGTACGGATACGAAGTGATCAGGGAACTCGAGAAGCGGTTCTCCGGCTACTGGAGGCCAAAGACCGGCACGATCTACCCGGCCTTCGAAAAACTCGAGGAGGGAGGTCTAGTGACGAGTCGAATCGAGTTCCGGGATGAAGGTCTCGACCGGAAGCATTACGCTCTCACGGAGAAAGGACGGGGCGAGCTTTCCCAGACCATGAGGCATTGGACCAAAATGATGGAAGTCCTGGAAATTTACCGAGAGGTCCACGAATCGATCTTTCGTTACAAGGGCCGCCTCAGCAAGGACGAGCTCTCGAAGTCCTTGGTGGCGCTGGGGGACGGACTGGGACGGCGTTCGGTCGATATCTCCAAGGTCCTGCCGGGACAGAAGAAGATCCTAGTTCAGCCCACCGAGCCCGTGACGTTCAAGCTCCTCTACGCCAAAGAGGAGGACGAACTGGAGATCCACATGGAACTGAAGTGGACTCCGATCCACTCGGCACGTCCTAGGGGCAAGATCGCGCAGCCCCCGAAACAGTCGCGGCGCACGCTCTGAACGCGGTGGCTTGTACGGATTCCGGAAACTGGATTGATCGAGACGGCAAACTCATCCTCCTAGAGAAGTCCGTCCGCACCGTTCCCTACGGTTTTCTCGGAGTCATCTACGGCGTCTACCTGGCCCAACTCGGATTCAGCGCCTTCGCGATCGGAATCGTCCTGACCCTGACCGTGCTCAGCAGCGCATTCTACACGTTCATCATCAGCTTCGTCGCGGACCGGATTGGCCGGAGGAGAACGCTCGTCTTCTTCGCCCTCACCGATTTCGTCGCGGGAACCCTGTTGTTCGTCTCGACGGACTGGTGGGCTCCGGTGCTCGCGGGCATCGTAGGGAACATGACCGTCGGGGCTGGAGAAGTGGGACCGTTCCTCTCGCTCGAACAGGCGATTCTTCCGCGGACCGCCCGCGCCGATCGCAGGACGCTTGCGTTCAGTGTGTACAACTTGGTCGGATACGGCGCGTCTTCAGCGGGGGCGCTTTTGGCGGGACTGCCGAGATACATGGGCTACCCGCCGCTGTTCCTGGCCTACATGATCTCTGGACTGATCGGAGCGGTGCTCTACTCTTCCCTCTCCGGAGCGGTCGAACCGAAGTCCAGGCCGGGGCGACGGCCGGCGCTGTCCCCCCGCGGTCGTCCCATTGTCGCCAAGTTGTCGACCCTGTTCGCGGTGGATGCGTTCGGCGGCGGCTTCATCGGACAGAGCATCCTCTCGTACTATTTCTTCCTCCGATTTGGACTGGATTTGGCCACCCTCGGGGCCATCTTCTTTGCGACCCAGTTGGTGACCGCCCTGTCGTTTCTCCTATCCGAACGAATCGCCCGGAGAATCGGCCTGTTGCGGACGATGGTCTTCACTCATGTGCCCTCGAACGTCTTCCTCATCGGGGTCGCGTTCGCGTCGACGCCTTTGACGGCCGTACTCCTCCTCCTCTGCCGTCAATCGTTATCGCAAATGGACGTGCCCGCGAGACAATCCTACGTTATGGCGATCGTCGACGAATCGGACCGGACCGCGACCGCGGGGCTCACGAGCACAACGCGCACCGTGTCCTCGTCGATCAGTCCATCGTTGGCGGGCTATGCCCTCGCGAATCTCTGGTTAGGCGTACCGTTGGTGGCCGCGGGGATTCTCAAGTTGGCGTACGATGCGTTGATCTACAAGGAATTCCGGCAAGTTCGCCCCCCGGAGGAACGAGGGGTCGACCCGAAGTGAACCGATCCGCGAAACATCCCATGGAGAGTGAGTCCCGAGGCGATTCGAACCTCTGCCTTCTCCGCCGGGCGGTCCCTAGCTGAGGAAGTGTGCCAGCTCCGGGTTGATTTTGCTCGCGTGGGTCCAGATCAGGCCGTGCGGAGCGTCCTCGATCGTGATCAGCTTGCATCCCTTCACAAATTCCGGCATGCGCCTCGCCGAGACGGGGAAGGGCACAATCCGGTCGGCCGTGCCGTGGATCACCAACGTGGGCACGTCGATGCGTTTGAGGTCGTTCCGGAAGTCCGTCGATGAGAACGCGGTGACGCAATCCAGAGTGCCTGTGGGCGAAGCGGCCGCCGCGATGTTCCAGTTGAGCTGCACGGCCTGGTCGGTGATTTGCTTGCCGCGGAAGACGTCCACGTTAAAGAAATCCGATAGAAACTGCGAAAGAAACGCCGGACGGTCTGCGGCGATCCCGGCCTTGATTCCCTCGAAGGCCCCGGCATCGACTCCTTCCGGATTGTCCGCCGTCTTGAGCAGAAACGGTGGGACCGCGCTGATGAACACCGCCTGGCTTACGCGGTCGGATCCGTACTTGCCCAGATAGCGGGCCACTTCGCCGCCGCCCATGGAGAAGCCGACCAACCCGAAATCGCGGAGGTCGAGCTCCGTCACGAGCTTGTGCAGATCTTCGGCGAAGGTGTCGTAGTCGTAGCCCGTCGTCGGCTTGCTGGACTGGCCGAACCCTCGGCGGTCGTAGGCGATGACCCGGTTGCCCGCTTTCAGTAGGTCCAACACCTGCTTTTCCCAGGAGGCGCTGCTTAAAGGCCACCCGTGGATTAGCACGACCGGCTTCCCCGTGCCGTGGTCTTCGTAATACAGTTTGATGGGTCCCGAGTTTTCCTGGCCGACAGTGATGCTGCTCAAAATATCCCTCTCCGGGTCTCCGTACACGAGTGGTAGTATATGATGACTGGTACTGAGACTATGAGTGGGCCACCGAAATATGGAGGCGGGAGCGATGAACCCGATTCAGCATGGGAGCGACTGGCGATCTTCTCTTTGCGTCTATCGTCGTTTCCGACGAGGAATCGGGACCCAGAGGGCGAGACCTTCTTATCGCAGAACCAAGTACGGAGAAAGAGTGCCCGCGTAGGTTAGTCCGGACAGACTATCGGGCTTCGGACCCGAAGACCCCGGTTCGAATCCGGGCGCGGGCGCTCCAGGGGGAAACCTCCGTCTATGACGCCGAAAGCGTCCGTCAATTCGAGCGCAATCTCTCAGCCAGTTGCTACGCCGCTGACCCGGGCTGCGATTTTTCTCGTTGTAACGGTCAACCCAGGGGCCGAGAATCGAGTTGTCATTCGACACTTGTGCAAGGACCTGAGCTCGCTGGTCCGTTCGGCGGGGTTTCGTGAACTTGAGGGAAGCCTTTCCTGCGTCATGGCGGTGGGATCGGAAACGTGGGACCGGCTGTTCGGGCAGCCACGGCCGGCCGAGTTGCGAAAGTTTCGCGAGATCCATGCGGGAGAGCGCCACGCTCCTTCGACACCGGGCGATCTACTCTTCCACATCCGAGCGCAGCGACTGGACCTGTGCTTCGAGCTGGCGACACAGATCATGGCTCGGCTGGGAAGCGCGGTCTCCCCCGTGGACGAGGTCCACGGATTCCGCTACTTTGACAGCCGCGACCTCATCGGTTTTGTCGACGGGACGGAGAACCCCAAGGGGCAGGCGGCGATCGAGGCCACCCGCATCGGGGAAGAGGACTCGAGGTTCGCCGCGGGTAGCTATGTGATTGTGCAGAAGTATCTCCACAATCTAACGGGATGGAATGCACTTCCTACGGAAGAACAAGAGCGAATCGTCGGTCGTACGAAGCTGAGTGACATCGAGCTGGACGACTCCGTCAAGCCCACCTTTGCGCACAATGCACTCACCAAGATCACGAAGGATGGCGCGGAGATCAAGATCCTCCGAGACAACATGCCGTTCGGCCAGGCAGCCCGCGGGGAGTTCGGGACCTATTTCATCGGCTACAGCCGCTCGCCTCGCACGATCGAAGAAATGCTCCAGAACATGTTCGTCGGCAATCCACCGGGCAATTATGACCGGCTGCTCGACTTCAGCCGTGCGGTCACCGGGAACCTCTTCTTCGTGCCGTCCGCGACCTTCTTGGAGAACCTCACGTCCGCGCCCGCGTGAGCGAGAGGTCATCACGAGCCACCGAACGGTGTCTCGCCCGCGCGAGCTGGATCATGCGAGTTCTTGCATCGCCTTCTCGAGATTCCGTAGACCTTGACGGAATTCGCCGGGGTCTCCACCCAGGCCGATTCGGAAATGATCGTCCACGCCGAAGAACCGTCCTTCCGCGATGATCGTCTTGTACACACGAAGAAGCCGTTGTGCCAATTTCGGCACCTTGATGTCGGAATGGGGAAACATCACGCTCCCGGACTTTGGCACTTCGCCGCGCAGCGCCGGGAGCTTCGTGAGCGCCTCCTCCACCAGCTTTCGATTTCCGTCCAAGATGATCTTCGCACGACGTCGGAAGAGGGACCACCGCTGGAGCGCCCAGGTCGCGAGAAGTTGGGAGACGGAGGACCCGCACACGGTCGTGTAGTCCTTCACGGCCTTGAACCGCTCCAGGAGGCGAGGATGAGCGACGATCCATCCGACTCGGAGGGCGCCGAGGCCGCCTACTTTGGTCACGGTGGACAGGGCGATCATCCGCGGTCCAAATTCGGCTACGCTCGGCGGCGGATGATGAAAGGCGAGTTCGCGGAACGTCTCATCCACGAGGACATAGCCGTCGCACTCCTGCGCGATGTCCGCGAGTTCTTGAAGATCGTTTCTTCCAAGGGGGACGGAAGTGGGGTTGTTCAGGTTCGCGAACACGAGGAGTTTCGCTCGGCCTCCGGCCGTCTTCCGAAATCGATCGAGGTCGAGGGACCATCCGTCGTGGCAATCCCTCACGACCGGGACGACGTCCGCACCGAGACCCACGGCACAATCGCGCAAGGGCGAGTAGTTGGGAGTGTCGACGACGACGCGATCCCGTGGCTGGACCAGGGCTACGTTCGCGAGGAAGTTCGCCTCCGTGGCCCCTGTGGTCACGAGCACGTGGTCCATCGCCACCTGCGCGTGCTGCGCGATCAGCCGTCGAAGTTCCGGCGGACCTCGCTCGTCCGTCCAGTTCAGGTCCAGGTCCTTCGGAAGTGTCTTGTGGAACTCGCCGAGGGTGAAGCCCTTGATGTTCGAATAGGAAATGTTCAGGCGGACGTCGTGGACGCCTTCGTAAAACCGAAGGTGCTCGAACGGCGGGAATTCCATGGGGCGGTCATCCCCATCCGCGAAATCAAGTTATGGCCATTTCTATTTATTCGTGAGAATAAAAAAAGAGACGGGCCGCGGTTCAGAGCGGCCCACAGGTGTACGGGTGGTGCGGGATCCCGAGGACGTCCGGTCGCTCGGCCCAGAGCTTGAACTGGAAGCTCCCGCGGGATTGGGGATTCACTTCCACGAGGAACCCGTCTTGCGACGGTCCTCCGAAGGCCACGAACCGTTCGGAGAAAACGGTCGTGAGCGTCCAGTCGGCCAGGTTCGAGCTCGCCGGGTTCCCGGAGCCGACCATGCCGTAGTAGTTCAGTGTCTTCAGGAGGGACGAGCCTGAATTCCGAACTCCCACGGACGAGTTCAACCCAGGAGCCACGAGGGACTCGTACCCCGCGGGATCTCGGTCCTGGATTTCGTGGAGGACGGAGGGCCAGTATTCGGCGGATCCGATGGCCGACGAAACGGTCGCGAGGTCCACGCCCGCCGCGAAGGAGACTCCCTTCGGAGCGAGGAGGGGCCCGTGCCAGCCTATGTAGTAGATCAGCCGCGTTCCCGAGACGACTTCCTCCGCGCCGCATTGGGAATAGACGGTCAACTCATCCGGCACCGTGTTGTTCGGATTGCGGACTTCCATCCGCAGGACCGCGGGAACGGGCCGGTTCGCGTTGTTCGCCAGCGTCGCGATGACGCGGAACACGCCCCCCGGGGCCACGGAATCCGGGATCCCGTCGACCGTCAGGGTGACCGCGAAGCCTGTCACCTGCACGTCCTTCGACACCGTGTTGCTCAGCGTGGGCGTCAGGATGCCCACCGCGCTCGCCGCGATCAAGACCGCCACGAAGGCGGCCGCACGCGGCCCCAGTTTGATTCCGGTTCTCATCGATCACACCTCGCCCGCCTCACCGAAGCGGGCCTTTCGGCGACGGTCGCAGGGGCGGCATAAGCCGGGCTCGTGCATGCATCGTGCACGTAGGCGGTTCGCCCCTTCGAAGGCGTCATCCTTTTCAGTGGCCGCGATGGTCCGATGTGCATGCGGGTTGCGGTCCTCGGCGCGAGGGGACTGATCGGAGGGGCTGTCGTGCGCCGAGCCATCCTCGCGGGCCACCACGTCCGCGCCATCGTCCGTCCGGGCGGTGGGGTGGCCGGATTCCCCGCGGGGACCGAGGTGATCGCCGCGGACCTTCGCTCGCGGGAATCCGTTGTCGATGCGGTCCGCCGCATGGAGGTGGTCGTCCATGCGGCGTCGGTCCCGTACCCTGAATGGCCTAGGGTGGTCCCGCTTCTCGCAGACAACGCGTTCGCGGCCGCGGCAGCCACGGGCGCGACCCTGGTTTTTCCGGGCAACGTGTACGTCTACGGCCGGCCTCGATCTCGGTTCGTCACGGAAGATCATCCGCAGGAACCGCACACGGTGAAAGGACGGGTTCGGCTGGCCGTTGAAAGGAGGTTGCTCCAGGCCCATCAGGACGGACGCGTGGACCTCGTCCTCCCGCGATACCCGGACGTCTATGGCCCCGGCGGGATGCATGACGACGTCCGCCCCGTCTTCGAAGGCGCGCTCACCGGGAGGCCGTGCCGATGGCCGCTCGATGCCGACGCGCTCCACGAATTCATTCTCAACGACGACGCGGCCGAAGCGATGCTGAAACTCCTCGGGACGCCCGCGGCGCACGGCCGGGCGGTCCACGTCCCAGGTCCAGGTCCGATCGTGTCAAGGGACTTCATTCGACTCGTCTACAGGGCCGCCGGGTCGGGCGAGCCCACCGTTCGGGTCTTCGGGCGCGGGATGTACCGCCTGGTCGGGCTCTTCAACCCGATGGCCCGCGCCGCATACGAGATGGCCTATCTCTTCGAAGATCCGATTCTCCTGGATGGAACGCTCTATCGGTCGCTCACAGGAAGCCGGCCTCCCGCGACGCCCTACGAGGACGGTGTGCCGCGGACCCTGGAGTGGTTCCGCAGCCACCGGACAACAGCTTAATACCGCGGCATCCTCTTGACATCCGTCGCGGGGGTTTCTGCGCTGACGGATGTGATTCTGGCGGGTGCCTGCCGCACTCCGGTGGGCAAGTACGGACGCGCGTTCCGCAACGTCGAGGCGGTCCGCCTCGGGAGCCTCGCGGTCGCGGAAGCGGTGAATCGGTCGGGCCTCGTGCCGGCGGACATCGAGGAAGTCCTCATGGGTAACGTGATCGCCGCGGGCCTCGGCCAGAACCCGGCGCGGCAGGCGGCGCTCTTCGGAGGCCTTCCGGACCGCGTCGGCGCGGTGACGGTGAACAAGGTATGCGGGTCCGGGCTCCAGACGGTCATGTTCGCGTCCGACATGATTCGTGCTGGGTCCGCGGAGGTCTTGCTCGCGGGCGGCATGGAGTCGATGAGCCGCGCGCCGTATCTGGTGAAAGAGGCCCGCTGGGGGATTGGGATCAACAACGTGCCGTTCCTCGACGCGATGGTGAATGACGGCCTCTGGGACGCCTACAACCAGTACCACATGGGGATCACCGGCGAAATCGTGGCGGAGAAATTCCACGTCACGCGCGAGGAGATGGACCGTTTCGCTTTGGAGAGCCAGCGACGCGCGGCCTCGGCCACGCAGGAGGGGCGATTCAAGGAGCAGATCCTCCCCGTCGACGTGCCCGGCGCGGGTCGGGTCGAGATCGACGAGGGGATTCGCACGGATACATCGATGGAGAAGCTGGCGAAGCTACCTCCCGTTTTCCGGGAGGGCGGCCAGGTGACCGCGGGGAACGCGTCCCAGCTGAGCGACGGCGCCGCGGCGATGGTCGTCATGTCCGAGAAGGCCGCCGACCGGCACGGCGTGACGCCGCTCGCGCGCATCGTCGACTATGGCACGGTCGGGGTGAAGCCGGAGCTGGTCATGGAGGCGCCGATCGCCGGCGTCCGGAAACTCCTGAAGAAGACCGGCCTCTCGGTCGACGACATCGACTTGTTCGAACACAACGAGGCGTATGCCGCCGCAAGCGTCACGGTGATGCGCGAGCTCGGGATTCCGTACGAGAAATTCAACGTGAACGGCGGGGCAGTGGCCCTCGGGCATCCGATTGGCTGCAGCGGCGCCCGCGTCCTCACGACGCTCGCCTACGCGATGAAGGACCGCGGCGCCAAGCGCGGTCTCGCGACCCTCTGTCTGGGCGGTGGCAATGCGGTCTCGATGATCATCGAGCGTCCGTGAGCGCTGAAGGCGTTCCGTCGGAAGGCCTTTGAGCGGCGAGAGTCATGGGAATGCCGTGGCCCTCGTCACAAAGCGAAAGCCGCGAAGCATCGGCTTGCTCCTCGTCCTGCTAGCCATGGGCGCGTTCGCTTACGTGGTCTTCGCTTCCGTGGCCCGTTTCTTCCTGGGCGCTCCGGGCTTCTTTTTGGTGACCGCGGTCGTTGTGGCCCTGCTCATCCCTCCTTATCTCCATGTGCACCGGGTCCGCAAGAAGGCGCAGAAACACGAAATCCTCTACCCGCCTCGGCCAGAGAAAATGCCGGGTCACATGGCACCAAGCCACCTGGAAGCCGAGGTCCTCGCCTCGTTCATCTTGGGGGCTTCTACGGTAGTCTTCCTTGTCGTGGGAGCAGCGGCCAGGATCCGGTCGAGCCTCGGTGGCTATTCAGACCTCGGACTTTACGCAGCCGGTCTCGTGCTCACGTGGGTTGCGATGGCCGTGGTTCGAATGTGGTTCTGGACGAGATGGATCGCTTATGATCCGTACGATCCGGACGGATCCTTCCCCTGAGGGGCGGCCGACCGAGAACCTATATCTAACGCCCGCCTGACCCTTCTCGATCAAGTGACAGAGCCTCGGGAACTGACGATTGTCCATGGGGAGATTGACGCCTCTGATACGACGGCCCACCTCCTGTTCCCGACCCGCGACGAGCAACCCTTTCTCCCGTTCCAGCGCTTCGCGGAGAGCATGGCGACCTCGCGAAGGAAAGGCGAGATGCACCCGCATCACGGAGAGGAAGTCATCCAGTACGTCCTCGAAGGATACATCGATCATGAAGACGGCTCGGGGACTCATACGAGCCTGACGGAAGGATCGCTCCTCGTCCTCACGGCGCGAAACGAGGTCCAGCACGCGCTACGGATGGAACGAGGGCGAACAGCCCGATGGCTTTCCATCGTCGTGCGCCTGCCTGTGACGACCGAAGCTCCCTCGACCTCGCTCCAGATCCTGACGGCGAGTCGCCCACCTGTGGGCTCGGACGGGACGGTCCGCACGTCTCTCGTCGGATCGAACGGACCTGCCCGCACTTCGTCCGGTCTCGAGCTCATTGACATCGGGTTCGCGAAAGAAGCCACGGCGTTTCTCCGAGTGGGCCGGGACCGACGAGGCATCGCGTACGTGCTCAGCGGGATTGGATCGGTCGAGAACCACGGCCTCGAGCCTGGTCACGGTGTGCTCCTCGAGAACATGTCGGGGCTATCGCTCCACGGCGAGGCGGGCTACCGCGTCGCATTGGCCTCCGTACCGCGGCCTGTGGCGTGAAGGCCCGAATACTTAACAAAAAGGTTAAATATTGACCCTGCTTATCGATTAACCAGATGGTTAAACGAGAAACGGTCGCCTTGGACCTCGATGCGATCTTCGCGGCTCTGTCCCATCCGATCCGGCGCGCGATGCTCGAGCGACTCGCCGGAGGGGATGCTACGGTCAGCGAGCTGGCCCGGCCTCATGGCGTCAGCCTGCCGGCCATCTCGAGACACCTTCGCGTCCTCGAAGGGGCGGGACTTCTGAAGGAAGAGCCTGACGGTCGCGTGCGCCGTTGCCAGATCGACGCTGCGCCGCTCAGCGCGGCGTTCGGTTGGCTGACGCGCTACCGCGTCCTGTGGGAGGACCGTTTCGCTCGATTGGCCGAACACTTGGAGGAAACCCGCAAGAAAGAACGAAAGGAGGAACGAAAACATGCCCACAATAGGTAAACCTGAGAGAACGTCGAAACGAGAGCTCGTGAGCACGCACGTCTTCGATGCGCCTCGCGAGCTGGTGTGGAAGGCGTGGACGAATCCGAAGCTGATCCCTCGTTGGTGGGGGCCGAGGAAATACACCACGGTCGTGGAGAAGATGGACGTCCGACCTGGCGGGACCTGGCGATTCGTCCAGCGGGACGCCGAGGGGAACGAGTTCGGTTTCCACGGGGAATACCGGGAAGTCGTGCCTTTCGAACGAATCGTCGAAACCTTCGAATTCGAGGGGATGCCGGGACATGTCCTCGTCGAGAGCGCCGTGTTCGAGGAGATCCGGGGCAAGACGAAGGTCACGCAGAGGTCCGTCTTCGCGACGGTCGAGGACCTCGAGGGGATGCTCGCCTCCGGGATGGAGGAAGGGGCCCGCGAGACGATCGAGCGCTTCGCCGAATTGGTGGAGGAACCGAAGAAGAGCGACGCGCGGCCGAAGAAAGAGCAAGCGAGAGGTCGTGCTCAGAAGAACGAGCTCGTCATCACGAGGATCTTCGACGCACCGCCCGAGCGCGTGTGGAAAGCCCTCACGGACCCGCGTGAGATGAAGCAGTGGTGGGGCCCGAAAGGATTCACAGCCCCCTTCATCTCCGTCGACCTGCGGGTCGGAGGCGTCTTCCGGTACTGCATGCGGTCGCCCGAAGGCAAGGACTACTGGGGCACCGGTGTATACCGCGAAATCGTCCCCGGGAAGCGGATTGTCTACACGGACAGCTTTGCGGACGAGAAGGGGAACGTGGTGCCGGCGACGTACTACGGCATGAGCGCGGACCTCCCGCTGGAAATGCTCGTCACGTTGACCTTCGAGAAGGAGAAGGGCCAGACGAAAGTCACACTGCAGCACGCAGGGATGCCGGCGGGACCGGATCTCGAAGGGGCCACGCAGGGCTGGAACGAAATGTTCGACAAGCTTGTCAAGCACCTCGAGGCGTGAGCCTTCCAACTAAGGGGGACTCGCGGGCCGAACCGCGGTTCCCCTCACTATTTTCCCACCTCGTCGATCGAGGTGAAATAGTCGAGTTGGGGCGATGACTGGATTCCAACCCCGCAAACTCTTTTAGGACCCCTTCCTATGCCCCGTGATTTCCGTCCCCACGCGAGGTCTCAGGCTTGTTACATAAGGTCCGCACCGCGTCCACCAAAGACGAAGTCCTAGGGCTGATGGAACCCCTTGTCCGGGACTGGTTCCAATCGAAGTTCAAGGATCTCACGGAGCCGCAGGCCTACGCGGTCCCCCTGATCCATGCCCGGAAGAGCGTCCTCGTCTCCTCGCCGACGGGGAGCGGTAAGACCCTCACGGCGTTCCTGTCGATCATCAACGAGCTGTATGCCAAGCAGCTACGTGGCGAGCTCGAGGACCGAATCTACTGCCTATACGTGTCGCCCTTGAAGGCGCTCGCGAACGACATCAACCGCAACCTCGAGGAGCCGCTTCGGGAGCTCACGGAGCTCTCCCGAAAGGAAGGCAAGCCCGAACCGCTGGTCCGGGTCGGTGTCCGATCCGGGGATACGTCGCCCCAGGAACGTCAGAAGCAGGTCCGTCGGCCGCCTCACATTTTCATCACGACGCCGGAGAGCATTGCGATCATCCTGAGCACGCCGAAGTTCCGCGAGCACTTCGCGAAGGTCGAATGGGTCATCCTCGACGAGATTCACGAGGTCTGCTCTTCCAAACGCGGGTCCCTCCTCTCCATTTGTTTGGAGCGCCTACGGGAGCAGACCGGGCAAGATTTCGTCCGGATCGGTCTGAGCGCGACCATCGCCCCGATCGAAGAGGAGGCGAAGTTCCTCGCCGGGTTCGCGAACGGCAAGGTACGCGACATGCACATCGTCGAGGTCGACACCCGGAAATCCCTCGATCTGGCGGTCCTGTGTCCCGTGCGCGACATCACCGCGGTCCCGATGGAGGTCGCGAACGCTCGGATGTACGACCTCCTGAGCGGCCTGATCGACGATCACCGGACGACCCTCATCTTCACGAACACGCGGAGCGGAACGGAACATGTCTCGTTCCGGCTCAAGGAACGCGGCGTGGAAGACCTGGAGGCCCACCACGGCTCCTTGTCGAAGGTCACTCGTCTGGACGTCGAACAGAAGCTCAAAGAGGGGAAGCTCAAAGCCGCCGTCTCCTCGACGTCCCTCGAGCTCGGCATCGACATTGGGTACATCGACCTGGTCGTGCAGATCGGCTCGCCGAAGTCCGTCGCAAAGGGACTCCAGCGAATCGGACGGGCGGGCCATGCATATGGCGAGACCGCGACCGGCCGCATGATCGCCTTCGAACCGTGGGACCTGATGGAATGCGCGACCTTGGCGAAGGCCGCCTACGACAACCGGATCGATAGGGTGGAGATCCCTCGCAATCCGCTCGACGTGCTCGCCCAAGCGCTCGTCGCGATGTCCCTCGAGAAGCGCTGGGGCGTCGACGAAGCGTTCGAACTCGCGCGGCGATCGTACCCGTTCCACGATCTCACGAAGAAGGACTTCCTCGCCGTGCTCGACTACCTGTCCTCCCGCAATCCGGACATCAAGGTGTTCGCGAAGATCTGGTTGGACGAGGAAGAGGCGCGCTTCGGGAAGAAGAAAGGAACCCGGATGATTTACTACACGAATGTCGGGACGATTCCGGAGGAGGGGACCTACCACGTCTTCTCGGAACGCGGCTCCCCGCTCGGGGAGCTGAGCGAGAAGTTCGTCGAGTATCTGAGTCCGAGCGACGTCTTCGTCCTCGGCGGGCGCACGTACCAGTTCGTCCGGGTCCGCGGGACCTCCGTGTATGTGAAGGATGCTTCCGGCCACAAGCCGACCGTCCCCTCTTGGACCGGCGAAATGCTTCCGCGGTCCTTCGACCTCTCGATCGCGGTCGGGGAATTCCGCCGCGACCTCGCGGCCAAGATCGCGAAGGACGGTGAGGCCGCCGCCAAGGAATGGCTCCAGCAGGAGTACCGCACGGACACCGGCTCCGCGCAGTCCCTCGTTTCGTACGTGCAAGAGCAAGTGGCGCTGATCCCGGAGCTCCCGACGGACCGGCGTGTCCTCCTCGAAGGCTACATCGACGTGAAGGGAAACCGGAACGTGATCTTCCACTACCCCTTCGGACGGCGCGTGAACGACGCGCTCAGCCGTGCCTTTGCCTTCGCGGTCACGGAGACTCACCGGACAAACGTCCGCGTGAGCGTGACCGACGACAACTTCATGATCACGGTCCCGAAGCGGATCGAGCTGAAAGGCCTCGCGAAGCTCGTCACGAGCAAGAACCTCGAGGATCTCCTCCGCCGGGCGATCCGGAACACGGAGTTGTTCAAGCAGCGCTTCCGCCACTGCGCCACGCGGTCCTTCATGATCCTCCGGAACTACAAGGGCCGCGAGGTATCCATCGGACGGCAGCAGCTCCGGTCCCAGCGGGTCCTCGACTGGCTCCATGAGATCGTCGACTTCCCCGTGGTCAAGGAGACGTACAACGAGATCCTCCACGAGGTCATGGACCTCGACCACGCCCGCGAAATCCTCGGGCGGATCGAGGCAGGGGAAATCACGGTGGCGGAGAGCGACTTCGCTTCTCTGCCCTCGCCGTTCGCCCACAACGTCGTCCTGCAAGGCGTCTCGGACCTGGTCCTCATGGAGGACCGCTCCGCCCTCCTGCGGGAGCTGCACCGCAAGGTCCTGGAGCGCGTGATGCCCTCGGACCAGATCAGTTCGATCCAATTCCAACCGGGAGAGATCGTCGAGTACTTCCGACGAAAGCTCCCGAAGGTCGCCCGGAAGGAAGACATCCTGTCTTACCTGGATCGCGTAGGTGACGCGAACCTTCTGCAGGAGAAGGGTCGGAACGTGTTCGACGTCGCGACCGCATCCTTCTCCGACGTCCGAAAATGGTCCGGCCAACTTATGGACGAAGGATTGATCGAGAGTGTCTGGACGCCGCAGGGCATCCATTGGGCGCCGAAGGACCACGTACCGAACTACGTCTCGGTCTACGCACAGCGGTCCCGCCTGAAGCCTCCGGAAGAGAAAGTTCTCTCTCTCCTCAAGGAAAAACCGCTCACCCACAAGGAACTCCTTCGGAAGACGAAACGGCAGAAGGATGCGCTGAACGAGACCCTGCGGAAGCTCGAACGGTCGTACCTGGTGGCGCGCCGAGGCGTCGAGGAGACCGTCTATGCGGCGCGCGAGCCCGTTCGGGGACCGTTCGAAGAGGCGCTCGACAAGATCCTCACGAAGCGGCTCGATGTGGACGGGCCGTACAGCGCGACGGAGCTCGCGGTGGCCCTCGGCCTCGAGGCGGAGCTCGTCGAAGAGGTCCTACGCGACCTCGAATCGGAGGGCGTCGTCTCCTCGGGCCACTTCCTCGTGGATAAGGAGTTCCAGTTCATGCTCACGCGGGACCTCCAGCGCCTCCAGCGGAAGGGCGAAACCCGCGAGGTCTTCGACGAGACGCAGGTGAAGGCTTTCCTCCTGGAGAAACAATTCCGGAAGATCGAGACCCTCGACGACTTCTTCGACACGTTCCTCGAGGCCGGTATGGTCCTCGACATCTGGAACCACACGACGTCCTTCGACTACAAGGAATGGACGCGGAGGCGGTCGTCCGGGGACATCCTCGAGGGACGCTTCCTGAACGGCCGCGTAAGGTACGTCCGCGCGCGCGACGTCCCTCTCTTCCTCTCCGCCTTCCCCCGAAGTCCGCTCACCGAATTCGAGTCCAAGGTCCTCGACGTGATCCGGGCTTCGGAGGGCATTGACATCTGGGGGATCACTTCGAAGTTGCGCGAGGAGAAGGAACGGGTGAAGGAGGCCCTCGACAAACTCGACTACGACGTGTACGTGATCCGAAAGTTCCAGGGCGATGGCTGGACCGCGCGGAACCTGTATACGGCCTTCGACCCGCCCGCGAAGGAAGTGAAGGATGCCGTCGAATCGCTCGTGAAGCGCTTCCTCGCCGCCTACGGCCCGGTGCCCTTTTCCGGGATCCGAGAATGGGCCCGGTTCGAGTGGGATGAACTCGAGCGGCTCGTAGACCGTCTCGAGGAGCAAGGCCTCGTGACCCGCATCCTGGTCACCGGGAAGGCGGAAGGCGAGATGTACGTCCTCGCGCAGGATCTGCCTGCCCTGCGGAAGGCCTCGGGCAAGGCGGTCTCCGATCCCGTCCGCGTGCTGTCTCTCCTGGATCCCTGGACGCAGCCCTTGTGGGCCCAGGTCGCGAGCCGCTACGGGGAGGGTTGGTTCTTCCCCCTCGTGAAGGACGGGGACCTCGTCGGGATGGCGGAGGTCTGGGAGATGAGCGGGTGCATCGAGGTCCGCGAGCTCGACCTGGCGTCTCCGGATCTGCTGAAGGAGGCGATCGACGGCCTCGTGCGGATGATGTCGTTCTACGCCCTTCGGGGGGTCGATGTGTTGCGTGTCACGCGATTCCAAGGCAAGGACGTCCCGGAGGCGGAGGACCTCTCCGCATGGAAGCGAGCCGGCTTCGTGCGGTTCTCCGATTTCGTCGCGTACGGGCCGATCGTGCCCGTCGACTTCGAGAAGAGCGATCTTCTTGCCTACACGCTCCACAAGCAAGGCATCGCGGCCGAGACGCGGTTCGCGGATCCGATCGGGGCCGCGAAAGCCCTCGGTGGGCTCCGATCCGATTTCGCGGCAAGGCTGCGTGTGAAAGACTTCCGACCGTTGGACCGATTGCATCGGAACGGTCTGCTCTCCAAGGGCCTCGCGATCCCCGAATACTGGACCTACTGCTCCGAGGACGACCTCGGTCTCTTCAAGGCCGCGAAAGGAACGCGACTCACCAAAGACATGAAGACGGTCGTGAAGTTGATCGAAGAGGAGGGCCCAATCTCGCGCCAACGACTCCTCGTCCTCTCGGACCTCAGCCGCCCATCGACCGCGACCGCGCTCCGGAACCTGTACGAGGGACTCCATGTGACGCGGGACGCGGACAACCGCTATCGCCTCGTTCCGGACCTGAAGATCGGTCGGGATGAGGCCCGCCGAGAGGTCTTGCGCCGGATCATCCGGAGCCTCGGCGTGACGTCGGCGGAATCCCTTGCGGCCTACACGCGGTTCGAGTACAACATGGGGGAGACCCGCCAGCGTCTCCGGGAGTTCGAACGAGAGGGCTGGCTCACGAAAGGCTTCCTCGCCCGCGGCGAGCGCACCGTGATGTGGATCCTGAAGGACGACATCGACCGCATCGGGCAACTCGGGTTCCGCCGAAAGTTCGTGCTCACGCCGATGGACAACCTGTTCCTGTATCTGCGCGAGGCGATCGTCGCGAAGTTCCACATGGGCTATTGCTACGTCGTCTTCGATGGCCCCGAGATGGTGGCGGCGTTCAAAGCCCGTCGGCGGAAGTGGCAACTCATGGTCACGGAGTTCCAAGGCGACCCGGCCGCCCGCCGGATCGTCGATTTGTGGGAATCCGAGAATGAGCTCGCGGTGGAGGAGCAGGTCGATCGCATCTCGGACCACGAAGTCATGGAGTGGTACGCCAAGATGTACAGTCGCGGTGCCGGGGACAAGTGATTCTCCGAAGGTCGCGGGCAAGTTCATAGCGCGGGATTCCGTTGCGCCCCTTGGGGAGAATATGGGAGTCCTCGGCATCGACACGATCGCAATCGTCGTCTCGGATCGGCACAAGGCGATTCGATGGTATCGGGACGTCCTCGGACTCGACGTCGCGTACATCGGACCACGCATTTCGAACGCGGACCCATCCGTCCAAGGGACGCCGGACGACGCGGGTCACTGGATCGAGATGGGCCCTCTCCGTCCGCGGGCCCGGGTGCACGTCTGCCAGATGGACGAGACGGAACCGGGTCCAACCGGGATCACGTTCCTCACGGACAACATCCTTGCGGACTACGAGCGGATGCAGGAGATGGGCGTCGAGTTTCCCGTGCCGCCCGAGAAGATGGAATGGGGCGAGTGGCTCGGCCAGTTCGCCGATCCGGACGGAAATGTGTTCGATCTCAAGCAACCGATTTCGACCCGGGATTGGAAGGGACAACCGCCGGCGGATGAGCCACCCACGCGACCGCGGGTCAAGCGGGCTCGGCGCGCCCGCGCCTCTCCAGCAGGAGGACGCGGTCGGCGCACGAGGCGGCCTCATCGAACCGCCCCAGCTTGGTGAGGACGAAGCCTTTGTTCACCCACGCGCCGCGGTAACCCGGATCGATTTCCAGGGCGCGGTCATAACACCGAAGCGCGTCTTCGAACTTCCCGAGCCGCGCGAGCGCGTTTCCCTTGTTGTTCCAGGCGACTTCGAAGAGAGGGTTCACCTTGATCGCCGCATTGAAACACCGCAGGGCGTCCATGAGCTGCCCCATCCGGGTCAGGGCGTTGCCCTTGTTCACCCAGGCCACCTCGTTCCGTGGGTTGATGTCGAGGGCCGTGTCGATCGCGCGGAGCGCCTCCTCGTACCGGCCGAGCAGAATCAACGTGGCGCCTTTCCCGTACCACGGGATCTCGGCTCCCGGAACGTCGGCCCGGGCGGTGGCGATCGCCCGATCATATTCGACGAGCGATTGCTCGTAGTTCTTCCGCTGGACGTCCCGTTCTGCCCGCACCAATTGGCGTCGGAGGACGGTCGTCGATTGGCGGCGGAGAATCTCGGTCGCGGCGAGGGCCGCCGGCCACGGCGTCCCAACGAGGATGCCGATCACCCACGGGATCGTCAGCCAGTAGGCAGGGTTCAAGGCTTCCGCGAACCCGTGGCCGGCGATCGGGACCGCAGCGGCGATGGCGAGCCAGGCTCGATGTGGGCTTCGGAGGAGCCGTCGGGTCGCCCAGGAAAACGGGAATGCGGCCGCGATGGCAAGGGCCGTCACCTCGGTGGAAGGCCCGTTCCGGAAGATGGCGGCGCCGAGGCCGAGAAGGATGCCCGCGACCAGAAGGAACGCGTCGAACCGAGGGGGCGGTGCGGTGTTTCGCCGCGGAAACGGGATGGACTGGTAGGCCGCGATGCCGATCAGGACCGTGGCGATTCCGGCGCTCACGAGGGGCTGCCCGAGAGCTCCGGCGAGCATCAAGCCGACAGCGCCCGCGAGCACGAGCCCGCCCAGCGTTTCCGCGGGTAGACCTGTCCTCGGTAGTGAGGACGCGCTCGCCTTCTTGCGAACGATGCGATTGGAAGGGACGGGGACCGTTCGGATGGGCGACGCCTTGGTTGGAGGTCGCGCCGGCAGCGTGACCCGGAGCGGTTCCATCCGGGTCTCCATCGCGATCGGAGCTTTCGAAGGTTCAATCCGATTCGCTAGCGGCTTCGCTGTTGGTCGGGAAGTCGTAGGCGGTTTCACGGCCAGCGGTTTCGCCGCGATCGTGGGCTTAGCCGCGAGAGGCGACGACATCTCCTTCGGCTTGGACGCGAAGCTGGGAGCGCGCGCTGGTGGAATCGGAGCGGGCGACTTCGGGATCGGGCGCGGGGTTGCTTTCGGAGGCTGTTCGTGCGGAGTCAGAGGGGCCGGCGTGAGCAAAGGCCGTTCCGTTTCTTCGAGGAAAATGTCGACCTTCTCGAGCGCCCGTTCCCGTTCCACGGCTTTCGGAGTGGGAACCGCCATCGCGGGGCTTGTTGCCGGAACTGGCTTCGGTGTCGGGGCTTCGCGAAGTGCCGCGCCACAAATTTCGCACTCGACGACCTCGGGATCGTTGTCGGCCCCGCACACCGGGCAGAGGACGAGGTCGAGAATGTCCTCTTCCTCCGCCGCGGGTCCCTCGGCCTCGGTCTCGAATTCCGCCGCGCATCGCGGACATTTCGAGTCCCCCGCGCCGACGAATCCGCCGCAATTCGTGCAGATGAACAAGATGCCGACTTCGCCCTTCTCGAGGACACGGTTCGGATCGCGGTCCCGCAACTGTTTCGGATGGCGGAAACCCGCCTCGAACAATTTGAGCGCTTTCTCCCGGTCGAGCCCGAAGGCTCGGCTGAGCCGGACGACGGCCTCGTCGATCACGAAGGCCCCGCAGTTCCTGCACTCCGTCTCGTCTGGAGGGATTGGCTCCTGGCAGACGGGACAAAGAACCCGGGGCTGTTTCCCGGGCATCGACATTGGCTTCGAGTCGTCCCGAGCCGCATAAACTCACCCCTCCCGTTGTCATCTCCGATACCGGGCCGGACGCGCGCTTAAGTATCGCCCCTCGCTTGGTCCGCCTGCGATGGCATCGAACGTCGATTTCCTCGTCGCTTTCCTCCTGGGGATTCTCCCGGCCATCGGGATCCTGTGGACGTCCCTCCGCCGGTTCGACCGGCCGTACGTCGACCGGACACTATTCGACGACCGCCGGGTGTTCGGGAGCCTGGCCGTGGGCCTCGTGTTCGGGACCATCGCGAGCGTCTTCGCCCTGTCCATCCCGCGAACCGATATCGTCGGGGTCCTCGTCGCGGTCTCGGCGAGTTTCTTGTTCGAGGAATCGTTCAAGCTCGTCTGGCTGAACCGTCGAAGGTACCAGGGGCGCTTCGACACGACCTTCTACGGCGTCCCGCTGGGAACCGGCATCGCCGCGAGCGGGGTCGTCGCGGCCGCGTGGGCCTCCCGCGATGTCCTGTACGTCCCGGAGACCTTCGCCTTGCTCGTCCTCTATTCGATCGGACTCGGGCTCATCAACGCAGACACTGGCGCCCTCATCGGGTTCGGAGCCTCGCGGGGCGAGATGTGGCGCTATTTCCTGCGCGCCATTGCAGTTCGCTTCGCTTACGGCGCGTTCCTGTTCCCGTTCATCCTTCCGGGCATCCCCGACGTCTACGCGGCCCTTTCCGTGACCACCGCGGCCGGCTTTGGCTTGCTTATCTATTACTACGTCTACCGTCGGATCCTCCCGGGCACGCTGCCCGAGGAGCTCCGCCGCGAGTTGCGCCGCGAACGGCGCCGAGCGTCCCTGCCTAGGGGCTGAGGCTCACCGCGCGGTAGAACCCGTCCTTCGGTTCCATTACCAGATTCGCACGGATCAACGTGGCCAAGGCTCCTTCGGCGTCCGCGATTCCCAGGCCCGCCAGAACCCGCGTCCAATCTTCGAGGGAGAAGACCTCGAGTTCTCTCGTCAGTTCGACGGCGGCGGCCCGGAGCCGGCTCGCACGATCGTGCGGCTTTGATGCGACGCCCACAATCCGGAGGTGGACGTCCCTGAGGCCCGCCAGAACCCGCGTCCAATCTCCGAGGGAGAAGACCTCGAGTTCTCTCGTCAGTTCGACGGCGGCGGCCCGGAGCCGGCCCGCACGATCGTGCGGCTTTGACGCGACGCCCACGATCCGGAGGTGGACGTCCCTGGACCGCCTTCGGCGCGCGGGCGTGGCGGCTTTCCGATATGCGGCGAGTCCGCCGGCGAGCTCCGCGCTCACTTGCCCCACCAACGACGCCAGTTCACGCGCCGTGTCGGCTCGCGCCCGCACCCGGGACGGGGCGATTCGGATCTCAAATCCACACGCGCAGGTCGTCGTCTTCTGTTTCAGGTCCACGCCCTTGGCCCGTTTGCATCGAGGGCAGACGATGACGCCGTACATTCGTCACGCGAGGAACACGAGCGCGGCAAGGCAGGCGCCGTAGTGATCCATGGGAATGCTCAGTTCTTCGATGCGGTAGTCGATTCGTCGGAACTTGATACCCCGCAATTTGGCCATCTCTCCCATCTTCCACTCCATGACCTCGCGGAGGGAGTTCTTCGTGCCGTGCATGTGGCCTTCCGCGACATAGCCGCCGAAGCCGTCGTCCCGGAATCCGTAGGCGATGCCGGCCGAGACCGTCTCGCCTTCCCCGCCCCGTTGCTGGGCGAGGACGCAATGCGTGATGGCGCCCATCGGCAGGTCCCTCTTGCGCACGGGCTTGATGCCGACCGGCAGCACGGAAGAGACCGACACGATGTTTTGCTCCGCGAGGCCCGCGTTCTGGAGGGCCTCGTCGAAGGCGTTCAAGTCCGAGACCTTGGAGACCGCCTTGCCGGACGTGACGAAAAACTTCGTCGGGATCGGTAGCATGCAACCCTGCGAGCACGCCGCATTGTCGGGCGGGACTTAAGGATTTGCAAAACGGATGCGGGTTTCTCGCCGACTAATATCTACTGATTAATATGTATTAGGCTGGATGGACTAACCGACTTCGGTGCGCGAGGAGGTCGCGAGGGAAATTCCACAGGCACGTTCTTGCCCATGCTGTACGCGTCCTCGCCCCAGGAGTAGTACCCGTACAACACGCCGTCCGTGCGATACCCGAGCCCGCGGTACAGCTCGATGGCCGCGAAGTTCCGCGTGCTCACTTCCAGCCGGATCGTCGAGACCCCTCGTTCTCGGCTAATCGCTTCCGCTGCCGCCATCATGCGGGTCGCGATGCCACGTCGGCGAGCCTGCGGGTTCACCCCGACGGAAAGGACCCGACACGTGTGCCCTTCGAACAGGAGCATCATCACCGCCGCGAAGCCGGCGACCCCGTCCTGAACGAGGGTCAGAGCGTGATTGTTGCCGAGGATCCACGCGACGTGATCTCGACGGAAGGGGTGTTCTTGGAAGCAAGAGACCTCGAAGGAGTAGAGCGATTCAAGGTCCGCCGGCCCTGCGACACGCAGCACAGAATGCGAGGACGCAGCGCAAGTAGTTGTCCTTTTCGACTCGGATTGCACTTCTGAAGACCTGACGCGGCGCATCTTCATCGAGACGGCCGTCGTGCGGCGAACCAGTATTTTCGATCCCCTCGCCGCGGGGGAGTCATCCGTCGGATACTGCCCCAGGAAGCAACATCGGTGAAACCTGCCTTACGCAGAGCCGCGCGGATCTGCGGCAGGGAGTATGCGCGTTCACGGTGCAATTCGTCGGTTCGGGCCCAGTGTTGGCCACGGCGCACGAAGCAGGTCACCTTCAGGGTCGCCAAATTCCGTCGAGCGTCCCAGGTAGAACGGTGAAGCGCAAACGCGTCTCGGGTGTCCACTTCCAGGAAACTCGGATGCCTCTGCCATCCTTTGGAGAGGGTCTCCAGAGTGTTCATGTCGAACAGGAACGAGCCACCGGGACGGAGGGATCGGAACACGCCGGCGAACGTTTTGTTCAAATCCTCAAGCCGCAGGAGATAGTTCAGGCTGTCGTACCACGAGGTCACGAGATCGAACTCATCGTGGAAACGCAGAGCGCGCATGTCACGTTCGACGAAACGGATCTTCGAATGGGCCTCGCGGGCTTTGCGTCGGGCCACTCCAAGCATCGCGGAGGATCGGTCCACGCCCGTGGTCAGGTAGCCTTTCCTCGCCATCTCCAGGGCAAATGTCCCTTCTCCGCACGGGACGTCAAGGACTCGATCGGGGGTCAGGTGAAGCGCGCGGAGGACGCGCGGCAACAGCTCGGCAACTCGCGCACTGAACTGGTTGTATCCGTACTTCGAGTAGACCTCCGCGAAATCGGAGCCGTAAAGCGTCGGCATCCCCCGACCGGGTAAGTCTCGCAATCTATGAAGTTTCACGGGTCTCCCCTACAGCCGCCGTGTCGTCCTCGGTAGACCGCGAAAGAGTAATCTAGACCCACCGGGATGGGACCCGGGTTCATGGTCTCCATCGAGGAAATCCTAAAGGGACGCCATACTGGCAAGGCCGTCGAGCTGCGAGGCTGGATCTACCGGACGCGCACGGTCGGCGGGAAGGCCTTCGTCGTCGTTCGGGACGCGACGGGGACCATCCAGGTCGCGATCGCTCGGGACGTGGTCTCCCCGGAGGCTTTCAAGGCTGCGGAGAAGTCGCTCATCGAATCCGCGGTCATCGTCCGCGGGAAGGTCGTCGCGGACAAGCGAGCGCCCGGAGGCTACGAGGTCCGGGCGGAGGATTTCCAGGTCGTCCACTTCGCGGAGAAGTTCCCGATCCAGGAGGATCAGAGCGAAGAATTCCTCCTCGACGTCCGCCATCTGTGGGTCCGTTCCCAGAGGATGACGACGATCTTCCGGATCCGTCACACGGTCTTCGGCGCGGTCCACCAGTACTTCCGCGACCACGGATTCTGGGAGGTCTCCCCACCCATGATCACGCCCGCGGGGAGCGAGGGCGGCGCCACCCTCTTCGAGGTGGAGTATTTCGGCCGCAAGGCTTACCTGACCCAGTCGTGGCAACTCTATGCGGAGGCCCTCGTCCTCGCCATGGAGAAGATCTACTACCTCGGCCCTTCGTTCCGCGCGGAGAAGTCCCGCACGACGCGCCACTTGACGGAGTACTGGCATGCGGAGATGGAGCAGGCCTGGGCCGGCATGGACGACGTGATCCAGCACGCGGAGGGCGTGATCTCCCACACGTGCCAGCGCGTCGCGGAGGAACGTCCGGACGATGTCGTCGCGATGGGCCGGACGCCGGACTTCCTGAAAGCCGTGAAGCCTCCCTTCGAGCGGATGACCTACGACGAAGCGCTGAAACTGCTCAAGGCGAAGGGGATCGATCTCGAGTGGGGCAAGGACCTTCGGACCCTCGAGGAACGCGCCCTGACGGAAGGAAAGTCGAAGCCGATCGTCGTGACGCACTATCCGCGGATCTCCCAGGCGTTCTACAAGGCGAGGGACCCGAAGCATCCCGATCTCGTCCTCGGGTTCGACGTGATCGGGGGCGACGGGGTCGGCGAGATCGTCGGCGGGAGCGAACGAGAGACGGACCTGGAGGCGATCAAGAAGGCCCTGGTGGAACAAGGCGAGGACCCGAGAGCCTACGAATGGTACCTCGATTCCCGCCGATACGGGAGCGTGCAGCACGCGGGTTTCGGGATGGGAATGGAACGGTTGATTCAGTGGATCTGCAAGCTCGGGCACATCCGCGATGCGGTGCCGTTCCCGCGGACTCCGGGGCGCTTTTCCCCATAGGCGCACCCTTATTACGCCCCCATCGGCTAGCCGCATCGATGGGCGACGGTTCCGACGACGATCCCTTCTACACACTCCTCGGGGATCACGCCGACTTCGTCGATAAGCTCACGGAACTCGAGGCGACCCTCGACGAGATGATCGCGACGCGGGAGGCCCGCGAAGCGAATCGAATCATCCTGGACGAATCGATTCGGTTCTTCGAGGACGAACTGCTGCCGGTCCTTGCGGCGGAGGACGAGACGATCCTCCCGCCGCTCGAGGCGGCGATCGGCCGGTATGGAACCTTAGTGAACGTGGTCGCCTACGAACACGACGAGATTCGCCGCGGCGTGGAGAAATTCAAGGCGGCCCGCCGAGACTTGGAAGCCCATCCATCCTGGGCCGCGATCCAAGAGACGAACCGCCATGGCATCTTCCTCGTCCAATTCCTATGGGACCACTTCCGCAAGGAGCGGACGAGCCTCTTTCCCACAGCCCGCGAGCGGCTCCCCGAGACCGAGCTAGAATCGATTCGGACGCGCTTTGCTCATTGATCCTCGAGCGCCCGACGGATTTTTTCCGCCGTGCCATCGAGTTCTGTTCGTTCCGGCGTCCTGCCGTAGCCGCGTCCAGCCCGGATCCCGAATCCGTCCCCGCCGAATCTCGGCAACACGTGGAAGTGCACGTGGAAGACCTCTTGGCCGGCCGCCTTCCCGTTCGCGAGCCACAGGTTCACCGCCTCGCACGGCAGTCCGCTGCGCCGGAGCGCCGCGGCGACCTTCCGGGCGGTTTCCAGGATGGGTCCAGAGCTGTCCTTCGAAAGGTCTTCGAGGTATGCGGCATGGGACTTTGGAATCACAAGGGTGTGGCCCGTGATCATCGGGCGGATGTCCAAGAATGCGAGCGTAGTCTCGTCCTCGTAGACGATGCTCGCGGGTGCCTCTCTCTTGACGATCCTGCAGAAGATGCAGTCCGGGACCGAGACGGGCAAGGAGCGCGCCCTCATGTCTTCGTCGTCGGTCCGAGGGTGTGGTCCGCGATGATCAGCTTCTGGATCTCGTTCGTTCCCTCGTACAGGCCGAGGATCCGGGCATCGCGGTAGTACCGCTCGACGTCGAAGTCCCCGCTGAATCCGTATCCGCCATGGACTTGGACGGCCCAGTCCGTCACTCGCTGGGCCATCTGCGCGCCGAACAGTTTCGCCATGGACACCTCGAGCGTGTTGTCGAGGCCGAGGTCCCGCATGTGGGCCGCCCGCAGCGTGAGGAGTCGTGCCGCGTCGACCTCCAGGGCGGACTGCGCGATCATCTCGCGGACAAGCTGGAAGTCTCCGATTGGCCGGCCGAAGGCCTTCCGTTCCTTCACGTACTTCACGGCGGCCTCCAACGCCGCGCGGGCGACGCCGACGGCCCCGGCGGCAATCCCGATGCGGCCGCTATTCAGCGTCTTCATGGCCTGGGCCCAGCCGTCGCCCCGTTTCCCGATCAGGTTCTCCTTTGGGATCCGGCAGTGCTCGAAGGCCAGGTCGGCTGTCGGACTCGCCCGCAATCCGAGTTTCGTCGTCGTCTCGACGTGGGTGACCTTGAACCCGGGTGCGTCCTTCGGCACCATGAATAAGGAAATCCCCTCGTGCCGGCTCGTCCCCGGCTCTCGGGCGTAGACCTGGACGAGATCCGCGATGCTCCCGTTCGAGATGAATCGCTTCTGGCCGTCGAGGACCCATTCGTTGCCGTCGAGGCGCGCGGTCGTCTGCAGACTCCCGGCGTCACTTCCCGCCTGCGGCTCCGTGAGAGCCCATGCCCCGAACTTCGTCCCTTTCGCGAGCGGAACGAGCCATTTCTTTTTCTGTTCCTCGGAGGCGAACCACAGGAGGGAGGTCTCGGACAGGGACGTTTGCACGGAGACCGTAGTGCGGACGGACGACGAGCCCCGGCTCAGTTCCTCCACCAGGAGCATGAAGGCGACGTAGTCCATGCCCGCGCCACCGTACTTCTCCGGGACGGGAGCCCCGAGGAAGCCTAAGTCGGCCATCTTCGCGTAGAAGGACCGCGGGATCTCGCCTTTCTCCTCCCACTGCCGCACGTGTGGGACGAGCTCTGCGTCGACGAACTTGCGTGCCGTCTCCTGAATGAGCTTCTGCTCGTCTGTGAGCCGAAAGTCCATCGGGAGTGCCTCCCGCGGTCTAACTGGACAAATCCCTTAAACCTTCGGAACGGACCTGCTGCGACGGGGGGAATTCGGGGCGTGCGGTCCCATCAACGAAGGAGCCAAGCACGCCAGATCGGAAACCCGACGACCTGCGGGCCGACTTGGGAACGTTCCGAGTTCCAACCGAACCTTCGCGGTTTCGGGTCGGCATGATCACCGCTCTCTTCGACGGGCTTCCGGTCTCGTAGCAGGGCGCACATTGGATTTTCTCCTATCGTTTCTTGACGACCCTTCTTGGGGGCGCCCCGTTCAAATAGTCTCGGGCCAGCGTTTCATTCCTGATTCCCGAAGGAAGAATTAATCCGCGCCACTCCTTACCACGCGACGTGGGCCTGCTTTCCGATGCCGACGTGTTGCAATATCTCGGAAAGGGCGAAATCGAGATCGATCCCTTCGATCCGAGCAATCTGACACCGAACGGATACGACGTCTCCATCGATCAGGTGGTCATCCCGGCCGCGAAGAAGGGCGCGCCACAGAATCGGATTCCGCCCGCGACCCGGTTCGCGGTGAGCACCCGCGAGACGATTCGTCTCGGGCGTCATGTCGCGGGCCAAATCTGGCTTCGGACCACCTGGGCGCGGCGAGGCATCATCGCCTCGTTCGGCATGATCGATGCCGGCTTCTCCGGGACCCTCACGTTCGGCGCGTTCAACGCCTCTTCTGACGCCCTCGATCTGCCGATCGGCGAACGCTTCGCCCAAGTCGTCTTCCTGACGCTGGATTCGCCCGCGTCGGAGACATATGCGCGGCGATCCGGGACCTATCAGGGCCAGAGGGGCGTCACCCTCGAACGACGGTAACATCGAACGCCGTCTGATATTTCGTCGGCGAGTAGGCACGCACATGGTGCTGCGAGAGGCCTTTCATCCGGAACCCCGCGGTTCGAGCGGCGGATTGGATCCGATCGCGGGCCTCGCCTTCCTCGGCTGCCTCGAGGATGCCGTAGACGTGGACGGTGCCGCGAGCCCCGAGGGCCCGGAACGCGGCTCCGAGGTAGTCCATCGCGGAATGAGGAAGATCCAAGATGACCCGGTCCACGGGGGCGACCTGCCTGAGGATGGCGTGCGCGTCCCCTTGACGTACCGTGACACGGTCCGCCCGATTCGCTGCGACATTCTCTCGAAGAAATCGTACCGCCCTTGGATTTGCATCCGAAGCGTGAACCTCGCTCGGTCGGCGCCGCTTCGCGATGAGGATCGAGTACGGCCCGACCCCCGCGAAGGGGTCCGCGACCGTTTCGCCGGCTTCGATCAGATCCGCGATCCGTTTTCGCTCCGACGCGAGTCGAGGACTGAAATAGGCGCGCGACAGGTCCACGCGATAGTGCAGGCCGTGCTCCGTGTGAACGGTGGTGGTCCGCGGCTCTCCCGCGATGACGTCGATCTCCCGGATCCGGTGCTCCCCCTTCACACCGCGATCCTCGAGGACCACACCGATTTTCGGATTCCACCTCCGGATGGCGTCGCCGATGGCCATCCGGCGCGCCCGCAATTCCTCCGGAATCTTGATTATCGCGATGTCGCCGACGACGTCAAAGGAGCTCGGCAACAGCCGGCGGGCCGAGGCCGGGACCTCAATGACATCCTTGTAACTCCGGACGGCCACGAATCCTTCCTCGAACTCTCCTTCCTTCGTGGGAAAGCCGAGGTCCACGTGTTCTCGGGTCGGGAGGAGAATCGAGTCGTCCTCGTGGGCGATCCGAACTTGTTTCAGCAGCACGCCGCGTTCGAGGAGGGTCCGCCGAACTTCCTCCGCGCGTTCGCGCGGAACGACGACCGCCCAAGCTCGCATGGGAGCTGCGATAAGCGCGGGTGCTAAAGGGTTTTCGAGGCTCGTGGAGTCCGAGGGAAGGGTCTAAGCCTCTCATGCGGCTCCCACCGCCGCCATGGGTGAACTGGTGTTCATCGGCCTGGGCCTCCACGACGAGAAAGGCATCACGCTGCGCGGCCTCGATGAAGCGCGCTCGGCCGACGTCGTCTTCGCGGAGCTCTACACGTCGGGCTTGGCGGGCGCCACGGTCGCTTCCGTAGAGCAGCTCGTCGGGAAGAAAATTCGAGTGCTCTCGAGGAACGACGTGGAGGACGGTCGGACGATTCTGGAGGCGGCTGCGAAACAGAAGGTCGCGTTCCTCGTCGTCGGTGATCCGATGGCCGCGACGACCCATGTGGATCTCCGTCTGCGGGCCGCTGCAGCGAAGATTCCGACCCGAATCGTCCACGGAGTTTCGATCCTCACCGCCGCTGCGGGTGCCCTCGGGCTCCAGGTGTACAAGTTCGGAAGGACCACGACGGTTCCTTTTCCGGCCGCAGGATTCGGCCCGACGAGTCCGCTTGAGGCGATCCTCGAGAACCGTCGGGCCGGCCTCCACTCGCTCGTGTTGCTGGATCTGCGGGAGGGTGGTTCGTTCCTGACCCCTCAGGACGCGCTCGCGCTCCTCCTGCGGATGGCGGTGAAGATGGGCACGTCCGACTTCGGCCCGGAGACGCTGGCCTGCGTCCTGAGCCGGGTCGGCTCGCCGGAGGTCCGCGCCACCGGCGGGCCCATGGGCATGCTTTCGGATCGAGACTTGGGACCGCCGTTGCACTGCATCGTGATCCCGGGGCGCCTGCATTTCCTCGAGAAGGAGGCGCTGATTGCCTTCGCCGGGGCGCCTCACGACCTCTGAACGGTCGCCTTCGCGAGTTCCGGGATCCGGTCGATTCGCCAGAACGTCACCTCGAGGGCGTAGGATCGGGAATAGTCCTTGCCTCCCCATTGCTGCCGGAGGCGCGTCATCGCTTCCCGATGAATCGGCTCCGGGACGTCCCACTGACCCGAGTACGCACGACCCGCAAACTCCTTCAGGATGGTGTCGGCGGGCACCGTCTCATGGAACGGACCCACCGGAATCACCATATCCGGTTTCACGAGGCTGGGAAGATCGCGTTCGTGGATCCCCGGATGATGATACTCGTAGCCTGCTTCGCGCAGGAGGTCGTCGTAGTCGCGCTGGATCGAATCGACCCGCTGCGATCGCTCGATCACGGTGAAGTACGTCTCCCGCGTGACGCGCGCGATTTCCGCGAACACCTCGCGCCAGTTTGGGACCAGGTGAAGCACGTGGTTCGTCGTGGCGACGTCGAAGGAGCGTGGGCCGAATGGAAGGTGCGCGCCTTCCGCGAAGACGACGTCTCGAAGGCCTTTCGCGAGGCCAAATTCGACCATGAGTCGCGAGATGTCGACCCCGACCACGCGGATCCCGCTCTTCTGGAGCGGAACGGCGTACCGGCCCGTCCCGACGCCAATCTCGAGGACCCGCTTGCGGTGGAGCTCGTCCACGAGGACCGCGAGCAACCGGGCCATCGCCCGCGGCGCGAGGCTCCTCGTCTCGTCGTAAATCGTCGCAACGCGGTCGAACGAGAGGTGGCCCGGCACCGTGCGGAGCATCGCAGCCCGAGGGAAAAGGGGTTTCGTACCCGGTCGGAATAAGTTGCGAGCGCGTTCGTCTCTCGGACATCGGACGCGGCGAATCCCAAACCCTTAGGACCGTGAGCACAATTCTCGCGTTCGAGGAACGTGACCGACCGAACGGATAGGGCATCCTTCACCGAAGCCCAGATTGCCGCGTTCCGTTTGCACCGGCACCACCTCGACGTCCGAGTCCCGAGCAGCCACCTCCCGAACGTCGTCCGCGACGTGTGCGGGGTCCAGGCCCAGGTCACCGCCATGGCGCGGATCGCCCTGTGGTCTCGCCTCCGGGATCTGACCGTCGACGACGTCGAGCGGGCCCTTGAACAGAAGCGGACGATCGTCAAAACGTGGTCCATGCGGGGGGCGCTGCACTTGCTAGCCTCGAACGAACTCCTCCTGTACCTCCGCGGTCTCATGCCGACGAGGCTGCCGCGCGAGCAGAAGTGGATCCAGCGATCGGGTTTGAAGGAGGACGAGACCACGGCGATGATCCTCGACGCCCTCAAGGGCGGCCCGCTGACCCGGGCCCAGCTCGTGGGCTATTTGACGAAGAGGCTTGGGACGAAGACGAAAGACTGGATGGACGGAGGGTGGGGACACAAGACGGAGGGGTCCAACACCGCGTGGCAGCTTGTCCGGCCGGCCGTGATTCGGGGCCTCGTGTGCTTCGGTCCGAGCCAGGGACAACAGATCACGTTCACGCGCGTGGATGATTGGCTTCGCGAGCCGCCGTCGATGCCGGCGGAAGACAAGGCCGAGGACGCGTTGGTCCGGCATCACCTGAGCGCCTTCGGCCCGGCCGATGTCGCCGATCTCTGGGCTTGGTCCGGCGTGTACGTTCGACGACTTCGGGTCATCTTGGACCGGCTCCGCGAGGAGCTTGTCGAGGTGGATCAGGGAGACCGGCACGCATACCTCTTGAAGAAGGACCTCCGGGACCTGGAAAAGGCAGCGACCGATCGCGGGGCCGTGCGGCTCCTTCCGAGCTTCGACCCGTTCTTGCAAGGCCATCGTCGTAGAGACCACCTTGTGGACCGATCCCGCTACAAGCAGGTGTACAAGGATCAGGGCTGGCTTGCTCCGGTCGTCTTGCTGGATGGTCGTGTCACCGGGACGTGGTCGTATCAGCGCGGCCGAGGGAAGCTCGGCGTGGATGTCAAGATGTTCACTCCGTTCAGCAAGGAAACGCGAGCGAAGGCGAAGGAGGAAGCCAACGACCTGGGGCGTTTTCTCGAGGCTCCCGACGTGACGACTCGGCTCTACTAACGGCCCGAAATCGAGCGATATTTCTCCATCGCGTGCGCGTGAAAAGCGATAGTTTCACCCACCCCCCTGTGTTACCGCCTTAACTATGGCCAGGGATGAGAAGAAAGGTGACAAGGTGGCAGTAGCAGTCAAGGCCATCAAGTCGATTGAAGAGCTGTCCGGCGTCGGACCCGCGACTGCGGAGAAGCTGAAAGAGGCCGGGTTCACGGACCTCATGGGGCTGGCCGTCGCCTCCCCCACGATGGTTGCGGACGCCGCCGAGATCGGCACGAACGTGGCCCAGAAGATCATCATTGCGGCCCGCGAAGCCGTCGACATCGGGGGCTTCGAGACCGGCGACGTGATCTTGGAACGTCGGAAGTCCGTCGCGAAGCTCACGACCTGTTCGAAAGCTCTGGACGAACTCCTCGGGGGCGGCCTGGAAACTCAAGCGATCACCGAAATGTACGGCGAATTTGGATCGGGGAAGTCCCAAATCGGGCATCAGCTTGCGGTGAACGTGACCCGCCCGGAGGACGACGGCGGGATGAACGGGGACACGGTCTGGATCGACACAGAACAGACCTTCCGACCCGAGCGGATTCGTCACATGGCGGACGCGCTGGATCTCGATGCGGACGCCATCCTGAAACGCATCCACGTCGCCCGGGCGTTCAACAGCCACCACCAGATGCTGCTCGTCGAGAAGGCGCAAGAGCTGACCCAGGACTTCCCGATTCGGCTGATCGTGATCGACTCCCTGACCGCCCACTTTCGGGCCGAATTCATCGGTCGCGGGGTCCTTGCGGAACGGCAGCAGCTGCTGAATAAGCACATTCACGAGCTCATGCGTTTCGGGGACATCCATAACGCCGTCGTGTACGTGACGAATCAGGTCCACGCGAAGCCGGACGCGTTCTTCGGGGACCCGACGCGCCCGGTCGGCGGGCACATTGTCGGGCACAGCGCGACCTTCCGCGTCTATCTGCGCAAATCGAAAGGCGGGAAGCGGATCGCGCGCCTGATTGACTCGCCGAGCCTGCCGGAGGCCGAGGCCGTCTTCAGCGTCTCCGAGGACGGGATCCGCGACTGAGGTCGCGTGTCAATTCGTGTCGGGGCAGCTTGAAGTATCGTCGAATCCATTGAAGGACGGGGTTCCATGGAGCCGGGTCTACTTCTCATTCCCGGGCCCGTCCCTCTTCCTCGGCAAGTGCGCGAGGAACTTGCGAAGCCCGCGGCACCGCACTACGGCGACGCCTGGGTGAAGGCCCACTCCGAAACGGGGGAGATGATGCGGTACATCTGGTCCGCCCCAGATGCGCACGTGTTCCCGATCGCGGGACCTGGTCATGCCGCCCTGGAGGCGATCGGATACACGTTCCTCCGACCGGGCGACCGAATCGTCGTCGTGTCGAACGGTTTCTTCGGCGACCGGACGCACGAGGTCCTGCTCACGCATCGGGTAAAAGCGGACCTCGTCTCATCGGCGTGGGGGTCCGCCCCGGATCTCGCGGCCCTACGGACGGCGTTGAAGACGCCCGCGAAGGCCGTCGTCGTAGTCCACAACGAGACCTCGACCGGGGTGACGAACTCCCTCGACCCGATCGTCGAGGCCGCCCATGCCGCTGACGCGTTCGTGATCGTGGACGCTGTCTCTTCCCTCGGCGGGCTCCCGCTTCCGTTCGCGAAGCTCGGGATCGATGCCGGGTTCTCGGCGTCCCAGAAGTGCATCGCCGCCCCCGCGGGCATCGCCCCCGTCGCCGTATCGCGGTCGCTTTGGGAATCGACGGACCCAAAATCCGTGGAAGGATGGTACCTGAACCTGTACACCTGGGACCGGTACGAGCGGGAGTGGGGCGACTGGCATCCGACCCCGACCACGATTTCCTCGAACCTGTTCTATGCTTTCCACCGGGCGCTCAAGCTCCTGCGGGAGGAAGGCCTCGAGGCGCGCTTCGCTCGACATGCGAAGGTCGCGGCTCGATTGCGGGCCGGCCTGGCCGAGCTCGGATTCAAGCCTGTCGGGCCGTCCGCGATCCTCTCGAACACGGTGGGCTGCTTCACCCCTCCTCCCGGGGTCGACCCGGCCCGTCTCGTGAGGCGCCTAAAGGACGAGCATGATATCTACATCTCGGGCGGACTCGGTCCGCTGCGCGGGAAGACGATCCGGGTCGGGACGATGGGCACCCAAGCGGACCCGGAGTCTATCGATTGGCTCCTGAAGGCCGTCCGCGCGAGCGTGTGAGACTCAGACGTCGGGTAGGTATCGAGTCAACCAACCGATCGCGCGTTCGTGGAGCCGGATCTGGTTCGACATCTTGCGGGGCGAGTGGCCTTCGTCCGGGAATTCGAGGTAGTCCACCGTCTTGCCCATCTTCTTCATCTCCTCGACCATCGCCCGTGCCTCGGTGACCGGGCATCGAGGATCGTGCGCTCCGCCGGTGAAGAGGACCGGCGCCCGGATGCTGTCCAAGAAGTAGATCGGCGAGTACTTCCGGAACAGGTCGGGGTCCGTATCCGGGTGCCCCATCTTCTGTCGATCGTACTGTTGCAGATACCCGCGTTCGTTCGTCGTCGCGGTCATCCAGTTGAAGTATCCGACGATGCTCACGCCGACGGCCCAGAGGTCCGGGGCCTTCTCGAGCACGTGCGCGACGGAATACCCGCCGTAGCTGGTGCCGATGGCTCCGAGTCGATCGGGGGCACAGTGTCCCTCTTTCATGAGCCATCGGCCGCCCGCGATGATGTCCTGCATGTCTGCGCCACCCAGGTCGTGGTCGCTCAGACGCCGCCAAGCGCGGCCGTATCCGGTGCCGCCCCGGTAGTTCGGCGCGAGGACGGTGAACCCCTGGGCGACGAGGAACTGATACTTGATGATCCATTCGTTCACGGTCTGCGCCTCCGGGCCGCCGTGCGGTGAGACGAGGGCCGCGTGGCGGGACCGTTTCTTCGGCGGGACAAACAACCAGGCCGGGATCCGGCGCCCATCGAACGTGCGATACCGGACGAGCTTCCCGTCGGCGAATTCGCCCGTAGGCAATTTGCCGCGGAGACTATCGACCAGGACCCGCCCACTCTTGCCCGAGGCGGCCACGAGACGGTCCGGTGTTGTGAATGTGGAATAGAGGAAGACCAGGCCGCGACCGCTCGGCTGCCAGAGCGCACGGCTCGCGGTCCCTTTGGGGCGAGAGATGCCGCGCGGACTCCTTCCTGCGGTGGAAACGGTCTTGAGCTGGATGTTTCCGTCCCGGTTCTCCAGGAACGCGATCGCTTTCCCATCGGGGGACCACAGGGGCCGGGTTTTGTCCCATTTGCTCTCGACGAGCCATCGTACACGGCGCGTCCGGATGTCGAGGACTCCGATATCCTGGTGATCATGGACGTTCGACACGAAGGCGAGCTCACGGCCATCCGGAGACCACGGCTTGGGAGCCCCGAGGTCGCCACCGATCGAGCTCTCCGAATCCGGGAAGTCGACCACTTTCTGCATGTGGCCGGCGAGATCCACGAGCCCTACGTAGTCGTGGAGCCCGACCCCGGCGGAGAAGGCGACGCTCTTCCCATCCGGCCGCCATGCGATTTCTGTCACGATCTCGTCCACGTTCGTGAGTTGCTTCGTCTCGCTTCCCGTCGCCTCGACGACGAAGACATTGTCTCGGTCGCCATCCCGGTTTGAAGTGAACGCGATCCTCCGACCGTCCGGAGACCAACGTGGGGAGGCGCTGTCCCACGTCGTGTCCGTAATCTTACGGGCCGTGCCGCCGGCGGCGGGCGTCACGTAGATGTTGAAGTTCTCGTCGCCCTCGAAGTCCGATTGGACCGCGAGCCACTGTCCGTCCGGCGAGAACTCCGGTTGCAGGATCGACTGATCGGAGCGGAGGAGGGGCTTCTCCCGCTTCGTCCGGATGTCCAGGATGAAAACGGACCACTGTTCGCCCTTGTTCGCCGAATAGGCGAGGCGTCGTCCGTCGGGGGACACGTCGAAGCTGCCCAATTGCCAGATTTTTTTCAGGAACCGCCCGGGCGTGAACGTGACCTTGCGACCCATGAAACCCTGTCCGTGGGGAAGGTCGGCGGGGACAAAAAGCCATCTCGTTCCAGGTCTTCTCAGGAGGCATGTTGCCGAACGTCGCGACCCTTCCCATCACGGTCGGCGTAGGTGCGTTTCTGGTCCGCGAACGAGGGCTCCTGGTCGTCCGAAAGACCTACGGCCCTTCGAAGGGGCAGTGGACGATCCCGTCCGGGTATGTCGAGCGACACGAGTCGATCGTGCAGTCCGTGGAGCGAGAGGTGAAAGAGGAGACGAACATCGTCGGTCGGACCGGCTCGCTCCTCGCGGTCCGAAATCGCGTCACGGAAGCCGCGAACGACACGTTCCTCGTCTTTCGTCTGGCGTACATATCCGGCCGACCCGAGCCGGACCATGACGAGGTGAGCGAGGCGGCCTTCGTCCCCCTCGAGGAGCTCGCGATCTCGGCGGAATCCGCCTCGTTCACCCGGGCGATTGTCGCGAAACTGACCCACGCCGACGGCATGCATCTCGACCCCTACCAACCGCCTCCCGACCCGAAGGACCTGCGCGCGTACCTCCTGTACCTGTGACCGCGAAAGCCTTTAGGGGCACCGCGACTGTGCAGCGGCGTGGCGACCACAATCGTGGCGCAGTCGTTGGGCACCAAGTATCTGCTCGAGGCGCGCGCGATGGATCGAATCCGGGACGTGCTCCGGGGAGGCGGACTCGTCGTGTACCCGACGGACACCGCCTACGGCCTCGGTGCGGACCCGTTCCAGGAGAAAGCGGTAGACCGCCTGTTCGCGGCGAAGTCGCGGCCGCGCGACGAGCCAGTGTCCATGGCCGTCGCGGACATCGCCGACATTTTTCGGTTCGGAGATCCGACTCCGATCGCGCAGGCGTTTTGCGCGAAGAATTTGCCGGGGCCGTTCACGGTCGTCCTCCGGGCGACCGCGCAAGCACCACCCCCGATGGTGTCGAGGGACGGGCGAGTCGCGCTGCGCATCCCGGGACATCCGATTCCGCGCCTGCTCGCCAAGGCCATCGGTCCGATTACCTCGACGAGCGCGAACCGGCATGGACAGCCCGCTCCCCGCACGTGCGAGGCGGCCCGAGAGCAACTCGGGGACCACGTGGACCTGTACATCGATGGGGGGGCCACGCCGCTCGGCGGCGAGTCATCCGTCGTCGATCTCTCTGGGAAGCAAGCCAAGGTCCTGAGACGGGGGACGTCGCCTCTGGGAGCGTAGAGGAATGGATCCGGACCGGCACGATGCGCTGCTCCACGCCGGAAAGGTGTCCCGAGAAGCCCGCGAACGCGCGGTCGAGCTCGTCCACGAAGGTGGGCTCCTCCGGGAGCTCGCCGAGGAGGTTGAGGGACTCATGGCCCGGAGGGGTCTCCAACCCGCCTTCCCGACGTGCATTTCGATTGACCAGGTGGCGGCTCATTACTCGCCCACCCACGACGACGACCTCCGGTTCCGTCGGGGGAACGTCGTGAAGCTGGACCTGGGGGCGCAACAGGAGGGTTGGATCGCGGACACCGCCCAGACGGTCGAGGTCGGCACGCGGAACTGGACCGCTCTCATCCGGGCCTCCGAGCTTGCACTTCAGACTGCGGTCGAGGCCGTGCATGCGGGGGTGTCCACGCGTACGATCGGCGAGGGGATCCAGCGGGCGATCGAGTCGCACGGGTTTCGGCCGATCCGAAACCTGACCGGGCATTCGGTGGAGCGGTACCTGCTCCATGCGGGCAAAAGCGTCCCCAACATCGCGCACGGCCACGACGTCCTCGAAGAGGGAGAGGTGGTCGCCATCGAGCCGTTCGCCTCGTCCGGCGCGGGAGAGGTGGACGGCCGCCGGACCGGGAACATCTACCGGGTGGTCCGTACGAAGCCCACGAAACAGCCGGAGCTGAACGACTTTCTCGCGCTCCTCTCGCGGGAATTCAAGACGCTACCGTTCGCCGAGCGATGGGCTTTCCGTCTCGAACCGCGGACTCCGACGCTCCTGAATTCGCTCCTCCGGACCGGGGCCGTGATGTCGTATCCAGCCCTCCTAGATCTGGGGAACGGAATCGTCTCTCAAACGGAGCACACGATGATCGTCGGGAGCGGTGGAGCGGAAGTCACGACCGCGTAGCGGGGTCCGAAGGCCGCAAACGTTATCATCGAACGCCCCTATGGACTGAGCCCTCGGAGCCGGCCTCCCGTGAGCGACATCAAACGCATCGTGTTGGATGTGCTGAAACCCCACAAGCCATCCTTGGTCGACATGTCGCTCCGTCTGAGCGGACTGAAGGGCGTGGACGGCGTGAACTTGACCCTCCACGAAGTCGATCAGGAGACGGAGAGCGTCAAGGTTACGATCGAGGGCACGTCGATCACCTACCCGAGCGTGGAGGAGACCTTGCGGGAGATGGGCGCGGTGATCCATTCCGTCGACTTGGTGTCGACCGGCAAGCGCCTCGTCGAAGATGTCCGGACCCCGCAAGACCATCGATGATTCGATCGAGATTCCATTAGCGGGACTCCTTGATGTGCTTCGCGACCTTCTGCACAATTGACGTCTTGTAGTAGTCGGCGCGGACGAGGACCCGGCCGTCTTTCCGCCAAGGCGTCGAGGGGAACGCCTTGCCATCCTCCACCTGAGGCTCGAGGCCGAGCGCCTTCGCGGCACTCGCGACTTCCTGTGCGGTCGGCGACTCCACGGCCCACCGCTTCGCGACGCGGCGTCCCTCGTGCCGGGATCGACCGACGTCGAAGTAGGCGGGATAGAGGACGATGGGTCGGTCTCCCTTCGGCATGGACGCGGTCCGAATCTCGCCGACGCCATAAGGGTTTGGTCGGAGTCCCGCGGGACGATACCTTCATTCCCGTAACCGCTTTGTCCGAGCCCGTCCGGGGGAGCCGAGACATGAACGCCGAAATGGACCTCGTGGATTTTGCCGTTGACCAAGCGCGATCGAAGGGAGCGACCTATGCGGAGGCGCGATACGAGAAGCAGGATCCGGAGAATTTCATCCTCAAGAACGGCGTGTTGGACGCGCTGTACGTGGGCCACGACCAGGGCATCGGCGTCCGCGTCTTGGTGAACGGCGCGCTCGGATTCGCCGCGACGAACTCGTTGTCGAAAGACGGCGTGCGCGCAATCGTGGACGACGCGATCAAGATCGCGAAAGCCTCGCGGCGGAAGACGAAGATCACGTTCGCCCAGGAAGACTCGATCGCCATGAACTGGTCGGTCCCAGAGTCGAAGAAGCTCGCCGACGTCTCGGTCGAGGAGAAGATCGCCGAGATTCAGGGCGTCGACCGGGACGTGATGCAGCTCGGGTTCAAGATCGCGGCCCGTTTCTTCAATCTCAGCGACAACCGGATCCGGAAGTTCTTCGCGAACTCGGAGGGGTCGCGGATTGAATCGTACAGTCCGCGCCTCCGGGTCTTCTACTTCCTCACGGTCGTTGAGGGTGCGGGCGTCGAACAGACCAGCCGGAACTACGGGTGGTCCGGCGGGTGGGAAGGCATCTCCACCTGGGGCCTCAGCGACCGGGTGGTCGAAGAGGCCCGGTCGATGCATCGGTCCCTCACGGAGGGGAAGAAGTCCCCCGAGGGGAAGATGGACCTCGTGGCCGGCCCCCAGGTGGCCGGCATCGCCTCCCACGAATCGTGTGGCCACCCGACGGAGGCCGATCGGGTGCTCGGCCGCGAGGCAGCGCAGGCCGGTAAGTCATTCATCCCGCCGGACGGCTTGGGCATGCGGGTCGGCTCCGAACTAGTGACCGTCGTCGACGATCCGACGGTCGAGCATGCGATCGCGTACTATCTCACGGACGACGAAGGCGTGAAGGCCCGCCGGCGATACCTGTACAAGGAAGGCCGAGTGACGGAATTCCTCCAGAACCGCGAGACCGCTGCGGCCCTCGGGACGCACAGCAACGGGGCCTCGCGCGCCGTGAACTACAACGTCGAGGCCATCGTGCGGATGGCGAACACGTTCGTGGAGCCGAAAGACCACACCTTAGAAGAGCTCCTCGAGGACGTGAAGTTCGGCGTTTACATGAAGAGCTTCATGGAATGGAACATCGACGACAAGCGATACAACGCGAAATATGCGGGACGCGAAGCGTACCTCATTGAGGACGGCGAGGTGAAGCACCCCGTGAGGAACACGATCGTCGAGCTCACGACGCCCGCCTTCTGGTCCGCCGTCGATGCGGTCGGGAAGGACCTCGACTTCGAGGCCGGGTTCTGCGGCAAGTCGGATCCGGGGCAAGCGCTCGACGCGAGCATGGGGGGACCGCCGATCCGCCTCCGGAACGTGCATCTGAGGTGATCGGATGGAAGATGTCGCATCCCGGATTGTCGACAAGGCGATCGCCCTCGGATGTCAGGACGCCGTCGCAGACGTCGTTGAGAACCGGTCCTACCAGATTCGTTTCGCGCGGAACGAGGCCGTGATTAGCAACCAATGGCGCGAATCGAACGCGTCCGTGTTCGTCGTCCACGGTAAGCGGGTCGTCGCGAGCGACGTTAGAGACCTATCCAAGACGGACGAGGCGGTCGAACGGCTTGTGAAGATTGCGAAGACATCCCAGGCCAACCCGGACTACGCGGGGATTGCGAAAGGCCCGTTCCGGTATGCACGCACACGCCCGGACCCGAAGGTCCTCTCCCTGCACGAGGGCGGCAAGTACGTGGAGGCCGCGGTCGGCGGAGCGCTCGACCAAGGCGCGAAGGAGTGTGCGGGCTCCTTCTGGAAGTACGAGGACGAGCACTTCCTTGCCACGTCGAACGGCGCGGAGGGCCACGACCACCGGGCGAGCCTCTACCTCTCGATTCGCGCCCTCGTGTCGCTCGAATCGAGCGGCCATGGGATCGCTTGTGCCTCGAAGCTCTCCCAGTTCCAGCCGGAGAAGGCCGGACAGAAAGCCGGACGAATCGCAGCTCTGGCGCGGACCCCGAAGCCGGCCAAGGCGGGCCGATACACAGTCCTCTTCGACCCACTCATTTTCGGTTCGCTGACCGATCAGGTCGGCGGCCGTCTCAGTGCTTGGGCGGTCCTCGCGGGTCTCTCACCGTTCGGCAAGAAGATCGGCAAGCGGGTTGCGTCGTCGCAGCTCACCCTCTACGACGACGGTTCCGCGGATTCGATCGCGCGCAAGCGATTCGATGCGGAAGGGGTGCCCACCCGCCGGAACCTCCTCGTCAACAAAGGGATCCTGAAGACCTACCTGCACAACACCTCGACCGCGAAGAAGTTCAAGACGAAGACGACAGGGAACGCGGGCCTCGTGGCACCGGATTCCCACGCGGTCTTCGTGAAGCCCGGGGATCGGTCGCGGGACGAGATCTTCTCGGAGGTCAAGGACGGCCTATGGCTCACGAACACCTGGTACACTCGATACCAGTCCTATGTGACCGGCGACTTGTCCACGATCCCGCGAGACGGGATCTTCCACATCCGAAACGGGGACGTCGTCGAAGCCTGGAAGGACATCCGCGTCACGGACAATCTGCTTCATCTGATGAAGAACATCGTCGCCTTGAGCGACGAGGCGGAGCAGATGATGTGGTGGGGCGAGGTCTCCGTGCCGAATTTCGTTCCGTACGCGTTGATCAAAGACGTCGGGATTACGACGTCGAACCAGTAGGCGGACCTAGATCGCGGGCGCCTCGACCAGGACTGCGTTCACGACGCCGTCTTGGCCAGGACGGGAGGTGACCCGTGCGAGGCCGAGATCCGTCTGGATCGTCGCGCCGCGGGTGATGATGTTCCGCGTCACGAAGTTCGGGTTCGACGGATTCGCCTTGACGGTGACGATTTTGACCTTCTTCGTCACGGAGGTTTTGCGATCCAGCACGTTCGCGAACTCCGCGCTCAACACGCGGACCTTGCGGTTCGCGCCTTTCGTGCGATAGAGCTTGAGACGTTGGGGTCCGATGAACGCCCATTGTTGCTCGCGGCCGATCTCCCGCCGGCGTTTCTTCCGGAAGGGACGGTACCGCCCGCCTGTGGGCTTTCGTCGGGATCGTCCTTGCCATAGGGCCATGGGAGCTGAGCCAAAGGGGTGGGCGTATTTGACCGTTCCGGGTCAACCGATGTGGACCGTCCCGTACACGAGCAAACTGGCGATGATGAAGCCGAGGAGTGCGCCGCCGTTCAGGAGGGGGAGACCCGCCTGCGGGTTCCCCTTCAGGACGTAGCGCATCAAGACCATGAAACCCACGAGGCTCCCGAGGACGGTGCCAAACGCGATGATCCCGTTCGGCAGGACGCCGAGGAACGATCGGCCCGCGGCGCTCGAGAACGTGAACGCGGAGACCGCCAAGATCCCCGGGATGATGAGGTCTCCCAAACCGACGAACATCGCCTCACGTTCCTCGCCGGAGGCGACCTGCTCCTTGAGGCTCTTTTGTTGGCGAAACGAATAGCCGGCCTTCTTCGGAATCACCAGGAGGATCGGCAGTCGCTGGCTCGTCAGTTCGTCCGCGAGGGTGATCATGTGCTTCGTCCGGTATACGGCCCAAGCGTCGTAGAAGGCCAGGGCGATGAGGAGGAGGATCGCGGGGAGCGTGCCGAAGGAGATCCCGAGGATCGCGGTCACGCCGGCGGCGGTCGTGATGCCGATCGCGTCGACCACGTACCACTCAGGGAATTTCACGAGCAGGTACACAAGGCCTGCCGCAAGGGTGAACGCCAGGACCGTGGCGACGTTCCCGAGCAGCACGCCGTCCGCCGTGCCGCCGGTCGCGTAATCGAGGGCGTAGAAGAGTGGAAGCAGGAGGATGAACGCCAGGGTGATGAAGATCGAAGCCATGATCACGTACTTCGCGAGATTCTGCCGCTTGTAACGGACGAGGCCGAGGATGACCGCGGTGAAGGCCAGGATCATGATCAGATAGATCACCGTGTTCGTCACGTCCTCCGGGCGCTGGAACGCCTGGAACCCGGCCCCGGCGAAAATGGGCGACAGGGCAATGGCCGCAATCTGACTACCGACGAGGAGGGCTGCCATGGCCGCAACGGACGGAATCTCGCGGCGCATGCGAGGCTTACTCCCGCGTCACGCGTCCGAAGGCCACCGTGCCCGCGATTTTCTCGATGAAAACCTTGACGATCGCGCCCTTCGCCGTCCCCGGGACATAGATCACGTACTTGTCGAGCTTCGCGATCCCGTCCCCCTTCTTCCCGATGTCCTGGATCATGAGCTCGTAGACCTTGCCTTCGACGAGGGGGGCTTCCTCGACCTTGGCGGCCTTCTTCACGGCCTTTACGGGCCGGCGGGCGCCGCAGGCGTCGCACTCGAGCATGGCGATCCGGCCCTCCTTGACGAGGCGGGTGTCGGGTCGACCGCATTCCTGGCAGAGGACGTACGCGTCCACGTAGGACTTGACTCGATCTTCGATCTGCTGGGATGTGACCTTGCTCTTGAACACGACCCGTCGACCTTCCATCGCTCCCGCGGTGCCGAGCTCACGCAGGAGATACGTGAGGACCATGTTGGGGTCCCGCCGGATTGCACCGACGATGTCCTCGAAGTTCCGCAGGATCGTCGTCTTCCCTTCGATGACGACGTCGGGGGAAGGGACCTGGAACCGCTCGCCGCTGCTCAGGGCGGCGGGGAGTGCCTTCTTCGCACGGGACAGCAGCTCTTCGTAACCGAATGACACGGACGAGTTCAAGGGTCGGGTCAGTTTAAAGGTTGCGGGGTCAACGCGCGGCCGCGCGAACGAGCCCGAGGTGGATCGGGGACGGCCGCAACGGACGGGAGCGCAACTCCGGATGGAACTGCGAGGCGATGAAGTACGGATGGCCTTTCAGTTCCAGGACTTCCATGCGCCGCCCGTCGTCCGACCGGCCGACGTATCGCAGGCCGGCATCTTCCAGCTTGGCGATGTACCCAGGGTTGATTTCGTACCGGTGTCGGTGCCGTTCGTGGATCGTCGTGGCACCGTAGAGCTTGGCGGTCGTGGACTTCGGGTCCAGATCGATCGGATGTGCCCCGAGGCGCATCGTCGCCCCCTTTCCCTTGACAGCATGTTGTTCTGGTAACAGGTCGACGACCGGATGCGGCGTCTTCGGATCGAATTCGGAACTGTTCGCTCCCTTCAAGTCCAACACCGCGCGGGCGAAGCCGATCGTCGCGAGTTGGAAGCCGAGGCACACACCCTGGAAGGGGATTTCGTTCTCTGCGGCGAATCGGGTCGCCGCGATCTTCCCTTCGATCCCGCGGTCTCCGAAGCCGCCGGGCACCAAGATGCCGTCCGCATCTTCGAGCAGTTTGGTACCCTGCTTCTCCAGGTCGACGGATTCGACCCAGTTCAGTTTCACGTGCACCCGGGCGGCCGCACTCGCGTGGTGGAACGCCTCGATGTGGCTGATGTAGGAATCTTTCAGGTGGGTGTACTTGCCCACCAGGGCGATCGTGACCTCTTTCTTCGGGTTTCTCAAGTTCTCGAGGAACGCCCTCCATTCCCGCAGGTCCTCTCCCTTCGCACGAAGCCCGAGGGTCTTCATCGCATACTCCGTGAGACCCTGGCCGTCGAAGAGCAGGGGGACGTCGTAGATCGTCGACGCATCGGGCGCGCTGATCACGCCTTCCACCGGGACGTCGGAGAAGAACGCGATCTTCTTCTTGATGTCCGGTTCGAGCGAGTGTTCACCCCGGGCGATGATCACGTGGGGCTGGATCCCCGCCGCTCGGAGTTCTCGGACGCTCTGCTGCGTCGGCTTCGTCTTCTGCTCGCCCACGGCCCCCATGACGGGCACGAGGGTCGTGTGCACGAACAGGATGTTCTCCTTCCCGACCTCCTGCCCGAGTTGGCGGACGGCTTCGAGGAAGGGCATCCCTTCGATGTCTCCGACCGTCCCACCAACCTCGACGAGGACGACGTCGGCGTGCTCCTTCTCCCCGACCTCGCGGAGCAGGGCCTTGATCTCATCCGTGATGTGCGGGATGATCTGCACGGTCTTTCCGAGGTAGTCGCCTCGACGCTCTTTCTCAATGACCGCCCGGTAGACCTTCCCCGTCGTGATGTTGTGATCCCCGGTCAGATTCACATCGAGGAACCGCTCGTAATTCCCGAGGTCCAGGTCGACCTCCGCCCCGTCGTCGAGGACGAACACCTCCCCGTGCTGGTACGGGTTCATCGTACCGGCGTCCACGTTCAAGTAGGGATCGATCTTGATCGGACAGACCTTCAATCCCTTCGACTTCAGGAGGACGCCAATGGAAGAAGTGCTGATGCCCTTCCCGAGGCCCGACAAAACGCCACCCGTGACGATGACATATTTCACGTCAAATCACGGGATTGGACCATCCAGCGGGTCCGAGATAAACTTTGTGTCAAGATTTCTCAAAGAGCTCCAGAGGGGCACGAAAGGCCCGTAAATCCTTTAACGGACTGCCGCTTAATCGGCCTCGTGACTCCATGGAACTGACACAGTACCAAGGTCTCCCGCTCGGGTCTCCGGCCCCGGACTTCTCCCTGCCTGGAGTGGACGGAAAGACGCATTCCCTCGGTTCGTTCAAGGACAAACCGATTCTCGTCATCGCCTTCTGGTGCAACCATTGTCCCTACGTGCAAGCGTGGGAAGACCGCACGATCGCGGTCCAGAAGGAATTCGCCGGAAAAGGCGTCCAGTTCGTCATGATCAACGCGAACGACGACGAGAGCTATCCCGAGGACGATTTCGCGCACATGGTTGAGCGCTCAAAGCGAAAGGGATACAACTTCCCATACTTGCGCGACCAGAGCCAGAGATCCGCGGAGGCCTACGGAGCCGTGGCCACGCCCGACTTCTTCGTCTTCGACACAGGCCGGAAACTTCGGTATCGTGGCAAGCTCGACGACTCGAAAGACCCGAAAGGCGTTCGACAACACGTCATGCGGGATGTCCTCAACGCCCTCACGGCCGGCAAGGATCCCCCGGTGGCGTTCGTCCCTCCGATGGGCTGCTCGATCAAGTGGAAGGCCGGCCACTGGAACTGATTCAGGTTCGGCGCTTCGACTTCCTTGCTCGGGAGGGTCTTTTCGCACGGGAGGCACTCGTCGCTCGAAGTTGTCCCAGGCGCCATCCAAGGAACGAGAAGACGGCCGTCAGGTTTCCGTTTCGATGATATGACTTGCGTATCCGTGCGGCTTCATCGGGCTTGCCTTTCAGCTCCCTCACGAACTTCTCGATGTTGGGAAGGGCCCGGGTCAGCTCATCCACGACCGGGATCGTCGCCCGCTGTGAGGTTCGGGAAAGAGGGTTCAGGTCGATACTGACGACGACCTTGCCCATCCTCGTGAGGGCTTCCGCCCGATCGCCGTCCTCGAGAGGGACCAAGACCACATCGGCCCCGTAGACCCCATCCCGATGCGACAAGGCCCGTTTCGATTCGAGGCCTGGTATCCGAGCGTTGGGACGGATGCCGAGGACATCGCTCGCTCCGGCTCGCTCGAGCACCCGTACGATTCGCCGCACGCGGACTTCCGTTCGATGGAAGAGATTCACTTCGATTCGGGCAGGAATGGCCTTCGCGAGCCGCACCACTTCGCGCGCGGCGAGCGCGGCTACGTTCCCGTTCACGGAGATCACGGGACGTGACGCGGCAAGGAGGCGTGCTGCGGCGGCGCGTTCGGCGACGAGACCGGGCGCGCTCGTCTCTTCTCCGAACAGGTAGTCCCACGCCTCTCCCCGACCATGAGCGATGAAACCTTCGGGGACGACGATTCCCTCCTTCCAGCCGCGGACGAGGCGTTCTCGACGAACAAGCGACTCATACCGCGGGTGGGAGCGAGGGATCTTCATATCATCCGCTGAATCCGGTCCACGAACTTCCCACAACCGTGCCACAGAGGGTCCGCCGCGGGAAGCCCGTACTTGGTCTCGTAGGTTCGCACGGTCTCTTCGACTTCGTCCCGCGTCATATTCTCGTGGTTGATTCCGAGGCCAAGCACTTGGCCCTTCCCCGCGATCCGCGTGAAAAATTGCAACCATTCGATCTCTTCGTCTACGGTCGGCATCGGCCAAGCCACCACGTCGCGGCGGAAGCTGCGGGTCTTCCGGGCCGGTGCGTGCATCATGAGGATCCCCGAAGGCATGGAAGCGTTGATGATCGCTCGGGTTCCACACACGTATGCCGGATGGGAGATACTGCCCTGACCCTCCACGATGATCACCTTCGGTTTCGTCTCCTCATGGGCGCGGACGATTTCCGACTCGAGCTCGCCGACCATGAAATCTCCTTTGATGGAGTCGAGAGGCACGCCGTAGGCGGAACCCTGCATGAGGCCGGTCTGCCCGGTCGCGACGAAGGTCGCGGAGATTCCCTTCTCGTTCAGGGCGTCGGTGAGGAGGAGCGCGGTCGTCCTCTTGCCGATCGCCCCGTCCGTCCCGAGGACCGGGATCCGGAGACAGGGAAGCTTGCGGGAAAGGTCGCTGAACTGCTTCGACTCGCGAATCGGCTTGGGCTTCCGAACGTCGACCAACCGAACCCCGTGGGCCTCCGCGAGCGTTGCAAATTCCGGGTCCTCGCTCAGGTACTCGTGTAGACCCGCGACGATGCTCAAGCCGCCCTCGATCGCCCCACGGAGGATGGGTCTGTATTCCTGCGGAATATATCCTCCGAACGTCGCCACCCCCACGATCAGAGTATGCGGTGCTAGGCGGACGGTCGCTTCCTTCAGGCTCGCGACGATCGGGATGCCGTTCGCCTTCCCGTCGAGCACTTCGCCCGCGTCGCGCCCCGCCTTCGTGTGGTCGATCACGCCGACGATCTCGTAGCGCTTCGAGTATCGGACGAGACCGTTCGCCGTCTTCCCCGTGTTCTGGCCGAAATAACCGTCGCACAGGATGACGGCCCGCTCCATCCTCGAATCCCTCGTGATAACAGCGGGCGAAAGTCCATGACCCGCTATAAATCCTAGTCGAGATGGCGACACGTGATGGTCGCAGGATTCCGCGAGAGTCAGAGGGCACCCTCTTCCCCCTTGTCGAAATCCGAGGGGGTTCGGGAGGGATTGACTAGGTGACCGTCCGCGTCGACGATCTTCCGCCTTGCAGCGCGTGCGGCGGGAAGGTGTTCCCCCTCGTCCTGTGTGAGAGCTGTGGCTCCGTCACGATCTTTCGGGACGTCCGATCCCTTGGCTGGACCGCTCCGTGCCCCGAATGCGGGACGCCCAATTCGTGGGAGCTCATCTGCGATCAATGCCGCACCCAGTTCCCCCCGCCCGGTAGGCCGGAAAGTCAACTGACGAAGTCGCCCCCCGCCCAGACGCCTGTGGAAATCGGCGCGGTCCCCGTCGGGCGGCCCCGACGGAGGATCAAAGGCGAGGTCGATAGCCGCGCCCTGACGGACCTCCTCAGCGTCCTTGGCCTCGACGCGTCTCGCGCGCGGGCGCTGATCGACCGTGGTTACGATGCCCCGTGGAAGATCGCCCGGGCCAAGGAAGACCAGTTGGCGCGGATCCCAGAGGTCGGCCCGATCGCCGCCCGCAAGATGGTCGCGTCGTTCCACCTGCTAAATTACGCACCTCCCAAGCAAACGAAGGAATCGATCGCGCAGGCGGAATACGAATGTCCGCTCTGTCAATGCGTCACGTCCGCATTCTCGTCCACTTGCGTCGAGTGCGGCGCGCCCTTCGACGAAGAGGAGATGGAGGAGGACATCCGACACGCGTTCGCGGGGGAAGGCCCTGCGGCGCTCCGCTTGTTCTACGACGGTTGCCTCGCGGAGAAGCCCGACGATGCGGAGCTGTGGTACGCGCGGGGTCTCCTGCTCGAATCGCTCGGCCAATCGGATGAGGCGATCGCCTCCCTTGAACGCGCCTCGTCGAAAGCACCGGATTCGAAGAAGATCAAGGTCGCTAAGCTCCGCCTCCAGGCGAAGCATCTCCAGAGACCCGAGGACGGGGCGAGACTCCGGTCCACGGCGAGCTCCCTCCTCGACGACGTCGCCTGGGATCAGGAGGTCGCCCAGCTCGACCGGGTGATCTCCGAAGCCGAGCGAGAGTGCCCGCAGTGCGGCGCCACCGTGCCGGCGGAGATGGCCATGTGCCCTTCCTGCGGCGCTCGCCTGTCGATTCCGAAACGGGTCCCGCCGCCGAAGAAGTCCGAGCCCTCGCCGACCCCGGAATTGGACGCGCTCGTCGACGACCTCCTCGTCGGGGAACTCGAGCAGTCCTTGTCCGAGGACGAGCTGGAAAAGACGAAGGCCGCGGTCCTCGACTGGTTGATCCTCGAACTCGAGGAGTCGATGGCCCCCGACATGCAGGTCGTGCATCCGCCGGAGAAAGGGGAGGCGGAGGCGACCGGTGAGGAAAAACTCCCTCCGGTCCCCTCGCCCCTCTCTGAATC
>Ga0209157_1000203_pt1 | contig 52872 bp, 48 predicted proteins | sample GraSoiAngelo_135_FD_185892 | JGI IMG/M metagenome (GOLD analysis project Ga0209157, IMG submission 185892) | Grasslands soil microbial communities from the Angelo Coastal Reserve, California, USA - 14_0929_05_40cm (SPAdes) (version 2) | ecosystem: Environmental > Terrestrial > Soil > Grasslands ...
GCACCGGCGAGACCGATGCGGCGGCGCTCTAGGGGAGAAACGACATGAAGAATTTGCTAGCACGGTTGGCGCTGCTCGGATCGATCGCCGCGTTTGTCGCTGTGGCGAGCTCCGCGTTCGCGCAGGACAAGCCACCCGCTCCGGGCGCCGAAGCGACGCCTGCCGCAACAGCACCTGCAGCGCCTGCGGCAGCGCCGGCCGCCGCGCCGAAATGCGGCGACAAGGGGTTCGACTGCAACAAAGGCGATGTTGCCTGGATGCTGACCTCGACGGCGTTCGTGCTGCTCATGACCGTACCGGGTCTCGCGCTGTTCTACGCAGGGATGGCTCGCACGAAAAACGCGCTTTCGACGGCGATGCAAAGCTTTTCCATCTTCTGCGTCGTCGCCGTGCTCTGGGTCATATACGGCTACAGCATTGCGTTCACGGCCGGCAGCGGCCCGTTCTGGGGCTCGTTGGACAAGCTGTTCATGCTCGGCGAAGACCCGGCCACCGCAGTTGCCGCGACCTTCAGCAAGGGACAATACCTGCCGGATTTCGTGTACTGCATGTTCCAGCTGACGTTCGCCGCGATTACGGTCGCACTGATCACCGGGGGCCCCGCAGAGCGCTTCAAGTTCTCAGCGCTAATCCTGTTCAGCATCTTGTGGTTCACCTTTGCATACCTGCCTGTCGCGCATATGGTGTGGTATTGGGATGGCCCGGATGCTTATACGACCGCGAAAGCAGCGGACGTGGCGAACAGCCATGCCGGGTTCATTTTCCAGAAGGGTGCGCTCGACTTCGCCGGTGGCACCGTAGTGCACGTCAACTCCGGTATCGCGGCGCTGGTGTGTGTGCTGATGCTCGGCAAGCGTAACGGCTACGGCAAGGTGCCGATGCCTCCGCACAGCGTCATGATGACCGCGATCGGCACCGGCATGCTGTGGATGGGCTGGTTCGGCTTCAACGCGGGCTCGGCCCTGGAAGCCAGCGGCGGTGCCGGAATTGCGTTCTTCAACACTTTGTTCGGCACCGCCACTGCGGGTATTGCCTGGACGCTCACCGAGTGGATGGCCAAGGGTAAGCCGAGCCTCCTGGGCATCTGCTCAGGGATCGTCGCGGGCCTAGTGGCAATCACGCCAGCGGCCGGCTATGTCGGACCGGTGGGGGCGTTTGTTACCTGCGCCATCGCCGGCGTGCTCTGCTTCTTCGCCGTGACGAAGGTCAAGGCATGGCTGGGCTACGACGACTCGCTCGATACCTTCGGCGTGCACTGCATCGGCGGGATTATCGGCTCCCTGGGCACCGGCACGTTTGTTAATCCGAAGTTCGGCGGCACCGGCGTCTACGACTACGTCGCCAACAAGGTGGGGGACTTTGACGCCATGGCGCAGATCATTTCGCAGCTCTGGGACATCGGCATCACGTTGGTCTGGTCGGGAGGCGTCGCCTTCGTGATCTTGCTGATCCTGAAGTTCACGATCGGCATCCGCGCCAGCGATGAAGCACAGGAAGAGGGCCTCGATCTCGCCGATCACGGCGAAAAGGCCTACAACTACTAATCAGCTCTTTTCTCTCGGTGATGAGGGGCCGGCTAGACCGGCCTCTTTTTTTCCCGAGTATGTACTTGGCTAAAGGCTACCAATGCCACAGGCCGATTCCCATTAATACGGCGATTATCCACAGCACTACTTGGCAGCCCTGTACGGCACGTGCTGCAAACGCGGTTGAGACCGTATTAGTGTTCGTCACCTCGCAATGAGCGCGCTTTAGATCACGAATTTCAAAAATCAGTTTCTCCATCGGAGATGGCTCTGGCGCGTTGAGGAATTCCTCAAGATCTTTGAGATCCTTGTCTTCCATGATTACCCCGCTTTCGGCCAGCCCTGTGGGCGCGCGCCAGAACGCGACTGGATTTTCCCCGGTTTTATCCCTATAATACGGGTTAATACAGGTTAAAGCAGGTAATAACGGGGAAGCACATGGCCCGACCTGGGCGACCGCCTGGCCCACCGTCCACCACGAAGGATGTGAGCCTCTACGACTCGCAGTTAGATCATCTTGAGGCCCTTAGGGCCACCGCTGCGATCCCCCCTTCATTCGCAGGTCAAGTTCGCCAAGCGGTGGCTGAATACATCTACCGCGAAGAGGCGAAGCTTGGAGTCCGCGAGCGCGTGGAAGCGTATTTGAGGACCAGCCGCAAAGTAGTGGGCCTGCGCGAAGTCAAAAACCGCCGAGAGGGTCATGAGGATTAGGGGGGCTGGTGGGTATAATTTCGGTTTCCCTGTACTACCTCCCTTTTTAGCAGTACGTACAACTGATGCCGATGAAAAGCCACGCAAAAAGGGGAGGAACAAAAATGCGTAGACAGGACTGGACGCGACTTCGCGCGCTCATCGAGGAACGTTGCCTCAAGATCAGCGATAAGCCGTTTAAGCTCAGCAATGGCGCTCTTTCGAATTACTACTTTGACTGTAAAAACATCACGCTTGATGGCGAGGGCCTCAGCTTAATCGCCGAAGCGTTCCTTGAGGAAATCCAGAAGCTTCCTCAGGAACCGAAAGCAATTGGCGGTTTAACGATGGGGGCCGACTTCATTACGGCTGCGGTAGCGTTGCGATCCTTTGAGCGCGAAATGCATATACAGGGCTCCATTGTTAGGAAGGAGCCCAAAAAGCACGGCACGATGCTCAGAATAGAAAACGAGTTGGATCGCGGCACCCCGATTGTGGTCGTAGATGACGTAATAACAACCGGGAACTCCACTTTGCAGGCGTGTGAGGAGTTCAAAGCGGCAGGCTATCGGATCGTGGGCATCATCGTCCTTATCGATAGGGAAGAGGGCGGAAAGGCGGAGCTAGAAAAGCGTTTTGGCAAAGTCAAAGCGATCTTTATAACGTCTGACTTCCCCAAGGCGGTCAAAGCAGATGAGCAGCTTCGAACGACTAAAGGGAAAATTGCAGCGGCGGCTTAGTGACGACGGCTTCTACGACGATAACTTTGCTGAGATAGAGCAGCTCTGCAAGAAATACCTCGAAAACGAGACCACCGAAGACCCGCAGTACGCCCGTAGGGAAACGGGCATTTACCTCTTGTATCACCTGATCGGCGATCTACGCGCTTTGTGGGACGCGGAGCAGCCATTTCTCCAAGACAGGCGAGACGCTCTCCGGAATGGAACTTGGGGGCCGTTTCGAGATTTCGCTCGCGCTGTGATTGCAGAGGCAGAATTGGAGGATCCCTTTCAGGCAGCGCTCAGATCAATCCTATTGCTTGTCGATTCCTAGTTTTCGTTAAGTACATACTTCCGTTTTTTTTTGGGTAGCCACAATGAGGCGGCTACCACATGTAAGCAGTCACTTTCTTTATGCGGAAAGTTTCTCCAGCAGGACGAGAAGCTGGGCCCTTTCGCCGGCGTTGAGCCGAGCCGCGACGCGGCGCTCGTGAAACTCGATACGGCGCTTAAGCCGGGCGAGCAGCGTGCGCCCCGAGCGGGTGAGCCATAGCCCGTTGGTGCGCCGGTCCTCACCCCGCCGGCGCTCGATCAGGCCGCGCTCCTCGAGCGTATCGACCACGCCAACCATCGTAGAGCGGTCCAGGCCAACCGCATGGGCGAGGCGGCCCTGGGTTACCCCGGGATTGGCGTCGATCAGCAGCAGCATCCCGGTGCGACCCGGCGACAAGTCGGACACGCTCTCGGCGAAGTCCCGGAACACCGCCTGCTGCGCGAGCCGCAGCCGGTAGCCGAGCAGCCCCGGCAGCATGCCGGGCTTGAGCCCGCCGCGATCCCAGGTCATTTTGTTTGGACCCCAAACGATTTGATACCATCGTAGTCGCCCCCTGCGCGCCATGCAAATCACTCTCGAAGGCCACGACCAGCCGGTCCCGGTGCGCGCCGGAGACACGATGCTCGAAGCGCTGCTGCGCGCGGGCGTCGCTTTCCCGTTCTCGTGCCAGGCCGGCAACTGCGGCACCTGCAAGTGCGAGCTGGTCTCGGGCGATATCCTCGAGCTCGAGCACTCGGAGCATGCGCTCGCGCCGGAGCAGCGCGCGAAGGGCATCATCCTCGCCTGCCGCACCCAGGTCTGGGACGATGCCGTGATTCGCCGCATCGACGCCGAGGACCTGGTGATGCACCCCTCTCGCGTCATGCGCTGCCGGGTCCTGCAGCTCGAGGCGCTCACTCACGACATTCGAGGCGTGCACCTGGCGATCGAGGCGGGCGGACCGCTGACTTTCTCGGCAGGACAGTACGCGCAACTCGAGTTCGCCCCGGGCCTGTCACGCCATTATTCGATGGCCAATACGCCGGACGAGGCAGAGCTCGTGTTCCATGTCCGCCACATGCCGGGCGGGCGCACCAGCCGCTACGTCGCCGAACAGCTGAAGATCGGCGACAAAGTCAAGGTGTCCGCGCCGTTCGGGGTTGCGTACCTGCGCGAGCAGCACGCGGGCCCGGTACTGCTGATAGCCGGCGGCTCCGGACTGGCGCCGATCCAGTCGATCGCCTCGACGCTCCTTGGCCGCGGGTACAAGCAGCCGGTAGCTCTTTACTTCGGCGTGCGCGGCGAACGCGACCTGTACCACGAAGCAATGCTGAAGGACCTGGCCGCGCGCCATCCCAGCTTCAAGTATCACATCGTGCTGTCCGAACAAAAGAGCGGTGGCCGGCGCCACGGCCTGGTGCACGAAGCAGTCGACGCAGACTTGACCAGCACCGAAAGCCTCATGGCATACCTGGCCGGCCCGCCGGTGATGGTCGAAGCAGCGACGGCGCTGCTCGGCACGCGCGGCCTCGCCCCGCGCCAGATCCACGCCGACGCCTTCTACAACCAGCTCTGAGCATGGACCTGAAGAACCGCGTTGCGATCGTCACCGGCGGCGCGCGCGGCATCGGTCTCGCCATCGTCGAAGACTTGCGCAGCCACGGCGCGAGCGTCGTCATCGTCGATGCCGGCGTGTCGATTTCCGGCGAACCGCTCGAGCCGCGCATCGCCGAGCAAGTCGCGGCGCGCATGGAGGGCACAGCGGCCGTCTGCGGCGATATCGTGCAATCCGAAACCGCGCAGCAGACGGTGCGTCTCGCCCAGGAGCGCTTCGGCGGCGTCGACATCGTGGTCAACAACGCCGCGATCATTCGCGATGCCTTCATCTTCAAGGCTGATCCGGCGGCCTGGGACGCGGTGCTGCGGACCAACCTCACCGGCGCCTATCGGCTGCTCGCCACCGCCAGCCCGGTGATGCGCGAGCAGGCGAAGGCCGGCCGCGCCCCTGGCTCCATCGTGAACATCGTGTCCACTGCCGGTTTCTACGGCAACTTCGGGCAGGGAGCGTACGCGGCGGCAAAGGCGGGGCTGATGGGCCTCACGCGGGCCGTAGCGCATGACCTCGCGCGCTCGCGCATCCGCTGCAATGCGGTCGCCCCGTTTGCTGCGACCCGGGTCACCGAGAGCATCAAGCCGGCGAACGATGCCCAGGCGGCCTACCAGGAGAAAGCGCTCAAGATCCCTGCGTTTTACGTTGCGCGGCTGGTGAGCTTCCTTGCGAGCGATGCGGCGTCCCACGTCAGCGGCCAATTATTCGGCGCGCGCGGCCGGGAGCTGTTCGTGTTCTCGCAGCCGCGCCCGGCGCAACGGCTGCTGCAGCCTCACGGCGGGTTCGAGCTCGCCGCGTTCGGCGCCGCCGCCAGGGCGCTCGAGCCGGGCTTCGCCGACCTGGTCACCGATCTGGAGGCATTCTCCGGCGACCCCATCTTGTGAGGAGCAAAACGTGTCCAAATACCCCGAGGTAAAAACTGCCGACGATTTCCATCACCAGCCGGTCGAATACCAGGAGGCGGTGAGGAAGATCATCCGCAGCCATGCGCTCAACGAGCTGTACGGCGCGCAGGTGTTCGACGAGCCGGCGATCGCGCTCGCGCCGACCCCTTACGCGAAATGGCTCACCTGCCGCGTCGCAATGGAGGAGTACCACCACCACGTGCGCTTCAAAGAGCTTGCCGACCAGATCGGCGTCAGCGCCGATGAAATGCAGCCGGACAAGAAACGGCCGCTCAACATCTTCGAGTTCCCCCTGCAAACGTGGGAGGAGTTCTGCGCCATCAAGATGCTCGGCGACCTCGCCGAGATCCTCCAGGTGGAGGACCTGCTGCACTGCTCGTATTTGCCGCTGCGCAACGTGGCGCGCATCACCATGCCGGAGGAGCGCTTTCACGCCCAGTTCGGCTTGGACTTCTGCGGCGACCTATGCGAGACGCGCGAAGGCAAAGCGCGCGTGCAGGATGCAGTGAACCGGTTCTACCCGGGCGCGCCGCGCTTCTTCGGCTCCAGCGGCTCGAAGAACAACGCCATCTTCCGCAAGTACGCCATCAAGATGCGCAAGAACGAGGAGATGCGGGACGATTACATGGCACGCGCCAAGGACGCAGTAGACAAGCTCGGCCTCAGGCTGCCCGAAGTGCCGCTCGACGCTTGAACGCCACCGAACTCCTGCTCGGCAACGATCCCCTGGCGCGCCATGGCGGGCGCGTTGCGCTGCTCAGCGGCGAGGAGCGGGTTACCTACGCGGAGCTGGCCGCTCGCATGAAGCGCGCCGCGGGCGCGCTTGCCTCGTTCGGCGTCGGTGCCGGCGACCGCGTGCTCCTTCTCATGCACGACACGGCGGAATTTGCCGCGACCTGGCTCGGAGCGGTGCGCATCGGCGCCGTGGCGATCGCGCTCAACAACAGGCTCTCCGAGGCTGAATACCGACATGTCCTGCACGACAGCTCGGCGCGGCTCGTGGTCGTCGAGGACTTGTTCGCCGACGCGCGCCCGGGCCTCACTGCCGAACTTGCTCGCGACGGCCGCCTTGCGTCGCGCTGGCGCGAGCGCTGTGGCAAGTCAAAGGAAGCGCTCGCCTTCGATGCGTTGCCTGATGCGCCCGCATTCGGCTTATACACATCGGGCACGACCGGCCACCCGAAAGGCATCCTGCACTCGCACCGGGGATTCCTTTTGCTTGGCCAGGCCTTCCGGGAGATCGGCATCGGCGTCGGTGACCGCGTCTTCACTACCTCGAAGCTGTTTTTCGCCTACGGCCTGGAGCACGCGCTGCTCGGCACGCTGGCGCTCGGCGCGACCTCGATTCTTTTCGCCGACTGGCCCGATACCGAAGCTGTGATCGACATCGTCGCGCGACACCAGCCGGCCGCCCTGTTCAGCGTGCCGACCGTCTACCGGCGCCTTCTCGGCGAGCCCGGCGCGCGCCTTGCCGCCTTCCGCTCGGTGCGCCGCTTCGTCGCCGGTGGCGAGCGGCTTTCGCCGCAGCTAGTCGAGCACTGGAAGCGGGCGGTTGGCGGCGAACTGCTCAACCTCTACGGCATGTCCGAGACATTCTGTGCCTGCATGATCACGCCGCCCGGAACCTCGGACGGCACGCGCACCGGCAGGCCGCTCGCCGGAGTCGAGGTCCGCCTCGATCGGCAGGGCGTGCTCTGGGTGAAGCATCCGGCGCAGGCGAGCGGATACACCAATCTGTCCGACCAGACGCAGGAGCAGTTTCGCGACGGATGGTTCTGCTCGCGGGACGTGTTCGTGCAGGACGCCGACGGCTTTTTCGTACACCAGGGCCGCTCTGACGAGCTGGTCAAGATTGCCGGGCAGTGGGTGCAGCCGGGAGAGCTCGAGGCGGCTGCGGCGCTCGAGCCGGCGGTTGCCGAGGCCGCCTGCGTCCTGGTGCCCGATGCGGACGGTCTCGATCGCCTGGCGCTGTTCGTGACCGCGCGCGGCGATGCCGCAGAGGCGCTGCGGGCCGCCGCCCGGGCCTGCGAGCTGAGACTGCCGCGGCACAAACGTCCGAGATGGGTCCGCGCCGTGGCCGAGCTGCCGCGCACGGCGACCGGCAAGGTGCAGCGCTACAAGTTGCGCGAAATCCTGCAGCGCGAGCTGGCGCGCAAGGACTAGAATTCCGCTTTTTTCGAGGATCTGCATGGGTTACGCGATTTCTTTATGGGCCCCGCCGGCACTGCCGATCGCGGGGTCCGCGGAGTCCTTCCCGGTGCGCCGCATTTTCTGCGTCGGGCGCAACTACGCCGAGCACCAGAAGGAAATGGGCGGTGACGGCCGCGAGCAGCCGTTCTTCTTTCTGAAGAGCGCCCACTCCCTCGTGCCTGGAGGCGGCATGGTGCATTACCCGGCGAAGACGTCCAACTACCATTACGAGACGGAAATGGTGGTGGCGATCGCCAGGGGCGGGCACCGCATCGACGCGAGGAAGGCCAACGAGCATGTCTTCGGCTATGCCGTCGGCCTCGACATGACGCGCCGCGACCTGCAGCAGTGGGGAAAGGACCACGGGCGGCCCTGGGATTTCGGCAAGAACTTCGACGAAGCGGCACCTTGCGGCGCGCTCGCGACGGCCAGCAGAATCGGGCATCCTGCCAAAGGCGCCCTCTGGCTCAGGGTGAACGGCAAGCAGCGCCAGCGCGCCGATCTCGCGGAAATGATCTGGTCGGTGCCCGAGCAGATCGCCTACCTGTCGGAGTTCTACAGCCTCGAGCCCGGCGACCTCATCTACTCGGGGACGCCGGCGGGCGTAGGTCCTGTGAAGCCGGGGGACGAGCTGCACGCAGGCATCGATGCCGTCGGCGAGTTGAAGGTGACAATCGCGCCCGCCTTGTGAAGCTGTACACGTTCTTCCGCAGCTCGGCCGCCTTCCGCGTGCGCATCGCGCTCAATCTGAAGGGGCTGGCTTACGAGCCGCAACCGGTGAGCTTGCCGAAGGGTGATCACCGCAGACCCGAGTACGCTCGCGTGAATCCCCAAGCGCTGGTGCCGATGCTCGAACTCGATGACGGCACGCGCCTCAACCAATCTCTCGCCATCATCGAGTTTCTCGACGAGAAGTATCCGCAGCCGCCGTTGGTGCCGAAGGACGCGCTCGGCCGCGCCCGCGTGCGCTCGCTCGCGCTGCTCATCGCCTGTGAGATTCACCCTCTCAACAACCTGCGGGCGCTCAATTACCTGCGAAAAGACCTCAGGCTGCTCGAGGAGCAGGTGAATGCCTGGTACCGCCACTGGATCGCCGAGGGGCTCGCGAAGCTGGAAGCCGAGCTGACGCAGAGCCTCGGCACGGACAGCTTCTGCCACGGCGATGCGCCCACCATGGCGGACTGCTGCCTGGTGCCGCAGATCTTCAACGCCAAACGCTACAAATCCGACCTGACGCCTTATCCTGCGGCAATGCGCGTGTTCGAACAGTGCATGCAGCTCGAGGCTTTCGACCGCGCTCAGCCTTCCAAGCAACCCGACGCCAATGAATAAGAGGGCTGCCACCAAGCGCGGCGAGTTGCCGCGCTACCGCAGCTTTCATCCGGGTACCCAGCCGGAGTACAACTACCCGCCGTACGCCTCGACGCAGAAGCGATGCCCGACGCAACCGCTCGTCGTGGCGCCGCAAACCTTGTCCGAGCTGACCGGCCCGGTCTTCGGCTACGGCGACATCAAGCCGACCGACAACGATCTCACCCGCCAGCACCGGGGCGAGCCGATCGGCGAGCGCATTGTCGTGAGCGGGCGCGTGCTCGACGAGAACGGCAAGGCGGTGCCGCACAGCCTGGTCGAAGTCTGGCAGGCGAACTCTTCCGGGCGCTACCCGCACCGCACCGATCAGCACGATGCACCGCTCGATCCGAACTTCTCCGGCGCCGGGCGCACCATGACCGACGCCGAAGGCCGCTACCGCTTCGTCAGCATTCGGCCGGGCGAGTATCCCTGGCGCAACCACTACAACGCCTGGCGCCCGGCGCACATCCATTTCTCGCTGTTTGGCCCCGCGTTCCTCACGCGCATGGTCACGCAGATGTATTTTCCGGGAGACCCGCTGCTGGAGTACGACCCGATGTACAACTCGATCGCCGACCAGAAGGCGCGCATTCGCCTGATCTCGGTGTTCGACTGGGAGAACACCGTTCCGGAATGGGCGCTCGCCTACCGCTTCGACATCGTGCTGCGCGGCCGCGATGCCACGCCGATGGAGCGCTGACATGAGCCTGTACGCGAGCGGCAACCAGACGGTCGGGCCGTATCTCCACATCGGGCTCGACTGGCTCACCACGCGCGACATCGCCGCGCGCGGCGCCAAGGGCGAGCGGGTGGCGATCGAAGGGCGGCTGCTCGACGGCGAGGGCGCCGGTGTAAGCGACGGCCTGGTCGAAATCTGGCAAGCGAATTCGCACGGCAAGTACGCGCATCCCGAGGACCAGCAGAGAAAGCGGCTGGAGCGCGGATTCAGGGGCTTCGGCCGCATCCCGACCGACGACCAAGGCGCATTTCGCTTCACCACCATCAAGCCGGGCCGGGTGCCCGGGCCGGGCGCCACGTTGCAGGCGCCGCACCTCGTGGTGGCGGTCTTCATGCGCGGGATGCTCAAGCACCTCGCGACCCGGATCTATTTTCCCGACGAGCAGAGCAACGCCGAGGACCCGCTCCTCAAGCTTGTGCCGCCCGCGCGCCGCGCCACGCTGATCGCGAAGCACAAGGCCAAAGCCGTGCTCGAGTGGAACATCGTCCTGCAGGGCAAGAACGAGACGGTGTTCTTTGATTTCTGAGGCTGCGCTACTTAGCTCGGAAAAGCGCCTTTAGCGCTTCCGGGATGGTCTCTCCCTTCATCGGCGTGCCCGGGCCGCTCGCGAAGCGGCCCCACACCCGCGTTTCCGTGCCTTTGGCGAGCGTGGTGCCATCGACGCGCACGATGTCGTGCGCGACCACGAACGACTTGCCGCCGAAGCGCGCCATGCGCGAGCGCACCTCACAGCGGTCGCCGTGCTCGGCCGGTGCGAGAAACTGGCATTCCGCCGATACCAGCGGCATGGCAAGGTGCTCCGCGCGCATGCGCTTCGCGCCGTAACCGGCGGATTCCATCAAGGCCCAGGTGGCGGCGTCCATCCAGCGGAAATAGGTGGGGTAGAAGATGATCCCGGCCGGGTCGCAGTCCCCCCAGTGCACCTGGCAGGGAAAGCGTCCGACGATCGATTCGAACTGCTCTTTGCTCACGGGGGAATGTTATACTGCCGACACGCGCCGATTTGATGTTCAGCTTGCGGGCGCGCTACAAATGCCGCTAAAGAGACGCGCCGCATCCGAGATCGGGCCCGTTTCTGCGAGAGCTGAACGGGCCTTTCGCTTTTCAGGAGCCGCATGAGCGTTCCGCCGCACGCTGCCAGGCTGGAAGCCCTGCTCGCCGAGCGCATCCTTCTGCTCGACGGCGCAATGGGCACCATGATCCAGCGCGCCCGGCTCGCCGAAGAGGACTATCGCGGCCAGCGCTTTCGCGACTGGGGCCGCGAGCTCAAAGGCAACAACGACCTGCTGTCGCTGACGCAGCCGGCGCTGGTGCGCGATATCCACGCGCAGTACCTGCAGGCGGGCGCCGACATCATCGAGACGAATACTTTCAACTCGACCGCCATTGCGCTGGCCGATTACGGCATGCGCGAGCTCGCCCGCGAGTTCAACCGCGCGGCGGCGAATCTCGCCAGGCACGCCGTGCGGGAGGCCGAGTCGAAAAATCCGCAGCGCCCCCGCTTCGTCGCGGGCGTGCTCGGTCCGACGAACAAAACCGCGTCGATTTCGCCCGACGTCAACGACCCGGGCTTTCGCGCCGTGACCTTCGAGGAGCTGGTCGCCGCTTACGGCGAGGCGGTGGAGGGCCTGCTCGAGGGTGGCGTCGACCTGCTCCTCGTCGAGACGGTTTTCGACACGCTGAACGCCAAGGCGGCCCTGGTCGCGATCGAGCAGGCTCTCGAAGGCCACGGCCTGCGCATCCCGGTAATGATCTCCGGAACGATCACCGACGCCTCGGGGCGCACCCTTTCCGGCCAGACCACCGAGGCGTTCTACAACTCGGTGCGGCACACCCAGCCGATCGCCGTGGGCCTCAATTGCGCCCTCGGCGCCAAGGAGCTGCGGGCCTATGTCGAAGAGCTGTCCGCGATCGCCGAGACGCGCGTCTCGTGCCATCCGAACGCCGGACTGCCGAACGCCTTCGGCGAGTACGACGACACGCCCGAGGCGATGGCGGCACATATCGGCGAATGGGCGAGAAGCGGCTGGCTCAACATCGTCGGCGGCTGCTGCGGCACCACGCCGGAGCATATCCGCGCGATGGCCGACGCCGTCCGCGGCGTCGCCGCGCGGCCGGTTCCCGCGCGCGCGCGCGCGCTGCGCCTCTCGGGCCTCGAGCCGCTCAACGTCGGAGACGAGTCGCTGTTCGTCAACATCGGCGAACGCACCAACGTCACGGGCTCGCGGGCATTCGCGCGTCTGGTCCTCGCCGGCGACTATGCGGGGGCGCTCAGCGTCGCGCGCCAGCAGGTCGAGAACGGCGCGCAGATGATCGACGTCAACATGGACGAAGCGATGCTCGACTCGGAAAAAGCGATGGCCACCTTCCTGCGCCTCGCCGCTGCCGAGCCCGACATCGCGCGCGTGCCGTTCATGATCGACAGCTCGAAATGGAGCGTGATCGAGGCCGGCCTCAAGTGCGTGCAGGGCAAGCCGATCGTCAACTCGATATCGATGAAGGAGGGCGAGGCGGAGTTCCTGCGCCAGGCGCGCCTTTGCCGCAAGTACGGCGCCGCGGTGGTGGTGATGGCCTTCGACGAGAAGGGGCAGGCCGACAGCCTCGAGCGCCGCACCGAGGTCTGCCGGCGCGCCTACGAGCTCCTCACGCGGCAGGCGGGTTTCCCGCCCGAGGATATCGTCTTCGATCCGAACATTTTCGCCGTGGCAACCGGGCTCGAAGAGCACGCGCGCTACGGCATCGACTACCTCGAGGCAGTGCGCTGGCTGCGCGCCAACCTGCCGCATGCCAAGGTCTCCGGCGGCGTGTCGAATTTCTCTTTCTCGTTCCGCGGCAACGACGCCGTGCGCGAGGCGATGCACACCGCGTTTCTGTATCACGCCATCGGCGCCGGCATGTCGATGGGCATCGTCAACGCCGGTCAGCTGGGCGTCTACGAGCAGCTCGAGCCGCAGCTGCGCGAGCGCGTCGAGGACGTGATCTTCAACCGGCGGCCGGACGCCACTGAGCGGCTGATCGAGGCCGCCAACACCGTCAGGACCGGCGCCAAGGAAAGCGCCAAGGACGAAGCCTGGCGCGGCGGGACTGTAGAGGAGCGCCTGGTGCATGCGCTCGTCAACGGCGTCTCGGCGCACATCGTCGCGGACACCGAGGAGGCGCGCATCAAGTATCCGCGGCCGATCGAGGTGATCGAGGGTCCGCTGATGGACGGCATGAACGTGGTAGGCGACCTGTTTGCCGCCGGCAAGATGTTCCTGCCTCAGGTCGTCAAATCGGCGCGGGTCATGAAGCAAGCGGTTTCGCACCTCGTGCCTTACATCGAAGCCGAGCGCGCGAAGAGCGGCGAGACGGCGCGCTCCAAGGGCCGCATCGTCATCGCCACCGTCAAGGGCGACGTCCACGACATCGGCAAGAACATCGTCGCGGTGGTACTCCAGTGCAACAACTACGAGGTCGTGAACCTCGGCGTGATGGTGCCGGCGCAGACCATCATCGAGACCGCGCGGCGCGAGAACGCCGACGCGGTGGGGCTCTCGGGCCTCATTACCCCGTCGCTGGAGGAGATGGCACATGTGGCGCGCGAGATGGAGCGCGTCGGCCTCGGCCTGCCCTTGCTGATCGGCGGCGCGACCACCTCGCGCACGCACACCGCCGTGAAGATCGCGCCGAGCTATTCCGGGCCCGTGGTCTATGTTCCCGACGCTTCACGCAGCGTCCCGGTGGTCCAGGGCCTGCTTTCCGCCGACAGCCGCGATGCCTTCGTCGCCCAGGTGCGAGCCGATTACGAGAAGCTGCGCGCCGCGCATCGCGACAAGAAGGGGCCCGGGCCGCTGCATTCGCTCGAGGAGGCCCGACGTCGCGGCCTGAAGACCGACTGGGGCGCTTACCGGCCCCCGGCGCCGCGTAAACCTGGCATCACGGTGCTCAAGCGCTATCCGCTGGCCGAGCTTGTCGACTACATCGACTGGACGCCGTTCTTCCAGGCCTGGGAGCTCTCGGGTCCCTATCCGAAGATCCTCGAGGATCCGGTCGTCGGCGAGGCAGCCCGCAAGCTGTTTGCCGAGGCCCAGGAGACCCTGCGGCGCATCGTCACGGTGAATCAAGTCACGGCGAACGGAGTGCTCGGCCTGTTTCCCGCCGCGCGGGTGAATAGCGACGATATTGAAATCTACCGCGATGAGCGCCGGCGCGATGTGCTGATGACCTGGCACAACCTGCGCCAGCAGAACCACAAGCCGACCGGTCGCGACAATCTCTGCCTCGCCGACTTCGTCGCTCCCAGGGAAAGCGGCGTGCAGGACTGGATCGGCGCCTTTGCGGTCAGCGCCGGCGGCATCGAGCGGCGCGTGGCCGAGCTGGAAGCCAAGCACGACGATTACGCCGCCATCATGCTGAAGGTGCTTGCCGACCGCCTGGCGGAAGCGTTCGCGGAGCGTATGCACGAGCGCGTGCGGCGCGAGTTCTGGGGCTATGCCGCCGATGAGCGGCTCGGAGCCCCGGAGCTGATCGCCGAGGCGTATCGCGGCATACGGCCCGCGCCCGGCTATCCGGCGTGCCCCGATCACATGGTGAAGGGGCCGCTTTTCAGCCTGCTCGACGCGCGGCGCAACGCTGACATGCGGCTCACCGAGTCGTTTGCCATGCTGCCGGCCGCGTCGGTATCCGGGTTCTATCTATCGCATCCACAGTCGAGCTACTTCGCCGTGGGCAAGATCGGCCGCGACCAGCTCGAGGACTACGCACGTCGCGCCGGGCTGAGTGTCGCCGAGGCGGAGAAATGGCTCGCGCCCTATCTCGCGTACCAGCCCGAGGCGACCCCGGCGCCGCTATAATCCGCACATGGGCAAAGGCGACAAACGTACACGGCGCGGCAAGATCTATCGCGCCAGCTACGGCAAGAAGCGACCGCACCGCGCGAAGAAGAAGGCAAAGAAAACCACCTGAAGCGGTGGTCAGCTCTCCTCGCGCCGCCCGACGGGCAGGCCGAGTGCTTTCAGCTTGCGATAAAGATGCGTGCGCTCGAGCCCCGAGCGCTCGGCGACGCGCGACATGCTGCCGTGCTCGCGCGCGAGAAGATGCTCGAAGTACACCCGCTCGAACGCTTCGCGCGCCTCGCGATACGGACGATCGAAGGCTACCTCCGGCAGCGCGCCGGGCGCCGCGCGCGCGGCGAACGCGCGCTCCACGTCTTCGAGCTGTATTTCTTCCTCGAGCGACGTGAACGCGAGGTCTTTCACCACGCTTTCCAGCTCGGCAAGGTTCCCCGGCCATGGGTAATGACGCAGCGCGTTGAGCGCGGCGATCGCCAGCCGCCGCGGCGGGCAGGCGCGCGCCTCGACGAGCTGTGCCAGCATGAGGGAAGCCAAATCCGGCACGTCTTCGGCAAACTCGCGCAACGCCGGCAGCCTGAGTGTCAGCTCCGCAAGGCGAGTTCCCAGCTCGACATCGAAGTCATGCTTCTCCGCGAGGCTGCGCACATCCACCGGCGAGAAAGACACCAGCCGCACCTTTTGCTTCTCGGCACGCGGCAACAGGAACTCGAGGTTACGCTGCTCGGGCCGTCCGAGGCGGCTGAGGTCGGCGACGAACAGCACGCCGCCCGCCGCCTTGCCGAGGAGCTCCGAGGGCGCCTCGGCCAGCAGCTCGGCGCTGGCGAGAAATGGCGCCCCGGGGGCCACCAGCAGCCGCGCGAAGAGCTCGGGCCGCATGCCGCGCTCGCCGCGCAGCATCAAGGGCGCGGCCGACTGCGCCAGCTGCGCGAGGCGCTTCTTGGCGTCAGCGAGCGCCGTCGAGCGGCCAAGCGCGGCCAGCGCGAGCTGAGGCGCTGCCGTGGTTTCGGGATTGCGCAGCGCGCGCTTCACGGTATTCAGCAGCCGTTGCAGAGCGATCGGCTTTTCGAGGAAGTCGAGCGCCCCGATGCGGGTGGCCTCGACTGCGGTTTCGATGGTGCCGTGACCCGACATCATGACCACCGGCATGGTGAGCTGCCCGCTTGCAGCCCATTCCTTGAGCAGCGTAATACCGTCGGTATCCGGCATCCAGATGTCGAGCAGGACGAGGTCCGGGCGAGCGCGCTCGCGAAGCCGGCGCGCATCGCCTGCGCTCTCGGCCACCAGCACCTGGTGTCCCTCGTCGGCCAGGATCTCCGACAGCAGCTCCCGGATTCCGACTTCGTCGTCGACGACCAGAATTTGCGCCATATCGCTACGCCGCTTTCGCCAAGGGCAACAGTACGCTCACCGACGCGCCGCGGCTGGGCCGATTCTCGATCGCCACGCTGCCGTGGTGCTCATCGACGATCTTCTTTACGATCGCCAGCCCGAGGCCGGTGCCGCGCGGCTTGGTGGTGACATAGGGCTCGAAGATGCGCGCCATCAGCTCCTCGGGAAAGCCGGCCCCGTTGTCAGACACCGCAAGCTTCACGCGATCGCCGGCCAGCTCGGTGCGCACCTCGATCGCCGGGCTGGCGCGGGACTGCCTGACGTTCTCCAGCGCATCCTGCGCATTCTGGACGAGATTGTGGATCACCTGGCGGATCTGCGCCGAGTCGGCCCACACCGGCGGCAGCCCGTCGGTGAGGCGCTTGGCGATCGGCACCGTCGAATTCTCGTACAGCGCCAGCACCTGGTTCACCAACTCGTTCAAATCGAGCCGCCCGGGCTCGGGCGCCGGCATGCGTGCGTAGTCCCTGAAGTCGTCGACCATGGCCTTCAGCGCGGCGACCTGGTTGACGATCGTTTCCGTGGCGTGCCGCAAGGTTTCGGCGTCTTCCCGCGGCAGCCGTTCAGCGAGCTTCATCTCCAGCCGCTCAGCGGAGAGCTGGATCGGGGTAAGCGGATTCTTGATCTCATGCGCCAGGCGGCGCGCCACTTCCGCCCAGGCGGTGGCGCGCTGCGCCTGGATCAGCTGCGTCACGTCGTCGAACACCGCGACGTAGCCGCCGCCGGTGGCCTGGGGCAAGCGCGCGCCGCGTGCGTGCAGCGTCTTGCCCGTGCCCTTCAGCGTCAGCTCCAGCTCCCAGCTCTTCTCGCCGTGCTCGCGGAATAGCTCCTGCATGCGGCTGGCGAAGGATTCGGCCTCGGCACCGAGAATGGCCGCCGCGCCGCGGTTAGAGATGGTCAGCCGCAGCTCGTGATCGAACACCAGTACTCCGGCCGACAGGTTGGCGAGGATGTTTTCGAGATGGCCCTTGGCCGCCTCGAGCGCGATGCGGTTGGCCTCGACCACGCGCCGCGCCTCGGCAAGCTGGCGCGTCATGGAATTGAACGATTCGGTCAGCACGCCGAGCTCGTCGCGGCTGGTCACCGGGGACTGCCGCGAAAAGTCGCCCCGCGCCACCGCCTGCGTCGCTTGCGCGAGGTTGGCGAGCGGCTCGGCCAGCAAATTGGATTGCGTCACCGCGACGGCGACCGCCACGAACAGCGCCATCAGCACCGCAAAGCTGAGGGTGACGACGTAGATCCGCTTCAGGCCGTCGCGCGAGATCGCAAGCTCCCGGTAGTCGCGGTGCGCGGCTTCCACCGCCTCGAGGCTCCTCGAAAAAGCCGGCGCCACGCTTTGCCGCAGCTGCAGGAAGCGCGCTTCGTCGGATAGCGCCATCGGACCCATCGGCACCACCACCCTCAACGAGAGCGGCCGGCCGGCCGCTGAATCGACGGCGGCGTAGCCGCGGTTGGCGCGCGCCTGACGAAGCAGCTGCGCGCCGGGCAGGTCCGGCAGAAGCTTGGTTACGTCTTCGCTCGCGCTCGCGATGAGGCGGCCGCTTGCCGTCAGGACCGTCGCTTCCTGGACGCCGGCTTGCTCCCGCAAGCGCTCCAGCTGGGACACGATCTGCGGTGCCGAACGCCCGGCCAGCTCGAGCGCCATTGCGCGCGCCTTGGCCTGCATGTCCAGCACGGTCTGATCGATCGCCTGCTGGCCAAGCGTAATGCCGCCCTCGAGCGCGGCGTCGACCTTGACGTCAAACCACGACTCGATCGAGCGGGTGATAAATTGCACCGACACCGCGTAGACGATCAGACCGGGCACTACCGCGAGCAGCGCAAAGCGCATCAGCAGCCGCAAAGTGAGGCGGGCTCCGAACACGCGAGCCCGATAGCGCCGCGCGAGCGCCAGCAGCTGAAACGCCACTACCCCGGCGAGCAGCGCGGCGAGCGCCGCGTTGAGTGCAAGCAGCAGCGGATACTGCTGGGCGAAAAACGTAGTGTCCGCGCTCGCGGTGGCAAGCAGGAACAGGCCCACGGCTGCCACCGCACCGCCGAAGATGAGGAGCAGCTTCATCTTTCGCTCGCCCCCCGCGGATCGCGGCTTTCGACCGGTGCGGGCAGTTGCTTGGGCGAGCGCACCGTGAATCGCTTCCACGGCGATTCGAGATGCAGCTCGCGGCTGGTGAGCGCGCTCAGCTGAAAAGGCTTGGGGAGCAGCGTCGTATCGAGCCGCATGCGTAGCGCCGCCTCGTAGTCAGCGTCTGAAAAACCCACCGTGCGGTCCACGACCAGCCAGTTGCGCAGGCGCTTGAGCACGTTCAGCGCCTCGTCCAACGTGGCAAAATTCTGCTGCAGCAGCCCGGTCGAGAGCCGGTACTGGCGCGACAGGGCATGATAGGACAGTCGCAGCTGCAGCCGCTTGGAAGCGGCCTTTTCGTCGACCCAGTACCAGCGCGGACGCTTAAGCTCGAAGTCGACGCGGAAGTAAAGTGGCACGCCGTTCACCAGCACCTCCGCCAGGCGCGGCGTCAGCTCAAACGCAAAGTCGGCGTCCAGCACCAGCCCATCGTCGACCGCGTGCAGGCTCGCCGCGCGCACTTCGATTTCATCGGCGTGCGCGGCGGGTGCGGCGAGCCATGCCAGTGCCGCGACGATACCGATGAGAAGGACGATGCGGCGCATTGCGCGTCGCGTCAAGCTTCTTTCTTGATCAGAGCGCAGTAAAACCCGTCGTGCTCCGCGCTGGGCAGCCATTGCGCCGGGCCGCCATCGGGTAGCGGGAGGCGACTTGCTCCAGGCGCTCGCGAAACGAAGGCTCCAACCAGCTGTTCGTTTTCCTGCGGAAAAACCGAGCAGGTGACATACAGCAATTTACCATCGCGGCGCAGCACCTGCCACAGCGCATCGAGGATCGCGGCCTGCTTCGCGGCAAAGTTTGGCACGTCGCGCGGCCGACGCAACCACTTGAGATCCGGATGGCGGCGCACGACGCCCGATGCCGAGCACGGCACATCGGCGAGAACGCGGTCGAAGGGCACGCCGTCCCACCAGCCGTCAAGCCGGGTGCAATCGGCGGGCTTGATGAGCGCCGTCAGTCCCAGGCGCTCAAGATTGCGAGCCATGCGCACGCAGCGCGCCGGGTCCGCATCGAGCGCCGTCATCGCGACCGTCGCGGTTTCCAGGATGTGCGCGGTTTTGCCGCCCGGCGCGGCGCACGCGTCGAGCACGCGTTGACCCTCCGCCAGCTGCAGGCAACGCGCGGCGCGCTGCGCGCCCGCGTCCTGCACCGACACCTCACCCTGCGCAAATCCCGGCAGGCGCTCCATCGGCAGCGGGCGCTCGAGCAGGAGCGCCTCTTCGCCGATGCAGCGCGCGGCGATGGCCTGCTCTCCGAGCCGCGCATGGTATTCGGCCAAGTGCGCGCGACGACGATTGACGCGCAAGCACATCGGCGGATGCGAGTTGCCCGCGGCAAGCAGTTCCTCCCAGCGCTCGGGATACGCGTCGCGCAGCATCTCTATCCACCACCGCGGGTGCTGGTAGCGTGCCTCCACATCGGCGCCGATCCGCGCCTCGAGCGAAGCGCGTTCGCGGAGAAAACCGCGCAGCAACGCGTTGACGTAGCCTCTTGCACTCCAGCGCTCGAGCAATGCGCATGCGCGCACCGCCTGGTCGACGACGGTATATTCAGCGTAACGGCCGGATTCGAGCGCGTAGAGCGAGCACCATAGCAGCGCCTCGACCAGCGCATCAGGCCGGCCGCGGCGTGACAGCTCACCTACTAAAGCCTGCACCCGCCCATAACGGCGCAGGGTGCCGTGCGTAAGGTCGATGAGCGCGGAGCGCGGCGTTTCGCTGCCCTCTTCGGCGACGCGATCGAGCTCGTCGGCAAGGCTTCTGCCGGCCGCGACGCGCGCCACCATGCGGGCCGCCTCGCGCAGCGCCTGAGCGAGCGCTGCTGCGGGCTTCACCCGAAGCGCACTCCTGGCGCGAGCCGATGCCCGCGGAGGAACTCGCCTGCGGCGAGCCGCCGGCCACCGGAGCGCTGCAATTCCGTGATCGCGAGCGCGCCCTTGCCCGCGGCCACTACCAGGCCGGCATCGCTGCTCGACAGCAATTCGCCCGGTGTGCCGCGGCCGCAGGTCACAGTTACGCGCCAGACCTTGAGAGGCGCGCCATCGAGCAACGTCGCCGCGCCAGGCGACGGCCGGAACGCGCGCACCGCCCGCTCCAACTCCACTGCCGGCCGCGACCAGTCGAGAAGCGTCTCCTGCTTTCCGAGCTTGCTCGCATAGGTGACGCCCTGTTGCGGCTGGGGCACAGGGAGGGCGCGTCCCGCCTGCACGTCGGCAAGCGTGGCCACGATCATTTCCGCGCCCAGCGCGGCAAGCTTGTCGTGCAGCGTGCCGGCGTCGTCGTCCGGCGCGATCGGAACGCCGCTCTGTGCAAGCACTGCGCCGGTATCGAGGCCCGCGTCCATTTGCATGATCGAAACGCCGGTTTGCGCGTCGCCGGCAAGAATCGCGCGTTGGATTGGCGCCGCGCCGCGCCAGCGTGGCAGCAACGAAGCATGAATATTGAGGGCACCATGTGCCGCGACATCGAGCACGGCTTGCGGAAGAATGAGGCCATAAGCGGCGACCACCAGCGCATCGGGCCGCGCGGCGCGGATGCGGGCGCTGCCGTCAGTGTTCAGGCTGTGCGGCTGGAACACCTCGAGATTGCGCCCCAGCGCGAAGCGCTTTACAGGGCTCATGGCCGCCTTCAGGCCGCGCCCGGCGGGCCGGTCCGGCTGCGTCAGTACGAGAGCGACATCATGGCCTGCTTGCAACAGGCGCGCCAGCGCTCGCTCGGCAAATTCGGGAGTTCCCGCGAAGACTAGGCGCAGGAAAGCGAGATCAGGCGGACTTGCGCAGCTGCTTTGCGAGCTTGGCGCGGATGCGCTGCTGCTTGAGCTGCGACAGGTACTCGACGAACACCTTGCCCTGCAGATGATCCATCTCGTGCTGGATGCAAACGGCAAGCAAGCCCTGCGCTTCAAGCGTGAATGCTTTGCCGTTCTGATCGTAGGCACGTACCTTCACGCGCTCAGCGCGCTCGACCAGCTCGTAGATGCCGGGCACCGAGAGACATCCTTCCTCGATGTCGGATACGCCGGTCGCTTCGACAATCTCCGGGTTGACGAGCACCACCAGGGAGTCGCGGCGCTCGGAGACGTCGACGACGATCACCTGCTTGTGCACGTCGACCTGGGTGGCGGCAAGTCCGATGCCGGGCGCCGTGTACATGGTTTCGGTCATATCGGCGACGAGTTTTTTCAGCGACTCGTCGAAGACGGTGACCGGGGCGGCTACCTTATGCAGCCGGGCGTCGGGATAACGAAGAATGCTTAGAAGCGCCATCTAGAGACAATTTATTTGCAAATTGAATAGATTATGTGGAGAATCTCAGGCAACGTATAAGCTGTTCAGTCTTTGTGCTACATTGGGGTAGACAATCCGATTTTCCAGCCGGTCCAGGATGCCGCGAAAGGGACGGGGTCGCCATGGTCCAGCAAGTGCGTAAGTCTATCACAGCGCTCGCTTTCTTCGTCATCTCGGCGGCGGTATCCGGGCAGCCGGCCCAGGCCCCGCTCACCCTCAAGCCCGACGCCCCCGACCGCTACGTGGTGGTGCCCGGAGACACGCTCTGGGGCATTTCAGAGCGCTATACGGATTCGCCGTGGCGTTGGCCAGAACTCTGGAACATGAACAAGGAGCAAATTCAGAACCCGCACCTGATCTATCCCGGGTACGTGATCCTGCTCGACCGGGCAAAGGGCACTCTGACGATCGCGCGCCCGGGCACCGAACCCGGAACCCGGCCCGGAGCAGCGCCCGGGACCGGGGCTGGCGTGAGACTGAGTCCGCGCGTGCGGGCCGAGCCGCTTCCACCCGAGGAGATCCCCAGCATCCCGGCATCGGTGATCGAGCCGTTCCTGACTCGTCCGCTGGTGATTGAACCCGACGGACTTGACAGGGCGCCCACGATCGTCGCGACCCAACACGACAGCGTGCTGCTCTCGGCGGGCAACACAGCCTATGTGCGCGGCATCGCGGGCTCGGTAGAGGAAAGCTGGTACGTGTACCGGCGCGGCGGTCCGCTGGTCGATCCGGACACCAACCAGACGCTTGCTTACGAGGCGATCTATCTCGGCACCGCGCGGGTCACGCGTCCCGGCGATCCGGCAACGGTGGTGCTCACGAGCGCGGTGCAGGAAGTCGGCGCCGGCGACAAGCTGGTGGCTGCTACCGTGGTGCAGCCAATCAACTATGCGCCTCACTCGCCTGCAACATTCCTCAAGGGCCGTGTGATGTCGATCTACGGCGGCCTGGGCAAGGTCGGTGAAGCCGGGCCGCTTTCGGTCATCACCATCAATCGCGGCAGAGCCGATGGCCTAGAAGTCGGCCACGTTCTCGCGCTTTACGCGCTTGGCGGCACCGTGCGCGACACATCAAAGCCAAGGGGCGCGCCCGATGCATTCATCAAGCTTCCGGAGGAACGTTCCGGACTTTCGTTTGTGTTTCGCGTTTTCGACCGGGTATCCTACGCGCTGGTGATGCACGCCACGAGGCCTGTCAGTCCTCTGGATGTCGTCCAGACGCCATAACAAGGACAAAACCGAGGCCAGGTTCCCCGCTTCGTCGCCGCCTGCATGACGCGCGATCCCGGGCTGGCGAGCTGGCTGCAACTCTCGCTCACTCCCGGGCTTGGTGCCGGCGCGATCCGCGGCATGTTGCGCCAATTCGGCCTGCCACAGGCGGTCCTCGAAAGAAGGCGCTCCGAGCTGACCGCGCACGCCGCACCGGCGGTCATCGAGGCGCTCGACTCCCCGTCCGTGCGCGATGCAGTAGCGCGCGCGCTGGACTGGGCGGCTGCCCCAGGACACGACGTCGTCACGCTTGCCGACGAACACTATCCCCGTGCATTGCTGGAGACGCCGGACCCGCCGCCCGTCCTTTATGCGCTCGGCCGCACTGAGCTTCTGCAGCATCCCTCGCTCGCCATCGTCGGCAGCCGCAACGCCACGGCGCAGGGCGAGCATAACGCCGAGAGCTTCGCCAAGGCGCTGAGCAACGCCGGACTGAGCATCGTGTCGGGGCTCGCGATCGGCATCGACGCCGCGGCGCATCGCGGCGGTCTGGCGGGCGCCTCCTCCACCATCGCTGTGCTCGGCACGGGCATCGACGTTGTCTATCCCAGGCGCAACGCCGAGCTCGTGGCCGCGATCGCGGAGCGCGGGCTTCTCATCAGCGAATTCCCGCTCGGTACCGCACCGCTTGCCAACAACTTTCCGCGCCGCAACCGCTTGATCAGCGGGCTGGCGCAGGGCTGCCTGGTGGTCGAGGCGGCGCTCGCCTCCGGCTCTCTCATCACCGCGCGCAGCGCGGCCGACCAGGGACGCGAGGTATTCGCCATTCCCGGCTCGATCCATTCGCCACTTTCCAAGGGCTGTCACGCGCTCATCAAGTCGGGGGGCAAGCTCGTCGAGTCGGCAGAGGACGTGCTCGCAGAATTGACCGGGTTTCGGCGCAGCCACTACGCGTCGACGGTGGAATCGGGCGCGAGCGGCGCGGAGGTTGCCGCGGGCCTGCTTGCGCACATGGGACACGATCCGGTCGACGTCGATTCGCTGTGTGCGCGTGCCGGCATGTCGGCCGAACAGGTGTCCTCGGAATTGCTGCGGCTCGAGCTCGATGGACGCGTCACGGCGCTGCCCGGCGGGCTGTTTCAACGTCTTGAAAAAGGGAAGCGCGGGTAAACGCAAAACCCCGGGGACACGTTACTAGGAGGGAGACTGCAATGTACGACATCCTCGTCTACCTGTTCGAGAACTGCCAGCAGGCCGAGCTGGCTTACGACCGCGAGCGCGTCGCCAAGAAGCTCTCGGCGGCGGGCTTCGACGACTCGGACATAAGCGAAGCGCTGCACTGGCTGGCAGGCGTGCTGCGCGCGCCCCACGGGGTGCCGCAAAAGCTGCCGGACTCGCGGACCAGCTTTCGGGCCTTCGCGCCTCGCGAGCTGGCAAAACTGGACGCCGAATGCCGCGGCTTTCTCCTGACGCTGGAGCAATCCGGGATTCTCAACCCGCAGACTCGCGAGTTCGTGATCGAGCGCTCGCTCGCCGCCACCGGTGACAGCCTGACGCTGGATCAGTTGAAGCTCATCGTGCTGATGGTGCTGTGGAACCAGCAGATGCCGACCAGCCGCCTCGTCGCCGAAGACCTCTTCAGCGCGCCGCACGCGCGGCTTCCCAGCTAACGCTCTTGCGCGCGCACGCGCGTGCGCGCTCGCGCGCGTACGTGTTCTCACTGGCGAAGCGCGGTTGAACCGCTTGCCGGTTTGCACTTATCATCTCCGGCCTTTCGCGCCGCATGGGAAAAAAACTCGTCATCGCAGAGAAGCCATCGGTCGCCGCCGATATCGCGCGCGCGCTCGGTGGCTTCGTGCGCGAGGGCGATTACTTCGAGAGTAAAGAATATCTGCTGTCGTCCGCGGTCGGCCATCTGCTTGAGCTCGCGGTTCCGGACGAGTACGAGGTGAAGAAAGGCAAGTGGTCGTTCAAACACCTGCCGGTGATTCCTCCGCACTTCGAGCTGGCGCCGCTCGAGAAGAGCGAGCAGCGGCTCAACCTGCTGCTGCGGCTGATGAAGAGAAGGGATGTGAGCGGCCTCATCAACGCCTGCGACGCGGGACGCGAGGGCGAGCTGATCTTCCGCTACATCGTCCAGCACGCGCGCATCAGAAAGCCGATCGAGCGCCTCTGGCTGCAATCGATGACGCCGCAGTCGATCCGCGACGGCTTCAACAGCCTGCGCGCGGATAGGGAACTGTTGCCACTCGCCGACGCCGCCAAGTGCCGCTCCGAGGCCGATTGGCTGGTGGGCATCAACGGCACTCGCGCAATGACCGCCTTCAATTCCAAGGAAGGGGGCTTTTACCTCACTACCGTCGGCCGCGTGCAGACCCCGACGCTCGCCATCCTCGTGGAGCGCGAGGAGAAAATCCGCGCCTTCACGCCGAGAGGTTACTGGGAAGTGCACGCCAAGTTTGCCGCCCGGGCCGGCGAATACCCCGGGCGCTGGTTCGACCCCAGGTTCAAGAAGGATGACGACGCTGAGCGCAGGGCAGAGCGGCTTTGGGCCGCCACCAAGGCCGAGGCGATCGTCGCCAATTGCCGCGGCAAGAGCGGGATCGCGAGCGAGGAGTCCAGGCCTTCGACCCAGCTCTCCCCGCTGTTGTTCGATCTGACCAGCCTGCAACGCGACGCCAATGCCCGGTTTGGTTTTCCCGCCCGGATGACTTTGTCGCTCGCCCAGGCCCTGTACGAGCGGCACAAAGTTCTTACTTATCCCCGAACGGATTCGCGGGCGCTGCCCGAGGATTACGTCGGCACGGTGAAGAAGACGCTCGAGGCGCTCGGCGCCAGCCGGGCGTTTTCCGCCTTTGCGCGGCACATACTGAAGCAGGGCTGGGTAATGCCGAACAAGCGTGTGTTCGACAACACCAAGATCTCGGACCACTTCGCCATCATCCCCACCCTGCAGGCTCCCAAACAGCTGAACGAAGCCGAGCAGAAGCTCTACGACATGGTCGTACGGAGATTCCTTGCCGTGTTCTACCCGGCTGCGGAATACCTGCAGACCACGCGCATCACGCGCGTGGGCGAGCATCACTTCAAAACCGAGGGCAAAGTGCTGCAGAACCCCGGCTGGCTCGCGGTGTACGGCCGCGCCTCCGGCGAGGACAGTGAGAACCTGCCGCCGATCGCGAAGAACGAGAAAGTCGGCGTGCACGAAGTCGCGGCGCACGCCAGTCAGACCAAGCCGCCGCCGCGTTACAACGAGGCCACGCTACTCTCGGCAATGGAGGGTGCAGGCAAGCTGGTCGAGGACGACGAGTTGCGCGCGGCAATGGAAGCGAAGGGTCTGGGAACCCCTGCGACACGTGCCGCGATCATAGAAGGGCTGATCTACGAAGACTACGTTCATCGCGAAGGCCGGGAGCTGGTGCCGACCCCGAAGGCGTTTTCGCTGCTTTTCGCGCTGCATGTAATGAGCATCCCGGAGCTTGCCTCGCCGGAGCTGACCGGAGAATGGGAGCACAAGCTGAAGCTGATCGAGCTGCGCAAGTTCACGCGCGAGGAGTTCATGCAGCACATCTCGCAGCTCGTGACCAATGTCGTCTCGATCATCAAGACCGGCGACATCCCCGACACCGCCTTCGCCACGGTGCCCGCGCCCTGTCCGAAGTGCGGCGGCGTGGTACAGGAAAACTACCGCAAGTTCCAGTGCCAGAAATGCGATTTCTCGCTCTGGAAAGTGGTCTCTGGCCGCGAATGGTCGCCAGACGAAGTGGCCGAGCTTATCACCAAGCGCTTTATCGGGCCGCTCACCGGCTTTCGCAGCAAGAAGGGCAGGCCGTTCGCGGCCGGCCTGCGGCTCACTGACGACTTGCGCCTCGAATTCGAATTCGGACAGGGCAGCGCTACCGGCAAAGGCGAGGAGCCGCCGGACTTTAGCACCCAGGAACCGCTGGGCGCGTGTCCGAAGTGCGGCGCGCGCGTGTTTGAACACGGGGTAACCTATACGTGCGAGAAAGCCGTAGCGGCGGGTCGCACGTGCGACTTCCGGTCCGGCCGCATGATCCTGCAGCAGCCGGTCGAGCGAGAGCAGATGAAAAAGCTGCTGGCGACCGGCCGCACCGACCTGCTGACCGGCTTTGTCTCGAAGAAAGGACGGCGCTTTAAGGCCTTCCTAGTCAAGACTCCGGACGGAAAAGTCGGCTTCGAATTCCAGCCGCGGGCCGCCAAAGAGAGGCCCGACGAGCAAAAACCGGCCAAGAAAAAGAGCCGCGCCGCCTGATCAGACGTCCAGGTTTCGGACGCCGAGCGCGTTTGACTCGATGAACAGCCGCCGCGGCTCGACCTCGTCGCCCATCAGCTTGGTGAAGATTTCGTCGGCCGCGATGCCGTCGTCGATCTGCACCTTGAGGAGGCGCCGCGAGGCCGGGTCCATGGTGGTTTCCCAGAGCTGCTCCGGGTTCATCTCGCCCAGCCCCTTGTAACGTTGCAGCGTCATGGATTTCTCGACCTCGCCGAGCAGCCAGCGCATCGCCTCCGGGAAGTCGCGCACCAATTGCTTCTTGTCGCCGCGCTGCACATACGCCCCGGCGCCGATCAGGCCGCGCAGCATCTCGGCCGTCTGCCGGATCTGCTTATAGTCCCCCGAGTGCACGAACTCGGTGTCGATCGTGCTCATGCGAATGTTGCCGTGACGCGTGCGCTCGATGCGCACCTGATAGCGCTCGGTTTTCGCGTCGAAGTGCGGGGCGACCGCCACGCCGTTGATGCCGATCGCGGCCTCGAGCGCCTCGGCGGCGGCCTCCGCCAAATCGCGCCGCGTGAGATCGACCTGCACCCCGTGCAGGATCGCCTGCAGGACCTCGCGGTCGATGAGCCGCGAGACCCGCTCGATCACCGCTTCGGCGAGGAGGTACGACTTCGCCAGCTCCGCCAGGGCATCGCCCGTGATCGGCTCGCGTTCCGCCGCGGGATAAAGGGCGGCCTCGACTAGCGCCAGCTTGAGCATGAACCCGTTTAGTTCGTGCTCATCCTTGAGGTAGCGCTCTTCCTTACCGAGCTTCGCCTTGTACAGCGGGGGCTGTGCGATGTAGATGTGGCCACGCTCCACCAGCTCGGGCATTTGCCGGTAGAAGAAGGTCAGCAGCAGCGTACGGATGTGCGAACCGTCGACGTCGGCGTCGGTCATGATGATGATGCGGTGATAGCGCAGCTTGTCGGCGTTGTATTCCTCCTTGCCGAAGCCGCAGCCCAGAGCGGTGATCAGCGTCGCGATTTCTGCCGAGGACAGCAGCTTGTCAAAGCGCGCCCGCTCGACGTTGAGAATCTTGCCCTTGAGCGGCAGGATGGCCTGAAAGCGCCGGTCGCGCCCTTGCTTGGCGGACCCCCCGGCAGAATCGCCCTCGACCAGGTACAGCTCGCATTGCGCGGGGTCGCGCTCCTGGCAGTCGGCCAGCTTGCCCGGCAAGCCCATCGAATCGAGGACGCCTTTTCTTCGCGTCATTTCGCGCGCCTTGCGCGCCGCTTCACGCGCCCGGGCGGCCTCGACGATCTTCGAGGTGATGACGCGCGCATCCGCCGGACGCTCTTCGAGGTACGCGCGCAGGCGCTCGGCGACGATCTCCTCGACCACCGGTCGCACTTCGGACGAAACCAGCTTTTCCTTGGTCTGCGAAGAAAACTTCGGCTCGGGCATCTTGATCGACAATACGCACGCGAGGCCTTCGCGCATGTCATCGCCAGTCGTCTCGACCTTCGCCTTTTTCGCCAGCTCGATTTCCTCGATGTACTTGTTCAGCACCCTGGTCATCGCCGCGCGCAGCCCAGTGAGGTGCGTGCCGCCGTCCTTCTGCGGGATGTTGTTGGTGAAGCAGAGCACCGATTCCTGGTAGGAGTCGTTCCATTGCATGGCGACTTCAACGGTGATGCCGTCCTTTTCGCCGATGCCGTGGAACAAGTTGCCGTGCAGGACGTTTTTTGCCCGGTTCATGTACTCGACAAAGCCCTTCACACCGCCCGAGAAGGCGAAGTTCTCCTCCTTGCCGGCGCGCTGGTCGATGAGCACGATCTTGACGCCGTTATTGAGGAACGAAAGCTCGCGCAGGCGCCGTGCGAGGATGTCGTAGTGGTAATCGACGGTACCGAAAACTTCCTTCGAGGCAAGGAAGTGCACCTCGGTGCCGCGACGCTCAGTGGGACCGGTGGCCCTGAGCGGCGCCACCGGCACGCCGCTGCGAAATTCCATCTGGTGCACCTGCCCGTCGCGCCAGGTGGTGAGGCGCAGCCATTCCGAAAGCGCGTTGACTACCGAAACGCCCACGCCGTGCAGGCCGCCGGACACCTTGTAGCTGTTGGAGTCGAACTTGCCGCCGGCGTGCAGCTCGGTCATGACGATCTCGGCCGCCGAGCGCTTCATCTCATCATCGTCCTTGATGCCGGTCGGGATGCCGCGCCCATTGTCTAGGACCGAGATGGAGTTGTCGGTGTGGATCGTGACCACGATCTCGTCGCAATAGCCGGCGAGCGCCTCGTCCACCGAGTTGTCTACGACCTCGAACACCATGTGGTGCAGGCCGGTGCCGTCGGAGGTATCACCGATGTACATGCCGGGGCGCTTGCGAACCGCCTCCAGGCCTTTCAAGACCTTGATCGCGTCCGAGCCGTATCCGTTGGCGTCGGGAAGATGTCTTTCCGGTTCTCCCACCCTAGATCCTCATCGGCATCACCACATACTTGAAATCCTGCTCCGATGCGTAGCTGATCAGCGCGCTCGACGATGAATCGCCGAAGGCGCATTCCACGGCACTGCCCGGGACATTGTTCAGCACATCGAGCAGATAATTGACGTTAAACCCGATATCGAGCGCGTCGCCGGAGTACTTCACATCCAGATCTTCCTGCGCCTCCTCCTGCTCGGCGTTGGACGACACCAGTTTCAGGCTGCCCTCTGTCAGCACCCAGCGCACGCCACGGAATTTCTCGTTCGAAAGGATCGCGGCTCGCTGCAGGGCCTGGCGCAGGGGCTCGCGCTCCGTCTGGAGCCGGTTCTTGTGCTGCGTCGGGATGACGCGCGTGTAATCCGGAAACTTGCCGTCGACCAGCTTCGACACCACCTCGACCGTGCCAAAGCTGAATGCCGCCTGCGTCGTCGACAGCTCGATTCTGACTTCCTCGTCGCTGTCCGCGAGGAGCTTGACGAGCTCCAGCACCGTCTTTCGCGGCACGATGACCTCCTGGCGCGACAGCTCCGCGTTGAGCTTGAGCGACGCATAGGCCAGTCGATGCCCGTCTGTCGCCACTAGCTTCAGTTGCCGATCCTCGACCACCATTAGCAAGCCGTTCAGGTAGTAACGGATGTCCTGCTGCGCCATTGCGTACTGCACGAGACCAAGCAGCCTGCGCAGCGCTTTCTGGCTGAGCACGAAGCGCGCGGCTTCGCCGGCGGGCCTTGCCAGGCGCGGGAAATCCTCGGCAGGCAGCGTTTGCAGCGTAAAGCGGCTCTTGCCTGCCTTAACCAGCAAGCGTTTGTCCTGCTGCTGCAGCGTGACCTCCGTGTCCTCAGGGAGAGCCCTCAGGATGTCGACCAGCTTGCGCGCACCCACAGTCACGGCGCGCGGGTCGCCGCCAGCCATCAAGGCGCTGCGCGCGGTGATCTGAATTTCAATATCGGTAGCCAGGAAAGACAGCGCCTGCGCGGTCCTCTCAATCAGAACGTTTGACAGGATCGGCAGGGTGTGTCGGCGTTCGATGATGCCGCTTACCGCGGAAAGCGGGTCCAGGATGTTGTTGCGCTTGTCTTTGACCAGAACCATGAAGTCATTACCTTCTAGTCTTTATTACCTTAGTAAGTAATAGTAATTAATAGAGTAGTCGCGGACCGCGGGCTAAGTGCAAAAACGCTTTCGGCCTCGGATGTTGCGTCTCCACGTAACAAGGGAAAAACTGTGGACCGTGTGTGGAGGACTGTGGATAGTTTGCGCGCCGGGGAGCCGACGGGGCGCTACCCACATTATGTCCGCGGTTCGCGCACAGCTTGTTCAGCATCGCATCTAGCCCTTCAGCACCTGTTCGAGCACCAGATAGTCGCGATTGAGCGCGCTGTCGCGCGTACGCAGGCTGGCGATAGTGCGGCAGGCGTGCAGCACGGTGGTGTGGTCCCGGTTGCCGAACGCCTCGCCGATTTCCGGCAGGCTCATCTGGGTAAGGTCCTTGGCGAGCGCCATCGCTACTTGGCGCGGACGTGCGACATTGCGGCTGCGTTTCTTCGAGTGCATGTCGCCCACCTTGATCTTGAAGTATTCGGCGACGGTTTTCTGAATACCCTCCACGCTCACTTGCCGGCTGTTGAGGTTGAGGATGTCGCGGAGGGCTTCCTTCGCCAGGTCGAGCGACAGCTCGCGGTTGCTGAAGCGCGCGAAGGCGAGCACCTTCTTGAGAGCGCCCTCGAGCTCGCGCACGTTGGAGCGGATGTGCTTGGCGATGAAAAACGCGATGTCTTCGGACAGCTCGACGGAGTCCGCCTCGGCCTTTTTCAGCACGATCGCGACGCGCATCTCCAGCTCCGGCGGCTCGATGGCCACAGTCAGGCCCACTCCGAAGCGCGAGATCAGGCGTTCTTCCATGCCCGCGATTTCCTTCGGGTAGGTGTCGCAGGTGATGACGATCTGTTTGCGCGCCTCCACCAACGCGTTGAATGCGTAGAAAAACTCCTCCTGGGTGCGCCCCTTGTTGGAAAAGAACTGGATGTCGTCGATCAGCAGTAGGTCGAGCGAATGGTAGTAGCGTTTGAATTCATCAAAGGATTTCTGCTGGTAAGCGCGTACTACGTCAGTAACATATTGCTCCGCATGGCTATACCGGATACGCGCCTGGGGCCGCTGGTCGGCCAGCTGGTTGCCGATGGCCTGTAAAAGGTGCGTCTTGCCGAGCCCCACGCCGCCGTAGATGAACAGCGGGTTGTACGAAATTCCCGGATTTTCGGCCACCTGGATGGCAGCCGCGCGGGCCAGCTGGTTGGCTTTGCCGGTCACGAAGCTGTCGAACGAAAACGCCCGGTTTAGACGCCCACGTTCCAAAATCGTTGGTACTTCGCTCGCACCGTGTTGTGCGGGCTGCGGCGCGCGCGGGGCGGCATCGATGCCGCGTGCAAGAACCAGGCGCACGCCGAGGTCGCGACCGGCAGCCTCGGTGGCGAGCCGCTCGATGCGGGCGGCGAAGCGCTCGCGCACCAGTTCTAGCACGAAGCGGTTGGGTGCAGCGAGTACCAGCGTGTCGGCCCCGGCCCCGGCTTCCGGCGCAAGCGGCCGGATCCAGGTATTGAATTGTTGCGCGGGGAGTTCCTGCTCGAGTCGACGCAGGCAGGCGTCCCAGAGGTTTTGCATCTTGTGGTTGGCCGAGGTGAGTTGGAATTTTACCTTCTTCGGTATGAGTTATCCACAGCCGCGAGGCGCGCTCAACAGGCAAGCGCAACGATTTGACAATGCATTGGCGCGCACGCTCTAATACCGCCCTTTTTCGGGCTGGGTAGCGATGAAGCGGACCTACCAACCATCTAAAACGCGGCGCGCGCGGCGCCATGGATTTCTAGTGCGCAGTCGCACGCGCGGCGGACGCGCGGTGCTGCGCAACCGGCGCGCTCGGGGCCGCCGCCGGCTCGGGTTGTAGTCGCGGTCGGTAACCGCTTCGGGCTGGACTCCAGGCGCCGGCTGAGGCGAAAAGCCGAATTCGAGCGTCTTTTGCGTGAGGGCGCACGGCGCAGCCTCGACGGCTATACCTTCTATCTGGAGCGGCGCGATGCGGGCGGCGCGCGGCTCGGCATTCTCGTGTCGCGCAAGCACGCGGCGCGGGCGGTCGAGCGCAACCGGATCAAGCGTTGCATACGCGAGGCGTTTCGTCTGGAGCAGGAGACGCTCGGTGCAGTTAACGTGCTGGTACGGCCGCCCTATGGCATTAAGCCGTCGGCTTCGATGCTGCGGCGGCTGCGCGAGCTGCTCGGCAAGTTGAATTCATGATTGCGAGACTGTTACGAAGTGCGCTGCGCGGCTACCGCTGGTTTGTCAGCCCGGTGCTGTCGGCCTCCTGCCGTTTCCATCCCAGCTGCTCCGAATACGCGGAACAGGCCTTGGCACGGCATGGCGCATGGCGCGGCAGCTGGCTTGCCGCACGGCGGCTATGCCGTTGCGGACCTTGGCATCCGGGCGGTTACGACCCGGTGCCCTGAGGATGGACACGCAACGGCTCATTCTGTTGTTCATCTTCGGCTTTTCCCTGCTCATGCTCTGGGAGGCCTGGGACAAGGAGCACCGGCCGAAGCCCCTGCCGGCCGCTCCGACCGCGCCGCCGGCGGTGCCTGCCCCGGCCAAGCCGGTACCTTCACCGGAAGCGAAGGCACCCGCCGGTAGCGTCCCAGCCGCGGCCGAGTCGGCGGCCAGCGGTGAGACGGTGCAGGTCACCACGGATCTTCTTGTTGCGGAGATCGACACGTTGGGCGGCACGCTGAAGCGCCTTGAGTTGCTTCGACACAAGGATTCGAGCGATCCCGGCAGGAATTTCGTGCTGCTCGGGCCGCATCATGGGTACGAAGCCCAAAGCGGGATTACCGGAGAGAATGGCCCCAACCACCGCAGCCTTTGGCGAGCGCTGCCTGGAGAGCGCAGCCTGGCGCCCGGGCAGGACGCGCTGCTGCTTCGGCTGACCGCCACCGGCCGGGATGGCGCGGAGGTGGAGAAGGTATACACGTTCCGGCGCAACAGCTATGAAATCGGCATCGCCTTGAATATCCGCAATCCGCGCGCAGCCGCTCTGCCTGCCTACGCGTATTTCCAGCTGACGCACGACGGCAAGCCCGAGCTGACCGGAAGCTCGCTCGCGCAATCGTTCGGCGCCCAGAGCTTTACCGGCTTCGCCATCTACACCAGCGAAGGCAAGTTCGAGAAGATCGCGCCGGCCGACCTCGACAAGGGGAAGGGCGAGCACAGCAAGCATGCGAATGACGGCTGGCTAGCATTCGTCCAGCATTACTTCGTATCGGCCTGGTTGCTGCCCGACGGTGCAGAGCGCGATTACGTCGTCGAAAAGCGGGCCGACGGAATTTACGCAGGGCGCGTGCTGATGGGAACGAAGCTCGTCCCGGGTACCAGCGCGAGCGTGTCGGTGCAGCTGTACGCCGGGCCGCAGGAAAAGCGCCGCCTGGAGGCGGCCGCGCCCGGTCTCGACCTGGTGGTGGACTATGGCTGGCTAACGATCATCGCCTGGCCGCTATTCTGGCTGCTCGAGAAATTCCATGCGCTCAGCGGCAACTGGGGTGTCGCCATCATCCTGCTGACGGTGTTTATCAAGCTGGTGTTCTTCCCGCTCTCGGCGGCGAGCTATAAGTCGATGGCGAGGATGAAGCTGATCACGCCGCGGCTCACCAAGATCAGGGAGATGTACGGGCACGACCGGCAGAAGATGAATCAGGCGATGATGGAGCTCTACAAGACCGAGAAGATCAACCCGCTGGGCGGCTGTTTCCCGATCCTAGTGCAGATCCCGGTGTTCATTGCCCTGTACTGGGTGCTGCTTGCCGCAATCGAATTGCGCCACGCGCCGTTCATGCTGTGGATCCAGGATTTGGCGGCGCTCGACCCGTACTACGTACTACCGATCCTGATGACCATCACGATGGTGCTGCAGACACGCATGAATCCGGTGCCGCCCGACCCGGTACAGGCCAAGATGATGAAGTTCATGCCGTTTGTATTCAGCATCTTCTTCTTTTTCTTCCCGGCCGGCCTGGTGCTGTACTGGCTGGTGAACAACATCCTCTCGATCCTCCAGCAGTGGCAGATCCAGCGCATGTTTGACCGCGACAAGCCTGCCCATGGAAAAAGATGAGGTAGCGCGGGACACCATCGCCGCGATCGCCACGCCGATCGGGCGAGGCGGAATCGGCGTAGTTCGCCTCTCGGGCCCCAAGGTGCGGGAAATCGCGCAAGCGTTGACCGGCCGGCTGCCCAAGGCGAGGAACGCGTCGCTGTGCTTGATCAGGGACGCCCGCGGCGAGCGCATCGACGAAGGCATCGTGCTCTATTTCCCGGCGCCCCATTCGTACACGGGAGAGGCGGTGCTCGAGCTTCAGGGGCACGGCGGGCCGGTGGTGATGCAGGCGGTGCTCGCTGCCTGCCTTGACGCGGGCGCGCGGCTCGCCGAGCCGGGCGAGTTCACGCGGCGCGCTTTTCTCGAGGGCAAGCTCGATCTAGCGCAGGCCGAGGCGGTCGCCGACCTGATCGACGCGGCAAGCCGCGAGGCGGCGCGCTCTGCGCTGCGCTCGCTCAAGGGAGAGTTCTCCGCGGCGATCGGCGCCTTGAACGCGCAGCTCATCGAGTTGCGCGCGCTGGTTGAGGCCATGCTCGATTTTCCGGAAGAAGAGCTCGACCGTCTCCATGTGGACGATGCCGCCGCACGCTTGGCGCGCGTGCGCGCCGCGCTCGATGACGTCCTTGGCAAGAGCCGGCAGGGCAGCCTGTTACGCAGCGGCATTCAGGTGGTTCTGGCCGGGCGGCCCAACGTGGGCAAGTCGAGTCTTATGAACCGCTTGGCGGGCGAAGAGCGCGCGATCGTCACGCCCATTCCCGGCACGACGCGCGACGCGCTGCGTGAGCCTCTCGATATCGGCGGCGTGCCGGTAATCCTCGTGGACACCGCGGGCCTGCGCGCCTCCGCGGACGAAGTCGAACGCCTCGGGGTCGCGCGTACCAAGCACGAGCTCGAGCGCGCCGACGTGGTGCTCGCTGTGTTCGAAGCCGGTCAGATTGTCGAGCCGCTCGCCCATCTGCCGGCCGGGGCCGCGCGCATTGACGTTTTCAACAAGGCCGATCTGGCGCCGGGTTTCTTGCCGCCGGCCACGGGGCATGCAGCGGTTGTCGTATCGGCGAAAACCGGCGTCGGCCTGGATGAGTTACGCGGGGCGATCCTCCATGCGGCCGGGTGGGCCTCGACGGGCGAATCGCTGTTTCTCGCCCGAGAGCGGCACTTGCGCGCGCTCGAGCGCGCGCGCAGCCGACTTCAGGCGGCTGCCGGAGAACTGCGCCGCTGGGAATTTTTTGCGGAGGAGCTGCGACTCGCGCAGAACGCGCTCGGCAGCATTACCGGGGAGTTCACCGCAGACGACCTTCTCGGCGAGATTTTCGCCCGCTTCTGTATTGGCAAATAGCTACTTCTTCTTCTTCGTGCGCTCGGTCATGATCTTTTCGTAGCACTGGGCGCAAACTTCGCGTTTGTGCTTGATTCCGGGCAAGGTGCGAAAGGTGGCGCGAGGCCTGGAGTGCTGCCCGTGGAAACAATATTTCAGTGGATTCAGATTAGCCATCGACTCCCCTAATGGTGGCTCCAAGCCCTAACTGTGCGCTTTTTTCTGCCTGCCGTCCGCGCGCGGCTCGGCGGTAGGTTCGCAGTGAAGAACTCATTGATAACATTCTTGTTTATCCGTTCGCACTGCACCCTAGTGCCATCTGGCGCTAGGCTCGCGGTGCTACAATCGCCCCGGCCTTCGACCGGCCCAGCCTTTGCGCTGGGCCGTTTGCCTTTCGGGAGTCTCGCGCAATGAGTGCACCCGCCTCCGCAGCCGACCAATCGAACGCCCCCGCGTGGGTGCGCCACCGCGCTCTTCGGCAGTGGGTCTCGGAGCTCGCGCGTCTTTCCAAGCCCGAGCGCATCCATTGGTGTGACGGCTCACGCGCCGAATACGAGCGGTTGTGCGCCGAACTTGAGAGGGCGGGCACGTTCATCCGCCTGAACGAGAAGCTGCGGCCAAACTCATACCTCGCGCGGTCACATCCCAGCGATGTCGCACGCATGGAGGACCGCACCTTCATTTGCAGCCAGGACAAGGACGACGCCGGACCGACGAACAACTGGATCGAGCCGCGTGAGATGCGCCAGACGCTGGACCGTCTGTTCGACGGCTGCATGCGGGGACGCACGATGTACGTGATCCCGTTCTCCATGGGCCCGATAGGCTCGCATATTGCGCAGATTGGCGTCGAGCTCTCGGACTCGGCGTACGTGGCGGTCAACATGCAGATCATGACGCGCATGGGCCGCGCAGTCGCGGAGTGGCTCGGCGAAGACGGCAGCTTCGTGCCTGGCGTGCACTCGGTCGGAGTGCCGCTCGCGCCGGGGAAGAAGGACGTCGCTTGGCCCTGCAATGAGAAGGAAAAGTGGATTGTGCATTTTCCCGAGACGCGCGAGATCTGGTCCTATGGCTCCGGCTACGGCGGTAACGCGCTGCTCGGGAAGAAATGCCTTGCCCTGCGCATCGCCTCGGTGATGGCGCGCGACCAAGGTTGGCTCGCCGAGCACATGCTGATCCTCGGCATGCAGTCTCCGGCGGGAGAAAAGAGCTACATCGCCGCGGCGTTTCCCTCGGCCTGTGGCAAGACCAACCTGGCGATGCTGATTCCGCCGCCAGCGTTCAAAGGCTGGAAGGTCACTACGATCGGCGAAGACATCGCGTGGATCAAGCCGGGCCGCGATGGCCGCTTCTATGCCATCAACCCCGAATACGGACTATTCGGCGTGGCCCCCGGGACTTCGGAACACACCAATTCCAACGCCATGCGCATGCTGCGCGAGAACGTCATCTTCACCAATGTGGCGCTGACTCCAGAAGGTGACGTCTGGTGGGAGGGCATGACCGAGCAGCCGCCGGCACGCCTGATCGATTGGCAGGGCAAGGAATGGACCCCCCAGTCCGGTCGTCTCGCCACGCATGCCAACGCGCGCTTCACCGTTCCGGCGTCGCAGTGTCCGTCGATGGACCCGAAATGGGAGGATCCGCAGGGGGTTCCCATTTCTGCTTTCATCTTTGGGGGTCGCCGCTCCTCCACGGTACCGCTCGTCGTCGAGGCGCCCAGCTGGGAAGAGGGTGTTTATATGGCGGCCACGCTCGGCTCCGAAACGACCGCCGCGATTACCGGAAAGGTGGGCGTCGTGCGGCGCGATCCGATGGCGATGCTCGCGTTCTGTGGCTATAACATGGGCGACTATTTCGCTCACTGGCTGAACATGGGCAGCGCTGTGCAGGATCCGCCGAAGATCTTCCGCGTCAACTGGTTTCGGCGCGACGCGCAGGGCCGATTTATGTGGCCGGGATTTGGCGAGAACATGCGCGTGCTGCAATGGATCGTCGAGCGGACCCGGGGACGCACGCGCGATGTGGAAGAAACATCGCTTGGCCTGATGCCGCGTTACGAGGACCTCAATTGGACCGGCCTGGAAGAGCTCTCGGCAGCGCGGTACGCCGAACTCGCCCGGATCGACGCTGCGGCGTGGAAAGACGAACTCGCCTCCCACGACGAGCTTTTCGCCAAGCTTGGCAGGCGCCTGCCTGCCGCACTCGAGGCGCGACGTGATCATATGCACCAGAAGCTCGCCGCGTAATAGTCTGGCATTGCGGATGCTGCATCGCAGCATTCGACTGTTCCACGTGAAACCTTGCGTCGGCAGACGAGTACGCTAGTTCCACGTGGAACGATGACGTAAAATTGCGCCGTCCCCATGGAGTTTCCCGTCGAATTCGACGTCATCGTGGTCGGTGGCGGCCACGCTGGCACCGAGGCCGCGCTTGCCGCCGCCCGCATGGGCTCCCGCACCCTTCTGTTGACCCATAGCGTCGAGACGCTGGGGCAGATGTCGTGCAATCCCTCGATCGGCGGCATCGGCAAAGGCCACCTCGTCAAGGAGATCGATGCTTTGGGGGGGGCCATGGCCCTGGCTACCGACGAGGCCGGGATACAGTTCCGGACGCTGAATTTATCCAAGGGCCCGGCGGTGCGGGCGACGCGCGCGCAGGCTGATCGGGTGCTGTATAGGCAGGCTGTTCGCCGGCGAATCGAGAACCAGCCCAATCTGGTGGTCTTTCAGCAAGCCGTGGATGACCTTCTGCTCGAGGGACAGCGGGTGATCGGGATAGCAACGCAGCTGGGCCTGCGCTTCCACGCGCAGGCGGTTGTGCTGACGACCGGAACGTTCCTCGCCGGGCTGATACATGTCGGTTTGCGAAACTATCAAGCAGGTCGCGCCGGGGATCCCGCTTCCAGCACGCTCGCCGCCAAGTTGCGGGAAATGAGTCTTCCAGTGGGTCGATTGAAGACCGGGACGCCGCCACGTCTCGACGCCCGCAGCATCGATTTTTCCGGGTTGGAGGAGCAACCCGGCGACACCCCGGAGCCGGTGTTTTCCTTCATGGGGCGGCGCGACATGCATCCCGGCCAGCTGCCGTGCTGGATCACTCACACCAACGAGGGGACTCACGAAATCATTCGCGGCGCGCTGGACCGGTCGCCGATGTATACCGGCGTGATCCAAGGCGTGGGGCCGCGCTATTGCCCGTCGATCGAAGACAAGATCCACCGCTTCGCAGGCAAGTCCAGCCATCAGCTGTTTCTTGAGCCCGAAGGTCTCACCAGCAACGAAATCTACCCAAACGGCATCTCCACTAGCTTACCCTTCGACGTGCAGTTGAAGCTGGTGCATTCGATCCGGGGCCTGGAGCGGGCGCACATCGTGCGGCCAGGCTATGCAATCGAGTATGACTACTTCGACCCCCGCAATCTGCGGGCGTCGCTGGAAACGAAGAACCTTGATGGCCTGTTCTTCGCCGGTCAGATCAACGGCACCACGGGCTATGAAGAGGCCGCAGCCCAGGGGCTTCTTGCGGGCGTCAACGCTTCGCTTCGGGTGCAGGGCCGTGAGCCTTGGTGGCCGAAACGCGACCAGGCGTACCTCGGGGTGCTGGTGGATGATCTCGTCACGCGCGGCGTTTCGGAGCCGTATCGCATGTTCACGAGCCGTGCCGAGTATCGCTTAATGCTGCGCGAGGACAATGCCGACCTGCGGCTTACCGAGGCGGGTCGCCAACTCGGACTCGTCGACGATGCCCGTTGGGATGCGTTCAATCGAAAGCGCGACGCCGTTGTACGGGAGCAGGAGCGCCTGAAGTCAACATATGTAAGCGCAGGCTTTCAGCAAAAGCAATCCCTTTTTGAGCTTTTGCGCCGGCCTGATATAACCTACGCGAGCCTGGTGGAGGAGCCAGCCGTCGACTCGCTGGTCGCCGCGCAGGTCGAGACCCAAGCGAAATATGAAGGCTACATCGAGCGGCAGCGTGAGGAGGTCGAGCGCCGCAGCAAGCTCGAGACGCTGGCCTTGCCTTCCGAAATCGATTATTGCGCAGTGCGCGGTCTGTCGGTAGAGGTGCAGCAAAAGCTCAACCGGCATCGGCCGCAGACAGTCGGTCAGGCGTCGCGTATTTCAGGGATCACGCCGGCCGCGATCTCGTTGCTATTGGTGCATTTGAAGCGAGGCTTCGAGCCCCACAAGAAAACAGCATGACGCCGCAGGCCGCGCTCGACCAGGGGCTCGGTGAACTTGCTTTGACGCTTCCGGTGGGCGCGCGCGGGCAGTTGTTGCGATATGTCGCGCTTCTCGCGAAGTGGAGCCGGACCTACAACCTGACCGCAATCCGTAACCCGCTCGAGATGGTCAGCCAGCACCTGCTCGATTCGCTCGCCGTCATTCCCTACCTGCCGATGCCCTCGGGCGACGCGGTGCTCGCCGATGTGGGCTCAGGCGCGGGCCTACCCGGCATTCCGCTGGCCATCGCACGGCCGGCATGGCGCGTGACGCTCAACGATGCAAGCCAGAAGAAGTGCGCGTTCCTCCGCCAGGCAACGATCGAGCTCGCGTTGCGAAACGTCGAAGTCCAGGAAGGACGCGTCGAGGCGTGGCTACCGGCGCGGCCCTTCGAAGTGGTGATCTCGCGCGCCTTTGCGGAACTCGCCAGCTTCGTTTCAGCATGCGGGCATCTGGTTGCGCGCGGTGGTGCGCTGGCTGCGATGAAGGGCACGTATCCGGGCGAAGAGCTCGAGCGCTTGCCTGCCGGCTGCCGCTGCGATCAGGCATTTCGGTTGCGCGTGCCTTTGCTCGACGCCGAGCGCCACCTGGTGCTTTGCCGCGTGGAGATCCAGGCTTGACGCACGTGCTCGCGGTCGTGAATCAAAAGGGCGGTGTCGGCAAAACGACGACCAGCGTTAACCTCGCCGCGGCGCTTGCTCAGGCCGCTCGGCGCGTGCTCCTGATTGATCTCGACCCGCAGGGTAATGCGACGATGGGAAGCGGAGTGGACAAGCGCACTGTCGCCCGCACCGTCTACCACGTTCTGCTCGGGCTCGCCGAGCTGGCAACGGTACGCGTGCGCTCGGAGCGCGGTGGCTACGACCTGGTGCCCGCCAATCGCGAGCTCGCGGGGGCAGAAGTCGAGCTGGTCGAACTGCAATCGCGCGAGGCGCGGCTCAAGGCCGCGCTCGAGCGCGTCGTGGGCGACTACGACTTCATTCTCATTGATTGCCCGCCGTCCCTCAGCCTGCTCACCGTCAACGCGCTCACTGCAGCACAGCGCGTGCTGATCCCGATGCAATGCGAGTACTACGCGCTCGAGGGGTTGTCGGACCTCGTGGGCACGATCAAGCGGGTGCGCGCACATCTCAATCCCGAGCTCGAGATCGCTGGTCTGCTGCGCACGATGTACGACCCGAGGAACACGCTTTCGCAGCAGGTCTCACAGCAGCTGGAAACACATTTTGGCGACAAGGTCTACCGCACGCTCGTGCCGCGCAACGTGCGGCTGGCCGAGGCGCCGAGCTACGGCGTGCCGGCAGTGCTTTGGGACGCCGCGTCGAAGGGCGCCCAGGCCTACCTCGCGCTCGCCGACGAAATCCTCGCACAGGGAGCGCCCGCATGACCAAGCCCAAGGGACTGGGACGAGGACTCGACGCGCTGCTCGGCGGCGATGAAGCCCCGCGCGAAGCGCTGCTCACGCTGCCGGTGGCGCGCATCCGGCCCGGGCGCTACCAGCCGCGCACCAAGATGGACCAGCAGGCGCTCGCCGAGCTCGCCGAGTCGATCCGCTCGCAGGGTTTGATGCAGCCGCTGCTCGTGCGGCCGGTGGACCGCGACCGCTACGAGCTGATCGCCGGCGAGCGGCGCTGGCGGGCGGCGCAAATGGCGGGGCTGGAGGAAGTGCCGGCGCTGGTGCGCGAAGTGCCGGATGAAGCCGCGCTCGCGATGTCGCTCATCGAGAACATCCAGCGCGAGAACCTCAATCCTATGGAAGAGGCGGCGGGACTGCAGCGCCTGGTCGACGAGTTCAAGATGACGCACGAGCAGGCAGCCGATGCGGTCGGCCGCTCGCGCAGCGCCACGACCAACGTGCTGCGGTTGCTCAAGCTCGCCAGGCCGGTGCAGGAAATGCTGCTGGAAGGCGCGCTCGAGATGGGGCATGCGCGCGCTCTGCTCGCGCTCGACGCGGCACGGCAGATCGAAGCCGGCACGCGCGTCGCGGCGAAGCGCCTGTCGGTGCGCGAGACCGAGGCGCTGGTGCAGAGCCTGCTGCGCGGCCCGGCAGCGCGGCGCCGCAAGAGGGCCGACCGCGATCTCGCGCGGCTGGAAGAGGAAGTGTCGGAGCGGCTCGGCACTACGGTCGAGATCCGTGCGGCGAAAAAGGGCGCCGGCAAACTCGTGCTGCACTACTCGAGCCTCGACCATCTCGAGCAGCTACTCAAGAAGCTGCGCTGACGTGTATAATTTTGCGGCCTTGCTCGGTGCGGAGAGAACCAACGCCATGCTTCGCCATCTGGGCAAGCCGATACGCAGGGTTTTGCATTGGCAGCTCGCGGCAACGGCTGCAATGGCGATTGCCGCGGCGTTGCTGGCGGGCGCGCAGACTGCGGCGTCGGCGGCCGCCGGCGGTTTAGTGAGCGTCGTTGCCGGGCTGGCGTCTGCATTCGTGGCTTCGAGGAGCGACGCGAAGTCAGCAGGGGGAATTCTGTTCGGCGCGTTGCGGGCCGAAGCAGTCAAGCTCGGCATCGCCGTGCTCCTGCTGTGGCTCGTGCTGGCGAACTGCGCTGAGGCAGTAGTCGGCGTCTTCGTCGCAGCATTCATCGTCACGATGCTGATATTCGCCATGGCGTTTTTTGTCCGCGACTACTGACGCAATCGAGCCGATGGCCGCAGGTAAAGCGCTCACCCCCTCTGAGTACATCGAGCACCATCTGAGTTTCTTCGAGAAGCCAGTCGGCGAGGGCGGCTTCTGGACGCTGAATGTCGACACGCTCGTGGTGTCGCTTCTGCTGGGTTTGCTCGGCGTCGGCTTTTTCTGGTGGGTGGTGCGCGGCGCCACTTCCGGGGTGCCGAATCGCCGCCAGGCCTTCGTCGAGGTCCTGATCGATTTTGTCGACCAGCAGGCAAAAGCCATTTTTCACCAGGGCGACCGTCATCGCTTCGTCGCGCCGCTCGCGCTCACGGTCGGGCTCTGGGTCGTGCTCATGAATGCGATGGACTTCCTGCCCGCCGACTGGGTGGCGCTCGTCACGCATTCGATCTCGGAGCACGGTTTCCGCGTCGTCCCCACCGCGGACGTCAACACCACCTTCGCGCTGTCGCTCTCGGTGCTCGTGCTCACGCTGTATTTCGCCATCACCGTAAAAGGGCTCGGCGGCTGGCTACACGAACTGTTCTGCGCGCCGTTCGGCGCCCATCCGCTGCTATGGCCGGCGAATTTCCTGTTTCAGATGGTCGAATACGTCTCCAAGACGCTGTCGCACTCGCTGCGTCTGTTCGGCAACATGTACGCTGGCGAGATCCTGTTCCTGCTGCTGTGGATGTGGGCCGCGACGGGAATCACGGGCATGTTCTTCGGCTGGTTCTTCAGCGTGATCTGGGCCCTCTTCCATATTCTGATCGTGCTGCTGCAGGCCTATATCTTCATGATGCTGACCATCGTCTACGTGTCGATGGCCCACGAGCATCACTGATTCGCTACCTTTTAGGAGAAAGGGAAAAAAGCAATGGAAAAGCTTCAACTGCTCGCCATGGTGCAAGCCTATACGGGGATCGGCGTCGGCCTGATGATCGGCCTCGGCGCCGCGGGCGCATGCATCGGTGTCGGCATCATGTGCAGCCGCTTCCTCGAGGCAGCGGCGCGCCAGCCCGAGCTCACCAACTCGCTTCAGGCCAAGGTGTTCCTGCTGCTCGGCCTGATCGATGCCTCGTTCATCATCGGCCTGGGCATCGCGATGTTCTTCGCCTTCGCCAACCCGCTCGCCACGGCGTTCCGCTAGTTCGCGGGAGGACGGCATGAACATCAACCTGACACTGATTGTTCAGGCCGCGATGTTTGCGGCGTTCATCTGGATCACGACGAAGTTCGTTTGGCCCTACATGCTTCGGGCGATCGAGACGCGGCAGAAGACCATCGCCGACGGCCTCGCCGCCGCCGAGCAGGGCCGCAAGTCGCTCGAGGTGTCGACGCGGCAGGCGGACGAGGAGATCCGCGGGGCGCGCGAACGGGCCGCTGAAATCGTGTCCCAGGCCGAGAAGCGCGTCACCCAGATGATCGAGGAGGCGAAAACGGCGGCGAAGGAAGAGGGCAACCGCGAAAAGGCGGCCGCCAAGGCCGAGATCGCGCAGGAGCTCTCCCGCGCGCGCGAGCAACTGCGCGATCACGTCGCATCGCTCGCGGTCGCGGGCGCCGAGAAAATCTTGCGCCGCGAGGTGGACGCCAGAGCCCACGCCCAGTTGCTGGAAGAGATAAAGAGGCAATTTTAGATGGCCGAGCCGAGCACCATCGCCAGACCGTACGCCGAAGCGGTGTTCAAGCTGGCAGACGCCGCCGGGCGCCTGCGCGAATGGTCGCAGATGCTTGCTGCGCTGGCGGTGGTTGCCCAAGACGAGCGCGTGCTGCGCGCCATCCGCGATCCCAGATTGTCCGACGCAAAGCTGGCCGGGCTGCTCATCTCGATCCTTGCCGGGAAACTCACCGCGGATGCCGAAAACTTCGTCCGCGTGCTCGCCGAGAACAAGCGCCTCGAGCTGCTGTCCGAGATCCACTCCCAGTACGAGGCGCTGAAGAACGAGCGCGAGGGCGTGATCGAAGCCGAGGTTCAGTCGGCGTTTCCACTCTCGGAGGCGCAAGTCGCGGATCTCGTGCAGCGCCTGGAGAAAAAGACCGGCCGCAAGGTGCGGACGAAGGTTCACATCGACCAAGAGCTGATCGGCGGCGTCAAGCTGTTGCTCGGCGACAAAGTGATCGACGGCTCAGCGCGCGCGCAACTCAGTGCGCTCGAGACTGCCCTCAAAGCCTAAGGAGCTTCGATGCAACTCAACCCTTCCGAAATCTCGGAACTCATCAAGAGCCGCATCCAGAACCTCGATGCCGGCGCGCAGATGCGCACTCAGGGCACCGTGGTGTCGGTGACCGACGGCATCTGCCGCATCCACGGCCTGTCCGACGTGATGCAGGGCGAGATGCTCGAGTTTCCGAAGAACACTTTCGGCCTCGCGCTCAACCTCGAGCGCGACTCGGTGGGCGCGGTGGTTCTCGGCGAATACACCCACCTCACCGAAGGCGACACCGTCAAGACCACCGGCAAGATCCTTTCGGTGCCGATCGGCCCGGCACTCCTCGGCCGGGTGGTGAATTCGCTCGGCCAGCCGATCGACGGCAAGGGGCCGGTGAACGCCAAGCTGACCGACGTCATCGAGAAGGTGGCGCCGGGGGTGATCGCGCGCCAGTCGGTGTCGCAGCCGGTGCAGACCGGTCTTAAGGCGATCGACTCGATGGTACCGATCGGCCGCGGCCAGCGCGAGCTCATCATCGGCGACCGGCAAACCGGCAAGACCGCGGTGGCGGTCGACACCATCATCAACCAGAAGGGCAAGGACCTGTTCTGTGTCTACGTCGCGATCGGGCAGAAGGCTTCCACCATCGCCAACGTGGTGCGCAAGCTCGAGGAGCACGGCGCCATGGCGTACACGATCGTGGTCGCCGCCTCCGCCTCCGAATCGGCGGCGATGCAGTACATCGCGCCCTATGCCGGCTGCACCATGGGCGAATATTTCCGCGATCGCGGCCAGGATGCGCTGATCATCTACGACGATCTGACGAAGCAGGCCTGGGCGTACCGGCAGGTGTCGCTGCTCCTGCGCCGGCCGCCGGGCCGCGAAGCGTACCCGGGGGACGTGTTCTATTTGCACTCGCGCCTGCTCGAGCGCGCGGCGCGCGTCAATCCCGCGTACGTCGAGAAATTCACCAAGGGGCAGGTGAAAGGCAAGACCGGCTCGCTGACCGCGCTGCCGATCATCGAGACCCAGGCGGGCGACGTCACCGCGTTCGTGCCGACCAACGTGATCTCGATCACCGACGGGCAGATCTTCCTCGAAACGGATCTGTTCAACGCCGGCATCCGCCCGGCGATCAACGCGGGCATCTCGGTGTCGCGCGTCGGCGGCGCGGCGCAGACCAAGATCATGAAGCGGCGCGACACCGGCGGCGGCGTGCGCCTCGCGCTCGCGCAGTACCGCGAACTCGCGGCATTCGCCCAGTTCGCGAGCGACCTCGACGAGGCCACCCGCAAGCAGCTCGAGCGCGGCCGAATGGTGACCGAGCTCATGAAGCAGCCGCAATACCAGCCGCTGCAGGTGTGGGAGATGGCGCTGACGCTGTTCGCGGTGAACAACGGCTACTTCGACGACATCGAGGTCAAGAAGGCGCTCGCCGCGGAGAAATCGATGCGCGACTACCTCAAGGGCAAGTACGCCGAACTCCTCGGCAGGATGGAGGAGAAAAAGGACCTCTCGGCCGAGGACGAGAAGAGCCTGCACGACGCTATCAAGGACTGGAAGAAGAACGGCAGCTTCTAGCGATGCCCGGCACCAAAGAGATCCGGATGAAGATCCGCAGTGTGCAGAACACGCGGAAGATCACCAAGGCGATGGAGATGGTCGCCGCCTCGAAGATGCGCAAGGCGCAGGAGCGCATGCGCCACGCCCGCCCTTACGGCGAGAAAATCCGCAACGTCGCCGCGCACATCTCGCACGCCAATCCCGAGTACCGGCATCCGTTCCTGGTCGCGCGCGACACCGTGAAGCGCGTCGGCATCATCGTGGTCACCACCGACAAGGGATTGTGCGGCGCGCTCAACACCAACCTGCTGCGCCTGGTGCTCGCGCAGTACAAGGAATGGCTGGCGCAAGGCGAGGAGATCGACGTCTGCGCCATCGGCAACAAGGGCCTCGGCTTCATGCAGCGCTTGGGCGCGAACATCGTGTCGCAGGCGACGCAGCTCGGCGACCGGCCGCAGATGGACAAGCTGATCGGCACGGTGAAGGTGATGCTTGACGGCTACATCTCGGATCGCTTCGACCGCCTGCTGCTCGCCTACAACCGCTTCATCAATACCATGAAGCAGGAACCGGTGATCGAGCAGCTGCTGCCACTCGCCGGCGAGCGCCTAGGCGCGCCAGAGACGGTATGGGACTACATCTACGAGCCCGAGGCGCGCGCGGTGCTCGATCAGGTGATGACGCGCTACATCGAGGCGATCATCTATCACGCGGTCGCGGAGAACATGTCCTGCGAGCAGTCGGCGCGCATGGTGGCGATGAAAGCCGCATCGGACAACGCCGCTACCCTGATCGATGAGCTGACGCTCATCTACAACAAGAACCGCCAGGCCGGCATCACCAAGGAACTTTCCGAAATCGTCGGCGGCGCAGCCGCCGTCTGAGCACAGGACCGAACATGGCACAAGGTACGATCGTTCAAACCATCGGCGCGGTGATCGACATCGAGTTCCCGCGCGAGGACATGCCGGGCATCTACGACGCGCTCCTGCTCGAGGAAGGCACGGAAAACGCGCTCGTGGAAAAGGGCCTGACCTTCGAGGTCGAGCAGCAGCTCGGCGACGGCGTGGTGCGCTGCATCGCGCTCGGCTCCTCCGACGGCCTGCGCCGCGGCATGAAGGTGAAGGCGACCGGGGAGCCGATCTCGGTGCCGGTGGGCAAGGGCACCCTCGGGCGCATCATGGATGTGCTCGGCCGGCCGATCGACGAGGTCGGGCCGATCAAGTCGGACGAGCGTCGCTCGATTCACCAGATTGCGCCCAAGTTCGACGAGCTCTCGCCTTCGGTGGAGCTGCTCGAGACGGGCATCAAGGTGATCGACCTCATCTGCCCCTTCGCGAAGGGCGGCAAGATCGGCCTCTTCGGCGGTGCGGGCGTCGGCAAGACGGTGAACATGCTCGAGCTCATCAACAACATCGCCACCCAGCACGCCGGCCTTTCGGTGTTCGCCGGCGTCGGCGAGCGCACGCGCGAGGGCAACGACTTCTATCACGAGATGGTCGAGGCCGGCGTAGTCAAGCTCGACAACCTGGAAGAGTCCAAAGTGGCGATGGTCTTCGGCCAGATGAACGAGCCGCCGGGCAACCGCCTGCGCGTCGGGCTCACCGGGCTCACCATGGCGGAGTACTTCCGCGACGAAGGGCGCGACATCCTGTTTTTCGTCGACAACATCTACCGTTTCACGCTGGCGGGCGTAGAGGTCTCGGCGCTGCTCGGCCGGATGCCTTCCGCGGTGGGTTACCAGCCGACGCTCGCCGAGGAGATGGGCCGCCTGCAGGAGCGCATCACCTCGACCAAGACCGGCTCGATCACCTCAGTGCAGGCGATCTACGTGCCGGCCGATGACCTTACCGATCCCTCGCCCGCGACGACCTTCGGTCACCTCGACGCGACGGTGGTGCTCTCGCGCGACATCGCCTCGCTCGGCATCTATCCGGCGGTCGATCCGCTCGACTCGACTTCGCGGCAGGTCGATCCCAACGTCATCGGCGAGGACCACTACAACACCACGCGCGCCGTGCAGGCGACGCTGCAGCGCTACAAGGAGCTGCGCGACATCATCGCCATCCTCGGCATGGACGAGCTCTCGCCGGAGGACAAGCTCGCGGTGGCGCGCGCGCGCAAGATCCAGCGCTTCCTCTCGCAACCGTTCACCGTGGCGCAGAACTTCACCGGCACGCCGGGCAAGTACGTCACGCTCAAGGACACCATCAAGGGCTTCAAGATGATCGTCAACGGCGAGTGCGACGCACTGCCCGAGCAGGCGTTCTACATGGTCGGCACGATCGAGGAAGCGCAGGAGAAAGCCAAAAAAATCTGATGGCGAACGCCACCATCCACATCGACGTGGTCAGCGCCGAAGAGGCCATCTACTCCGGCGAAGCCGAGTTCGTTGTCCTGCCCGGCGAGGCGGGAGAGCTCGGCATCTATCCGCGGCACACGCCGCTCATCACGCGCATCAAGCCCGGCGCAGTGCGCATTACCCCGGCGGGCGGCGGCGAGGAGCAGCTGATCTTCGTCGCCGGCGGCATCCTGGAAGTGCAGCCCAAGGTGATCACCGTGCTCGCCGACACCGCGATCCGCGGCGTCGACCTCGACGAGGCCAAGGCCAACGAGGCGCTCAAGCGCGCCGAAGAGGCGCGCCGCAGCGCTCGCGACAAGCAGGAAGTGGCTGCAGTGGAAAGCGAAGTGGCGATGCTCGCTGCGCAGCTCGCCGCAATTCGCAGGCTGAGGAAAAAGTAGCGCCTTCAGATCAACTCAGGAAGGCGACTAAAACGTAGCGCTGTCTACCTCCGGCGCGCCACGCGTCGAACGGATAGCAGGTGACGAGCGTGAGCCGCGCCGGCCCTTCCTGCTTTGTCACCCATACCTCGCGCCGGTCCAGCACCTCCGTCCCACGCACCCGGTAGGTCACGCGCCTGCCGTCGGCGCGCTTGGCGATCAACATGTCGCCCGGCTTGAGCTTGGCGAGGAACGCGAGGTGGGTGTCCCGGTGCCCGCCGATCACGCTGTTTCCAGCTTCGCCCGGGAGCGGCGTGCCGGAAACATGCCCGGGGCCGAAAGCCATGGCTGCGCCGGCCAGCACGTACCGCTCGATGCCAAGGCGCGGCACAGTCAGCCGGGCGACGGGCCAGGTATCGGCCCACGGCCAGGGCTTTGCCTGGCGCTCGCCGCTCAGGGTCCGTGCCCAGGCGTGCGCGATGAGACTTTGCGCCAGCCATGCCTTGGCTTGAATCCATGCTCCACGCCCCAGCTGCCACGCGCCTAGCGCAACGAGAAGCGTGATGAACACGATCCACAGCCAGGATGACCGGCGCGGCTCGGGGAGGGGGATCCAGGCGCATTCGACGCCGAGCGCGATTTCGCGCTTCCGGTTCATAGGAGCGGCGCGGCATACGCCGGCATGGCGAGCAGCAAGGCGATTCCGGCGAGCACCATGCCGGCCGCGAAGGCGAGCCCGGCGGCCAATCCCAGAAACCGCAGCAAGTGTTTCATGCGTGCCTCCCGTTCGGTGTTCTGGGAGGCATTGGGGACCCAGAACCGGCGCCGCGCGCGGCGCGGCGATGGCAACGCGCCGAGCAATTCTGGCAAAGCGATGGCAGGCGCTTGGATGCACTCCCGATGGGCTATATTCGCCCGCGATGTCGCGCCGCATTGCCATCGTCGAGGACGACCCCACCATTCGGGCCAATTACGCTGAAGCGCTGCGCAAGCATGGCTTCGAGGTGGCGGCGTATGCCGCCCGCGCCGAAGCCCTCGCCGCGATGAGCGCGCGGCTGCCGGACCTTGCGCTGATCGACATCGGGCTCGGCGCCGACATCGACGGCGGCTTCACGCTGTGCCGCGAGCTGCGCGCCAGGTCAGCCGCGCTGCCGATCATCTTCCTTACCGCACGCGACAGCGACTTCGACATCGTCGCGGGCCTGCGCCTGGGCGCCGACGACTATCTGACCAAGGACGTGAGCCTGCCGCATCTGCTGGCGCGCATCGCGGCGCTGTTCCGGCGCGCGGAGCTTGCCGGGCAGCCGCAGGCCGCGGAAGAGCGGTTGGAGCGCGGCGCGCTGCAGCTCGACCTGAAGCGCTTCAGCGTCACATGGCGCGGCACCGCCGTAGCGCTCACGCTCACCGAATTCTGGATGGTGCACGCGCTCTGCAGGTTTCCGGAACACGTGAAGAGCCGCGACCAGCTGATGCGCGAAGCGAACCTGGTGGTCGACGAAGGCACCATCACCTCCCACGTCAAGCGCATCCGCAGGAAATTCCTCGCTGCCGACCCGCGCTTCGACGCGATCGACACCGTCTATGGCATGGGTTACCGGTGGAAGGCCTGAAGCGAGTGCGGTTCAGCCTGCGCGCGAAGCTGGCTCTGACGGCGCTGGTGCTGCTTGCGCTCCCCTGGGCCGGCACGCTTTACGTCAACGAAGTCGAGCGCTTTCTCCTCGAGGGCCAGGAGCAATCGCTGCTCGCGACGGCGCGCGCCGTCGCCACGGTGTTGCACGAGCGTCCCCAGCTGCTTGCCAGCGCCACCGGACACGACGACGAGGTCGATGCCATCCTTCTGGGCTTGCAGCGGGCTTCGTCCCGCGTCTGGGTGGTCGATCGCGGCTACCAGGTGGTCGCGCTCGCCGGGAGGTTGAAACGGTCCGCCGAGGCGGCGGCCGAGGCGCCGTGGTGGCAGCCCTTCGTCGGCTGGTTTATCGAGCGTCCGACCGAGGACTTCATCGAATCGCTGCCCGAGAACGTGCTCGCCACCGGCCGCGACATCGCCGCCGCGATGCAGGGCACGCCCGCGACCCTCGTGCGCCGCACGCAGGACGGCCGCGCCGTGGTCATGTCCGCGGCGCACCCGATCTGGAGCGGCGACGAGGTGGTCGGCGCGGTGGTGGTGGAGGAAACCACCAATCCCATCGTTTCGCTGAAGACGGCGGCGCTCGAGCGGTTGCTGCTCCTGACCCTCGCGGTCTTCGCCGGCGCAGCGGTCCTGCTGATCGCTTTCGCTTCGCGCCTGTCGCTGCGCATCCGGCGGCTGCGGGACGAGGCCGAATCGGCGATCGACGCGCGCGGCCGCATCACGCGTCTCGCCGCGGGCTCCGACGCGTCCGATGAAATCGGTGACCTGTCGCGCAGTTTCTCGGCGGTGCTCGCGCGGCTGGCGCAGCATCACGCCTACCTGGAAAGCATGGCGGGCCGGCTCTCGCACGAGCTGCGCACGCCGATCGCGGTGGTGCGCTCCTCGCTCGAGAACCTGAAGCTCGCTCCCGAGGGCAGCGAAGCGCGGCGCTACATCGAGCGCGCCGAAGAGGGGCTGTCCAGGCTCAACCGCATCCTGGAGCGCATGATGGAGGCGTCGCGCCTCGAGCAGAGCCTCAGCAGCGCCGAGCGCGAGCGCTACGATCTGGTCGGCGTGGTGCGCGGCTGCGTCGAGGGCTATCGCGTCGCCTACCCGCGCATCGCCTTCGCCGTCGAGCTGCCCGGGCAATCCCTGCAGGTCGAGGGCTCGCCCGACTTGGCCGCGCAGCTCCTCGACAAGCTGGTGGAGAACGCGGTGGACTTCTGCCGCGGCGCCGAGCCGGTGCGCGTCGAGCTGACGGAAGCGGTCGGGGCAGCGGTGCTGAGCGTAGTGAACAAGGGTCGTGCGTTGCCGGCGGAGTTCCGCGCGCGGCTTTTCGAGTCGATGATCTCGGTGCGCGAGGGCCCGCAGACTGCCGCTCCACACCTCGGCATTGGCCTTTACGTGGCGCGCCTGATCGCCGAATACCACGGCGGCAGCACCGATGCGGCGAACCTGCCCGCCGGCGATGGCGTCGCGGTCACGGTGCGCATACCGCTCGCGTGGAAATGAGCTATGACCTGCTGGTCATCGGCGGCGGCATCAATGGCGCCGGCATCGCCCGCGATGCTGCCGGCCGCGGGCTCTCGGTGCTGCTGGTCGAGCGAGGCGATCTGGCGGCGGCGACCTCGTCGGCGTCCTCGAAGCTGATCCATGGCGGGCTGCGCTATCTCGAGCAGTTCGAGTTCCGCCTGGTCGCCGAGGCGCTCGCCGAGCGCGAGATTCTGCTGCGCATTGCCGGGCACCTTGCCTGGCCGGCGCGCTTCGTCATGCCGCATCTGCCGGGGCTGCGGCCGCGCTGGGCGATCCGGCTGGGGCTGTTTTTGTATGATCACCTGGCCCGGCGCTCGCTGCTGCCGGGATCGCACGCGGTACGGCTCGACGCGCCGCCGTACTCCTCCGGTCTGAAGACCCAGTTCAGGCACGGCTTCGTCTACTCCGACTGCCGC
>Ga0209157_1000204_pt1 | contig 52849 bp, 49 predicted proteins | sample GraSoiAngelo_135_FD_185892 | JGI IMG/M metagenome (GOLD analysis project Ga0209157, IMG submission 185892) | Grasslands soil microbial communities from the Angelo Coastal Reserve, California, USA - 14_0929_05_40cm (SPAdes) (version 2) | ecosystem: Environmental > Terrestrial > Soil > Grasslands ...
GCGCGGTCAAGAGGTCCAGGCTCCGCGGACCACGACGCAGCAGGCTCCGCGCGGTCAGGAAGTCCAGGCTCCACGGTCGCTCGCGGGTGCTCGCCAGGAAGTCCAGGCTCCGCGTGGCCAGGAAGTTCAGGCTCCGCGCGGTCAGGAAGTCCAGGCTCCGCGTGGTCAGGAAGTCCAGGCTCCGCGTGGCCAGGAAGTTCAGGCTCCGCGCGGTCAGGAAGTCCAGGCTCCGCGCGGTCAGGAAGTCCAGGCTCCGCGTGGTCAGGAAGTCCAGGCTCCGCGTGGTCAGGAAGTTCAGGCTCCGCGCGGTCAGGAAGTTCAGGCTCCTCGCGGCCAGGAAGTCCAGGCTCCGCGGACGATGGCCGGTGCGAAGCAGCCTGCCGGCATGAGCAAGGCCTCTTCGTTGGTGAGCGAGGCCGAGGCCGCGTGCAAGGCGGGTGACATGAAGACGGCCAAGGCGAAGGCGGAGGCCGCGATCTCCGCGATGAAGTAACACCGGAGCGCAACGCTCCGATCGAGGCACCAGAAAGGCTCCGGGGACCACCCCGGAGCCTTTCGCTTTTCGGGCATGATCGACCGTACGAGCTAGAATGCACTCATGAAACGCTCGATGGTCGTGCTCGGGCTCGTCGGTCTCGTCGTCCTCGCCGCGTCCCCGAGAACCGCACGAGCGCAGAGCCTTCAGGAAGTCCTGTTGCGCGCCAAGCCGGCCGTTGCGCTCGTCGTCTCGGAAGTTGCTGCCCACGTCACGGTGAATTGCGGCGGCGTGGTCACGACCGTCGAGCCCGCTCCGCTCCGGGAGACCGGGACCGGATGGTTCGTCAGCCCGAGCGGCTGGCTCGTGACGAACGCCCACGTCGTCTCCCCTGCTCAGCGCCCCCCGGACTGGCTCAACGCCGAGATGGCGAAGAGCGCGACGCGCCCCGGCTGTCGGGCGACCGACGTCAAGCTGGAGCCGTCGATCTCCGTCGTGCTCTCGAACGGCATCCGCATGCCGGCGACGATCGCGAAGTACAGCCCGCCCATCGCCGGTGAGGGCATGTCGGGGCGCGACCTCGCGCTGCTGCGCCTCGAGGCTGCCGATCTGCCGGCGCTGACGCTCGGCGACTCCGGCGCGCTCCAGATCGGTGACCCCGTGCACATCATCGGCTTTCCGGGCGTGGTCCTCACCCACGAGCTCCTGAATGCGTCGGCCAAAGTGGAGGCCTCGGTCACCAACGGTGCCGTCTCGGGCTTCAAGCAGGACAAATCCGGCCAGCCGGTGATTCAGACCGACGCGTCGGCCGCCGGCGGCGATAGCGGTGGCCCGACGATCGACGATCGTGGCCGCGTGGTCGGCGTGCTCACGTTCATCACGCAGAGTGGTACCGATCAGGGCTCGATCGTGCAGGGCTTCAACTTCGTCATTCCGGCGCAGGCGGTGAAGGACTTTCTCGCGGGCACGGAGGTGAAGCTCGGCGAGCCCAGTCGCTTCAATCGTGCGTGGCAGGCCGGCCTCAGCGACTTTTTCGCCGGCAACCACTCCCGCGCCGGCAGCGCCCTCGCCGAAGCCAACCGCCTGATGCCGGAGCTTCCGGACGTCATGCGCGTCACTCGCGAGAACGACGAGAAGGTCAACCATCCACCACCCCGACCCTTCCCGTGGACCCTCGTCGCCGCCAGTGTGACCCTGGTCGGTCTCGGCGCCTACGCGGCGATGTTCGTGCTGCGCTGGCGGCGCAACCGCTTCCGGATCAAGCCGAGCGAGCTCGTGCGCATGATCGACAGCGCGGAACCGCCGGTGATCCTCGACGTGCGGGACGCCAAGACCTACGAGCGCAGCCCGGTGCGGATCCCGAATTCGCACCACGTCACGCCGCAATCGCTCGAGGCCACCCGCCCGGATCTCGACATCGCGCCTGACCGGACGCTCGTCGCCTACTGCACCTGACCGGACGAGGCGACCAGCGCCCGGGTGGCGCTGCTGCTGAGGAAGCAGGGATACCGCGACGTGCGCATTCTCAAGGGCGGCCTGGGAAGCTGGGCGAACGCCGGCTTGCCGCTGGAGTCGAAAGCTTAACGCTCGGCGCCCCGTCGTCCCCCGGCCATGAAGTGGAAATGAACGTGATACACGTGCTGGCCGCCCTCCGGCCCGCAGTTGACGCTGACCCGATATCCTCGCTCGCCGAAGCCCTTGGCCGCGCCGATCGTGCGCGCGGCGAGCAGGCAACGGCCGATGACCTCGGCGTCGCCCGTCTCCATCGTCAGGATGGACGCGATGTGGCGCTTGGGAACGATGAGCAGATGGATCGCCGCCTTCGGATAGATGTCCTTGAAGGCGAGCACGTGATCGTCCTCGTACTCGATCTCGGCGTCACTCCGGCGGGCGACGATGCGGCAGAAGAGGCAGTCGGCGCCGGCCGTCGTCATCGGTCCTGTATAATACGCCGTCGAATCACGCGAGAAGGAGACAAGCCGCGCATGGGGACGTGCCCGAAGTGCAAGCTCCGTATCCGGAAGAACGGTAACCACGTGAAGCTCGGGACCGTCTGGTACCACAAGAGCTGTCCGGTCACGCGCGCCGCCAAATCGAAGAAGCCCTGAGCGTGCACGTCGGCTTCGTCGGCAATCCTCTGGAGCCTGTACCCACCAGGCCGTAGCCGAACGGCTACGGCTCACGCTCTGCTGGCGCTCTGCGGTCAGTTCGGGCTCAAGGACCACAGTGCGATGCGCTGGCGGCCGCCTGCGTCCGCACCGACATCAGCGCACCACCACGTCGCTGAATACTTCGCGTATCCGGAGCGCGGGAGCACCTCGTCGGCCACGAGCACCAGGCCCCACAGCATGATGACCAACGCGATGACGTGCGCCGCTCCGAGCCGGCCTTTCCAGGCGAAGACCGCGGCCCACAGGCCCGTCGTGAACAGCGCGACGACGGCCGTGAGGTAGAAGAAGAGTCGAGGACCACACGCGCGCCCGTATGGCCACTGCATGAGCGCGATGCCGAGGCACACGCCGAGGATCGCGCGCGCCCAGATGCCGACGGCGCGCGACGACCGCATCGTTCGCATCGCGGCGGGGCGGCGGAGCACCTGTCCAGATGTGCCGACTGCTCCAGCGGTTCCTACGGTTCCAACCACGCCGATGGTTCCAGTCGGATAGCTGATGGCGCGCTCGACGCTGCTCACGACCGCTTGGGGTGCGGCCGCTGGAGCGCTGGTTCTCCGCAGGGGCGCCGGTGTGGCTCGTCGAAGCTTCCTGAGAAGCTGATCGACGATGAGACGGTCCTTGTCGTGAGCGGTGCTCTCTTTTTCCGATGGCCTCACGTCGGCACCTCCGACTCCTCAGGGCAAGGTCGAGCGACCGAAGCGTCGGGTGGGGGGAATAGCAACGTGGATGCCATACAGCCCCGAGAGGCCATATCCTCGACTTAGGAAGCGGTGACAAACGGTGGCAGCCCCACGGCGTGTCATTCGGTCCCAGGCGTGCCTGATCGCGAGTGGCTTCTCGACGCTGGCGTGACGCTGAAATGTCTCGCAGAACGCACGCCCACGGCGCCCGACCGACCGGCGCTGGCGCGCTGTGGAATCACGTGCGCGAGAATTCGCGCGATGTCTCCCCTCGCCTGAGCGGTCGAGGTCAGGCTCGTTCTGGCGACCGACGTGGCGCCGACTGCCCGTCGCCGAACGCGAACACGTTGTCCTGCCGGCCGCACACACGGCACGTTCCGTGGTCGACCATGATGCTGATGGTGGCGGCGATGACCTGCAGCTGCTGCGTCACATCGTCCGGCGTGACACCGTCATCATGGGCAAAACAGCGAGCACAGACCCGGCCGGCATCTGCAAGGACGAGGGCGACGTGCTGGAGGATCGTCTTCTCGGATGGCTTTGCGTCGTCTTCGCGCCTCTGGCGCGATGCCTCGGATTCGGCTCTGGCGACCGCCGCCGCATCACGGTGTTGGCGGGCCTCCTTGCGGAGCGCGGTGGTCGCCTCGACGAGGGCCTTCGCCTCGGCGCGCACGTTCTGAGCGTCCAGACCGGCCGCCACGACACACGCGATCAAGTGCTCTCGCATAGAGTCGGTCAGGTCGAGGCGACACGTCGGGCACAGCGTACTGAGCGCACGCGAGATGTGTCCCGCGAGTTCAACGCTCCTGAACGAGCGTCTGCAACGTGCGCAGCTCGCGACCGGATGCTCCCAGCAGGCGCGAAAGATGAGCGCTCGTTCACGCAGCGTCAACATCGAAAAATATGACCGGAGTCGGCGGCGGCGTCAACACGCCTTCCGCCCGAAAACGACGACTGCCGCGGCGCCGCGCGACCGGGTGGCGAGCTGGAGCTGGGCGGCAAGCTGAAAGACTTGATGGCCGCGCCGAAGATGCTAACCGAGTCGGTCGCAGGGTCGCGGGCAGAAACGCCGAGGGGCCGGGATCGACTTCCCGGCCCTCCTGCTTCGCAGGAGGCCCGCTAGCCACGTCAGCCTTGCTTCGAGGCATCACCCGGCACTTCAGACCGTCTCGGGCCTCAGAACTCGCGTTTGACGCGGGATTGTTGATTGGTGGAGGGTAAGGGATTCGAACCCTCGACCTCGGCGTTGCGAACGCCGCGCTCTCCCAACTGAGCTAACCCCCCGAACGGTTGAACGCCGACATTCTACACGGATTACTTCGCCTCGCCACCCTTGGCGTTGAAGAGATGCCCGAGGATGTCCATCGGGAGCGGGAAAAACGTCGTCGTGTTCCGCTCGGAGGCGATCTCCCGCATCGTCTGCAGATAGCGGAGCTGCACGGCTACTGGGAAGCGCGTCAGCACCTCGGCCGCCTCCCCCAGCTTGGCCGCCGCCTGGAACTCGCCCTCGGCGTTGATCACCTTCGCCCGCCGCTCGCGCTCGGCCTCGGCCTGCTTGGCCATCGCCCGCTGCATGTCCTGGGGCAGGTCGATCTGCTTCACCTCTACCGTCGCCACCTTGATTCCCCACGGCTCGGTGTGCTCGTCGATGATCCGCTGGAGCTGCTGATTGATCTTGTCGCGCGCGGAGAGGAGATCGTCCAGCTCGACCTGGCCGAGGACGCTGCGGAGCGTCGTCTGGGCGATCTGGGACGTCGCGTAGAGATAGTCCTGCACCGCGACGATCGCCTTCTCGGGATCGATGACGCGAAAGTAGATAACGGCGCTCACCTTCAGCGAGACGTTGTCGCGCGTGATGACGTCCTGGGGCGGCACGTCCAGAGCCACCGTCTGCATACTGACCTTCACCATCTTGTCGATCAGCGGCACCAGCAACACGAGGCCGGGACCGTTGCCCTGCCCGCCCGGATTGAGGATGGCCTTGGTCGAGCGGCCCAGACGGAAGATCACGGCGCGCTCGTACTCGCGGAGAATGCGGGCGAACGAGCCGACGAAGAAGACGACCACTGCGACGAGGACGAGCAATAACAGTGAATCCAACGTGATCATGGTGCCCCCCCAGCCCCGCTGGCCTTCACGACCTTCAGCGTGAGCCCCTGAACGTCCACGACGCGCACGACCGCGCCGTCCTCCACCGAGCCGCCCTCGGCCACCGCGCGCCAGATCTCGCCGTGCACCGCCACCTGCCCTTCGGGCGCGAGCGGCCCCCGAGCCACCGCGGTTTCCCCGACGAGGCCGGACACGCCGAGCAGCGGGCGGCGCGCGAACGCGCGCACGCCGGCCGTGATGACGAAGAGGAAGAGCCCGGCCGTCGTGCCGACCGTCGCGATGATGACTCCCCACGAGATGCGCAGCCCGCTCGCCTCCGGGGCGTCGAAGAGCATGAGCGACCCGAGCCCCATGGCCACGACGCCTCCGATGGCCAGCACGCCGTGGCTGACGAACTTGATCTCCGCGATCAACAGGGCGAGCCCGAGGAGGATCAACAGGAGCCCCGCGTAATTGATGGGCAGGCTCTGGAAGGCGAAGAACGCCAGGATGATCGAGATGGCGCCGATGACGCCGGGAAAGATGGCGCCAGGATTGTAGAGCTCCGCCAGCAAGCCGATCGTCCCGAGCATCATGAGGATGTAGGCGACGTTGGGATCGGTGATGACGTTGAGGACACGATCGCGGAAGCCGACCTCGATCGGCTTGACCGGCGCGCCCCGCGTGGCCAGCGTGCGCGGGCCCTTGATCGTCTTCACCGTCCGGCCGTCGATCTTGTCCAGCAGCTCCGGCACCGAGGCGGCGATCAGGTCGACGACCTTGAGCTGGACGGCTTCCCGCTCGGTGATCGAGACCGACTGGCGCACGGCCTTCTCCGCCCAGTCCGCGTTGCGGCCACGCTCCAGCGCGACGGTGCGGATGAAGGCGGCCGCGTCGTTCTCGATCTTCTTCATGCTCTCCTTGTCCACGCCGCCGGAGAGCGCCACCGGATGGGCGGCGCCGATGTTGGTGGCCGGCGCCATGGCCGCGACGTGAGCGGCCATCGTGATGAAGACGCCGGCGGACGCGGCGCGCGCGCCGGTGGGTGCGACGTAGACGATCACCGGCAGCTCGGCGTTGAGCATCCGCTGCACGATCCCGCGCATCGAGCGCTCGAGCCCACCGGGCGTGTCGAGCTCGATGATGAGCGCCTGGCTGCGCTGGGCCTGGGCCCGATCGATGGCCAGCTCGACCAGCCGCATGGTGACGGGATTGATCACGCCGTCGATGTGGATGAGCGACACGGGCGTGGGCTCGGCCGCCACCGGAGCGGCCGCGATCAGCGAGAGGACGAGACCGGCGAGTGCGCCGGCCGCCCGCCTCATCGGCGGAGGGCCATCACGCTGACCAGCTCGAACATGAGGTTGGCGGCCATCAGCGCCGTCACCTGCCCCGGGCCGTCCCACTGGGGCGCCACCTCCACCACGTCGGCGCCGATGATGTTGAGCTCGGCCAGCGCGCGCACGAGCACGAGCGCCTCGTAGGACGTCAGCCCGCCGACCTCGGGCGTTCCGGTGCCCGGCGCGAACGCGGGATCGACGGCGTCGATATCGAACGAGCAGTAGACGGGGCCTCCGCCGAGGCGACGGAAGCGTTCGGCCACCCACGCCGTTCCCTGCTCCTTCACGGCCTCGATGCGGACGACTTCGATGCCGTGCTGATCGTGAAAGGCGAAGTCCTCGGGGCCGTAGAGCGGCCCGCGGATGCCGACCTGGATCATCCGCCTCGGATCGATCAGTCCTTCTTCGACCCCGCGGCGGAACGGCGTGCCGTGGAAGAACTTGCTCCCGAAGTATTCGTCCCACGTGTCGGGGTGGGCGTCGAAGTGGACGATGCCGAGCGGGCCGTGGCGGCGCGCGACCGAGCGGAGAATCGGCAGCGTCACCGAGTGATCACCACCGACGCAGAGGGGCATCGCGCCGGCGGCGACGACCTCGTCCATCTTGGCCGTGATGGCCTCGAACGTCCGCTCGATCGAGATCGGCACGACGTCGATGTCACCGCAATCCGCCACGCGGAGCCGCTGGAAGGGATGGACCTTGAGAACGGGGTTCCACGTCCGGATCAGCGACGACTGCTCGCGGACGGCGCGAGGGCCGAAGCGGGCGCCCGGCCGATACGACGTGCCGCCGTCGTACGGCACGCCGATGAGCGCCACGTCGAGCCCCGCCGGCGAGCTCGCCGCGGGCAACAGCATGAAGGTCGCGATCTGGCCGAAGCGTGGTGACAGGAACGGATTCCGCGGCTCGAGCTGCATCTAGAGCGCGGAGGAGAGCCCGGCCACCGCCGTGGCCAGCCGGTCGATGTCCTCCGGGGAGTTGAACACGGAGAAGCTGGCGCGTGAGGTGCCCGTGACGCCCAGGCAGCGCATCAGGGGCTGGGCGCAATGGTGCCCCGCTCGCACGGCGATGCCTTCGGCGTCGAGCAGCGCGGCGACGTCGTGAGGATGGAGCCCGGCCACGCTGAAGGCCACCACGGCGCCGCGCGGCTCGGGCCGCCGCGGCCCGTAGACGGTGACGCCAGGCACCGCGGACAGCGCGTCGACACACCGGGTCGCCAGCTCGCGGCCGTGCTCCTGAATCCGCTCCATGCCAAGCTTTTCGAGGTACTCGATGGCCGCGGTCAGCCCGACCGCCTCCGCGATGGGAGGTGTGCCCGGCTCGAACCGCCACGGGAGATCGTTCCACTGAGCGCGGTCGATCCAGACCTCCTTGATCATCTCGCCGCCCCCGCGCGTCGGCTCGAGCCGCTCGAGGACCTCGCGACGGCCCCAGAGCACACCGATCCCCGTGGGACCGAGGATCTTGTGGGCCGAGAAGACGTAGAAGTCGCAGTCGAGCGCCGGCATGTCGAGCGGCATGTGCGGAGCCGCCTGAGCGCCGTCGACCACGGTCAACGCGCCGGCGGCGCGAGCCAGCCGGGAGATCTCTGCGACGGGCGTGATCGTTCCGAGCACGTTCGAGACGTGAGTGAAGGCGACCACGCGCGTCCGCTCGCCCAGCAGCCGCCGGAACGCGGCGAGGTCGAGCCGGCCGTCGCCGGTGACCGGAATCGCCCGCACCGTCGCTCCGGCCAGGCGGGCGGCCATCTGCCACGGAATCACGTTGGAGTGGTGCTCCATCTCGGTGATGAGGATCTCGTCGCCCCGCCGCAGCGTGTGAGCGAGGGCGTCGGCGATGAGATTCAGGCCGTCGGTGGTCCCGCGCGTGAAGACGACTTCCTCACGGGCGGTGGCCCCGATGAAGCGCTGGACGCGATCGCGCGCGATCTCGTAGAGTTCGGTCGCTTCCTCGCCGAGCGTGTGGATGGAGCGATGCACATTGGCGTGGCTGCGCTCGTAGTAGCGCGTCATCGCTTCGAGCACGGACCGCGGCTTCTGGCTGGACGCGGCCGAGTCCAGGTACAGCAGCGGCCGGCCGTTGACGATCCGCTCGAGGATCGGGAAATCCGGGCGCGTGATCTCGTCCAGTCTCACGAGGTCCCTCCGAGCGCGGCGCCGAGCACGGTGAGCGGCAGCGTGACGCAGCGCATGCGGGTCGGCCGGATGTCGGCGTGCAGGACGTCGAGCACGTCGGCCACGCCGAGCGCCGTGGCCTCGGCGCGCCGGCGACCTTCCACCAGCTCGGCCACGACGTCGGCGGACGCGGTGCAGATGGCGCACGAGTCTCCGACGAATCGCGCCGCGGTGATCCGGCCGTCGCCGAGCTGCAGCATCATGCGGACGCGATCTCCACAGAGCGGGTTGACGTCTTCGGCGACCGCCGTCGCGCCGGGCAAGTCGCCGCGGCGCTGGGGATTCCGCCAGCGGGCGCGGATCACGTCGCTATAGAGCGCGGGCCTCACCGTCGCCCTTATGTCGGTCATTTCACCGCTCACCTCGCCGCGCTCGTGATCTCCCGAGCCATTTCACCGCTCGGCTCGCTGCCTGAGCGCAGCTCACCTCGCACGGCCACGGCAACTCGGGCGCGGCTCGGCTCGCACATCATTCGAGCTCTCCGCGCGCGGCGCTGGCCTTGTACGGCGGGAAGCGCGACGCCGAGTCACGCGAGAGCAAACCGCCGTGACCGAGATCGGCGACCTCGCGGTTGCCGACGCGCTCGCCCGTCAGGATCCGCGGGAACACGAGGTCGAACGTCGTCGCCTGAGAGAACATGCCGCAGGTCGGCATGCCGAGGACCGACAGGCCGTCCCAGCGCGCGACCCACAGCAGGCTGCCAGGATGGGCCGGCGCGCCGTGACGCTCCATCTGCGCTCCGAGGAGCTCCAATCCGCCGAACACGGGATCGAGAGGATCGAGCGCGCTGGCGCCCGCGACGATGAGCACCTCGGCGCCGCCTCGACGCAGCGCCTCGAGCTCCTCGGCGACGGATCGCGAGCTGGCGCCGGCGTACCGCACCGGCAGCAGACGACTTCCGAACCAGTCGATCTTCTGGCCGAGCGCCGCCTCGAAGCGCGCGCGCTGCTTGGGCTCGAGCTTCTCGCGCGCGACGGCACCGATGGTCAGCGTCCGGAACGCGCGGACGGCGAGGACGCCGCCGACGGCGCGTGCCGCCTTCTCGACGGTCGCCATGGTCTGCTCGGCGATGACCAGCGGCGTCACCTTGGCCTTGGCCACGGTCTCGCCGGGCTCGACAGGTTGGCCATGGAAGAGCGTGAAGACCGCGATGCCTTCGTGAGCATTGATCTCGGCCAGCGCCGATGCTGCGATCGCGAGCAGGCCGCGCCGGGTCGACGCCAGCGTCCACTGCCCGCCCGTGTAGGCCTTCACCTCGACGCCGTCGCCCACCACGGCACGCGCCAGGCGTGCTCCAGCTTCTTCCTCGTGGAGATCGCCCGGCTCGATGGCCAGCACATGAAGCTCGTCCCACGGCGCCGCCAGCACGCTCCGCGCGGTCGCCGCGTCGAGCTGGGCGCCCTTGCCGCCCACGACCTTGCCCTCGGCGTCGCGCACGTCGTAGCAGAGCACGGTGCCGGTGAGCCCTTCGACGGTGGCATCCGCACGCCGTTGGGCCAGGGCCTTCATCGCGCCTTCACCTTGGCGGAGAGCGGCTGACCGGTTCCGCCCGCTCGCGCGGCCTGGATCTCGGCCAGGATGGCCAGCGCGATCTCCGGCGCGCTGCGAGCGCCGAGATCGAGCCCGATGGGCACGCGCACGCGCTTGAGCTGGGCGTCACCCACGCCTTCGTCGGCGAGGAACTTGAGGATGGTGGCGCCGCGGCGCGCCGAGCCGAGCATGCCGATGTAGCCGATGTCGGTTCCCAGGGCGTGGCGCAACACCGGGAGGTCGTACTTGTAGTCGTGAGCGACGAGGACGAGCGCGGCCGACGGCGTCAGCGCGTACTCGCGAATCATCTCCGACGGGATGCCGATGCGGAGCTCGTCGACGTCGGCGAAGCGCTCGCGAGTGGCGAAGCGCGGCCGCCCGTCCATGACCACCGTGTGGTAGCCGAGCGTCCGCGCCAGCGTCGTGAGCGGCATCGCGACGTGACTGGCGCCCACGACGAGGAGCAGCGCGGGCGGCGCGATGACCTCCAGGAACGCTCGCACGCCCTCGAGCACGAGCGTGCGCGAGAGGCCGGCGGCCATCGCGTCCCGCGCTTCGGCGCCGAAGCGCTCGTCGAGGAACGCCTCGCCCAGCGTGCCCTCGCTCGTGCCGTCATCGAGCAGGAGGAGCTTGGCGCCGCTATCGAGCCGCGTGACGATCGCCGCGTGTCCGCCGCGGGCGGCGTGCTCGCGCACCTTCAGGTAGAGCTCGGGCGTCAGCGGCTCGACGAAGACCTCGATGGTCCCGCCACACGTCAGCCCGATCTCCCACGCTTCCTCGTCACCGAGGTTCAGCTCGAGCAAGCGCGGGCGATTCTTGTCGAGCACGTCGGCGGTCTCTTCGATGACCTGGGCGTCGACGCAGCCTCCGATCGTCACCGAGCCGAGGACGCCACCGCCCTCGCCGACGAGCATCTTGGCGCCTTCTTTTCGTGGAGTGGTGCCGCGGGTGTTGACGAGCGTGGCGACGGCGACGCGACCGGGAGCGCGACCTAATTGATCAATGTGTTCGAAGATTTCGGGCATGGCAGGACAATCATACGCTGCCGAAAAGGAAAACGAAAACGGGCGTGCCGACGGCTACGCGGCGCGCTTGATCGGTGCGGGCTCTTCGCGGCGAATCGGCGCGGCGGCCGGACGGGCCGGAGTCTCGGAGACGGCGACCTGCTCGTCACGCGAGCGCGCGCGATGCGATCCGAACCGGCCGAGACTCAGGAGCGCGATGCCGGTCAGGAAGAGGACGACCGGCTCGCTGGTCGTGAAATTGTAGGGCAGCAGCTCGAACAGGCGGGCCTGGGCCGGTATCGGTGCGTGGACGACGGCCACGAGCAGCAGAATCACGGGTGTCACGATCTTACGCATCCGACCCAAGGCCCTCTCCTCTCGCCAGCACTTTGAAGTGGGTGCAAGGCCGGCGCCATGCGCCGGGCGAGGAGAAATCAGGCGAACCGGCCGGGCCTTCTGCAACCGCTTGCAGAACTCCCGCAGCCTGGCCGTCGGGCTGTGGAGCGGACTGCGAAAGTTGGTGATCGCGTTACAGCGTCAAGCGGGCCGCGAGATCGCGCAGGGAGGCAAGATTGTGCGCAGCGGCAAAATCGTCGACGAGGGGCAGCGCCGCGGCCATGCCCCGGGTGAGCGGCTCGTACGAGGGATTGCCGAGCAAGGGATTCAGCCAGATCACGCGCCCGGCGCGGCGCTTGATGCGCAGGAGCTCGCCGGCCAGGAGGTCGGGCTCGCCCGTGTCCCAGCCGTCGGAGAGCACGATCACGATCGTCCGGCGATCGACCACGCGCGACCACTCGCGGTTGAACTGTGCAAGAGATTCTCCGATCCGCGTGCCTCCCGACCAGTCGCGCACGTCGGTGAGTCGTCGCAGCACCTGCCGGTATGAACGTCCTTTCAGATGGTCGGACACCCTCGTCAGCCGCGTCGAGAATGTAAAGGTCTCCACTCGTTCAAAGACATTCTGGAGCGCGAAGAGGAACTGGAGAAGAAAACGGCTGTAGAGGTCCATCGAGCCCGACACGTCGCACAGGAGCACCAGCCGCACCTTGCGCCGCTTGCGCCGGCGGAACTTCAGGTCGATGAGGTCGCCGCGGCTCAGGTTGGCGCGCAGCGTCCGCCGCAGGTCGACGCGCCCGCGCCGGGCGACCGGCCGCCGGCGACGGCTGAGCCGCCGGGCCAGTCGCCGGGCGATCTGCACGGTGAGCCGATAGACTTCGTCGAGCTGGTCCGGCGTGAACGTCGAGAAGTCACGCCCGGTCAGGGCTTCCTGGTCCGACACGGCGGGAACGCCGAGCGGCTCGTCGCTCTCCGACTCTTCCTCGGTTCCCCACGTCTCGAGCGCGAGTGCTTCGCGCTTCTGGGTGCTCGCGCTCGGCGCCGCATCGTCCTCGCCTTCCCGGGTTGGCTGCACCAACCCGGGCAGGCCGGCCTCCGCCTCGCTCGGTTGACGCCAGAACGTGTCGAAGCAGCGGTCGAATGCGGGCACTTCCTCGGGCCGGCCGATGAACACCGTGCGCAGCCCGAGCCGCAGCTCGTCGCGATCACCGACGTCGAGCACCTCGAGCGCTCGCACGCCGTCGGTGGTCTGGCTGAGCGTGACGGGAAGGCCTTCCCGTCTGAGGAGCGCGGAGAAGCGGATCATCGCGCTCCCGAGGTCGCGCGACGGCACGGTTACGGCTGGGCGGGGACGAACGGGGTCAGGCCGGAGCGCGCCACTTCAGCCCGGAAACGCTTGATGTCCTCGGCGTCCTTGAGCACGCAGCCGAGCGTCTCGCTGACGAGCGCCTCGTCGAGGTGGTCGGCGTGCAGCGCCGCCAGCGCCTGCGCCCAGTCGAGCGTCTCGGCCACGCCGGGCACCTTGCTGAGCCGCATGCGGCGCAGCGCTTCCATGAAGCGCGTGACCTCGGCGGCCAGACGGCGGTTGATCCCCGGAACCTTGAGGCTGACGATCCGCACTTCCTTCTCGAACGCGGGATAGTCGATCCAGAGGTAGAGGCAGCGGCGGCGGAGCGCGTCCGACAGCTCGCGCGTGCGGTTCGAGGTCAGGATCACGTGCGGCGGATGGGTCGCCTTGATCGTACCGATCTCGGGGATCGTCACCTGCCACTCCGCGAACACTTCCAGCATGAAGGCCTCGAACTCCTCGTCCGACCGGTCCACCTCGTCGATGAGCAGGACCGGCGACTGGCCTTCCTGGCTGATGGCCTGGAGCAACGGGCGCCGCAGGAGAAAGGGCTCGGAGAAGATCTCGTGCTCCTGCTCGCTGACGGAGCGGCCCGGCGCAGTCTCGGCCAGCTTGATGTGCAGGAGCTGCTTCTGATAGTTCCACTCGTAGAGCGCGGTGGAGGCGTCGAGGCCCTCGTAGCACTGGAGTCGGATCAGGTTCGTGCTGAGGACCCGCGACATCACCTTGGCGACTTCCGTCTTGCCGACGCCGGCGTGGCCCTCGATCAGCAGCGGCTTCCGGAGCGACAGGGCGAGATGAACGGAGGTGGCGACGGGGGCGTCGGTGACGTACTCGGCCGCCTCCATCATTTTCTGGATCTTCTCGATCTCGGGGCGCACGGACGCCTATTCTACATGAAGCCGCGCGTAATCCTCGGGGGTGTCCACGTCGGCCGGCATCGGCGCGTCGATCGTGACGAGCTCCACCCGCTCGCGGCGTGCCTGCACGATGGACTTCGCCCCGCTGTCGCCGGAGAGCGCGCGCAACTCGGCGAAGACGTCGGCGGAAAAGAGCACCGGCGTCCCCTGCGTGCCGTGATAGACGGGCGCCACGATGGGCTTGCCCGTCCGCCTCCACGCGTCCAGCAGCGCCGGCACGACCGTCGAGGGCACGCGCGGCTGGTCGCCGAGCGCGACGAGCGCCGCGCTCGTCCAGGGCATCAGCGCGGCGACGCCGATGGCGATCGACGAGCCCTGGCCGTCCTGGGGCCGCGGATTGGTCGCGAAGCGCGTGTCGATGCCGGCGAGCGCCTCGCGCACGCCGGTGTCGTCACGACCGGTGACGACGACGAGGTCTTCGACGTGAGGCCGGAGGGCTTCAACGCTGAGACGCACGATCGGTGCGCCGCGCACCGCCAGCAGCAGCTTCTGGCGGCCCATCCGCCTGGCAAAGCCCGCCGCCAGCACGATCCCGGCGATCAGCGCGAGGGCTCCCGGCTCTCCTGCGAACGGCTCTCCTGCGAACGCGCGGCGGTGCCGCTCTCGCCGGCGTCGAGATCGCACGGCTGTTGCGCGATCTTGTAGTGCAAGCGCCGGCGGATCATCCAGCGGATGGCCAGCAGATCGACGAAGGCCCGTAGCGCGCGGTTTCTCACGCCGAACTTCGACGCGCCGAACCGCCGGTGACGGTGACTCACGGGAATCTCGACGACGCGGAACCCGGCGATCTTCATCAGTGTCGGCACGAACCGGTGCATGCCGGCGTACGGGGGAATGGCGGCCACGCACTCACGGCGCATGGCCCGGAAGCTGCTCGCGCTGTCCGCCACGGGATCGTGGGTCAGCCGCGTCCGCACGCGGTTGGCGAGCGTCGAGGAGATGCGCCGGAGCCACCGATCGCGCCGGATCTGCCGCCATCCCACCACGACGTCGGCGCTATCCAGACGCGCCAGCAGGAGCGGGATATCGCGGGGATCGTTCTGCAGGTCGCTGTCCATCGACACCACGAGCCGGCCGCGAGCCGCCTGGAATCCGGCATAGAACGCCGCGCTGAGGCCGGCGTTGGCCTCGAAGCGGATGAAGCGGATCCGCGGATCGGTCTTGGCGAGGCCCTCCACGATGTCGGCGCTGCCGTCGGTGGATCCGTCGTCGACGAAGATGACCTCGGCGGACCCGGTGACCCGAGGCAGCACCGCGGCCAGCTCATCCCAGAGGATCGGAATGTTGTCGGCCTCGTTGTAGACGGGCAGCACCACCGAGAGCTCGACGGCGGCGCGCGTCACGGGCGCTCTCCCGGGCTGGCGACGACCACGGCTTTACCGGCGAAGCTCGTCCGGTCCCAGACCGACCACGCCCGGCCCGTCGTGTCGTTGACGACTCGCCACCACCGCTCGTCGGCGACGAGATGAACCGGCCCGCCGTCCTGGAGGGACTCCTCGACCTCCATCGGATCCCGCACGGCCCGGGCGCTGCGGTGCGAGTAGAACTCGACCGGAAGCGCCCCGACTCCGAGCGTCACCAGCCGGGCCTCGGGCGCGAGCTTGGTCGCCAGTCGCTGCGAGAAGCTCTTCACGTCGAAGCTCCGGTTGAAGGCCGGCACGAAGATGCTGGTCTCGTACGCCAGGATCAGCGCCATCGGCGCGCACACGGCCGCGAACGTGAAGAGCGGTCGCCCCATGCGCGCGGTGACGATCGTGATGACCGCCGTCGCCAGCAGCAATCCCACGAGGACGAGCTTCCCGCCGAACGTGGCTGGAATCAACACGGCCTGTTCCAGGCGGACCGGGGGCGGAAGCAGCACGACGAGCGACATCGCGATCGCGAGCACCGCCCACGCCCACCCGTGCTTGCGCAACGAGCTCGGTGCCGGCCGCCGGGCCCACTGGTCCCACAGCCAGCCGATCATGATCGCGAGCACGGGATAGGTCGGGAGCAGATATCGCTCCCGCTTGTGCGGCAAGATCGTGATGACGACGGCGTAGACGACCACCCAGATGAGGAGAAAGCGGAACCGTCGACGGACGTCCTCGTCCTCGGCGCTCCACCATCCGTGGCGCACGGCGGACGGCAGGAACAGCGTCCAGGGCAGGAAGCCGACGCCGATGGGACCGACGACGAAGAACAGCTCGGAGAACCGGTCCCAGGGCTGAAACCGCGGCGCGAGGTAGTCGCCGAGCAGCACACTCTGCACGTAGCTCTCGTCGCGCTGGAGCGCGAACGCGAGCGCCCACGGGGCCGAGACGAGCGCAACGATGGCGACACCCATGAGCGGATGGAGCCTCCCAAGGCCGCGCCAGCCATGCTCGATGACGAGGAACACGGCGCAGGGCAGGAGCGGCATGAGGCCGGCCGGGCCCTTCGCCGAGTAGCCGAGGCCAAGGCACAGCCAGAAGAGCGCCATCGGCCACCGGCGGCCCGCACCGTCCGCGGCTCCCGCCCAGAACGCGACGAGGCTCACGACGATGAAGAAGGTCACCATCATGTCGGCCAGGGCGAGCCGGGCGTGCCAGTAGTAGCCCCAGGTGGTCGCGAGGATCAGCGCGCCGAGCAGCCCCGTCCCGGCATTGAACATCCGCCGGCCGAGGAGCAGCGTGGCCCCGACGCCGGCGATACCGCTCAGGGCGGCGGGCAGGACCGCGGTCAGCTCGGTCACGTCGCGACGGGCCAGCGAGAACGCGGCGATCGACCAGATGAAGAGCGGCGACTTCTCCATGTGGACGTCGTTGCCGATCCGCGGCACGAGCCAGTCGCCCGTCTCGACCATGTTGCGCGCCAGCAGCGCATACCGCGCCTCGTCCCCGCTGTAGAGGATCCGCTGGCCGATGCCGGGCAGGAAAAGCAGAGCCGCCACGGCGAGCGGCGCGAGTACAATGAAACCCCGGCGGTGATCCAGCGTGTGGTCTCGGCTCGGCTCGTTCGTCACGAGGGGTCCTCGGGGCCTCATACTATGCGACTCTTGCTCGCCGTGATGCTCGGAAATCGGCGTGTGCGGGCTTAGCGGCTTCGTCGCGCCCGACCATCGGCGGGCCGATCCGGCCATCGTCCGGCGGATGACGGCGACGCTGCGTCATCGCGGCCCCGACGACGAAGGATATTACGTCGACGGTCAGGTGGCGCTCGGCCACCGGCGCCTGCAGATCATCGATCTCACCACCGGGCATCAGCCGATTGCGAACGAGACGGGCACGGTTCATGCCATCCTCAACGGCGAGATCTACAACTACCGCCGCCTGGCGGAGCAGCTCCGCGCGCGGGGCCATCGGTTCACCACCAGCTCCGACACCGAGGTGATCGTCCACGCCTGGGAAGAGTTCGGCGAGGACTGTCTGGCGGAGTTCGACGGCATGTTCGCATTCGTGATCTGGGACGCCGAGCGGCAGACGCTGTTCGCGGCTCGTGACCGGATGGGCGAGAAGCCCTTCTACTACGCGGAGCGCAACGGCTGGTTCGTCTTCGGCTCCGAGCTGCGGGCGCTGCTCGCGCACCCCGAGATCCGCCGCGACCTCGACCTGCGCAGCGTGGCCCGCTACCTCGGCAACGGCTACGTACCCGATCCTCACACGATCCTGGCCGGCGTGCAGAAGCTGCCGCCCAGTCATTTCCTCCACCTCACCGCGGGCAAGGTCCGGGTCGGCCGTTACTGGGATCTCCCCTTCACCGTCGGCGAGCCACGGCCGACGAGCGACGCCGGGTGGTCGCACGCGCTCTGGGACTCGCTGTGCACCTCGGTGAAGAACCGCCTCGTCAGCGACGTGCCCGTCGGCATCTTCCTGAGCGGCGGCCTCGATTCGAGCGCGACGACCGCCGCGGCCGTGACGGTGGCGCCCGGCCAGAAGTTCAAGACCTTCTCCATCGGCTTCGAGGAGACAACCTACAACGAGGAGCCCTACGCTCGCGCGGTGGCCGAGCGGCTCGGGACCGAGCATCGCCAGTTCACGTTCACGTCCGGCGACGCCGCCGCGCTGTTCCCGCGACTGGGCGAGCTGCTCGACGAGCCCCTCGCCGATCCTGCCTTCTTGCCGACCGTCCATCTCGCGAGGCACATCCGGGAATGGGTCACGGTCGCGCTCAGCGGTGATGGCGGCGACGAGCTGCTCTGCGGCTACCCCACGTTCCTCGCCGTGAAGCCGATGCAGTGGGTCAACCGCCTGCCCGCCGGCCTCATCAGCGCCGCCGGCCGCGGCGTCGAGGTCTTGCCCGGTTCCACGCGCTACGGCAGCCCGAGCTTCCTCCTCAAGCAGTTCTTCCGAGGCGCCGTCAATCCGTTCGACGTCGCGGCCCAGATCATGATGAACGGGCTCACGCCGGACGAGCAGGCGAGCCTCGTCGGCAGCGCGGTGCGTGCGGCGAACGTCGGGGGCAATCCCTATGACGACGTCGTCAGCACCATGACGTGGGCGCCCACCGACGATCCGATCAGCCGGCTCGTCTACCACCACTGCAAGCTCTATCTCGCGGGGCAGACGCTCGTGAAGATGGACCGGGCGACCATGGCCCACGGCGTGGAGGCCCGGGCGCCGTTCCTCGATCCGGCACTGGTGGCGCTGGCGTGCGCAATGCCGTCGTCGGTGAAAGTCCGAGGCTTTACCACCAAGGCCGTCTTGAAGCGCGCGCTGCAGGGCCGACTGCCCGACCAGATCCTGACTCGTCGCAAGCAGGGCTTCGGCGTGCCGATCGCTCAGTGGTTTCGCGGTCCGCTGCGGCCGCTGCTCGAGGCGACGCTCGCGCCGGCGCGGCTACGCGCCGTCGGCCTGCTCGATCCCGACGGCGTGTCGCGGCTGGTGACCGAGCACGTCACCGCACACCAGAATCACGGCAAGGCGCTGTGGAGCCTGCTCACGCTCGAGCTGTGGCGCGAGGCGTACCTGCCCGACATTCGCTGGTCCTGAGCGGGCGGAAGGAGTCATCGCACGCATATCGTCGACTCGCAGGTGCACCTCTGGGCGGCTGACACGCCAAACCGTCCGTGGCCGCCGGGCCGCGCGGCCCAAGCTCAGAAACCCTATCCCGTCACCAAGGAAGCGCTGCTCCTCCAGATGGATCTGGCCGGCGTCAGCCGGATCGTGATCGTGCCTCCCTCGTGGGAGGGCGACCGCAACGAGCTCGCGCTGGAAGCGGCGCGCCTCTATCCCGACCGCTTCGCGGTCATGGGCCGGATCGCACTCGAGAAGCCGGAGAGCCGCGCGCTCGTGCCGGACTGGAAGAAGCAGCCGGGCATGCTCGGCATGCGCTTCACCTTCCACACCGATCTGCAACGCCCGTGGCTCACGGACGGCACGGCGGACTGGCTGTGGCCGGCGGCCGAGAAGGCGAGGATCCCGCTCATGGTGCTGGTGCCGGGATCGCTGGATGCGCTGGCGAAGATCGCCGAGCGCCATCCCGAACTCCGTCTCACGATCGACCACGTCGGGCTGCGCCGGTTCACCCGCGGGCCGGACGTGTTCGAGGATCTGCCGAAGGTGTGCGCGCTCGCCAAATATCCGAACGTCGCGGTGAAGGCTTCGGGCGTCCCATCGCTGTCCAACCAGAGCTATCCCTATCGCGACGTGCAGCCATTCATGAAGACGCTGTTCGACGCCTTCGGCCCGAAGCGGATGTTCTGGGGCACCGATCTCACGCGCATGCCCTGCACCTATTACGAGTGCATCCACCTCTTCACCGACCACCTCCCCTGGCTCAAAGGCGAGGATCTCGACTGGGTCATGGGCCGCGGCGTCTGCGAATGGCTCGGCTGGCCCCTGCCGGCATCCGCGTAGGCTCGCCGGGTCGGATCCTCGGCCTCGTGGTGTTGATGACGCCGCTCTCGGGCGCCGGCATCGACATCTACGTTCCGTCGTTGCCCTCGATGACCGAGTATTTCCACACCACCCCGGCCCTGATTCAGCTCACGATCACGATGTATCTCCTCGGCTACGGATCGGCACAGCTCGCGATGGGGGCGGCGTCCGAGATCCTCGGGCGACGGCCGGTCGTCGTGGCCGGGAGCCTGATCTACACGGCGACGGCGCTCGGGGTTGCACTGTCGCCGACCGTGTCGGTCCTGCTCGCCTTCCGGTTTCTGCAGGGTGTCGCCCTCTCGGCGACCGGAACCCTGAACCGGTCGATCCTCACGGACACGTTCAGCGGCGCGGAACTCGCGAAGGCATCGAACGCCATGACCCTCGCCTGGGCGCTCGGGCCGATCGTGGCGCCGGTGCTGGGCGCCTGGCTCCACGAGCGCTTCGGCTGGCAGTCCTGCTTCTGGTTCCTGACTGCATACGGCCTCGTCCTCTTCGTCCTGCTGCTCACGTCCTTGCCTGAGACCATCGCCCACCGCCGGCCGCTGGATGTCGCCGCGCTCACCCGTGAGCTCCGGTCGTTCCTGAAGGACCACGTGTTCGTCGCGGCCGCACTCGTGCTCGCCCTGATGTACTCGTACATCGCGGTGTTCAGCATGGTGGCGCCCTTCCTCGTACAGCGCGTGCTGCACTACTCGGCGGGCGACTACGGCTGGATCGGCCTGGGAATGGGCGTCGCCTGGTTTGCCGGCAACAGCGTCAACCGCGCACTCCTCGGCAACAGCCGCCGACACCAGCTCACCGTCCTCAGCGCCTTCCTGCTGGCGATCCTGGCCCCGCTGTCGATGCTCGTCCTGTCGCTCGTCGTGCCGCTCAGCCTGACGCTCATCGTGATTCCGACGGCACTGCTGTTCTTCTCCGGCGGCCTGCTCTTCCCGAACCTGTTCACCGTCGCCATGTCCCGGAGCGGCTCGTCGGCGGGCATCGCCAGCGCCGTGCTCGGCACTCTCTTCATCCTGGGGACCTCGCTCGTCTCCGCCGTGGTCAGCCGCTTCTCACCTCACAGCGTGCAGCCGCTCGCGGCGATGCTCCTCGGCCTGTCCGTGCTCGCCGCCGTGCTCTACGCTTCGTGCGTCCGCCGTGCTTTCATTGCCCTCGAGCGGGCGGCCCACGCCCGATGACACCGCGCCCGGTCCCCGGGCCGCCACGCCCCTTTCACACCGCTATGCTTCTGGCAATCTAGAGGCGGGCTGTCGCGACTCTGCGGCCATTGGGAAGGTTCATCTCTCGACGGCCTACTCGATCACCTGTTCCGCACGTAGCAGCAGCGACGGCGGACGGCTCACTCACGCAGGGCCGAATCCAGACGTGCCGACCCAGCCGGTCTCCGAAACGTCGAGCATGACGCTGTCCGGGCCGCTGTACTTCACCTCCACGTTGGCGTAACGCCCGTGGCCCACTCCGAGAGCCTGGTTGACATCATCACGACGCCGGGCGCCAGCCGCAGCGAGCTTTTCACTAATCGCCTCCAGGCGTTCGACTTGAAAACCGATGTGGTGAATGCCGCTGTAGGCTTTGCCCCGCTCGACGCCCGCGGCGACGTCGTCCTTGAAATTGAGGATCGCCAAGTTGATGTCGCCGTCACTCAAGAACACCCCACTGGTCCCCGGATCGTCGATCGTGCCAATCTCCTTCATGCCGAACACTTCGACGTAGAACTTTGCCGTCTTCTCCACATTCTGAGTCGAGAGGGCGATGTGCTTGATCTTCGGCATGGCTGCTCTCCTATACCAAGACTGCGGGGATACGAACGAGCCCTGTGTGCGAAATCATTCGATAACCTGATCTGCCCGGAGCAACAGTGACGGAGGGATCGTGGGCGCGCGACGAAGAATGAGCTCTCAGACCCGTTCCTTGCCGCGTGGAGCTTCGGGCTGCGCGATGTCTGGATCACGCAGCGGCCTACCTCGCCGCCGCGCACGTGGACCGGAATCCCGCCCCGTGCCCCGGCCGAACTCTTACTTGCCGCCCGCGCGCTTGACAGCCTCCGTGATCGCGCGCTTCGCGAAGACACGGCAGAGGTGCGACTTGTACTCGACCGATCCCTGAAGGTCGGCCTGGACGTCCACACCTTCCGCGGCCTTCTGGGCGGCGGCCTCGATCGTCGCCACGTCGAGTTTCTTGCCGACGAGCCCCGCCTCGACGCCCTTGGCGCGTATCGCCTTCGTGCCGGCGCCCGTGATTCCCACGCTCGCCTTCGTGCACTTGCCTTCCTTGTCGAGCGTCACCATCGCGGCGACGCCGACGACAGCGAAGCGCGAGGCGGGGTGCGGGAACTTCAGGTAGGCGCCGCCGCTGCCCGCCGGCCACGCGGGCACGCGCATCTCGACGAGGATCTCGTCCTCGCCGACGGCGGTGGACATCAGGCCCTTGAACCAGTCGTCGACCTTCACGGTCCGCCGGCCTTTCGGCCCCTCGCAGACGAACTCGACGCCGAGCGCGAGAACGGTCGCGGGCTGGTCGGCGGCGGGGTCGGCGTGAGCCAGCGAGCCTCCGATCGTTCCGAGGTTCCGGACCGCCGGATCACCGATCATGGCGGCCGTCTCGGCCAGGATCGGGCACTTCGACTTGAGCACCGGCGACGATTCCATCTGCCAGTGGGTCGTCATGCCGCCGATGACGATGGTGCCGCCGTCCTCTTTGATCCCGGTGAGCCCGGGCACTTTGCGGAGGTCGATCACGTGCTTCGGCTGGGCCAGGCGGAGCTTCATCATCGGGATCAAGCTGTGGCCACCGGCCAGGAGCTTGGCGTCGTCACCGAGACGACCGAGCAGCCCGAGGGCGTCGCGTACGCTGGTCGGAGCGTGATATTCGAATGCGGCAGGGTACATGGTCGTCTCCTATCGCCTGGCCTTGGCGGCCTGGATCGTCTTCCACACGCGCTCGGCTGTCAGCGGCATCGTCTCGATGTGATCGACGCCGAACGGGGCGAGCGCATCGACCACCGCGTTGACGACGGCGGGCGTCGCCGCGATCGTGCCCGTCTCGCCCGCGCCCTTGACGCCCAGCGGGTTCACGGGCGTCGGCGTCACCGTGCGGTCCGTCTCGTAGTTCGGGAGCATGTCGGCCTTGGGCATCGCGTAGTCCATCATGCTGCCGGTCATCAACTGTCCCGACTCACCATCGTAGACGGCCCCTTCCCAGAGCGCCTGGCCGACGCCCTGGGCGATCCCGCCGTGCACCATGCCGTCCACGATCATCGGATTGATCACGTTACCGACGTCGTCGACTGCGACGTAGCGCAGCAGCTTCACCTTGCCCGTGTCGGCATCGACTTCGACGACGCAGGCGTGAGCGCCGAACGGGAAGCAGAAGTTCGAGGGATCGTAGAAGCTCGTCTCCTCGAGCCCGGGCTCGAGCCCTTCGGGATAGTTGTGAGGGATGTACGCGGTGAGCGCCACGGCGCCGAACGGCACCGCCTTGCTCGGCACGCCCTTCACCTGGAACTGCCCGTTGGCGTACTCCATGTCTTTGGGCGAAGCCTCCAGCAGGTGGGCGGCGATCCGCTTGCCCTTCTCCTTGATCTTGTCGAGCGACATCTGGATGGCGGTCCCGCCGACCGAGGCCGAGCGGCTCCCGTACGTGCCCATGCCGAACGGAATCGCGCCGGTGTCGCCGTGGACGATCTCGATTTGCTCCATCGGAATGCCGAGGTTGTCGGCCACGAGCTGGGCGAACGTGGTCTCGTGGCCCTGGCCGTGGGAGTGCGATCCGGTGTAGACCGTCACCATCCCGGTCGGATGGACACGCACCTTTCCCGACTCGTAGAGCCCGGCGCCGGCGCCGAGCGCGCCCACGACCTTCGACGGCGCGATCGAGCACGCCTCGATGTAGGTCGAGAAGCCGACGCCGAGGAGCTTTCCCTGTTTGCGCGCCTCCGCCTGCTCGGTCCTGAACTTCTTGTAGTCGAAGATCTGCAGCAGCTTGTCGAGGGCCGCCGCGTAGTTGCCGCTGTCGTACGTGACGGCAACGAGCGTCTGGAACGCGCCGGCGAACTTCGGGATGAAGTTCTTCCGGCGGAGATCGGCCACGTCCATGTTGAGCGCGCGGGCGCCCGCATCGACCATCCGTTCGACGACGTAGCAGGCTTCGGGTCTGCCGGCGCCACGATACGCGTCGACCGCAGTGGTGTTGGTGAAGACGCCGGTGACCTCGACGTGGATGGCGCCGATCGTGTAGACGCCGTTGAGCAGCGTACCGTAGAGAAACGTAGGAACGGCCGGAGCGAACGTCGAGAGATAGGCTCCGAGGTTGGCCACGGTCTTCACACGCAGTCCGAGGATCTTCCCGTCCCTCGACAGCGCCAGCTCGCCCTCGGTCACGTGATCGCGCCCGTGGGCGTCGGTCTGATACGCCTCGCGGCGACTGGCCGTCCAGCGGATCGGCCGCTGGAGCTGGCGCGACGCCCACGAGCACACGACCTCCTCGTTGTAGAGGAAGATCTTCGAGCCGAAGCCGCCGCCGACGTCGGGCGCGATCACCCGCACCTTGTGCTCGGGGATCCCGAGGACGAACGCGCACATGAGGAGCCGGTGCACGTGAGGATTCTGGGACGTCACCCAGAGCGTCAGCTCGCCGGTGGCCGGATCGAAGCGGGCCACGCAGGCGCGCGGCTCCATGGCGTTGGCCACCAGCCGCTGGTTGACGATGCGCTTCTTCACGGTCACGGCGGCGTTCTTGAAGGCAGCGTCCGTCGCCGCAGCATCGCCCAGCGCCCACTTGAAGGCGACGTTGCCAGGCGCGTCAGCATGGATCGTCGCCGCCCCGCTCGCCGACGCCTTCTCGGTCGCCGTCACCGATGGCAACGGCTCCCAGTCGACACGCACCTTCTCCGCGGCATCCGTCGCCGCTTCCTGGCTGTCGGCGATGACCACGGCGACCGGATCGCCCACGTGACGCGCGACGTCGGACGTCAGCGGCATGTGGGGCACCATCGCCAGATCCTGGACGACGCCGGGGACGTTCTTGGCCTTGCGCAGGTCCCAGCCACACGGGAGCGAGTTGACGCCCTTCATGTCGCTGCCGGTGAAGACGGCCACGACCCCGGGATGCGCCTTGGCGGCCGCCGTGTCGATCCGTCGAATGCGCGCGTGAGCATGAGGGCTGCGCACGAACGCGGCGTACGTCATGCCGGGAATCTTCAGGTCATCGACGTAGCTGCCGCGCCCCGTGATGAAGCGTGGATCCTCGCGCCGCTTGATCGACTTGCCGAACAGCCGCTCTGCAGTGGCGGGTGCCATGGCGTTCCTCTACTTCCTGGCCGGCATGTGCTCGGCGGCCCACTGGATCGCCTTGACGATGTTGTGATAACCCGTGCACCGGCAGAGGTTGCCCTCGAGCTGGTGCCGGATCTGCTCCTCACTCGGGTTCGGATAGCGCTCGAGCATCTGGTACGCCGTCATGATCATGCCCGGCGTGCAGAATCCGCACTGGAGCCCGTGCTTCTCCCAGAACCCCTGCTGGATGGGGTGGAGGTCGCCGTTCTTGGCGAGGCCCTCGATGGTGGTGATGGTGGCGCCGTCGGCCTGCACGGCGAAGAGCGTGCAGGACTTCACCGCCATGCCGTTCATGATGATGACGCAGGCGCCGCACTGGCTCGTGTCGCAGCCGACGTGCGTGCCCGTGAGACCGACCACCTCACGGATGTAGTGGACGAGAAGCTGTCGTGGCTCGACCTCGTGGCTGTACGACTGGCCGTTGATGGTGACCTTGACTGGCAGTTTCACGGCGCGTCCTCCGAGATTTAGCGGTTTGAGTCCGACGGCGTCTTGGCGCGACAGAGGGTAAGCCGCGCCCCTCGCTCTGTCAACGGGGCACGGATCGAAGGCTGACGTACTCCGCCCACGTATTGACGTCACGCGGATGGGGCTGGTCGAGCTCCACCGGACGCACCTGATCGCGGTGCTGGTCGACGATCTTCCAGGCCGCCTTGTCGCCGCGGAGCCCGACGAGCACCTCGAAGAGCGTGCCGGAGAAGACGAGCGGGTGTCCCTCTCTCCCGCGATAGGACGCCAGCACGATCGGCGCCGGGGCGCGCCGCCACTCGGCCACGACCTCGTCGATCACGCTGCCCGTCACGTCCGGTTGATCACCCAGCAGCACCGCCACAGCCTCCGCGCGCGGATCGAGCGCGCCGATCCCCGTGCGATAGGACGAGGCGCAGCCGTCGCCGAACTCCGGGTTTTCGACGACCGTCGCGGAGCCGAAATTGACGCGCTCCCGGACCTCGGCGGCCGCGCCACCGATGACGACGACGACCTGATCGAGGGCGGTCGCCGCCGAGGCGTGGCCGACGACGGCGCCCAGCAGCGTGGTGGGGCCGAGCGAGAGGAGTTGCTTGGGTTGGCCGAGACGAGTCGAGGCGCCGGCCGCGAGGACGAGGCCGGACACGAACGGCCTCCTCATCGCCGGTCGAACGTCTCTTTGCAGGCGCGACAGCAGAAGTACACGGTCCGATCGCCGACGTGGGAGCGATACCTCGCGCTGGCCACGTCGACGACCATCCCGCAGATCGGGTCGGTCGCCTCCATCGAATCAGCAGTCGCCGGTTCGGGCTTGCCGCTGCGATGATGCTGGATGATCTCGGCGAGGATGCTCACGGCGATCTCGGCTGGCTCGGTGGCGCCGATGTCGATCCCGGCCGGGGCCTTCAGCTGTCCCAGGCGGTCGCTCGCCACGCCGCGCTCCTTCAAGCGATCGACGATCACGGCCGCGCGGCGGCGGCTGGCCACCAGGCTCACGTACCCGGCGTCCGTGGTTAGAACGTGCGTCAGCACGTCCTCGTCGGTGTCTGCGTGCGTCGCGACGACGACCGAGGCCCGCGGCGTCAGGCGAAGCTGTTCGAGCTCCGCGGGTCCTCCGGTGGTCACGACGACGGCGTAGTCTGCGCCACGCCCGAGCGTCGACAGCGCGTCGATCACCGGGCCGTGACCCACGAGCACGAGCAGCGGCTTGGGCAGATAGGGCTCGACGTAGATTTCCAGCGTGCCTCCACTGTGGCACGTCATCGGGTAGTCGACGATCCCCTCGGTCCGCGACGGACCCCGACCGCCCTCGCCCACCAGCCCGAGCAACCGCGGCCGGCCGTCGCGGATCGCGTTCATCGCCTCGCGCACGACGGTGGGCTCGGCGCAGGCGCCCCCCACCCATCCCGAGACGGTACCGTCGTCGCGGATCAGCGCCTTGGCGCCTGGCTTGGCCGATGTCGGCCGCTCGCAGCGGACCACCGTGGCGAGTACGAACGGCTCGCCCCGGCGCTGGAGGTCCGAGGCAAGCGCGAGAAGATCTTCACTCATTGACACCCTTGTCGCGGAGCAGCCTCCAGATCTTGGGTGGCGTGATCGGGATGTCGACGTGGCGAACGCCCAGGTGCCACAGCGCGTCCACGACGGCGTTGGCGATAGCCACAGGCGCGCCCACCGTCGCCGACTCGCCGACGCCCTTGGCGCCGAGCGGGTGGTGGGGCGACGGCGTGCACGTCTTGTCGGTCTCCCAGTTCGGCGTCTCCACGGCGGTCGGTACGAGGTAGTCGATGAAGCTGCCGCCCTGGATGTTGCCGATCTCGTCGTAGGTGATCTCTTCGTACAGTGCCGGCGCCAGCCCCATGGTCAGCCCGCCGTGAATCTGGCCCTCGACGATCATGGGGTTGATGATGTTGCCGCAATCGTCGACGGCGACGAAGCGCCGGATCTTCACTTCACCGGTGCCCTTGTCGATGTCCACGACGGCGATGTAGCTGCCGAACGGATAGGTCAGGTTCGGCGGATCGTAATAGCTCACGGCCTCGAGACCGGCTTCCATCCCCTGCGGATGGTTCGTGTACGCGGCGAACGCGATGTCCTGGATGGTCTTGAACGTGTCAGGCGCGCCCTTGACCGAGAACTTGCCGGGCTCCCACACCAGATCCTCGGGCGCGGCCTCGAGCAGATGCGCCGCGATCTTCCGCGCCTTGTCCTGGATCTTGCGCGCGGCCATTGCGGCGGCGGCGCCAGCCACCGGAGTCGACCGGCTGGCGTAGGTGCCGAGGCCATAGGGCGCGGTGTCGGTGTCGCCCTCTTCGACCTGAATGTCTTTCGCGGGAATGCCGAGCTCCTCGGCCAGGATCTGAGCGTACGTCGTCTCGTGGCCCTGGCCCTGCGACTTCGTCCCGAAGCGCGCGATCGCCTTGCCCGTCGGATGGATACGGATCTCACAGGAGTCGAACATCTTGAGTCCGAGGATGTCGAAGTGCTTCGAGGGCCCGGCGCCGACGATCTCGGTGAAGCTCGAGATGCCGATGCCCATCAGCTCGCCGCGCTTGCGCTTCTCGGCCTGCTCGCGCTTCAGCTCGGCGTAGCCGACGCGATCCATCGCCTTCTGGAGCGCCGCACCGTAGTTGCCGCTGTCGTATTCCCACCCGAGCGCCGACCTGTACGGGAACTGCTCCGGCTTGACGAAGTTCTTCATCCGGAACTCGGCGGCATCCATGCCGAGCTGATGGGCCATCAGGTCCACCATGCGCTCGATCGTGTGCACCGCTTCGGTCACCCGGAACGAGCAGCGATACGCGATCCCGCCGGGCGGCTTGTTCGTATAGACGCCATCGACCTCGACGTGGGCGGCCTTGAGATCGTACGAGCCCGTGCAGACGTGGAAGAGACCCGCCGGGAACTTCGACGGGTTGGCGGCGGCATCGGTGTAGCCGTGGTCGGCGAGCGTCTTGATCCTGAGCCCGGTGAGCGTGCCGTCCTTCTTCGCCGCCAGCTCGGCCGTGATGTGGTAATCGCGCGCGAACGAGTCGGCCTGGAGGTTCTCCATCCGGTCCTCGATCCACTTCACCGGCTTGCCGGTGAGGACCGAGGCGGCGACGGCAATCACGTAGCCGGGATAGACCGGGACCTTGCCGCCGAAGCCGCCGCCGATGTCGGGCGAGATGATGCGGATCTTGTGCTCGGCGAGGCCGACGTGGCCGGCCACCAGCGCGAAGACCGTGCGGATGGCGTGGGGCGCCTGCGTCGTCATCCACACGGTGAGCTTATCGTTGACCTTGTCGAAGTGAGCCACGCAGCCACAGGTCTCGATGGACGACACGTGGATGCGCGGGATGTAGATGTCCTGCTTCACGGTGACGCCGGCCTCGGCGAACGTGCGGTCAGTGGCCGCCTTGTCGCCCCACTCCCAGTGCCAGATGTGATTGTCCTTCTTGTCCTTCTTATCCGTGCGCAGCACCGGAGCACCGGGCAGGAGCGCCTTCTTCGGATCGACGACCACCGGCAGTGGCTCGTACTCGACCTCGACGGCGGCCATGCCGTCGGCCGCCGCGTAGCGGCTGGTGGCGAGCACGCCCGCAACTTCTTGAGCCTGGTACATCACCTTCTCCACCGGCAGCACCATCTGCGTGTCCGACATGAGGGTCGGCATCCAGTGCAGGTTGTACTTGGCGAGATCCTGACCGGTGATGACGGCGAGCACTCCGGGAACGGCCATCGCCTTCGCGATGTCGATCGTCTTGATCTTCGCGTGGGCGTGAGGGCTCCTGACGATGTCGAGGTACAGCATGCCTGGAAGCTCGACGTCGTCGACATAGGTGCCCTTACCACGGATGAAGCGCGGATCTTCCTTCCGCTTGATCGAGTGCCCCATCCCGCCGACTTCGGGCGAGGTTCTGAGCGCCATCACGCGCCTCCGTTACGCATCTTGGCCGCGGCGTGCTGCACGGCCTTGACGATGTTCACGTAGCCGGTGCACCGGCACAGGTTGCCGGAGATGGCGCGGCGAATGTCGTCGTCGCTGGGCGCCTTGTGCTTGCCGAGGAACGCGTAGCTGGTCATGAGCATCCCCGGGGTGCAATAGCCGCACTGCAGCCCGTGCTCGGCCATGAACCCTTCCTGGAGCGGGTGGAGCTTGCCGTCCTTCTCGAGTCCCTCCACCGTCATGATCTCTTTGCCGCGGGCCTGAACCGCGAACATCGTGCACGACTTCACGGCGCGGCCATCGAGGAGCACGGTGCAGGCTCCGCAGTGGGTCGTGTCACAGCCGATATGCGTTCCCGTCAGGCGAAGGACGTCGCGGATCAGGTGGACGAGCAAGAGGCGCGGCTCGACGTCGGCCTGGTGCTTCTCGCCGTTGATGGAAACCTGGACCTGCATCGTGCCCACCTCCTCAACGTGCTCGAGCGGCCCGCTCCAGGGCTCGATGGAGCGCCCGGACCGTCAGGACGCGCACGAGATCCTTCTTGTACTCGACGGGCCCGCGGAGATCGGCAGCGGGCTGAGCAGCGTCGGCGGCCAGCCGGGCGGCTTCCTTGATCGCCTTGTCGTCGAGGCGTTGGCCCCGCAGCGCGCCTTCCGCCTTCCCGGCCTTGATCGGCGTCAGCCCCACGTTGGTGAGCCCGATGCCGATCCGCGAGCAGACGTCGTTGGCGGCGAGGGTGATCTGAACGGCGACCGCGGCCGTGGCGAAGTCACCGACCTTGCGCTCCACCTTGAGATAGGCGCCGGCGCTCTTCGCCGCAGGAACGGGCACGCGAATCTCGGTGAGGATCTCGTCGGCCTTGAGCGCCGTCGCGAACGGCCCGGTGAAGAACGACTCGATCGGGAGCCGGCGCTCGCCTGCGCGGCCGGCCGCGACGATCTCGGCGCCCGCGGCGAGCATCGTCGCGGGATGATCGTTGGCGGGATCGGCGTGAGCGAGATTGCCGCCGATGGTGGCGAGGTTCCTCACGACCGGATCGGCAATCACCTGCGACGTGTCGTGAATGAGTGGATACCGCGTCCGGATCAGCTCCGACTCCTCGAGATCCGACTCGCGCGTGAGCGCGCCGATGCGGAGGAACCCGTCGGCTTCCCGGATGAACGACAGGCCGGGAATCCCGTTGATGTCGACGAGGTGATGCGGATTGGCCAGACGGAGCTTCATCAACGGAATGAGGCTCTGCCCGCCCGACAGAATCTTGGCGTCCTCGCCGAGCCGCGCCAGCAGCGCGCTCGCCTCGATGATCGACGTCGGCGCGTGATACTCGAAGGCGGCTGGGATCATCGAGCGGCCCCCACCGGAAGAGTAAGGCGCACCGTACGTGTCACGTGCAGTCATGTCAAGTGCAAGTCTCGCGGGCGGAGAGGTCACGTGCATGGCAGGATACCCGGCATCGGAGGCTCCATGATCGAGTCCGAGATCGTCATCGTGGGGGGCGGCATCGCGGGCTGCTCGACGGCCTTTCACCTCGCGTCCCACGGACGCCAGGTCGTGTTGCTGGAGCGCGGCGCCATCGCATCGGCGGCTTCCGGGCAGAACATGGGCGGCATCGACTCGTACGGGTGGGGCGACGCGCCCGATCTCCAGGCGCATCTCACGGCCGGGAGCATCGAGATCTTCGAGACTGTGCAGACGGAGCTCGGCGAGGATATCGAGTTCCGGCGCTCGGGCGGGATCCAGGCGATCCGCACCGCCGAGGAGTACGAGTGGGAGCGCGAGCGGGTCGAGGTGCTGGGCAAGCGCGGGCAGGTGGCGGAGCTGCTCACGACGCGCGAGGCGCGCAGCATCGAGCCCGGATTCTCGCCGGCCATGCTCGGCGCGTTGTACTCGCCGAGGCGCGGGCAGGCCGATCCGGTGAAAGCGACGCACGCGTTCGCGCGGCTCGCCGAGCGCCGCGGCGCGCGCGTGTTGACCGGCCACGATGTGACGGCGGTGGCGCCACGACCGCGCGCGGGCTATTCACTGACGACGTCGGGCGGGGAGGTCGTGGCCGATGCACTGGTCATCGCCGCCGGCGCGTGGTCCGGGCCCCTCGGGGCGATGCTCGACCTCGACATCCCGATCGTCCCCGTGCGCGGCCAGATGTGGGCGACGGCGCCGCTGCCGCCGCGCAGCTTTCACACGATCTCGGCCGCGGAGTCGGCAATGGCGTGGGCGCGTGATCACGGCGGATCACCACCCGATCTCACGATCCGGGACGGCCGGCGCGTGACGCGACATCTCTACGGGCGCCAGCGGCGCAATGGCGAGATCATCTTCGGCGGCGATCGCGAGCTGAAGGCATACGACGCAACCCCCGACCCCAAGGGCATCGACGTGAACCGTGACCACGCGATCTCGGTCCTGCCCTTCCTCGCCGGCGCCCCGATCGCGCGCACGTGGGCGGGCCTGATGCCCTTCCCGCGCGACGGCAAGCCGTTGATCGGCCGCATCCCAGGCCGCGACAATCTGTGGATCGTCACCGGCCTCGCGTCGTCAGGCTTCGGCCGCGGTCCGAGGGCGGGCAAACTGCTCGCGGACTATCTCCACACAGGCACGCCGGCCCCGGTGCTGGTTGAGGCTGATCCCGCGCGCTGCGTCCGGGAGCGCGCGCATACTTTGGAGGAAGCGCCATGCAGCCCAATCGAGTGAAGAAGATCCTGCGTTCGGGCGGTCTCGCGCTGGGCACCTACACGGGCGGGATCGCCGATCCCCAGATCGTCGAGATCATCGGACACGCCGGCTACGATGCCGCCTTCATCGACATGGAGCACACCAGCTTCGACCTGCGCGACATCCAGCTCATGGTCATGGCGGCCGAGCGGATGGGCATCACGCCGATCGTGCGCACGCCCGGCTTCGATCCGGCGTTCATCCTCCGCCTGCTCGACATGGGCGTGCAGGGCATCCAGGTCCCGCACATCAGCGACGCGCGCGCGGCCCGTGAGGCCGTCAAGGCCGTGCGCTACGCGCCCCTCGGTGACCGCGGCATGGCCGGCGCGTCCCGCGCGTCGGAGTTCGGGAAGATCCCGCTCAAGGAGCACATGGAGCAGTCGAACCGCGAGATCACGCTCGCGGTCATGGTCGAGGACCTGCCGGCCGTTCAGGACATCGACGCCATCGCATCGGTCGAGGGCGTCGACATCGTGGCCGTGGGGCCGTCCGACATGTCACGCGCCCTCGGCGTGGGCGGCACGTCGAATCATCCGAAGCTGGTCGAGGTCGTCCACCGCGTGGCCGACGCGGTGCGAAAGGGCGGCATCGCTCGTCTGGCGTTGCCCATGAACCACGGGGCGTTGCCGCGCAATGCGGCCGAGCTCAAGGAGCTCGGCGTCGGCTACTGCAACTGCGCGCCCTCGCCCGAGGTCCGCATGCTGAAGTCGATGCAGGCGCAGGTGGCGGAGGCCCGCGCGCTGCTGACTTGACGGGCCATCGTCACCGTCTCGCCTCATCGGGCGTGCCGAGCCAGAAGGGCGCGGTCTTGCCGATGCGCTCGAGGTACGCGCGGCGCTCAGCCGCGCGGCGCGGGTACCACGCCGAGAGGTAGTCCGGCTCGAGCATGTGATGGCGCGACTCCGTGGCGAAGAAGCCGACCAGGTCGGGCAGCGCGATGAATCCTTCCTCGGACCGTGGCAGGAACGCTGGCCAGCGTCGCGCGTGCTCTTCCGACCGGAAGAGATTCATGCCCGTTCAGAGGAACGCCGGGCGCCCGCGGGACGGACCGAAGCCGAAGTTGAGGTGGCCGATCACCCCAGCCGGCTCGACGCGCGTGATGCTTCCGTCGCGCATCTCGAGGGTCACCGGGTCGCCGCAGTCCAGGCAGGGCGCGTCGATGCGGACGGTCTGGCTGGGGAACAGCCAGGTGACCGACGTCGCCTCGAAGCCACACTGCGCGAACCAGATCTGACGACCACCGACCGTGACCCGGTATTGCGTCGGCAAGTTGTTGAGCGGCGGGAACGAGGCGATGTAGTCGGTCTCGGGGTGGAGCCAGCCGATCGGGTAGGCCTGCATCACCTCATGCAACAGGAGCCGGGCATTCTCGACGGACAGTCCAAGCGGACGCGCGAGCTCGGCGTAGTGCGGGGCGCGACCCGTGTCCACGAGTCCGCGCATGATGCGGTGAAACATCGCATCTCTCAGTTGGGGGTCGGTCATCGCGTCACGTTCCTCGGAGCACTCCGCGGCGAGCGAGGTTCGCCATCAGCGCGCCGGTCCCGAACGTCCACGGCTCGGCCTCGTCGCAGTGCACGACCTCGTTGACCAGCATGCCCAGCTCCGGCGCCGAGATCTTCACCACGTCGCCGACCTTGTGGGTGAAGCCGCTCCCGGGCGCGCCGCGGTCGTCGAGCGGTGTGAACATCGTGCCGATGAAGAGCATCACGCCGTCCGGATACTGGTGATACCGGCTGTGGAGCTGCGACGCGAGATCGCCGAGGTCGCGGCCGATCTCGCCGACACGCGTGGTGTGCGTGATCGCGAACCCGTCGGGGCCGGTGACGGTCGTCTCGAAGACGATCCGGCGCGCGGAGTCGAGCGTGAACGTGTCGTCCAGCACGCGGATGAATGGGCCGATCGCGCAGGACGCGTTGTTGTCCTTCGCGCGCCCCAGCAGGAGCGCGCTGCGGCCCTCCACGTCGCGAAGGTTGACGTCGTTGCCGAGCGTCACGCCGACGATCGCGCCCGCGCTGTTGATCACGAGAACCAGCTCGGGCTCCGGATTGTTCCAGACCGACTTCGGATGGATCCCCACACGGGCACCGAGCCCCACCGCTGCCATCGGGGGGCACTTCGTGAACAGCTCCGCGTCCGGGCCGATGCCGACCTCGAGGTACTGCGACCACATGCCCTTGGTCATGAGCACGTCCTTGACGCGCGCGGCTTCGGGCGAGCCGGGACGGATGCCGCGAAGATCCGGTCCGATGATCGCCTGGATCTCGCGTCGGGCGCCGTCGGCGAGCGTGGGGTTCCCGCGCGCGCGCTCCTCGATGACCCGCTCGAGCAAGCTCGCGATGAACGTGACGCCGCTCGCCTTCACGGCCTGGAGATCGCACGGCGCGAGGAGCCACGGCTTCGCGCGGTCGCGCGCACCCTCGACGCTGTTGGCAACCAGCGCGTCGAGGCGACCCAGCGGGGGCGCCTGACGGATCGCGGAGCTGATCTCCTCGGGCTTGGCCACGTTCAGCAGATGGCTGGCGGTCGGATACGCGCGCGTCAGATTCACGGCCTCGGCACCGCGCACGCCGATGACGGCCGGGCCGTCGTCGGACGGCAACCAGGCGCGTCCGACCAGCAGGGCGTGGCCGTCCCTCGGCATCGACTCCTGGACCGAAAGCGTCAGTTGGGGCATCAGAGCGTCTCCTCGACGAGGGCGTGACCTATAGACCGAGCTGACGGCGGGCGTCGGCGCGGGCCTGCTCGAGGACCTCGCGCACGGGCAGCGCCTTGTCGCGCGCGATCCGCGCGACGTCGGCGAACTCCGGGGTCACGGTGACGATCCTGCCGTCGAGGCGCGAGATCTTGAACGGCAGCGCGCCGTAGGCGGTGGTCAGCGTCACCATCTCGCGGTCGAGCCGCGCGCGCCGCCACTCGGACCAGCGCACGCCGATGGTGGTCGTCTCCTCGAACAGCACGCGCGCCAGCGCGTCGGCGAGGCCGGGCGGGCCCAGCGCCGTCAGCACGACGCCCGGGCGGCTGCGTTTCATGACGACGGGGGTCAGGAACACGTCGAGCGCTCCCACGTCGAAGAGCCGATCGATCACGGGCTCGTAGAGCTGGGGCGACATGTCGTCGATCGTCGTCTCGACCTGGACGATCGTCTCCCGTGCAGCCGTGTCGGCCACCTCACCCACGAAGCAGCGGAGGACGTTGGGGACCTCGAGGTCGCGGGTGCCGGCGCCATACCCGACGCTCGTCACCGTCATCGCCGGCATCGAGCCCGCGCCGTTGGCCAGCGTGGTGAGGATCGCAGCGCCCGTCGGCGTGACCAGCTCCGCCTTGACTCCGGTGTCCACGACCGGGAATCCACGCAACAGCTCGGCGGTGCCCGGTCCCGGGATCGGTATCCGCCCGTGGGCTCCTTCGACGAAGCCTCCACCGATCGGCAGCGCGGAGACGTGAAGGGCCCGGGCGCCGATCAGCTCGAGCGCGATCACGCCACCGGTGACGTCCACGATCGCGTCCACGGCGCCGACGTCGTGAAAGTGCACCTGGTCACGCGTCGTCCCGTGAGCGCGCGCCTCGGCGTCGGCCAGCCGCGTGAAGATCCGCCGCGCCTTGTCCTTGATCGAGTCGCCCAGTGTGCTGGCGTCCAGGATGGCGACGATGTCACCGAGCGTGCGGTGATGGTGATGAGCGTGGTGGTCGATCTCGACGTCGACCTTCGTGGCTCGAAACGCGCCCTTCCTGACCTCGCGAACGACCAGCTCCCAGCCGGTCAGCGGCAGCTTCGCGAGCTCGGTGCGCAGCGCGTCCAGCGACACGCCGGCGTCGAGCAGCGAGGCCATGATCATGTCGCCGGCCGCGCCACTCGGGCAGTCGAAATAGACGACTTTCACCGGGCACGGAGACCGTTCTTCGGCCATTTCACCGCTCGCCTCGTCGCGCGGCGCGCCTCGGCTCGCACTGCGGGCCGTGCCCCGCCGCGATCACAGCTGCTGGTTATTCTCCAACTCGGCTCGAGTCGCGACAACACGTAACGCAGTCCTGGCTACCGGATCTTGGCGATCAGGCGATTGATCTGGCTGGCCTGGTGCGCGGCGCCGTAACCGTTGTCGATGTTCACGACCGAGACGCCCGGCGCGCACGAGTTCAGCATGGCCAGCAGCGCGGCGATCCCGCCGAAGGACGCGCCGTAGCCGATACTGGTGGGCACCGCAATGACGGGGCGATCGACGAGGCCGCCGATCACGCTCGGCAATGCCCCCTCCATGCCGGCCACGGCCACGATCACATTGGCCTCGGCGAGGGTGTCGTAGTGAGCGAGCAAACGGTGGAGCCCGGCGACGCCGCAGTCGTACAGGCGCTCGACGCGATTCCCGAGAGCCTCGGCAACCAGCGCGGCTTCCTCGGCGACGGGGATGTCGGCCGTTCCCGCCGACACGACCGCGATGAGACCGATCCCATCGCTCGGCGTCGGCCTCACGACGATGAGACGGGCCGCGGCGTGATAGGCATGCGCCAGCCCGGCTGCCGCGACGGCCGCGGCCACGCCGGCATCGGCGCGGGTGGCGATCACGTTGGTGGCGTGCTCGGCCAGGCGCCGCGCGATGGCCACCACCTGCTCGGGCGTCTTACCCTGACAGAAGATCGCCTCGACGCCGGCGTCGCGAAGTCCGCGGTGCTGATCGACCTTGGCGAAGCCGAGGTCCTCGTAGGGCAGCGAGCGGAGCCGGCCAAGCGCATCGTCGACGCTCATCCGCCCCGAGCTCAGCGCCTCCAGCAGCGCGCGCACCGCGGCCCTATCCATTCGCGGCCCGCCCGAGCTTGAGCAGGATGTTGGCGCTCCCCGACTGGAAGCCCGACAGGTCCACCGCGACGTAGACGTAACCGAGCTCACGGAACCGCCGCACAATCGCCTCGTGGCGCCCGTCCTCCCAGAGCCGCGCGATCTCGTCGAGCGGAATCTCGAGCCGCGCCAGCCGGTCGTGGTGGCGGACGCGGAACTGGCGGAAGCCGAGCGAGCGAATGAACTCCTCGGCCGCGTCGACCCGGCGCAGCTTCTCCGAGGTGATCGGGTCGCCGTACTGGAAGCGTGAGGAAAGGCACGCGAACGACGGCTTGTCCCACGTCGGCAGCCCGAGCTCTCGCGACAGCTCACGGATCTCGGCCTTCGTCAGCTCGGCCTCGATCAGCGGCGCTCGTACGCCCCGCTGTCGGGCGGACTGCATGCCGGGCCGGTGGTCGCCCAGGTCGTCCACGTTGGCCCCATATATAAGGAAGCGCGCCCCCTCCCGCCGGGCAATGGGTTCGAGCGTGCCAAACAGCTCCTCCTTGCAGAAGAAGCACCGATTCGCAGGGTTACGCGCGTAGTCCTGATTCTGGAGCTCATGGGTGGAGACCACCAGATGTCGCATGCCCAGAATCCCCGCCAGGCGCCGCGCCTCGGCCAGCTCGGCCGCCGGGTACGTCTCGGAGTCCGCCGTCACCAGGATCGCGCGCTCACCGACGGCGTCCCTGGCGGCCCGCGCGAGGAACGTCGAATCGACGCCACCCGAAAATGCCACGACCACGCTCTCCATCTGACGCACGACGTCGAGGAGGCGGTCGTACTTGCTCATCGGGTCGATCCGAGCGCGGCGTCCACCAGCTTGGCCAGCGGTACCTGAGGACGTGCCCCGACGTGGGAGATGACCTCGGCCGCGGCCACCGACCCGAGCCTGCCGCAGGAAGCGAGATCCAACCCGCGGCTCAGGCCGAAGAGAAATCCGGCCGCGTACAGATCTCCGGCGCCGGTCGTGTCGACGAGCGCCTCGATCGGGTGAGCGTCGATGACATGGACCTCGTCGCCCCCGACGATCACGGAGCCTCTCGCGCTGCGCGTGAGGGCCGCGATCTGGCAGTGCTGGCGAGCGTGCTGGAGCGCAGCGTCGAAGTCGTGGACTTCGTACAGCGAGTAGATCTCGGCCTCATTGGCGAACAAGACGTCGACGTAACCCTTGACGAGCTCGAGGAACGCGTGCCGATGACGGTCCACGCAAAAGGGATCGGACAGCGTGAGCGAGACGACGCGCCCACGCTCGTGAGCGATGGACGCCGCGACCCTGAATGCGTCCTGGGCCCGGGGCGGATCGAACAGATAGCCTTCGAGGTAGAGGATCTTTCCCCGGGCGATCAGATCGGCGTCGATGTCGTCGGGGCTGAGCGATACCGACGCGCCGAGGAAGGTCCCCATCGTCCGCTGAGCGTCCGGCGTGACCATGATGAGGCAGCGGCCCGTAGGCGGGCCTTCGGTGGCCGGAGGCGTGGCGTACTCGACGCCGGTCGAGCGCAGATCGTGGGCGAACACGTCACCGAGCTGGTCGTTGCGGACCTTGCCCACGTAGTGCGCTCGTCCACCGAACGACGCCACTCCGACGATCGTGTTCGCTGCCGAGCCTCCCGACATCTCGACGCCCGGGCCCATGGCTTCGTAGAGCCGGCGAGCTCCGGCCTCGTTGATCAACTGCATGGTCCCCTTGACCAGGCCGTGGCTCAGGAGGAACTCCTCGTTCTCGTGACAGAGGACGTCCACCAGCGCATTGCCGATGCCGACGACGTCGATGTCGCCACGATCAGTCACGGCGGCGTGCCTTGGGGAAATACCGGCCGATGAGGAGGTCGAGGCGCTTGCGCGTGGCCGGCGGAAACGCCTTCGGGCTCGTGATCACGGCGTTCGCGAGCAGCCGCGGGCACTCGCACGTCCGGGGCGGCCCGAGCAGCGGGATCAGCCGGCGCAGCACGTCCTTGGCCGAGGCGACGTTCTTCTGGAGATTCTGGACGACGGTCTCGACGCTGACAGCCTCGTGAGTCTGGTGCCAGACGTCGTAGTCGGTGGCGAGCGCCAGCGTGGCGTAGCACAGCTCGGCCTCGCGGGCGAGCTTGGCCTCGGGCATGCTGGTCATGCCGATGACGTCCACGCCCCAGCTCCGGTACACCTGCGACTCGGCCCGCGTCGAGAACTGTGGGCCCTCGATGCAGATGTAGGTCCCGCCGCGGTGCACGGTGGCCGGGGTCTGCCGGGCTGCCTTCTCGAGCGCCGTCGCCAGGTCGGGGCACACGGGTTCAGCCATCCCCACGTGGGCCACGATGCCGTCGCCGAAGAACGACGACACGCGGCGCTTGGTCGCGTCGAAGAACTGCTCCGGGATGACGAGGTGGCGGGGCTCGATCTTCTCCTTCATGCTGCCGACGGCGGCGACCGAGACGACCCACTCGACGCCGAGCGACTTCAGCCCCCAGATGTTGGCGCGGAAATTCAGCTCGCTCGGCGCCAGCCGATGGCCGCGGCCGTGGCGCGGCAGGAAGACCACGCGCTGGCCATCGAGCCGGCCCTCGCAAAACTCGTCGGACGGATCGCCGAACGGCGTTCGGACACGACGCCAGCGAACGTCCGTCATCCCTTCCAGCTCGTAGAGCCCGCTGCCGCCGATGATGCCGATCGCGGGTCGCGAAGCGCTGCCTTCTTGACGCCGTTTCACGTGAGCTCCCCTCTCGCCTTCTCGCCGTCGATCCCGGTGATCCGCACTCTCGCCAGACGGCGCCGAAACGTGTCGGGGCCGTCGAACGTCACCTCGACGTAGTTCCCGGTGAGCCCGACCAGCGCTCCCGTGGCCCGGTCGCTGCGATCGAGGACGACCACGTCGTGCACCGTGCCCACCAGCCTCCGCCGGAACGTCAGGCCCTTCGTCCCGCCGAGCGCGCGCAGCGTCCGGCTGCGAGCCGTGATGACGCGCGGCTCCAGGTGGCCGTCCAGTCGCACGGCTTCGGTAGCGCGCCGATCAGAGTAGCCGAAGACGTGGAGATAGGTGAACGGCAGCGCGGACACGAGCGCCTGCGTCGCCTCGAAGTCCGCGTCCGTCTCTCCTGGAAAGCCCACGATCACATCGGTGCCGAAGCCGAGATCGGGAATCGCCGTCGCCAGGCGCTCGACGAGCGCGCGGTACATCGCGACGGTGTACGGCCGGCGCATGCGCCTGAGGACGCGATCGCTGCCGCTCTGAAGCGGGACGTGCAGATGAGGCGCGATCACCGACGAGCCCGTGACGATGTCGAGCAGCTCGGGCGTGAAATAGGCGGGCAGGACCGACGAGAGCCGGACGAAGCGCAGCCCACGAATCTCCACCATCGCGCGCACCAGCGCCGCCAGCGTGGTGCGCGGCGTGAGATCGAAGCCGTAGTGACCGAGATCGACGCCTGTCAGCACGACCTCGGCGTGTCCCGACTCCACGAGCCACCGCACCTGATCGAGCACGGCCTCGGGCTCGCGGCTCCGGGACGCGCCTCGGGCCTGCGGCACGATGCAGAAGGCGCAACGGTGCTGGCAACCGTCCTGCACCTTGACGAAGGCGCGGCTCCGCTCCACCTCGGCCAGGGGCGCCGGCGCCAGTGTCCGGGCCGCGCCGATGTCCGAGACGCGAACGCGCGACGTCGTCCGGCCGTCGAGGAGATCGGCGACCATCTCGGGCAGGCGGGCCTTGTCGGCGTTGCCGACCACGAGATCGACACCGCGCACCCGCGCCACCGTCTCGGGGTCGGTCTGGGCCCAGCAGCCGGTCACCACGAGACGCGCCCGCGGATTGCCGCGCACGGCCCGCTGGATGGTCTGTCGATCCGAGAAGTCCGCGCGCGCCGTGACCGTGCAGGTGTTGACGACGACGACGTCGGCCGGCTCGCCGAACGGCACCGGGCGAAACCCCTTCGCGCTCAGGGCCGCCTGCATCTCGTGGCCGTCCACCTGGTTGAGGCGACAGCCGAGCGTGGCGAAGGCGACCGTCCGCGTCACGCTGGGACCGGCTCGCGAAGCTGACCGCAGGCGGCGCCGATGTCCTCGCCCTTGCTCCAGCGCACCGTCGTGGTGATGTCGGCGTCGAGCAGGACCGACTGGAAGGCCAGGATGCGCGGCAACGGCGGCCGCTGGAACGTCGAGCCCTCCCAGTCGTTGAAGGGAATCAGGTTGACCTTGGCCTTCACACCGCGCAACAGCCGGGCCAGCCGCCGGGCGTCTTCCACGTCGTCGTTGACCCCGTCGAGCATCACGTACTCGAAGAACACGCGCTGCCGGTGGGTAAGCGGGTACTTCCGCACCGCTTCCATGAGTGCCGACAGGTTCCAGGACTTGTTCACCGGCATGAGCTGCGACCTTACATCGTCCGAGGATGCGTGCAGCGAGACGGCGAGGTTCACCTTGAGGTCCTCGCGACCGAGCTTCTCGATGCCCGAGACGAGGCCGACCGTCGAGACGGTGATGCGGCGGGGGGAGTAGCCGAGTCCGAGCTTGGCGTCGGTGAAGATCCGCACCGCCTTGACGAGCGCGGCGAAGTTGGCGAGCGGCTCACCCATTCCCATGAAGACCAGATGCGTCACGCGCTGCCCGTCCTCGGCCAGCAGCGCGTTGGCGGCCAGGAGCTGGCCGACGATCTCACCGGCCGTCAGGTTGCGCTCGAGGCCCATGGTGCCCGTCAGGCAGAACGCGCAGGCGTAGCCGCAGCCCACCTGGGTCGAGAGGCACAGGGTGATCCGATCGTCGTCCGGCATGATCACCGCGCTGACCCGACTGTCGTCCTCGAGCCGGAACACGAGCTTTCGACTGCCGTCCTGCGACGGGGTCACTCGCGCGACGTCGGGCAGCGTCACCGTCCTGTTTTCGGACAGCGCGCTCCGAAAATCCTTCGGGAGGTCTGACATCGCATCAAGCGCGTAGACGCTCTTCCGGTAGATCCACGTCGCGAGCTGACGGCCACGATACCGAGACGCGCCGAGCTCGACGGCAAGGTCTTCGAGCTCCGACGGAAGCATGCCAATCAGGTTGGGGGGAGCCGACATCGCACGAAGAATATCACGAAGGGTTCGGACGCCCCGGGAGGTGACTGGGGCGCGAGGCTCGATCCGAAAGGTCCTACGTTGGAGCACCGTCGCGGCAGTTGAAGTGAAACAGGTAGTCGCCCAGGCGGATCACGATGTCCGTCATCTTCATCGGCTGACGGCAGACCGGGCAGACGGGCCTGCCTGCTTCATCGATGTCATTCCCCAGCGGCTCCGCCATACCCCGATATCAGGCAAGTAACATACCAGCCCGATCGATGGCCGCATGGCGGCGTGGCCGTCTGTCGAGCTCGCAGACCGGAGGCTCGACGCGCGCGATGGTGTTTCGACGAGAACACTGTCCGCGGACACTTGTTCTAAGTTTGTTCATACCGACTATCCACACGTTCTGTGGTCGAGTGGTGGATAAGCGTGTGGGTGAGCGGACTCGCTCAGCAAAGTTTCCATCACTTATGCACTTCGCTCAGCGATGAGGCACGTGGCTGCCCGGACGGAGAACGAGGTAGACGTCGAGGAGGTTGGTGTTCGTCGGCCCTGTCGTGAGCAAGTCGCCGCTGCGGGCGAGGTAGGCATAGGCGTCGTTGTCGTCGAGCCATCGACGCGCGTCCGCTCCCCCGCGTTCGAGCGTCCTGCCGTCGACGATCGCGCCGGCGGCGTCCGTCGGTCCGTCGGTTCCGTCGGTCCCGGCGGCGAGGACGACGAGATCGTCGGCCGAGCCGAGCTCGAGCGCTGCGGCCAACGCCAGCTCCTGGCAACGACCGCCACGTCCCCGCCCTCGGACCGTCACCGTCGTCTCACCGCCGGCGATCAGACAGGCCGGCGGCGTCAACGCCCGACCACGCGCGACGAGGTCGCGGGCGACGACCCTGGCCTCGCCTTCGATCGCGCTCCCGAGAACGGTTGGCACGTAACCGATCCGCCTCGCCGCATCGGCGGCGGCCCGGACGACCAGCTCGTTGTTACCGATCACTACGTTCGTCACCGACCGGAACAACGGGTCGCCCGGCTTCGGCGTCTCGGCGATCTCGCCGCGGGCGCCGGCTTCGAGCCGCTGCACCACGGAGGTGGGAGCCTGACCGCGGATCTTCCGTGCTTCGAGGACGCCAAGCGCATCGGCGAACGTCGTCGGGTCCGGCGCCGTCGGACCGGAGGCGATCACGTCGAGCGGATCACCGATGACGTCGGAGAGGGCGAGCGTGAGGATCGGGGCCGGAGCCGCGGCCCGGGCAAGCTGGCCGCCCTTGAAGCGCGAGAGGTGCTTGCGGACGGCGTTGAGCTCGTTGATGGTGGCGCCGGAGGCGAGCAGCAGCCGCGTCACCGCCTGCTTCTCCGCCAGCGTGACCGGCGGGGTGGGCGCCGGGGTCAGCGCCGAACCGCCACCGGACACCAGGAAGAGCAGGCGTTCGCCCGCCCCGGCATCACGGGCGAGCGCCAGCAAGCGGTCGGCGGCAGCTTCGCCGCGAGCGTCGGGCACTGGATGACCGGCCTCGGCGATCGTCACGCGCCGCGTGGGCGTGGTGTAACCGTCCTTGACGACGACGAAGCCGCCAGCAATGCGGTCCCCCAGGACGTCTTCGGCCGCACGCGCCATCGCCGCGCTCGCCTTGCCGCACCCCAGCACGAGGACGCGCTCGGCGCCGGCGAGGTGACGGGATTCGCGCTGGAGGGCCCGGTCGACGAGGCCGCGAACGTCGCCGGCCGCCAGCGCCGCGTTCCAGATGGCGCGCGCCGCCTCGCGCGGCGTCAAGAACGGAGCTTCTGGAGCCGTTCTCCCGCTTCCTGCAGGACCTCGTCGGTCTTCGGAAAGCAGAACCGGATCTTCGTTCGCCCGAGCTCGGGGTGCGCATAGAAGGACGATCCCGGGACGGTGGCCACGCCGATGTGCTTGATCAGGAACATGGCGAACGCCGTGTCGTCCTCGATCCCGTAGCGCTCCAAGAAGTGGGCAGCGTCCGTGAGGATGTAGTAGGCCCCGCGCGGCTTCCACGCCACGAAACCCGCCTTCTCGAGCCAGCCGAACAACACATCGCGCTTGGCCTGATACATCTCGCGGAGCCAGACGTAGTAGCTGTCCGGCAGTGTCAGCGCGACGACGGCGGCCTCCTGGAGCGGGTGCGGCGCTCCCACCGTCACGAAGTCATGGGCCCGGCGAATGCCGACGCTGACGTCAGCGGGCGCGACGGCGTACCCGATGCGCCAGCCGGTGACCGAGTAGGACTTCGAGATGCCGGAGATCGTGATCGTGCGCTCGGCCATGCCCGGCAGCGTGGCGATCGGCGTGTGGCCGAGGCCGTCGTAGACGATGTGCTCGTAGATCTCGTCGGTGATGGCGAGCAGGTCGTGCTCACGGCACAGCTCGGCGATGACCTCCAGCTCCCCGCGCGAGAAGACCTTGCCGGTCGGGTTGTTCGGGCTGTTGAACACGATCGCCTTCGTGCGTGGCGACACGGCCTTGCGCAGCCGGTCGGGATCGAACACGAAACCCGGCGGCTCGAGAGGCACCCACACCGGCTCGGCGCCCGAGATGATGCACCCGGGTCCGTAGTTCTCGTAGAAGGGCTCGAAGATGATGACCTCGTCACCGGGGTTGAGCACGGCCAGCAGTGTGGACAGCATCGTCTCGGTGGAGCCGCAGCAGACCGTGACGTGACGCTCCGGGTCGATGTCGAGGCCGTAGAACTTGCGGTACTTGTCGGCGATGGCCCGCCGGAGCGGCGGCGCTCCCCAGGTCACCGAATACTGGTGGAAGTCGCCCTCGAGCGCCTGGTGAGCAGCGTCGATGAGCTCGCGAGGTGGCGGAAAGTTCGGCATGCCCTGCGCGAGGTTCACGCCACCGAGCTGGTCCACCACGCGCGTCATCTCACGGATCACCGACTCCGTGAACCCCTGCACCCTCCTCGACATCCGCTCCGAGCTCATGGGGTGCTCATGCGCCGCACGTCCTCGTCGCTGTCATCGCCGCGATGTTACCGCTCCTGACGAGCACGCGCCTGCATGGTCGCGGCCGGGACTGGTGTGCCCCTCGGAGACCCGTGTCTCAGGGCACCGTCTCGGATACGCGTATCGAACTGGGTGCGGCGTAGCGTCGGTTGGCGTGGTCAACGAGGGGCACACCCGGCCCCGGCCGCACACCACGCGATCGCGTGCCCGTCAGGGGACGATGACGTCGCGTTCGATGGGATCGACCTGGACGCCGCGCTGCTTGAGCCAGCTCACGCCCCGCTGGAGCGTGCCCTCGTCGGCCTCCATCTCCAGGGCCACCCATCCGTAATCCGCCTTCACGTCGGCGCGCCGGATGTTGATGACGATGTCGAAGTCCTTCACCAGGCGATAGATGATCGGTTCCTGGATGAGGTCGGCGGGAAACGTCAGCCGCACGCGCAGGCGAGCCATGGCGAGCACCAGCGCTCAGGCCCCTCCGGCGATGGCGGGAACGATCGACACCTGGTCGCTCTCCTTGAGCACCGTCTTCTTGCCGTCGAGGAAACGGATGTCCTCTTCGTTCACGTAGATGTTGATGAAGCGGCGAAGCTCTCCGCCCTCGTCCACCAGGCGCTCGCGCAGCCCGGGGAACTGGCGCTCGAGATCGTCGACTACGGCGGCGACGCTGCCGCCCTTGGCCTGCACTTCGGCGGTGCCCTTGGTGAGCGCGCGCAACGGTGTCGGAATGCGTACCAGCGGCATTGAGCCTCCTTTAGATCAAAGGGGGCGCGGCTCCCCCTGCGACTTCAGAACGGTCAGGGCCCGATCGAACGCCGACAGCGTCGGACGGATCTTCACGTGCGTCTCCAGACGGTCGTAGAGCGCGTCGGGCGTCTTGAGCCCGTTGCCGGTGATGCAGACGACGATCGACTGATCTCGCGGGATGACGCCGGCCTCGATGAGCGTTTTGGTCGCGGCCACCGTGACGCCGCCCGCCGTCTCGGTGAAGATGCCCTCGGTCCGCGCCAGCAGCAGCATGCCCTCGATGATCTCCTCGTCGGTGGCGTGGGCGCCGAAGCCGCCGGAGTCCTTGGTCGTGCGGTACGCGTAGAAGCCGTCGGCGGGATTGCCGATGGCCAACGACTTGGCAATGGTCTTGGGCCGGACCGGCTTGAGCACGTCGGTGTCGTTCTTGATCATCGTGACGATCGGCCCGCAGCCCTCGGCCTGCGCGGCGTGCATGTGCGTGCGCACCGGGCCCTCGACGAGCCCGAGCATCTCGAACTCCTTGATGGCCTTCCAGATCTTCGTGATGAGCGAGCCCCCGGCGCAGGGCACGACGATATGGTCGGGGGCGCGCCAGCCGAGCTGCTCGACGATCTCGAAGCCGTAGCTCTTGGAGCCCTCCGAGTAGTACGGCCGGAAGTTCACGTTGACGAACGCCCAGCGATACTTGTCGGCGATCTCCGAGCAGAGCCGGTTGACCTCGTCGTAGGTGCCCTCGACGGCCACCAGCGTCGGGTTGTAGACCAGCGTGGCCAGGATCTTGCCTTGCTCGAGGTCCGCCGGGATGAAGATGTACGACTTCATCTGCGCCTCGGCCGCGTGAGCCGCCACCGAGTTGGCCAGGTTACCGGTGGACGCGCACGCCACCGTGTCGAAGCCGAACTCGCGCGCTTTGGTCACCGCGACGGACACGACGCGGTCCTTGAACGACCACGTGGGATGGCAGACGGAATCGTTCTTGATCCAGATCTCGCGGCAGCCCAGCTCGTCGGCCAGGTTGCGCGCGCGGATCAGCGGTGTGAAGCCCACGTGGTGCCCGACCGCGACGTCGCCGTCCACCGGGAGCAGGTCCTTGTACCGCCACATGCTGGGCGGCCCGGCGGCAATCGACTGACGAGTGACGACGCCCTTCAGCGCTTCGTAGTGGTAATCGACCTCGAGGGGACCGAAACAGAACTCGCAGACATGCACGGGAGCCGACGGGTAGCCGCGGCCACACTCGCGGCACTTCAAGCCTCTCAACTTCTCCATGAGCGCGTCTCCATCGGTAGGGGAATTGAGCCCCGAGTTGTACTGCACCGACAGCAAGACATTTCGCCTACTTAACAATGAACAGTGCGCGAAGTCAATCGGAGAACTCGACGACCTCCTCGATCGCGCAACTGAAGTATCATCCGTCGCCGTGGCGCGGAGCCGCCTCGTCCCGCTCGCGTTGCTCCTGGCGTATGGCCTCGGCTTCGGCGCTTCGGCGTTCGGATTCACACTCCCCGCGTTCGACGACCATCCCGGCCAGGTCTATCGGCTCTGGCACGTGCTCACGCGAGGCCCGGCGCCGTGGGCGTGGAACCCCGGCTGGTGGACGGGGTACCCCGAGATGCAGTTCTATCCGCCCGGCTTCTTCTATGTCGGCCTGCTCCTGCGCTGGCTCTCTCTCGGCGCGCTCTCCCCCCATCTGATCTACCAGGCCCTGCTGTGGCTGACGTGGCTGGCTCCCGGCGTCACCGTGTACGTCCTGCTCCTGCGCGCCGTCGGCAATGGTTGGTTGGCGCTTCCTGGCTCCCTGGTCGCGCTCACACTCTCGACGGGGGTGGCCAGCGGAGTGGAAGGCGGCGTTCACATCGGGATGCTGCCCGCGCGGCTCGGATGGGCACTGTTGCCCCTGCTCGCGCTCGTTCTCATCCGCTGGGCCGACGACGAGGGATCGCGGCCCTGGGGCCTCGCGCTCATCTCTCTGGCGGCGATCGTCGTGACTCACCCCGCGCACGTGCCGGCGGCGGCGGTGCTCGTTCTCGTGACGGCCCTCTCGGCTCCAGGATCGCGCGCGCGTCGGCTGCGCGAAGCCGCCGTCCTTCTGGTCGGCGCAGCAGCGCTCACGTCGTTCTGGTCCCTGCCGCTGCTCCTGCGGCTCGACCACACGCGAGCGCTCGCGTGGGGCCGGGTGACGATCGGCGACGTCGGCTCGCTGCTGGCGCGTCATCCGTTGCTGCCGCTGATCGTGCTGCTGGCGCTTCCGCTCGCCGGGGATCCGCGATCACCCGTCAGAATTCTCCAGCGCTGGCCCTGGGCGACAGCCCTCGTCGTGGTCGTCGACGCGCTCGTGCTGGAACCGCTCGGACTGCGATGGCTTCCCGCCGACCGGATCATCGACGGCATGTGGATCGCGTTCGTCGTCGCGGCGGGATCGACAGCCGGCGCGCTCATGCGCCAGCGCGGATGGGCGTCGCCGGCGGCGATCGTGGCAGCGGTCGCCGTCGTCGCCGGACTGGGCACGGTCGATCGCACGCTCGTGCTCTGGCCGCGGCCCGCCGACTGGCCGTCCTACGCGGCGACTGCGCGAGGTTACCAGCTCGAGGCGCTCTGGGGAGCGCTCCGCACGGTGCCGGCCGGGCGTGTCCTGTTCGTGAGGTCGAGCGTGCCACTGGTCTTCGGCCTCGAATGGTGGCGGCCCCACTCCCACGTCACGGCGCTCACGCCGATCCACACCGGGCGCGAGATCGTCAACGGCACCTTCACGCATCCCTCGCCGGTCGCCAAGCTCGTGTATGGCGGATCCGCCGACCCGGGCGCCATCACCACGCTCGTCGAGCGCGTGGACGGTCACTCACTCTTCGGCCGCGCCCTCGACAGACTGGACGCGACGACGTTCAACGCGCTTCTCGATCGTCTCGGCATCAGCGCCGTGGTGGTCCTCGACGAGGATCGGCCGGAGCTCAAGGCGCTCGCCGACGCCACCGCGTTCAAACAGCGCCCGCCCGTCGGGCCGTTCATCATCTTCGAGCGTCGCACGGCCACGACCATCCCGATCCACGTCGCCGGCGACCGCTGGAGCATCCCGGTCGAAGGCCAACCCGGCGAATGGGTGTCGCTGCACGTGGCCTACTATCCGCTCTGGCGCGCTCGCCGCAACGACGCCTCACTTGCCTCGCGTCACGGGCCGGCCTGGGACCTCGAAGTCAGGCTCGACGACGGGCGCGGTCCTGTCGAGCTGCGCTACCGCGCGACAGCCGTGGAGATGGGAGCGACGCTGATCAGCGTCGCGGCGGCTGCGGTCTGGCTGGTGTGGTCCTGGCGAGCGCGGACACGCGCGAGCGAGCTGACGGTCACTCAGGCCCGATCGAGTGCGTGAAGAGCGCCCCGCCGTCGTCGTCGATGATCCGCACGGTGAGCCCCTCGCGCTCGATGGTGATCTCGCCGAAGTTGTTGATGCCGCCGCGGGCGAAGAGCGAGCGCGCGCTCAGTCCCTGGTCGAGCGGGCGCGGCCGGCCCGGCGTCGCCGACAACGGCCCCGCGATGAACTCGTGGAACGAGAAGCTCGGCGTGGGCTGATGGCGGATCACCTCGGCGTGGTGCACGTCGGCGGCGATGAAGATGACGTTCTTGATCGCGCGATCGCGCAGTGTCCGCAAGATCAGATCGCGCTCGACGGCGAAGCCGGTTGGGTGCTCCTCGGGGACGCCGAAGATGCTCGCGTTGGACCAGGAGTCGTGCGCGGCCGAAGTGCCCGTCGGCACCGAGAGCGGAACGCTCGAGACGATCACCTTCCAGGTGGCCGACGACGAGGTCACGCCGTCGAGCAGCCACCGCCGTTGCACGCCGCCCAGCATGGTCTTGTCGGGTCCGTCGGGGTCGCGATTCGAGCTGCGATACTGTCGCGTGTCCAGGATGAACACGTCGAGCAGTCGGCCCCAGCGGAAGTGACGGTAGAGGCGTCCGGGCTCCTCGGTGGGCCGCGCGATCGGCCAGTAATCGAGAAAGGCCTGCCGTCCCATCGTCATCAACGGCTCGCTGGGGCCCGAGAAATCGTTGCGGACCTCGTGATCGTCCCAGATCGGGAACACCGCGGTGGCGGCGTAGAACACGGACGCGGCCTGATCCTCGCGGTTGTACCGGTGCTTGTTGTGGAACCCGGGGAGCGTCGTCGCGATGAAGTCGGCGCCGGCCACCACGTCGGGCCCGCCGCAGCGGTGGTCGGCATACATGGTGTCGCCGACGAAGAGGAAGAAGTCCGGCTTGGCAGCGGCCATCGCGCGGAAGATCTTGTAACCGCCCTCCACCGGACGGCAGAACCTCACGCTCCCGAGGTCGCCGCTCCATACGAAGCGGACGCGAGCCGGCGCATCGGGAGGCGGCGCCGTGACGAATTCTCCGTCGGCGGTCACGCCGTTGCTCTGCACGCGGTAGGCCTGGCGCGTCCCAGGAGCGAGACCGGAGAGCGTGACCTGGCCGGTGAGGTCGCTCGCGGGCGTGACGGCGACGCTCGCCGTCGATGCCGGAGGCGCACCGGCAGCGCCGTAGGCGACGGTCACCGTGCCCGCACCCGCGCCGCGCACCCACAGCACCGCCGACGTCGACGTCACGTCCCCGACGGCAACGAGCACGACGGGCGCGGCCGCAGCGACGGATGCCGCAACGGCCAGGAGCGCGATGCCGATCAGGCGGAGGATGTGGTCGGTGGCGGAACTACGGGGCAACCGTCGACTTCAGGTAGGCCAGAACTTCGCGCTCGAACTGCTCGATGCTCTGACCGAAGGCGCGGCTGAAGTTTCCCTGACGATCCTGGCCGCGCGAGAACGAATGGAAGTACTCGACCACCCGTTCGAAGCCGTCACGCTCGATGAGGTAATCCGCCATGAGGAACGCCAACTGGTACGTGGGCAGCGAGCCCTCCTTGCGGTGGCGCACCGTGAACCCGCGCGGGGAGCCGAGCGTCTCGAGGTCGAGGCGAGCGGCAACGAGCGCTGCGTGATTGCGAATGCCGGACCGCGACACCGTGCGCCGCCGGTCCATCGAATCGAGGCCGAGGCGCTCGAGGACGCGGAAGGCGACCCACTCCGCCATGCCTTCGGCAAGCCATTGCTCGGCGAGACCTTCACCCTGCGCGAGCTCGATCTGACAGACGTGGGCCATCTCGTGGGCGATCAAGCGCAGCCACTCGCGGCCGGCCCGGTCGGCGCCCTCGTCGTTCAGAAGGAGCTGCCGGCGCTTGCCGATGCCGATGGCGAAGTCCGACAGCTCGGCGGCGCGCGCGGGCGACACGTTGGCGTCGTTGATGAGCCCGCGCTCGAACACGCGCCGGGAGTCGTAGACGTAGACCGTGACCTGCTCGGGCACCGCGAGATGGAGATCGCTCACGAGGATGGCGGCGATGCCACGGACGGCCTGTTCGTGGGTGGCCATGGCCCGGGCGCTTTCCGGGAGAGTCAGCACGCCCGGCTCGATCGTGACCGGTACGACGAGGCGGCCACTACCGCAGCCCGATACGAGCGCAAGAATCAAAAGAACGGACAGGCCCAGGTGTCTCGTATGAAAACCCTTTCCCACTCGGACGGGGATTCTTACACGAACTGCGACGAAGGGGAAGAGGATTTCACAAAAATTTTTGGCAGACGTTCAATTGTGAAGCTGACAAAAAGTTGGGCGGCGAATGAATCGCCGCCTGTCGGAAAATTTAACAGTCGAATGAACTAGACCAGAGGGTCGTAGTTGAAATACTGGCCCGACGTGTCGAGGGGGACGAGGTGGTGCTGGAGCGTTCCGGGGAACATCTCCGCCAAACGCTCCACCGTCCAGCCTTCGGCATGATGCACTCGCATGATCGGGCGCATGTGCCCGAACAGCATGATCTCCTTCCCTCGCACCCCGATCACCTGGCCCGTGATGTCCTTGGCCGCATCGGAGGCCAGGAAGGCGGCCACCGGCGCGATGTGGGCGGGCGACATCTTCTTGATCTTCTCGACGCGAGCCTTCTGAGCGGCCGTCTCGGTCGGGATGGTGCCGATCATCCGCGTCCAGGCGAAGGGCGAGATGCAGTTGGCGGTCACGTTGTAGCGCGCCATGTCCAGGGCCACCACCTTGGTCAGTCCGACGATCCCGAGCTTGGCCGCCGCATAGTTCGCCTGCCCTATGTTGCCGACCAGGCCCGAGGTGGACGTCATGTTGACGAAGCGCCCCGAGCGCTGTTCCTTCATCCGCGGCGCCGCGGCCCGGGTCACCGCGAAGGTGCCCTTCAGGTGAGTGTCGATGACGGCATCCCACTCCTCCTCGGTCATGTTGAAGATCATCCGGTCACGCAGGATTCCGGCGTTGTTGACGACGATATCCAGGCGGCCGAAGGCGTCGATCGCCGTCTGGACGATGCGCTCGCCGCCCGCCATCGTCGCGACCGAGTCGTAGCTCGCGACGGCCTGGCCACCGGCCTTCCGGATCTCTTCGACGACGTCGTTCGCCGGCGCCTGGGTCGTGCCCTGCCCTGCCTCGGAGCCGCCGTAGTCGTTCACCACCACGCGGGCGCCGAGCTGGGCCATCAAGAGGGCGATCTCGCGCCCGATTCCACGTGCTGCTCCGGTGACCACTGCCACCCTGTCCTTGAGGATCATGCGAGCCCCCTTGAGCTAAACCCGCAACGGCGGCGCACAAGATAGCAGAATTTCACCACTCGCCGTCGAGGGGGCGGTGGTGCGGCACCAAACTGATGGGGAGGTTTGGAGGGGGCCTGAAGGCCCCCTCCAAGTTCATCTTCGGCGGGCGTCGAGTGCGGCGACGTAGGCGGCGCCCACGACGAACACGACCGCCGAGTAGTACACGAACATGATGAACGCGACGAGGGCGGCGAACGGTCCATAGATCTGGTCGTAGACCCCGACCTGGCGGATGTAGAGCCGGAAGAGTTGCTTCGCGATCTCCCAGAGGATGGCGGCCACGATGCCTCCGGCCAGCGCGGGG
>Ga0209157_1000206_pt1 | contig 52383 bp, 53 predicted proteins | sample GraSoiAngelo_135_FD_185892 | JGI IMG/M metagenome (GOLD analysis project Ga0209157, IMG submission 185892) | Grasslands soil microbial communities from the Angelo Coastal Reserve, California, USA - 14_0929_05_40cm (SPAdes) (version 2) | ecosystem: Environmental > Terrestrial > Soil > Grasslands ...
ACCACCGGTATGTCGTTCACCATTGTCTATCTCGGAGGACCGCGGTCGCCGGCACCCGCGCTCTTCCGAACCGGAGATTCCACGCCACTGCCGGCACTCGGCGTTAGACGCGCCGACCTACGTCCGCCCCACGGCCCGCCACGCTAATCGCCCCAAGGACCTGCGCCCCCGACGATGTCGAAGACGGCACGGGCGGGGTAAACCGACTACGATTCGCGGCATGAAAGTCTCCGCGGACGTCTTCGACGCCGCGGGAGACCTCTAGCCTCCCGGCCCACAGGCCACTTCGCTGGACCTCCCGATTCCTGATGAATTGCCGTGCCTGCGGGCCGGCGGGAGGTCCTTCAGTTGGCTGTCCGTTCCAAAGATCCGACCTTCGTCTACCTCGTCATGCAAGTCGGCGGCAGCCTCTTCTTCGCCATGGTCGCGGCCACCAACCTCGTCTACCAGGTCGAGGTGGCCCATTTCGATGCGCTCCAACTTCTCTTGGTCGGTACCGTCCTCGAGCTCACCTGCTTTGTGTTTCAGGTTCCAACTGGGCTGCTTGCCGACGCCTTCAGCCGGCGCTGGGCCGTCGTTGTCGGCTACGCGCTTGTTGGCTCGGGGTTCGTGCTCGAGGGCCTTGTCCCGCACTTCATAGCAATCGCCATCGCCCAGGTGATTTGGGGCAGCGGCGCCACCCTGTCCGGCGGTGCGGATGACGCCTGGATAACCGATGAAGTTGGCGATGAGCGGGCTGGTCGACTCTTCTTGCAAGCGTCGCAATACTCGAGCGCCGCTGGTTTTGTAGGGATTCTTGTCGGGGTCGGTCTGGCCTCGATTCGGCTCAACCTTCCAATCGTGCTGGGCGGAGGGCTCCTCGCACTGCTTGGTGTCTACCTCCTCTTTGCGATGACTGAGGCAGGCTTCAAGGCGATCCCTCGTCCCGTGGAAGGCAATCTCGCCAGGTTGGCTTCGGGAGCACGTTCGTCGCTCGCGTCGGTTCGCAGCCGACCGGTGATCATGACGATCCTTGCCATCACCATCGTATGGGGCCTCTCCGGCGAGGGCATCGACCGGCTCAACCAGATCCATTTCATCAAGGACGTCGGGTTGCCCACCTTTGCGGGGCTCCCGCCCGTCCTGTGGTTTGGAGTCATTGGTGGCGGCTCGATGCTGATCGGGGTCGCCACCACCCAGATCATCAGACTCCGGTTGGATCTCGCTAACCACAATCTCGTGACGAGGTCACTCTTCGCCTTCACGGCGGCTCGAGCCTTGATGCTCGTGGGGTTTGCTCTCGCCACCAACCTCGCGCTGGCGATTGGCTTCCTGTGGGTTGCATCGGTCATGGGACAGGCTTTCGGACCCGTGCAGCGCGCCTGGCTCAACCGGTCACTCGATTCGTCCAACCGAGCCACCCTCTTTTCAGTGGATGGGCAGGCCGACGCGCTGGGCCAGATCGTCGGAGGTCCTATCGTCGGGGTGATCGGCTCAGGGGTGTCGATTCGCGCCGCGCTGTTGAGCAGCGCCGCTCTCTTAGGCCTAGCACTCCCGCTGTTAGCCAAAGCCTTGGGCCAGGCATCTGGTCGGCCTCCTGCGTTACAACCGGTCCACGCGGTGGGCGAGAACCTGACCATGCCCTCAGGGCCGAGTTCTTGAAGAATCCCCCGGTAAGGGAACCGCGCTCACGATCGCGGCGGTGTCGACGGCGGCAGACAAGAGGGGGACGGCTCGCTCCCTCACAGCTCCTTGCGCATCACCCACGATGGGTGCCCGACCGGCTGCACAGTTCCGTCCGGCATCGGCTCGTCGAACACCTCGTCGGTCTCGCCCTCTCGCGCGTAGCCCAGCCGCTCGTAAAGCCTGATCGCCCCGTCGTTGGCCTTCTCCACGACCAGCGTCGCGTGCATAACACCGCGCTCGCGCAACACCCGCTCGCCTTCGACGATGAGAGCGGTGCCGAGACCCTGGTCGCGGAATCCGCCGAGGACGAGGAGATGAGAGAGGACGCCGCCGGTAAGGTCGACAAGCAGATGCCCGATGGGGAAGCGGCCGTTAGCGTTCGCGACGAGAAGCACGCGGTCGTCGCTCGCCACCGCCGGCGCGAACGTGCCTTTCACGTGTCCACTCCAGGTCGAGAGCGCCGGCAGGTCGCGTTCCGTGGCGCGGCGTAGCTCGGCGTCGACGGAAAGCCGCACCTTGCGCGTCATCGTCAGCGTGACGTCGGAAGCGGCGAGCCGGACAGAAAGATGGAGTTCATCTCGACCATGACCCAGAGCGCAAAGAGAGCTGCGAGGCATCCGGCCAGAATCGCCGCGCCCCCGACCGGCGTGAGCGGTGTTTGGGCCGCCCGGCGCATCACCACGCCGATGCGCGCGGTCACGGGCACCGCGAGCGCGCCGGCGAGCAACGCGAGAAAGCCGACGAGGGTCGGCCGGTGCGTGCCGTACAACACCTCCGCCGCCAGAGAGAGCAGCAGGAACACGGCCTCGCCCGCGGCGACCACGATCAAAGCCATGCCGACGACGTTCATGCCCGCACTCTATTCGCCGCCCCGGGCCCAGCCCTCAAACTATCCGCCGTGACCCAGGCCGGGCAGCTCGATCCCAAGACCCAGTTCCGGCAGCTGTACGACCAGGAGTTCAACTCCGTCTACCGCTCGATCCGAGCCGTCGTCCTCGACTCGGCAGCCGCCGAGGACCTGACCCAGGAGACCTTCGTGCGCGCCTACCGGGCGCGTCACCGCTACACGCCGACCGCTCCACCAGGGGCCTGGCTGCGGCGTATCGGCGTCAACCTGGCCATCTCCCACCTGCGGCGTCAGAAGCTCGCCCGCTTTCTGCCCGCCCGCCTGTACACCGCCCCCGACCGGCGCGACTACGACCGTGCCGAGGCGCGCGACGTGGTCGAGAAGGCGATGCTGGCGCTGAGCCCCAAGCTCCGGGCGGCCATCGTCCTTCATTACTACGAGGGTCTGACCCGGGAGGAGATCGCGGACGTGCTCGGCGTGCCGGCCGGGACGGTGGCGTCGCGGATCGCGAAGGCGGTGGCGATCATGCGCAAAACGATCGGGAGCGATCAGCAACGCGATGCCGCGCGTTCGAGAAGTGAAGGTGCCCTACGTGGAAGATAAAACCACCGTAGGAGGGCCGCCCGCGCCCTCCGAAGCTGATGTGAGCCGGATGATCCGGGCAGAGGTTGAAACCTGGAAACCCCGGCGCGGCCCGGAATGGTCGGATTTGATGATCCGTATTGCCGCCGCCGGGCCCTCGCCGTGGGTCGTCTACACCACCGCGAGCGCCGCGCTGGTCGTCATCCTCGTCGCCGCGTTCCTGGTCGGCTCGTGGCTGCAGATCGGCGCCCTGGCGCCGCAACCGGTCCAGGTCCACCTGCCTAAGTGAGGAACTCGATCTCCTCATAGCCGCCGCGCCGGCGGGCCGCCGCGACGACGACCGAGGCCGCAGCCAGGTCCCAGAGCGCAAGCCCGTGTGACTCGAACAACATGATGCCCGGCCGCTCCGGGCGCTCCCAACGGCCCGCGACCACGGCGCCGAGCTCCACGGCCTGGCGCCAGTCGAACTTTCCCGCCTCCGCCGCCTGGATCAGGTCGCCGCTCTCGAGCTGCGCCGCCGCCAGCTGGTCGACGACGACCGTGTGCGCCCGCTCGACGAGCTCGGGTGGCACTTCGGTGCGATTGCGGAAGTTCGAGCCGACGGCGGCGACGAATGCGTGGGGCTCGACCCACTCGGCCTCGAGCACCGGCGCCGGACTGGTTGTGACCGTGACCACGATGTCCGCTCCGCGCACGGCCGTCTCGGCGGTGTCTGCGGCGACGATCTGGACTCCGAGCTGCTCGCTTTGCTCTTCGGCGAACATCGCGCGCTTCTCGGCGTTGCGGCTGTAGACGCGGAGCTGGTCAATCTCGACGACCCGGGATAGGGCCAGCGCCTGGGTGGCCGCTTGCCACCCCGTGCCGATGAGCCCGATCTTGGCCGGGACGGCGGTCCCCAGCGCCCGCGCGGCCACGGCGGTGGCCGCGCCCGTGCGGTAGGCGCCCATGAAGTCGGCCTCGACCAGCGCGTCCAGCGAGCCGTCGAGCTTGAACATCGCGACCATGAACCGGACGTGGCCGTTGCTGACGGTGTAGCCCTTGAGCCCGGTGCACTTGCCGCCGGGATAGGCGGCGAACATGACGTTGAGGATTCCGCCTGGCGCAAAGGCGCGTCGCCGGGGCTCGTTGTGGGCGTCGCCCTCACCCAGCTCGCGCATCGCGTCTTCGACGGCGGCGATGACCTCGTCCATCTCGATCAGGTCCTGGACGTCGCTCTCGCGCAGGATCAGCGCCACGAAACGCGAGAATAGCTCGCTACGGTGTCCCACCCATTGAGCGTCGGCCTTATCGGCCTCGGCACAGTCGGCTCCCAGGTGGCCGAGCGCATGCTTTCCTGGGCCCCTCAGCTGTCGCGGCGGGCCGGCGTCGAGCTCTGTCTGAAGAAGGTCCTGGTCCGCGACGTCAGCAAGAGGCGACCGATCGACATCCCCTCTGACCTGCTGACCGCCGACGCCTCGGAGCTGCTCGAGGACAGCTCGATCCAGGTCCTGATCGAGGTCGCCGGCGGCGACGAGCCGATGCGCTCGTACATCGAGCGCGCCATCCAGGGGGGCAAGCACGTGATCACGGCCAACAAGGTGGTGATGGCCAAACACGGCCCCGAGCTCCTCGACCTGGCGGCGGAGAAGAACGTCGACGTCTACTTCGAGGCCGCGGTCGGCGGGGGCATCCCGCTGATCAGCACCTTCCGCGTCGACCTACAGGCCAACCGCATCGAGCGCGTGTCGGCGGTGATCAACGGCACGACCAACTACGTCCTCGGCCGCATGTCCGCGGGGGGCCTGACCATGGCCGACGCCGTGCGGGAGGCGCAGGAGGCCGGATACGCCGAGGCGGACCCGACCGACGACATCGGCGGCTTCGACGCGACGTACAAGCTCGCCATCCTTGCGTCAATCGCCTATGAGATCAAGGTCCGGCCCGAAGAGATCTACCGCGAGGGCATCGATGGCGTGGAGCCGGTCGACTTCCGCTACGCGCGGGAGCTCGGCTACGCGATCAAGCTCGTCGCCCACACGCAGCGGCACACCGGACGCGTCGAGGCGCGCGTCCATCCCGCAATGGTCTCGCTCGACCATCCGCTCGCTCGCGTCGAGGGGGCGGAGAACGCGGTCTTCGTCGAGGGCGACCTCGTCGGCCAGGTGCTGCTTGTGGGCCAGGGCGCGGGCGGGCGTCCGACCGCCTCGGCCGTAGTGGGCGACCTGATCGACCTCTCGCGCTCCATCCGCCGCGGTGTCCAGAGCCGACCCTCCTTCAGCTTCGATGACCGCGTCGGCGTCGTCCCGATCGGAGAGGTGAAGACACGCGCCTACTACCGGATCCAGGCCGAAGACAGGCCGGGCGTGGTCGCGGCGGTTGGACAGGTCTTCGCGGAAGAGGGCGTCAGCATCTCGAGCTTCATCCAGAAAGACGCTTTCTCACACGACCAGACGGCCGAGCTCGTGGTCACCACCCACCCCTCGCTCGACGCGAGCCTGCAGAGGGCGCGTGAGCGGATGGCCCGGCTCGAACCGATCCGTGCCGTCTCCTCGTTCCTTCGCGTCTTCTAAGAGGAATCACGTGGGCGTCATCGCGCGCTATCGCGAGCACCTGCCCGTCGGACCCTCCACGCCGGAGGTCGACCTCCACGAAGGCTCGACGCCGCTGGTCGCGAGCCGCAACATCGGCCGCGCGCTGGGCCTCAAGCACCTCTACTTCAAGTACGAGGGGCTGAACCCCACTGGCTCGTTCAAGGACCGCGGGATGGTCGTGGCGGTGGCCAAGGCGCTGGAGGACAAAAGCCGCGTGTTCATATGCGCCTCGACGGGCAACACGTCGGCGTCGATGGCCGCGTACGCCGCGCGCACGGGTGCGCGCGCGATCGTGGTCGTCCCCTCGGGGGCCGGGCCCGCGCAGGGCGGTCCTCCAGAGATCGCCATGAACAAGCTCTCCCAGGCGCTCATGTATGGGGCGAAGGTCGTCGCCCTGAGAGGCAACTTCGACCACGCGTTGGAGACGGTGCGCGACCTGACCAGCCACTACCCCGTCGCGCTCATGAACTCCGTCAACCCACACCGCATCGCGGGCCAGAAGACGGCCGCGTTCGAGATCGTCGACGAGCTCGGCGACGCGCCCGACTACCTCGTCCTGCCGGTCGGCAACGCGGGCAACATCACCGCCTACTGGAAGGGTTTTCGCGAGTACCACGCCGCCGGCCGGGCGACGCGGCTGCCGCGCATGGTCGGCGCCCAGGCGGAGGGCGCCGCGCCCATCGTCACGGGGTCGCCGGTGGCCAACCCGAAGACCGTCGCCTCGGCGATCCGCATCGGCAACCCTGCCTCCTGGGAAGGGGCGACCTCGGCGCGGGACGAATCCGGTGGCATCATCGCCGCCGTCACCGACACGGAGATCCTCTCCGCCCAGATCCGGCTGGCCAACAGCGAGGGCCTGTTCGCCGAGCCGGCATCCGCAGCCCCGCTGGCCCTGCTGTTCCGGCTGGTGCGCGACGGCAAGGTCGACAGGGAGGCGGTCACCGTCGTCGTGCTGACGGGCTCCGGCCTCAAGGACCCCGACGCGGCGCTGAAAAACGTCGAACCGCCCATAGAGCTGGACGGAGACGCCCGCACACTCGCTAAGGTCTTGAAGCTGTAAATGCGGATCAAAGTCCCCGCCTCGATCGCCAACATCGGTCCCGGCTTCGACTGCATGGCCATGGCCATCGACCTGTGGCTGGAGGTCGAGGCCAACGAGGCGGAGCGGCCCGCCTGGGACTATGAGGGCGAGGGCGCCGACTACCTCTACGCGCACGAGAACCCGTTCACCCGCCTGACCATGAAGGGACGCGTCCGGAGCGAGATCCCGATGGGCGTCGGGCTCGGCAGCAGCGCCGCCTCGCGCCTGGCAGCCTCCGCGCTGATGAGCCCGTGGGACGTGAAGAGCCACGTCGTCGACGCCGGCGCCGACGAGGGCCACTACGACAACGTCGCCGCCTCGGCGTCGGGAGGCATCCGCATCGTCTCCGAGAAGGTGGACGAGAAGCTGCCGAACCCCGGCTGGGGGATCGCCCTGTTCATCGCCCACCAGCCGCTGCCGACGGAGAAGGCGCGCTCGGTGCTGCCCGACGAGGTGCCCCTGGGCGATGCGTCGTTCAACGCCTCTCGCACCGCGCTGCTCGTGCGCGCCATCGTCTCCAAGCGGGCGTCCCTTCTGGGCGAGGCGCTGCGTGACCGGCTGCACCAGCCGCACCGCCTCCACCTCTACCCGTGGGTGGAGGAGGTGATTCACGTCGCGGAGGCCGCGGGCGCTTACGGCGCGGCGATCTGCGGCGCAGGACCGAGCGTGTTCGCCTTCTGCGCGCCCTCGCAAGCAAACAAGATCGCCAAGGCGATGGAGGAGTCGCACCCGCTGCGTGGCCGGGCGCTCGTGACCAAGATCACCGACAAGGGCATGTTTCGTACGTTGTGATCGTCCAGAAGTTCGGGGGAACCTCGGTTGGCTCCGCCGCGCGCATCCGCCGGGTCAGCCGCCGCATCGCCGACACCGTGAAGACGGGCAAGAAGGTCGTCGCCGTCGTGTCGGCGATGGGCCACACGACCGACCGCCTGATCGCGCTCGCCGAGAGCGTCAACCCCGACCCGCCGGCGCGCGAGCTCGACATGCTGGTCGCCAACGGCGAGACGATCACCGCGCCGCTCGTGGCGATGTGCCTCCAGGGCATGGGCGTGCCCGCGGTGTCGCTATCGGGCGCTCAGGCGGGGGTGCGCACGAGCGGGCACCACTCGCGGGCGCGCATCCGCGACATCAAGCCCGACCGCATCGTCGAGGCCCTCGAGCGCAAGCAGGTGCCGGTCATCGCGGGCTTCCAGGGTGTGACGGAGGAGCTCGAGATCACCACCCTCGGCCGTGGAGGCTCGGACACCACCGCCGTCGCGCTGGCCGCCGCCCTGCGCGCCGACGTCTGCGAGATCTACACGGACGTCGACGGCATCTACACCGCCGACCCGCGGGTCGTGAAGTCCGCGCGGAAGCTGAGCCACATCCAGTACGACGAGATCCTGGAGCTCGCCGCGGTCGGCGCTCGCGTGATACACCCGCGCGCGGTCGAGATCGGCGAGCTGTACGGCATGCCGATCCACGTCCGCTCGAGCTTCAACGACCGCGTCGGTACGATGATCGTCGCCCACGTCCCCATGGAAGATCGCCAGCGCGTGCGCGGGATCGCGCAGGAGAAGAACGTCGCGAAGATCACGGTCGTCGGCGTGCGCGACCGCCCCGGCGTCGCGGCGACCATCTTCGAGCCGCTCGGCGCGGCGGGCATCTCGGTCGACGTCATCGTCCAGAACATCGGCCGCTCGGGCCACACCGACCTGACGTTCTCGGTGGCGGAGTCGGACCTCAAGGCGGCCGAGAAGCTGGTCAAGGCGGCCGCGAAAGAGGTCGGCGCGAAGCGGGTCTCCTCCGCGGGCGGCATCGCCAAGCTGTCGATCGTCGGCACCGGGATGCTCGGCACACCGGGCATCGCCGCGCGCATGTTCCGCGCCCTCGCCGACGGCGGGGTCAACATCGAGATGATCAGCACGTCGGAGATCCGGATCACCTGCCTGGTCGCGCGCGACCAGGTGGACAGGGGCGCGCGCATCCTCCACCAGGCGTTCGAGCTGGACCAGGACCTCGCGTAGCCGGTGCCGGTAAACGTCGCCATCGTCGGCCCGGCCGGGGCCGGCAAGACCACCCTTTTCCGCGCCCTGACCGCGGGCCGCGGCGCCGACGGCGTGGGCATGGTCGACATCCCCGACGAGCGTCTCGACCGCCTCGCCGAAGCGGTGAAGCCGGCGAAGAAGACTCCCGCCCAGGTGCGGGTCGAGGACACCCCGCCCGGCAGCCGCGCCCAGCGCGTCGCGTTCGCCCGCCAGGCCGACGTTCTGCTCAAGGTCGCGCGCTGCTTCGGCCCCGACCCTGAACCGGCCGCAGAGCTGGAGGAGTTCGCCCTCGACCTCGTCCTCGCCGACCTCGCGTCGGTGGAGCGCCGGCTCGACGTGGTCGGCAAGGAGGCGCGGGCGGGGAAGAAGGACGCGGCGGCGGAGGCGGAGGTTCTAACCGTGGCCAAGCAGCATCTGGACGCGGGCCAGCAGCTGCGCACCCTGGCGCTGGAGCCCGAGCAGCGCGCGACGCTGCTGGGCATCTTCCCCGTGACGCTCAAGCCCGCGATCTATGTGGCCAACGTCGCGGAGGAGCTGCTGCCGAGCGGAGGCGAGCCGGCGACCAGGGTCGTGAAGCTGGCGGATGCGGAAGGGGCGCCTTCGATCGCGCTGTCGGCGCGCCTCGAGGCCGAGCTGGCGGAGCTCGATCCCGCCGAGCAGGCGGAGATGCGCGCGGGCTACGGCATCGACGAGTCGGGGCTGGGTCGGATGGCGCGCGCGGTGTGGGCGGCGGGAGGACTGATCACGTACTTCACCGCGGGCGAGCCCGAGGTGCGGGCCTGGCCCTGCGAGCGGGACGCGCCGGCGCCGATCGCCGCATCGAAGATCCATACCGACTTCGAGAAGCACTTCATCCGCGCCGAGGTCACGTCGGTCGACGAGCTGGTGGCCGCAGGCTCGATGGACGCGCTGCGCGCCGCCGGAAAGCTCCGAGTCGAGGGACGGGACTACCGGGTCCAGGACGGCGACGTCGTCTTCTTCCGCATCGGTCGCTAGGGAATCCCGTACGCCTGCCGCGTCCGGCGGCGGAGGAGAAAGACCAGCACCGGGATCCCCAACAGGATCACCGACCACGCCGCCGCGACGATGGTCGCCGCGATCCAGCCCCACGGGCGGAACCTTCTTAGGCCGTAGTACGCGGCCGCGTGCAGGGCGATCGCGCACAACTCGAAGAAGACGATGATCACGGACTCGACGACCAGCATCTGCTCCGGGTCGGAAGTGAAGCCCGCTTTGACCAGTGCCTGCTGCAGCTGCTCGCGTCCCGCGGGGGCGGCGAGGATGGCCGCGAACTGGGTCAGCTGGACCAGCCACAGGACCGCGCCCGCGGCGAAGAGCCAGGGGAGCCACCGCAGCCTGCTGCCAGGCGGTGATTCAGCCAAAGGCCTTGACACCACCTACATTCGGGGTTATAACTTGCGGTGGGACACAACATATCGTAGCCAACGTCTCAGCCGGTTGAGTCCCACGGCCCAACGACAGGCAGGCGGACCCCTTCCCGAGTCGCACCCCACGACCCAGAAACAGCTCCCCCAACCGCCTGCCTGTCCTCACCAGATCCCGGGCCGCGCGCAAAGCCCCACTAGACTTGCAGATCTATGGGGCGCAAGGGCAAGAAGCGAGTCAAGGCCAAGTACCGGCAGCCGATGCGGCCGGCGGGGCCACTGAGCGCCGTCGGGGCAAACGCGACCGGGGCGCAGGCCCCGCAGCGCAGCGTTTCCCAGGCGCGGGTGGGCGGCGACCAGGCGCTGGTGCGCGCCGTCGAGATGTCCCTCGGCGCCCGCAACCAGATCATCAAAGGCCGCGGCGGGCGCTACGTCGTCGAGTCCGCCGACCCCTCGATCCCGCTTGACCGCGTGCCCTACTTCACCAAGGACCTGAAGCGTCTCGGCTTCGTGGGCGTGGTCACGATCGTCCTGCTCGGAGCCGGCTCCGTCGTGCTGCCCTCGATCGTCAGGTAAGGGAGTAGAAATCCGGAGTCGAACCGGTAGAGTTTCGACCCGCCGTGTCGGTCCGCACCAGCGACTCCGCGAACGCCTCGCTGGCCAAGGCAAGCCGCCGCCGTAGGTACGCCGCCGACTCCCACAAGCACCCCGTCAACATCCTCCACCACGAGCAGGCGACGTTCGGGGAGCAGCTCGCCGACGGGATCGCATCTTTCATCGGCTCGTGGCGCTTTCTCATCGTGCAGACGCTGCTCGTCGCCACGTGGGTGACGATCAACTCCCTGCAGGCGACCGGCCGCATCCACATCGACCCTTATCCCTACATCCTGCTCAACCTGGCTTTCTCGACCCAGGCCGCATACACCGGTCCCGTGCTGCTGCTCGCCGGCAACCGGCAGGCGCAGAAGGACCGGCTCACGCTCGAGCACGCGGCCGCGGAGGCGGACAAGGCCGACCAGCAGAACGTGCAGATCCTCGAGGCGATCAAAGATGTGACTGAGATGACAGAAAAGAACACCGAGGTCACGATTCAGGTCCTCAAGCACGTCGAGACCCTGGTCCAGGAGAACGTCGACGAACTGGTCGCGGCCGGCAAACGGAGGAAAACCCCCCGTACGTAGACGAACGTAGACTCTCGGCGTGCGAGTCGTTCTGTTTACCGGGAAGGGTGGGGTGGGCAAGACCTCCGTCGCCGCCGCCACCGCCGTCCGCTGCGCCGCCGCCGGCTACCGCACCGTCGTCATGAGCACCGACCCCGCGCACTCCCTCGGCGACTCGTTCGACATCGAGCTCGGGTCGGAGGCCACGCAGGTCGGCAAGAACCTGTTGGCGCACGAGGTTTCCTCACTGCACGAGATGCAGCGGCACTGGGCCAAGCTGCACGAGTACGCCGTCGAGGTCTTCTCCACGCAGGGCCTGGACGAGGTCCTCGCGGACGAGGTCGCCAACCCGCCGGGCATGGACGAGGTCGCGTCGCTGATGTGGATCAAGCACTACGCCCAGCGCGCTGAGCACGATGTCCTGATCGTCGACTGCGCGCCCACCGGCGAGACCTTGCAGCTGCTGACTTTCCCCGATGCCGCCAAGTGGTGGCTGGACAAGATCTATCCGTGGTCGCGCCGGGCGATGCGGGTGGCGCGCCCCGTGCTGCAGCCGATGATGAACATGCCGCTGCCTTCGGACGAGGTCTACGCGTCGCTGAAGGACCTGCTTCTCGACCTCGATGGCATGCGCAAGGTCCTGACCGATCCGGAGATCACGACCGTGCGCATCGTCCTCAACCTGGAGAAGATGGTCGTCAAGGAGGCCAAGCGCGCGTACACGTACCTGAGCCTTTTCGGCTACGTCACCGACGCCGTGATCGTGAACCGGCTCCTGCCCCGCGACCTGCACGACGAGCTGTTCCAGAAGTGGCAGCGCATCCACCATCGCTATCAGGCTGAGGTCGAGCAGTCGTTCTCGGGCATCCCGATCTTCAACGTGCCCCTTTTCGACCGCGAGGTGGTTGGCGAGACGATGCTCGCGCGCATGGCGCAGGCGATCTACGGCGACGAAGACCCATCGCGCCGGTTCGCGACCTCCAACCCCCAGCGTATAGATAAGGAAGGGAGCGACTACGTGCTGGCGTTGAAGGTGCCTTTCGTGGACAAGTCGGCGGTCGACCTGAGCAGGCACAACGGCGATCTCTACGTGACGGTCGGCAACTACCGCCGCGAGATCACGCTGCCGCGCGTGCTGGCGCGTCGCGAGACGGCGGGGGCCTCGATCGAGGATGGAGAGCTGCGTGTCCGCTTTGCGCCGAAGCCCGAGCAGGTGGAGAAGGGGAAGGCCAGGCGTTGAGCCGCGACGGCGAGCGGGTGATCGAGCTGATCAACGAGCTTGGCTCGCGGGTCGGGAACGTCCTGTCGGACATGGTTCCGCCGGCGGCTCAGGTGCACCTGCTCAACGCCCAGCGGGAGCTGATCACCGCGCTCATGCTCATCTACGAGAACCGCGTGGCCCCGGAGCCCGTGGCGCGGCGCGCGCGCCGCGGCCGAGCGGCACGGCGGACGAGCCGGCGCGACCGCAAGATCCCGGTCGAGTGAGGTTCACCGACCTTCTCATCAGGCTGCTCCTGCTGGTGCCGGCGGTGGTGGTCGCCATCCCCGTCCACGAGATGGGCCACGCCGCGGTCGCGTACCTCCTCGGAGACCGCTCAGTCCGGTACTTCGGCGGGTTCAACCCCGATCCGAGGCGCTATCTCGAGCCGGTCGGCGTCCTCGCCGTCGCGCTGGCGCTGGTGGGGTGGGGGAGGCGCGTACCCGTGCAGTCGAACCGGATCAACACCACCCTCCAGAAGGTGCTCGTGGAGCTTGGCGGGCCGGCCGCCAACCTGGCGGTAGCGATCGTCCTCGGGTTCGTGTTCCTGGCGGGCAGGCGGGCAGGTCTCCCGGCCTACTACGACTTCGGTCCCGGGCTTCTCCTCGCGGCCATCTACGTGATCATCTTCCTGAACCTGTCGATCCTCGCCTTCCAGCTGTTGCCCATTCCCGGGCTCGACGGATGGAACATCATCGAGACGCTCTTTCGCAGCCGAAACCCACGCTTCTTCTTCGACGTCAGCGTGCGCCGGCGCGAGGTCTGGGCCGGTTGCTTCATCGTCCTGATCGCGTTCCAGTTCCTCGGCCACGTGAACCTGCTCTGGTACGTGATGGCGCCGTTTTACGAGCCAGCGAGCCTAATCTCATTGCACACATGCGACGGGTACCAAACCGGGATCTCCGCGCTGATTCCCTGCCTGGTGTAGGGACGCTCGTCAACGAGCCGGCGTACGTCGCGCTCGTCAAAGAGCACGGGCGCGAGCGGGTGGTGGAGGCGATCCGCGCCCAGATCGCGCGCGAGCGCGCGGGCGGCGGCGACGAGTCCTCGCGCCGCGACGCCGTCGAGGCGAGGCTGAGGGCGGGCGTGGCGCCGCGGCTGCGCCGCGTGATCAACGCGAGCGGCGTGATCCTGCACACCAACCTCGGCCGCGCGCCTCTGTCGAAGGCTGCCCTCGACGCGCTCGCCGTGGCGGCCGGATACAGCAACCTCGAGCTCGACCTGGAGACGGGTAAGCGGGGCGAAAGGGCGACACTTGTGTCCGGCCTCCTTACAGCGCTCTTCGGCGGCGAGGCCGCGCTCGTCGTCAACAACAACGCCGCAGCGGTCCTGCTGGCGCTGACCGCGCTTTGCAGGGGCCGCGAGGTGCTCGTCTCGCGAGGCCAGCTCGTCGAGATCGGCGGCGCGTTCCGAATGCCGGACGTGATGCGCCTCTCGGGGGCGCGCATGGTCGAGGTCGGCACGACCAACCGCACCCGCGCGTCCGACTATGAGGAGGCGATCACGCCGCGCACCGCGGCCATCCTGCGCGTCCACACCTCGAACTTCCGGGTCACCGGCTTCACTGAGTCGGCCTCGCTTCCGCAGCTGGCGGAGGTTGCGCGCCGGCGCGGCGCGCTGCTGATCGACGACCTCGGCAGCGGCGCGGTGGCCGCCCTCGGTGACGAGCCGACGGTCGGAGAGTCGGTCGCACACTGCGACGTGGTCGCGTTCTCCGGCGACAAGCTGCTGGGCGGCCCACAGGCGGGGATCGTCCTCGGCAAGGAAGAGGTCGTGCGCAAGATGTCGCGCCATCCGCTGGCGCGCGCCGTGCGGGTCGACAAGCTCACGCTCGCCGCCCTCGAGGCGACGCTGCGCCAGCGTCTCACCGGGCACGAAGAGGAGATCCCGGTCGAGCGCATGCTGCGCGCCTCGGTCGAGGATGTGCGCCGCCGCGCGGCGTTCTGGTCGGTGAAGCTGGCCGACCGCGGGGTCGAGACCGAGCTCGTCGACGGTACGTCGGCGGTGGGTGGAGGCTCGCTGCCGGAGCATCCTCTTCCGACCGTTCTGCTCGCTCTTCGCGGCCCGGCGTCCAAGCTGGCGACCGCCCTGCGCCGCGGCGACCCGGCCGTGATCGCCCGGATCGAGGGGGACCGGTGCTGCCTCGACGGGCGCACCGTGCTGAAGGGTGAGGACGAGACGCTGCTAGACGCCGTCGAGGCAGCAGCGTCAACCATCAAGAGATGAGCTTCGTCGTCGGCACCGCGGGCCACATCGACCACGGGAAGTCGACGCTGATCACGGCCCTGACCGGCATCGACCCGGACCGCCTCGCGGAGGAGAAACGGCGGGGCATGACCATCGACCTCGGCTTCGCGCACATGACGCTGCCGAGTGGTCGCGAGGTAGGGATCGTCGACGTGCCCGGCCACGCCCGGTTCATGCGCAACATGCTGGCCGGCGCTCATGGCCTCGACGCCGCGCTGCTCGTGGTGGCGGCGGACGAAGGCCTGATGCCCCAGACCCGCGAGCACCTGGACGTGCTCGATCTCCTCGAGGTCAAGCGCGGCCTGGTCGTGCTGACCAAGCGCGACCTGGTCGAGGCCGACTGGCTGGCTCTGGTCGAGCAGGAGGTGATAGCCGCGCTGCGAGGGACGTCACTCGAAGGCGCCCGAGCGCATGTGGTGTCGGCGCTCACCGGCGAGGGACTGACTGAGCTCGTGGCGGCGCTCGACGCGCTCCTGGACAGCGCCGAACCGCGTCCCGACGTCGGGCGCCCGCGGCTTCCCATCGACCGCGTCTTTCTGATGAGCGGCTTCGGCACCGTGGTCACGGGCACGCTGGTCGACGGCTCGATCAAGGTCGGCGACGAGCTCGAGGTCGTGCCCGGCGCCCGGCGCGTCCGGGTCCGCGGCCTGCAGCGGCACAACGAGAAGGTCGAGAGGGCCGGACCGGGCAATCGCGTGGCCGCGAACCTGGGCGGCGTCGAAAAGAGCGACCTCGCGCGGGGCGACGTCCTCGCCGCGATCGGGGCGCTGCGGGCGACACGCAGGGTCGACGCAAGGCTGCGAGTGCTCGCTTCGGCGCCGCAGCCCGTCCGGCACGGCGCGCTTCTCCAGCTTCACTCCGGCACCGCCGAGGCTCCGGCTCGGGTGATCGTGCTCGAGGGTGACCAGGTCGCACCCGGACACGAGGCGTGGGTGCAGCTGTACCTCGAGCGCCCGATCGCCGCGGCCGACCAGGATCGGTTTGTGCTCCGCGTGCCCAGCCCACCCGCCACGGTCGCCGGCGGGACCTTCGTCGACGTGGCGCCGCGCCGGCACCAGCGCCAGGACTCGGCGGTGCGCCAGTCGCTCGAGCGTCGCGCCACGGGCGACGTCCTCGCCGAGGAGCTGCGCAAATACCCGCGCGGCGTGACGGTCGCCGCCCTGCTCAAGGCGACGACGGCCGTCCACGCCGACGTCGACCGGCTGCACGCGCGCAGGGTCGGGGACTGGATCTTCAGCGACGAGGCGTGGAGGTCGATCGCGTCGCGCGCGGGTGACGAGCTGGCCGCGTATCACCAGGCCTACCCCTTTCGCGCGGGGATGGCGCGCGAGGAGCTGCGCAGCAAGCTCAGCGTCTCGGCCGCTTCCTTTCCCGCCGTGGTGCAGGGACTGGTCGAAGACGGCCGCCTGGTGGAGCGAAACGGCTCGCTTTCGTCGCCCGCACACAGCGTGGCCCTCGACACCGAGAGCGGCCCGGCGCAGGAGCTGATGCGTGTGCTGGCCGAGCAGCCTTTCGCCCCGCCGTCGCTGTCCGAGGCCGCGGCCCGGGCCGGGGCCAGCGAGGAGCTGGTCCGCGCGCTGGCACTTCAAGGCGACATCGTCCGGGTCGCCGATGACGTCGCGTTCAGCCGCGATGCATACGAGTCGGCCGTCGCCCTCGTCAAGGAGATCGTCGCCGCGAGCGGCTCGGTCACGGTCGCCCAGCTGCGTGACCGCATGGGGGCGAGCCGGCGTCCGGTGCTTGCGCTCCTCGAGCACCTGGACGCACGGCGCGTGACGCGTCGCGTCGGGGACGCGCGTGTCCTGAGGTAAGCTCCCCGAACCATGCGGATAGCCGAGATGCTCACGCGCAGCAAGCCGACGATCTCGTTCGAGTTCATGGCGCCGCGCAACGAGTCCGAGGTCGACGTGCTGGAGCAGACGGTCTCGACGCTCGCCGGCCATGCGCCGGACTGGGTCTCGGTGACCTATCGCGTGCGTACGGGCGACAAGACGCTCGAGCTCGTGACGCGGATCAAGCGGCAGTACCACATCGAGGCCATGGCCCACCTCACCTGCGCCAACAGCGCCGACAGAACGCGCCAGATCCTCAACTGGATGGAGCGGGAGGGCGTGGCCAACGTGCTCGCTCTGCGCGGCGATGATCCCGCGGCGGGGCAGCGCTTCGTCCCCGCCGACCCCCAGCTGGCGCACGCGAGCGACCTCATCACCCTGGTCAAGCGCAGCGGATATCGATTCGGAGTCGGGGCTGCGTGCAGCGCCGAGAAACATCCTGAGAGTCCGACGCTCGACCACGAGATGCGCTACATGCGGCTCAAGGTCGAATGCGGCGCGGACTTTCTGATCACGCAGCTGTTCCTGGACAACGCCTTCTACTTCGACCTGGTGCGCCGAGCGCGCGACGAGGGCATCACCGTGCCGATCGTGCCGGGACTCATGCCGATCGCGAGCAGGCGCTCGCTCGGCGTCATGACGGCGATGTCAGGGGCTAGCGTGCCGGCGGCGCTGCAGGCGGCGATCGACGAGGCGCCCGACGACGAGGCGATTCGCGCGCTGGGCGTGCGCCACTGCATCGCGCAGTGCGCCGAGCTGCTCGAGGCGGGCGTCCCGGGCCTGCACTTCTACACGTTCAACCGCGCCCGGGCGCCGATCGAGATCCTCGAGGCGCTGCGAGGGCAGCAGCTGCTGGCTTCCTAGCTGGTGGCAATCTCCCTCTCCCTTTCAGGGGATAGGGGTGGGGGGTGAGGGGCAAAGGGGCGGTAACAGAGGCGTTGTTACCCTAATCCCGCCATGCTGGCGGGAATCGATCTCGGAGGCACCCAGGTCCGCGTCGCCCTCGCGCGCTCGGACGGCCGCCTGGTCGCCAGCGTCAAGACCCGCACCCACCTCCTCGCCACCCCCCAGGCGATGGTCGACTGGGCGGCGGCGGAGATCGACCGCCACCGCGGCCGGGAGAAGGTGCGCAGCATCACCATCGCCGCCCCGGGACCGATCGACATCAAGCGCGGCGTGCTCGTCAACCCGCCCAACCTGCCCTGGCAGAACGTGCCCCTGGTGGCCATGATGGCCCGCGCCACGGGCGCCAAAGCCCATCTTGCCAACGACGCCGACATGGCCGGGCTGGGCGAGTTCCATCACGGTGCCGGCCGCGGGACCCGGAACATGGTCTACATCACCTGGTCGACCGGTGTCGGCGGCGGCCTGATCATCGACGGCCGGCTCCACCGCGGCGCTCACGGCACCGCCGGCGAGATCGGGCACATGATCATCGACCCCAACGGGCCGCTCGACAACTGCGGCCAGCGAGGCTGCCTGGAGGCGTTCGTGAGCGGCACGGCCCTGGCGCGCGAAACGGGCAAGCCCGCCGCAGAGCTGTTCGCCAGCGCGGCCCTTGGTGACCACCGCGCGCGCGCGGTGGTGGAGAAGGCGGCGCGTTACATGGGCATCGCCCTGATCAGCCTCACCAACGCCCTGGACCCTGAGATGTTCGTCATCGGCGGGGGCGTATCCCGCTCGTGGGCGCTCGTCCAGCCCACCATGCTGGCGACGCTCCGCTCGTCGCCCTTCATCAAGCCGGCCCGGCGGCCGAGCCTGCGCCGCGCCCGACTGGGCGACCGGGCAGGGCAGGTCGGAGCCGTGGAATGGGCGCGCATCAACCAGTAGAGGAGAGTCGGCTTCTAGACCTCCTCAAGCGCGCTGCCGGCGAGCTCGGCGCCACCGCGTGGGTGGTCGGCGGATACGTGCGCGACAAGCTGCTCGGCCGGTCACACCTGGACCTCGACGTGGTGGTCGAGGACGGGGACTCCCTCGCCGTCGCCCGGCGTTTTGCCGCGCTGGCGGGCGCGTCCCCGCCGGTGACGTTCGAGCGCTTCGGCACCGCCCAGGTGACCCTGCCAGGGCGCCTGGTCGAGTTCGTCACCGCCCGCGTCGAGTCTTACGCCCCCGACTCGCGCAAGCCCGACGTCCGCCAGGCCACGCTCGACGAGGACCTCCGCCGGCGCGACTTCACGGTCAACACCCTGCTCATGGACCTGGACGGAAACGTCCACGATCGCCTGGGGGCCCGCCACGACCTCGAGGGCAGGGTCCTGCGCACGCCAACGGATCCGGAGAAGACGTTCACCGACGACCCGCTGCGCATGCTCCGCGGCATCCGCTTCGCGGCCGAGCTCGGCTTCGAGCTCGCGCCGGACCTGCTCCCGGCGATGCGCCGCCTCCGCTCGCGGCTGGCGCCGCCGGTCATCTCGGCCGAGCGCATTGCCGAGGAGCTGCGCAAGATGCTCGTGTCGCCGCGCCCGAAGCGGGCGTTTGAGCTCCTAGACGAGGCCGACCTCCTCGCGGTCATCCTGCCCGAGGTCGCCGCCTGCAAGGGCGTCGCCCAGACCGGATACCACACCCACGACGTCTTCGGCCACACCCTGCTGGCGGTCGAAGCGACGCCGCCGGACCTGCTGACGCGCCTGGGCGCCCTCTTCCACGACGTCGGCAAGCCGTCGACGGCCAAAGGCGACGGCACCTTCATCGGCCACGAGGAGATCGGCGCGGCGATGGCCAAAGCGGCGCTCGAGCGGCTGCGCTTCTCACAGCGCGAGACCGACGTGGTGAGCCGGCTGGTGCGGCTTCACCTGCGGCCCGTCTTTTACCGCTCGGAGTGGACGGACGGCGCGGTCCGCCGCCTGGCGCGGGACGCCGGGCCGCTGCTCGACCGGCTGATGGCCCTGGCCCGGGCCGACATCGCCGCCTCCGCCTATCCCGAGCCGGAGAAGCTGGACGAGCTGCAGGCGCGCCTGGACGCCGTCCGCGCGGAGCGTCCTTCGAGGCTCCAGCCCCTGATCACGGGGGAGGAGATCATGCGCGCGCTGGGCATCGGGCCTGGCCCGGAGGTGGGCCGGATCAAGCAAAAGCTTGAAGAGCTGGTGATCGACGGCGAGCTGCCACCCGAGAGGCAGGCGCTTATCGATTACTTGTCGGAGCACCAAAACCTCTAGCGAAAATCCCAGCAGCAGCTATGCTGCGACAGGAGGGACCGCCCGATTAGTGAGGGGAAGGGCGGGCTACCGGGGAGGTTCGACATGCCTGAGAGTGCGGTGGAGACTGTCGGAGCGACGGCGCCCAGCGCCAACGGGGACTCTGACCCGCTCGGCCTGGAGACCAGAGCCACGGTGCTGGCAAAGGAAGACACTCTGTCCGGCAAGCTGGCGCTGAGGGGTCCGGGGCACATGCTCGGCAACTTCAGCGGCCAGATCGAGTGCGACGGCGACCTGCTCATCGGGCCGGAGGCCCATGTCGAAGCCGACATCAAGGGCCACCGGATCACGATCTCAGGGCTCGTTCGCGGCAACGTGATCGCGAGCAACCGGCTGAAGATCACGAGCACCGGCCGGCTGGAGGGAGACGCCACGGTCGGCGCCCTCGTCGTCCAGGAAGGCGGGGTGCACTATGGCGTGATCCGGGTCCACCCGGAGGGCATCCCTGACACGCCGATGGAGCGCATGTCGCAGGTGCCCGCCCAGTCGACCGTCGTAACTTTGAGACCCATGCCCAACGCTGTCGGGAGGGTCCGAAAATTCTGGGGTGAGTTCTTCTAGTCGACCGTCGAAGAAGCCGTCCCGGGCCCGGGCTCAGGAACCCAGGGCCCGGACGGCGTCCTCCCGGCCCGCCGCGAAGGCGGCCGAAAGGATTCCGCCCGCGCGCCGGCCGGCGCCGAAACCTGCTCCGCCCCGGCCTGAGCCACGGTCGTACCAGCTGCCGACGCCCAAGCCTCTGCCGGCGAAGCCGGCCGTGCCCGCGCCGCGGCCTGGGATCCGGCTCGCCGGCTCGGCGTCCTCCCGACTGACGATCAAGCCCAGCCCGCCAACCGGCCCGCGCCCGCAGCTCCAGCTGTCGACGAAGGTCCGTCCCGGCGGGCCGCGCCGGCTGAGCGAGGTGGAGCTGGACGAGGACGAGGTGCTGATCGACGGCTTTGAGGCGGTGCTCCGAGACGAGAAGGTGCGGGTCACCGCGGTGCTCGAGCGCACATGCGTCTACGTCGACCGCGGTGGCGACCGCCGGCTCGCGCGCAAGGAAGACCTGTGGGTCGAGGCCGACAAGCTGCCGATCCGCCGCCGCGGCCTGAGTTAAGTTCTCTCTCGACGTGATCGAAGAACCCAAGATCAATCGCAACCTCGCGCTCGAGCTGCTGCGGGTGACGGAGGCCGGCGCGCTGGCGGCGGCCCCGCTCCAGGGCCGCGGCAACAAGGAGGCGGCGGACAAGCGCGCGGTGGAAGCGATCCGCGAATCGCTCGCGTCCGTCGACATGAAGGGGACTGTGGTCATCGGCGAGGGGGAAAAAGACCAGGCGCCGATGCTCTTCTTCGGCGAGGAGATAGGCAACGGCCTGGGGCCGGAGGTGGACGTCGCGGTCGATCCAATAGAGGGCACGAGCCTTACCGCCTCCGGGCTGCCGGGGGCCATCTCCGTGGTCGCGCTCGCCGAGCGCGGGACCATGCTCACGACCCACGTCCACTACATGGACAAGCTCGTCGTCGGGCGCAAGGCGCGTGGTGTGATCGACCTGGAGATGCCGGTGGAGTGGAATCTGCGCCGGATCGCCAAGGCCGAAGGCCTGCCGGTGCAGGAGCTCACGGTCGTCGTCCTCGAGCGCGACCGCAACACGGACGTCATCGCCCAGATCCGGGCCGTGGGGGCGCGCATCAAGCTCATCTCCGCCGGCGACGTGGCTGGTGCGCTGGAGGCGGCGCTGGAGACTCGCTTCGGGATCCACTGCATGATGGGCTCGGGCGGGGCGACCGAGGGCGTGCTCGCCGCGTGCGCTATCAAGACCATAGGCGGCGACATGCAGGCCAAGCTTTACTTCCGCGACGACAAGGAGCGGGAGATGGCGGTCAAAGAGGGCCACAAGCCCGACCGGGTGTTGTGCATCGACGACCTTTGCTCGGGCAAGGACGTGTTCTTCGCCGCCACCGGGATCACTACCGGCGAGCTGCTCAAGGGCGTGCGCTACGAAGACGTCTATGCGTACACGCAATCGATGGTTTTGCGCTCCACTTCAGGCACGATGCGCATCGTGGACGCGTACCACCCGATCGACAAGCTGCGGGTCAAGGGGCTGCTGCCAGAGCAGGTCAGGGTCCGCTGAGCGCTACGGAAGCCGGGCAGTTCCTCACTGTCGCGGCGAAGTCGCTGGGACCGGCGCAGTGGGAGTGGATCGCGACGGCGCGCATAGTCTCGCGTCAACGCGGCTCGACCGGCGCGGTAGAGGATGTGCTCGACGACCTCCTCTCCGGCGCCGACCAGGCGATGGTGAACGCCTTCACGAGCGGGTTCCGGGTGACACAGGTACAGACCGCGATCAGCAAGTCGCTGCCCGACGCGGCCGCGACCGCCGCCGCTCTCGAATCAGCGCAGGTCGTGGCCCTCGGCATCCTCGTCCGCGAGCAGATGACGCCAGAGCAGTTCGACGCCGTCTACAGGCCGTTTGCGACCGTCCTGCCCGGGCCGACCTACAGGCCCGCCGCGTCGATCGACCGCCAGATCGCCGCTTTCCTGCGCCTCCTGCCGACGCTCAAGGGTGAGGTCGAGGCGGAGGTCGCGGCGGTGGCGAAGACGCTGAGCCAGCCGCCGAAGGTGGCCGCACCGACCGCCGCCGGAGCCGTGCCTGGGTTCGCGGCGCCGGCGGGCTTGAACCCGGCGGCCAACTACACCGCCGCGTGGAAGCAGGCCATCTCGACCGCCAACCAGATCGGGCGCACGCAGGCGTTTCGGGCCATGCAGGACAGCGCCGAGCAGGCGGCGCCGCACGACGGGCTGGGAATCGTCGGCTTCGCGGGGGTGGCCGCGGGGGCGATCTTCATGCGCGACGCGCTGCCGATCGAGAAAGTGCTCCTGCTCTATGAGCCGTTCGCCTCGGCCTTCCCGTACGAGAGGTTGGGTTAGGCGGTTCTGACCCCGGCCGCCTTCTCGAGGCCCAGCTCCTCGACCGCGGTCTCGCGCATCTTGAACTTCTGGATCTTGCCCGTAACGGTCATGGGAAATCCGGAGACGAACTTCCAGTGGCGGGGGATCTTGAAGGTCGCGATCTTGCCCTTGCACCACGCGGCCAGGTCCTCGCCCGTGGCGCTCGCGCCCTCGCGGAGCTTGACCCAGGCCATCACCTCCTCGCCGTACTTCTCCGAGGGGACGCCGATGACCTGGACGTCGGCGATGTCGGGGTGCGTGTACAGGAACTCCTCGACCTCGCGCGGGTAGATGTTCTCGCCGCCTCGGATGATCATGTCCTTGATCCGGCCGACGATGTTGAGGTAGCCGTCGTCGTCCATGGTCGCCAGGTCGCCGGTGTGCATCCAGCGGCCCGCGTCGATCGCCTCGCGGGTCGCCTCCTCGTTGTTCCAGTAGCCCCGCATGACGATGTAGCCGCGGCTGCACAGCTCGCCCGGCGTCCCACGCGACACGACCATGCCGGTGGCCGGGTCGACGATCTTGATCTCGACGTGCGGGTGGACCCGGCCGACGGTGGACACCCTCCGCTCGAGCGGGTCGTCGGTCGTGCATTGGGTGGAGACGGGCGAGGTCTCTGTCATGCCGTAGGCAATCGTCATCTCGGGGATGTGCATCACGGTCTGCACCTTTTTCATCACCTCGACCGGGCACGGCGAGCCGGCCATGATGCCGGTGCGCAGCGAGCTGAAGTCGAAGTCCTTGAAGCGTGGGTGCTCGAGCTCGCCGATGAACATCGTCGGCACGCCGTAGAGGGAGGTGCAGCGCTCCTGCTGCACGGTCTGCATCGTCGCCACCGGGTCGTAGGCCTCGGCCGGAATCACCATCGTCGCGCCGTGCGTCGTGCACGCGAGGTTGCCCAGCACCATGCCGAAGCAGTGGTAGAAGGGCACAGGGATGCAGACGCGGTCCCGCTCCGAGTACTTCAGCGTCTCGCCGATGAAGAAGCCGTTGTTGAGGATGTTGTGGTGAGTGAGCGTGGCCCCCTTCGGGAAGCCCGTCGTGCCCGAGGTGTACTGGATGTTGATCGGGTCGTCGAACTGGAGCGTGGACTCGAGCTCATGCAGCTCGTCTGCCTTGACCTTCGACGAGTCGCGCTTGAGGGCATCCCACCCGTCCTCCAGCACCAGCGCCTCGCGCAGGGCGGGGCACCTGCCCTTGACCTCGGCGAGCATGGCGCGGTAGTCGGCCTGGCGAAACCCGGCGGCCAGGATCAGGAAGCTGGTGCCGGACTGGTTGAGCGCGTACTCGAGCTCGCTCGTCCGGTACGCCGGGTTGATGTTGACCAGGATGGCGCCCATCGCCGCGGTCGCGTACTGCACGATCACCCACTCGTAGCGATTGGGGGCCCAGATGCCGACGCGGTCGCCTTTCTTGACACCGCGCGCCATCAAGCCGCGAGCGACCTCCTCGCACTGCGCGATGAGCTCGCGGTAGGTCGCGCGGTAGCCCTGATGCGCGACGACGAGCGCTTCGCGGTCGCCGTGCCGCGAGGCGGTGCGGCGCAGGTTGGCGAAGATGGGCTCGCCGAGAAGCGGTTGCTCGCTAGCCCCGTGGACATAGCTCAGCTCAGCCATCGTTCACACCTCGACTGGATAGGCCGGCCAATGAAGAACCCTCTTGACATTGTCCTCGGATCGTCGCAGGCTGGAGGGAGTTCGTTCTCCGTCGGGGACCATCGACAGTTCACGCAAAGGTTGGCCTCCACAAGTAGGCAACGGCCGTAAAGCGGCGCAGAAACCAAAAGCGTGTCACCCGGTGGCCTCCGGGTCGAGGCGGTGTCCGCTGCAGGCGCCGCCTCGTTTTGTGTCCAGGCGAGTCCCCGGATAGTCGCGACTATCCGCGGCACTCGAGGCCCGAACCCCCTCGTTAGTCGCGACTATCCGAGGTGTTGGCGCCCGAAATCCCTTGTTAGTCGCGACTATCAGGGGTGGTCGCGGCGAGACACTCAGCGGACGGTCTTGATGCGGCTCACGAAGACGGTGCCGAGGAAGAGAAACACGACCGCGGTCGAAAAGACGATGCGATAGCCCCCGTTACCGTGCGGGCCGTTTAGCGCGTCGATCAGCGGGCCGCCGAAGAACGGGATGATCGCCTGCGGCAGCGTGAGGGCGATGTGGAAGAGGCCCATGTCCTTGGCCGACGCCTTGGGGTCGGGCAGCGTGTCGCAGGCCAGCGCCCAGTCGACGGCGAAGTAGAGCCCGTAGCCCACACCGTAGGCCACGCCCAGCCCGAACACGAGCGCGGTCGCGGTCGGGTAGAAGGCGATGAAGATGATGGCGACCAGGGCCTGCGCCGCGCCGGCGGTGTAGACGAAGACCTTCCGCCGCCTCAAGCGGTCGGACAGCAGGCCGCCGAAGAAACCGAACGGGATCGCGGTCGCGACGACCACCAGGAGCCAGTTGGAGGTGAAAGCCTCAGCCCCCTTGCTCGTCCCGAGCACCACGTCGCGGAAGAAGTTGAGAAGGAAGTAGAGGACCGCGGTGATGCCGGAGGAGACCATCAGGCGCGTGAAGATGACCCAGGCGAAATCGCCCGTGTGGAGCGGCCGGAGGAACTCGCGCACGGCTTCTCCGAGCGGCCGCTTCGGTCGGGGCGGGATCGGAGTCTCGCCTTCGCCGCGCGCTGCCCACACCGTCGGCAAGAGGCTGAGCAGGGCCACGGCCCCGAGGATCAGGTAGATCACGGGGTGGCGGCCGATCAGCGAGGTGACGCCGAGCCCCGCGCCGATGCCGAGCTGAGTCATGGTGGCGAGGAACCCGCTCGCTTTGCCGGTCTCCTGGGCGGGAACTACGTCGGGGATGATGCCGGCGTAGGCCGCGCCGGCCGCGTTGAAGAAGAACTGGATGATCGCGTAGCCGACGAGCACCAGGGGGAAGGTGCCGGCGAACATGAGGATGACCAGGCCGGGGAACGTGAGCAGGGTTCCCGCCACCATGATCGGACGCCGCCGGCCGAAGCGGCTGTGGATGCGGTCCGACCAGGCGCCCACCAGCGGCGGCACCGTCATCGCCAGAAACCCGCCCACGCCCAGGGCGACGCCGATGCCGGTGTTCTGCAGGTCCTTCTGGGGGACGACTTCGTCGACCTGGGACTGGAGGAGGACGGTGGTGAGCGGGATCCACAGGAAGTTGCTGCCGAACCAGAAGGCGCTGAGCGCGGCGTGCCTGAGGTTGCTGAACCCTGTCGCGGTGCTGGTCGGGATGGCGGCGGCCGTGGCCACGCCGGAAGGCTACTGTTAATCGGGTTTCCTGCGGAGCCGGTCCTGGTGTACTGTTTGCCGGCCTAGCCCATGCCATCCATCCTTTCGCGGGCAAAAACAGTCCTGCTCGACATGCCGGGACGCGGCAAGCTGGCCTACTGCCTGCTGCGTGACGAGCGCGTCCCCAGCGCGCCGAAGGCCGTGCTGCTCGCGGCCCTCGGGGTGATCGTCAGCCCGCTCGACTTCCCCGCCTGGATCCCGGTGCTCGGGGAGCTGGACGTGCTCGCTTTGGGGCTTTTGGCCGTGGAGACGTTCATCGAGGCGTGCCCGGCCGAGATCCGGCGCGAGCACGAGGCCGCGCTCAAGGCGCAGCGGAGCATCTGGGACCGCGACGTCCGCGATACTGTTGCCATCGCACGGCACGGGGTGAGTCGACTGTTCAGTCGAATCCGTTCGCGAGTCCGCCACCGCGACGATTACGAATCCATTTCGGAGGTCGGGTGAATTGCGGGTCTTGCTGACTAAGGATGTCGAGAACGTGGGCCGCGCCGGCGACGTCAGGGAGGTCGCGGACGGGTACGGCCGCAACTTCCTGCTGCGGCGCAAGCTTGCCGTCGCGGCGGGGAAGGGGGCCGAGGCCGAAGCCCGGCGGTTGCGCGAGGCCGCGCAGAAGCGCGAGACGAAGGATCGCACCGATGCGCAGGCGGTCGCGGACGAGATCGACAACAAGACCGTGGTCGTGCGCCTGAAGGTCGGCGCCGAGGACAAGGCGTTCGGCTCGATCACCAACCAGGACGTCGCCGCGGCGCTGAAGGCGCAGCACCGCGTCGAGATCGACCGGCACAAGATCGACCTCAGGGAGCCGATCAAGACGCTTGGTGAGCACCAGGTGGCGCTGAAGCTGCATCGTGACGTGAGCGCCCACGTCAACGTGATCGTCACGCAGGACCGCTAACACGCAGCGCATGGCGACCACGCTTCCACTCGCCGCAGGGCGGATACCACCGCACGACCTCGACGCCGAGATCTCGGTCATCGGGTCGGTCCTTCTCGAACCGCTCTCCATCGCCAAGGTGCTGCAGTTCCTGCACCCCGAGGATTTCTACCGCGAGAACAACGGGCAGATCTACCGCGCGGCCCTGGACCTGTTCGCCGCCGGAGAGCCGATCGACAACGTCACCCTGGCGGCGCAGCTGCAGCAGATGGGCCTGCTGGAGCGGGTCGGCGGGCGGGCGCAGCTGGCGTCGATGCAGAGCGCGGTGCCGACCGCGGCGAACATCGAGTACTACGGCCGGATCGTCAAGGAGAAGGCGTACAAGCGGCGGCTGATCTCGGCCGGCGGGAACATCGCCGGGTTCGGGTACGACGACTCGGTCGAAGCCGAAGACGCCATCAACCAGGCCCAATCGCTGGTGTTCGGGGTCGCCGACGACCGGGACCAGCGGGAGCTGGCGCGGCTGTACGACCTGCTCGGCCCGGCGATGGAGCGGATCTCGATCCTCATGGAGAGCGGTCAGGGAGTGGTCGGGATTCCGTCGGGTTTCCACGACCTGGACCGGATGACGGGCGGGTTCAAAGACAGCGACCTGATCATCGTCGCGGGCCGGCCCTCGATGGGCAAGTGCGCCCGCGACACCACGCTTATCGACGATCCGACAACCGGTGAGCGGATGACTATTGCGGAGGCGGTTAAGCGCCGGCTTCGAACGATCCATGGATTTGCTTGGGACGGTCGGATCAAGCCTGTTGATGTCGCCGACTGGGTCGACAGCGGAGTCAAACCGTGTTTCAAGGTGGTTACCCGGAGCGGACGTTCCGTCGAGGTTACGGGACATCATCCATTCTTGACCGTTCGCGGCTGGCAACCACTCCAAGAGATTGTGATTGGCGACAAGATCGCTGTTCCACGCCGGACTGACTGCTTCGGGCATGACTCACAGCTCGACTCCGGTCAGGTCAGATTGATCGCCTATTTCATTGCAGAAGGGGGGCTGTCTACGCGCTCGCCAGGATTTACGAACGCTGAGCCGGAGATAGTCGGTGATTTCAAGGCTCAGATCGCTCGCTTCTTCCCGAGCTTGCAGATACGTCGACACGGCATCTCGTACTTTCCAGCGGGTAAGCACAATCACCGGAACCCTCTTACACAGTGGCTGCACGAACTGCAGCTGATGGGGAAGAAAGCCGAACACAAGCGCTTTCCGGAATGCGTTTGGCGATGGGATCGCGAACGATTGCGAGAGTTCGTGAAGGTCTTGATGAGCTGCGACGGAACTATGTACTCGATGGCGGGTTACCCCCGGATCGAGTTCGCCGTCGCCTCTGAGGGACTCGCACAGGACCTCCACCACGCGCTCGTTCGGTTCGGGATCGTCTCGAAACTGTGGAAGAAAAAGGACCGGTGCTGGCGGGTCGAGATCACCGAGCCGGCCTCGGTCGACCGGTATCAGAGGGACATCGGCTGGATCGGGGAGAAGGCGTTGCGCTTCGAGCGATTTGACGAGCCGCGACGCAGCAATGTCGGAATGCTGCCGAAACAAATCTGGCGGGAAATCCAGTCGGCGACCAGGGCGCGCGGTCTAACCATGACCGAGCTTGCCTTCCGCGCGGGTGAAAGGGGCGCAGGTGACCGAGGGTTCAATCCTCATGTCTCGCGTGGTCTATCACCAGGTCGCTTGGGGAACTACGCCGACGTCTTGCGAGATCGCCGGCTGTCGCAGCTGGCAAGCGATCAGATCTACTGGGACGAGATCGTTTCCATCGAGTCGACCGGCGAGCACCACGTCTACGACCTCACCGTTCCCGAGACAAGCAACTTCATCGCCCAGGACATCCTGGTCCACAACACGTCCTTCGTCCTGAACGTCGGTCTCCACGCCGCGCTGGAAGCCAAGAAGTCAGTGGCGATCTTCAGTCTCGAGATGTCGAAGGAGCAGCTGACTGAGCGCCTCCTTACCGAGCAAGCTCAGATCGATGCGCAGCGGATGCATCGCGGGCTCCTGTCGGAAGCGGAGTTCGATCGCGTCTCGAACGCGCTCGGTCCACTCGGCGAGGCATCGATCTATATCGACGACACGCCGGTGATGGACGAGCTGACCCTCCAGTTGAAGGCTCGCCAGGCCAAGATGCGGCACAACGTCGACATGATCCTCGTCGATTACCTGCAATTGATGCACGGTCGCTCGCGCGGCGACGATAACCGCGTTCAAGAGGTTTCGGCCATCTCACGCGCGTTGAAAGGTCTGGCCCGCGAGCTTCGTATTCCCGTTGTTGCGATCTCGCAGCTCAGTCGTGCACCCGAACAGCGGCCGGACAAACGTCCGATCCTCAGCGACCTTCGCGAATCGGGCAGCATCGAGCAGGACGCGGATCTCGTCGCATTCCTCTTCCGGCCGGAGTACTACAAATCCGACGAAAAACCCGGCATCGCCGAGGTCCACGTCGCCAAGCACCGCAACGGCCCTACCGGCACGATCGAGCTCAAGTTCCGCCGCGACCACACCCGGTTCTACAACCTGGAGACGAGGCGGCCGGAGCCCGGAATCGAGTAAGCCGCAAGATAGACCGCGGCAGCACAAGAAATGGTCATCATCCTGGTCGGCGGCCAGTGGGGCGACGAGGGCAAGGGCAAGGTCATCGACTACCTCGCCGCCAAGGCGGACATGGTCATCCGCTCCCAGGGCGGCAACAACGCCGGCCACACGGTCATCACCGAGCACGGCGAGTTCAAGTTCCAGCTCATCCCCAGCGGCATCCTCTACCCCCACTGCACCTGCGTCATCGGCAACGGCGTCGTCGTCGACCCGATCGTCCTGCTCAAAGAGATCTCGCAGCTCAAAGAGCGCGGCATAGAGCCCGGAAACCTCATCGTCAGCGAGCGCGCCCACATGGTCATGCGCTACCACCCGCTGTTCGACCAGCTCGAGGAGGAGGTCAGGGGGGACGATCGCCTGGGGACAACCTGGCGGGGCATCGGTCCCGCCTACGCGGACAAGATCCGGCGCATCGGCTTCCGCATCGGCGACCTGCAGAAGGAAGCCTTCATGCGCAAGAAGCTTGCCTTCGTCGTCGACCAGGTCAAGAACCCGATCCTCTCCAGGCTCTACGCCAAACCCGCCTACGACTGGGAGACGATGCTCGACGAGTACCTGCGCTACGCGAAGGAGCTCGATCCCTACATCAAGGACACCTTCCCGATCATCCAGGAGGCCCTCGACGCCGGCAAGAAGATCCTGCTCGAGGGCGCCCAGGCGACGATGCTCGACCTGGACTTCGGCACCTACCCGTACGTCACGAGCTCCAACCCGACCGCGGGTGGCGCGCTCACGGGAAGCGGCATCCCGCCGACGAAGGTCGACCTCACGCTCGGCGTCTTCAAGGCGTACACGAGTCGTGTCGGCTACGGACCGTTTCCAAGTGAGCTGACAGACGAGGTGGGGGACCAGATCCGGGAGCGTGGTCACGAGTTCGGCACCGTCACGGGCCGTCCGCGGCGCATCGGGTGGTTCGACGCCGCCGTCGGCCGCTACGCGGTGCGCCTCAACGGCGTCGGCGTCGCCGCGCTCATGCGCCTCGACATCCTCGACGACCAGCCCCGGCTGAGGATCTGCACCAGCTACACGTTTCGGGGCACGAAGTACGACCACCCGATCGCCAACATCTCGCACTACAAGCACTGCACTCCGATCTACGACGAGATGCCGGGATGGCAGCAGGAGATCGGCGCAGCGAAGTGCTGGGAGGACCTGCCTCAAAACTGCCGCGACTACGTCGAGCGCGTCGGAGAGCTGATCGGCGTGCCGGTCGAGCTCGTCGGGACAGGGCCGCGGCGCGACCAGTTCGTCACCCGCGGTCGCAAGCTCTTCGATTGACGAAGACTCCCGTCGCGGCCGAGCTGTCCTGGCCACAGGTCCACGCCTTCCGCCTGCAGCGCCATCACCTCGACGGCCGCGCCGGGCGCAGAGACCTGTCCCGAGTCGTCGGGGAGGTCGGGGGCGTGCAGGCTCAGGTGATGTCCGCCGCCGAGATGCAGATCGCCATCCGCGCCGACTGCAGCGTCGCCGACGTCCGGGACGCCCTGTGGAAGCAGCGGTCCCTCGTCAAGACCTGGCTGATGCGCGGCACGCTCCACCTGGCCCGCGCCGAAGACCTCCCGGTCTACACCGCCGCGATGGGCCGGCACTGGATCCGCATCCAGCCTTCCTGGTTGAAGTTCATGGGCGTGAGCGAGACCGAGCTGTGGCAGCTGGTCGACGAGATCGGCGCGGCGCTCGACGGCACCCCGCTGACGCGTGAAGAGCTGATCGGCGTCGTTGGTCGCGGCCGCTCGCAGCACATCCGAGACATCCTCAGATCCGGTTGGGGCGGGATGCTCAAACCGGCTGCGCGCAACGGCCGCCTTTGCTTCGGACCGAGCAGGGGTCAGAGCGTTACCTTCGTCAACCCGCGCAAATGGCTCAAGACCTGGCGCGAGGTCGATCCCGAAGTCGCGATCGTGGAGATGGCCCGGCGATACCTGCGCGTGTACGGGCCGTCGACCAAGAACGACTTCGCGCGTTGGTGGGGCGCATGGCCCGGGGTCGGCACCGCGGCGTGGAAGGCGCTCGGGCCAGAGCTCGTGACCGTCTCGGTGGAGGGCGCCCGCCTCCACGCGCTGGCCGCGGACTTGACCGCGATCAGGCGCGCGAAGCTCACCGAGCCCGTCCAGCTGCTGCCGCTCTTCGACCCCTACCTGATGGGCTACGCCAAGCGCGACCACATGCTCGACCGCGTCCACGCGGCCAAGGTCAGTCGCACCGCGGGTTGGATCTCCGCGGTGGTGCTGGTCGATGGCGTCGTCGTAGGGACGTGGACGCATACGCTGACCGGCGGGACGCTCCGCATCGCCATCGCCCCTTTCTCGCGCCTGCCTGCGAACGTGACCGCGCGGGCGAGGGAGCGGGGCGCCGAGATCGCGAAGGCCCTGGGAGCGACGAAGGTCGAGGTCGCTGTCGGCTAGGTAACGCGCGACGCGGGCTTGACGAGGCGGAGGTTGGCCTCGCGCTGACGCAGGCGGCGCTTGCGCTTCCAGCGTTCCATCGCCATCGAGGTCGCCCAGACGACGACCACGACGATCGCCATCACCGTCTGGATGACGGCGACGGTGAAGAAGGCGACCTCCAGCCCGTGTCCGCTGAGCCAGCCGCCCTGGTGCCTCAAGCCGACCGCGAAAAGACCGGCGGCAAAGCCGAGGGTCGGCCGCACCGCCCAGGAGTCGGAAAGCAGCCGCCTGTCCGCGAGCAGGAGGCCCGCGACAAACCACGTCGGGCCGCTGTCGAGCTGGAACACAGCGTCCCAGCGGAGGGTGTAGATGGCGAGCAGCGAACCGGTGAAGAACCCGAAGAGCACGACCAGGCTCACACGTCGCGCGTAGGCGAGCCAGGCCACGCCGACCGCCACCGCCAGCAGTGACGTGGCGAAGACAGGCCCCGGCACGTTGCCCACGTACAGGCGCACAGGGTCCACGGACGCGGACGCGGGGCTGAAGAACTGGTACCAGGTGCCGAGCGGGTCGCCGAACGGTGCGCCGTTGGCGGGGTTGATGTACTTGAACGGCGCGCCGCGTGTGACCAGGGCGATGCCCGCATATCCGATCAAGCCCGCCTGGGCGCGAATCGCGGGCAGGAAGCGCGCGCGCAGCAGCTCGAGCACGACTGCAAGCGCCGCGACGGCGACCGACACCAGCAGGTCGGCGCCGGCGCCCACCAGCGCGACTCCGAAGATCGGCGCCAGGAGCGGGCTTGCGCCGTAGCGGTCGAGCTGGCGCCGCCACAACAGCCGCGAGGCGATCAGCCCGAGGGTGCCGGCGGCGAGCGCGATGACAAGCATCTGCAGGGCCGGCAGCTTGAAGATCACAAGCCCCGCCACGACGGCCGGCAGCAGCGCGATGCCCGTGACGAGGTCGTCGGGCAGGGTCTGCGGCCGGAAGGCGGCGCGATCCATGAGCGAACCGAGCTTTGCGAACCACGAGCTCAACCTCCTGCCTCTGAGCCCGCGGGATCCCCCGGACAGCACGGGGGGATTGTAGGCAAACGTCCATACAATCCGCCCGTGTTCACGAGCGCGCAAAGGGAGTCCACCCGTGACCGCATCCTCGACCACGGCCGGGCGGACAGGCGGATATCAGGCGGGGCCGTGACGGGCTCGGCCACCGGCGGCGTGCAGGACGCGTGGTCCGACGTCGACCTTGCGTTCGGAGTGCGCGATCGCGCGGCCATCCCGGACGTGCTCGCCGACTGGACGGCGATGATGTACCGCGAGCACGGCGCCCTCCATCACGTGGACGTGGTTGTCGGGGCGTGGACGTATCGAGTCTTTCTGCTCGCCAACCAGCTGCAGGTCGACCTCGCGTTTGCGCCGGCGGAAGAGTTTGGCGCCCGCGCGCCGACGTTCCGGCTCATGTTCGGCAGCTCGGTTGAGCTCCAGCGACCGCGTCGCCCGTCACCCGAGGAGATCTTCAGTATGGGGTGGCTCTACGCGCTGCACGTGCGCTCATCCATCGAGCGGGGCAGGTTGTGGCAGGCCGAATACTTCCTTGGCTGCTTGCGGGGAGAGGTGCTCAAGCTCGCGTGCGTGCGCTACGGCCTGCCCACGTCAGAGGGCAGGGGCGTCGACCGCCTGCCCCCAGAGGTGACGCAACCGATGGAGAAGGCGCTGGTCGGCTTGCTCGAGCCGTCTCAGCTGAGGCGGGCGTTTGCGGTCGCAATCGAAGGCCTGGTCGCCGAGGCGGGGCTGCTCGATCGCGCGCTCTCCGACCGCCTGGAGCCCCTCCTGCGCCAACTGGCGCATGGGTGATAATCGGCAGGCTCGTGTCGCTTCCTGGCCGACGTCTTCTCGCGACGCTCGCGGCGCTGGGGTGGATCGGGATGATCTCGCTCAACGCCCTCGCCGCCGCTCTTCCTGACTCGACCTGGATTCAGCTCCAGCAGCTTCCGGGACAGGGCCGGACCGCGCTGTTCGCTCTCGCCGTCGATCCGGCCAACAACCGGGTCGTGGTCGCGGCGAACTCGCAAGGCTCGCTCCTGAGGAGCACCAACGGCGGCACGGCCTGGGCAAGTGTCCACGCCGGCTCAAACGCCGTGAACGTCGTCAGCTTCAGCCCCAACGCAGCCGGCTTCGTGCTTGCAGGCACTCGCGGCGGAGGCGCGCTCTTCAGCCGCGACGGCGGCGCCACGTGGTCCAACGCCAGGGGTCTCGAGGGGCGCAACGTGCGGGTCTTCGGATTCGCGCTCACCCTCGTGGCGGCGGGCACGGACCACGGCGTGTTCACGAGCCCGGACGGCGCGACCTGGACCTCCTCGGGACTGACGGATCGCAGCATCGGCGCGTTGGCGGTCGAGGCCATCCACGATCCGGTGCGGCTCGTCGCGGGCACGGACGTGCAGGCCACGGGTGGCACGCTGCCGCTCTACCAGAGCCTCGACGGCGGCGCGACCTGGAACCAGCTCAACCCCCCGCTCAGCGGCACCATGACGGTCAAGCTCGCGGCCGGTCCGCTCCCGCCGACGGGCAACGTGCGGCCGCTGCTCGCCGGCACCAACACGGGCCTTTTCAGCTCCAACGACAACGGCGCGTCGTTCACGCCGCTGAGCGGCGGCGGCCTGCTGCCGACGACCGACTACACGCAGGTCGCGTTCATCACCGCCCACCACGACCGCTTCTATGCCGGAAGCGACGGCGGCGGATCGAAGTCGGGCGGTCTCTGGCGCACTAACGACGGCGGCCAGACGTTCAACTCGCTGCAGCCGCCGCAGCCCTCGGTGACCGCCCTCGCGGTCTCCAACGATGAGCAACCTTTGCTCTACGTGGCGACATTCGAGCCTGCGACGCACGCGGTCGTCTTGTGGGCCTACCACGACACGGGTGGACAGCCCGTCGGGCCGCCCGTCAGCCCGGTCGCCAGCGCTCCCCGGATCTTCCACGGGTCAGATGCCTCGACCCTGTCGCAGATCCTCGCCTCGCCGCAACTGCCCTACATCGGGCTCGGGCTAGGCGCGCTGGCAGTCATCCTGACCGCGATCGTGGCGCACCTGCGGAGCCGCTACCGCTAGGCCGGACGACGGTACAGTTGGACGACGTGACGTCGCCGCACGAGCGCCTGCGCGAGCTGGGCCTCACGCTCCCCGCGCCGCCCTCTCCCGCCGCCTCCTACGTGCAGACGCGCACGATGCCAATCGGTGACGGTCGAGCGCTGCTCTACGTCGCGGGCCAGGTTTCCGCGGACGGCGACAAGATGCTGACCGGGCGCTGTCCCGACGAGGTCTCGGTCGAGGAGGCGACGCACCGCGCGAGGCTGTGCGGTTTGCGCGTCCTGGCCCAGATCGACAAGGCCATCGGCCTGGAGAGCGTCGAGAGCATGCTGCAGCTCATCGGCTTCGTCCTCTCGGCGGACGGGTTCGGCGATCAGCCCAGGGTGATGAACGGCGCGTCCGACCTGCTGGTCGACGTCCTGGGCGACGCCGGCAAGCACACGCGCGCCGCGCTCGGCACCAACGCGCTTCCGTTCTCAGTCACGGTCGAGATCGCGGCGGTGGCGGTTGTCCGCACCGGCTGAGCCGCGCGCCCGCTTCCGCAAGCCGGGCGCGCTCCTGATCGGCAGCCTCGTCTACCTCGCGGTCATCTTCGGCGTGATGCTGTGGCGGGGCATCTCCATCGAGCCCGAGTGGGTGGTGCTCGCGCTGCTGGTGATCGCGATCGCGATGGGGCGCGGCCTCACCTTTCTGGCCGACTGGGGCCCGTTCCTGCTCCTTTTCTTCGCGTACGAGGCGATGCGTGGCTTTGCCGCCAAGACCGGCTTCGCCCCGCACGACCTCTCAGGCCTGGAGCGCGCGGTATTTGGCGGCGCGCTGCCGACGGTCGAGCTGCAGCGCGCCTTTTACGTGCCGGGCACGATCTCCGTCCAGGACGTGGTGGCGCTTTTCTTCTACTTCATGCACTTCCCGTTGCCCATCGTGGTGGGCTTCGTCTTCTGGCTGCGCAGCCGCGATCACTACCACCGCTTCATCGCGGCGCTGCTGCTCATGTGCTTCCTCGCCTTTGTGACCTACCTCTTCTGGCCGACCGCGCCGCCGTGGTACGAGCTGCCCAAGGAGGTGGTCAAGATCAACGACCAGACGGTGCGCGCGCTTTGGGATGGCCAGTACTACGTCTCCGACATCTACCAGAGCTTCAACCCGAACCGGTTCGCCGCCTTCCCGTCGCTGCATGCCGCTTTCCCGGCCCTCGCGGCGGTGTACGCATGGCACAGGTATCGGGCGCTCGGGGTCGTGCTGGTGCTGTGGTCGGTGGCGGTGCTGCTGGCGATCGTCTACCTCGGCGAGCATTACGCCATCGACGCGTTCGCGGGCTACGCCTACGTGGCGGTCGCGGCCGCTGTGGTCGAGGCTTTCACGCGCTGGCGCGCCAGACGTGTGAGGGCTACGCCTGCCAGACCTTCCTCATGATCGTGCGCGCCAGCTTGTCCGGCTCGTGGTGCGACGGCTTGCGGACGTTGACCACGTCGGCCGCGATGAAGCGCACCTCGGGATGGCGCGCGGTGTCGGCGGGACGGAAGATCACCGGTTCCTGACCGCCCGTCGGCGCGTAGGCGTTGTTGGAGTTGACGAGCACGAAGTCGAAGAGATTGGCGCCGACGTGCTCGCGGATCACGCGCAGGTAGTCCTGCACGCCATAGCCGTCGGTCTCACCGGGCTGCGCCGCGAGGTTGCAGATGTACAGCTTCAGCGCAGCCGAGGCCTTGATCGCCTCCACCATGCCCTCGACGAGCAGGTTGGGCAGGATCGAGGTGTAGAGAGAGCCAGGGCCGACGATGATCAGCTCGGCGTTGATGATCGCCTGCGCGGCCTCGGGGTTGACCTGCACGCCGTCGGGCTTCAAGAACACGTGGCTGATGGGCGAGTTCTGCTTGGGGATCTTCGACTCGCCCTCGACCGTGCCGCCGTTGATGGAGGCGACGAGGGTCACGTCCTGCAGGGTCGAGGGCACGATCGTGCCCTTGACCGCGAGCACCTTGCCAGACTCGCGAAGCGCCTGCTCGAAGTTCCCGGTGACGTCGGCCATGGCCATGATGAAGAGGTTCCCGAAGGCGTGGCCGTTGAGCGAGCCCTCACTGAAGCGGTGGTCGAAAAGCTGCTTCATGAGCGGCTCGGCGTCGGCCAGCGCGATCAAACACTGGCGGAAGTCGCCGGGCGGAAGGATGCGGTACTCGTCGCGCAGGCGGCCTGACGAGCCTCCGTCGTCGGCGACGGTGACGATCGCGGAAAGATTCGAGGTGTAAGTCTTCAGCCCGCGCAGCAGCGAGCTGAGGCCTGTTCCGCCGCCGATGGCGACGACCCGAGGACCCCGGCCGCGCAGGCGGAACGCGTGGATCGCGTCGACGACGCTGCTCGTGCTCGTCCCGGGGAGGAACGGACCGAGCACCGACTGCGTGAGCTTGAGATAGCTCACGACCAGCAGGCCCACGCCGAAGATCCCGAAGACGATGGCGCGCGCCCAGTAGGGGAGGAACTGGAGGGTGATGTAGTAGAAGCCCGAAGGCAGGTGGGCGGTCTGGTAGATCTCCTTCAAGGCATAAGCGACACCGAGCACGAGGACGAGCTCGGAAATCATCAGCAGAAGCAGCCAGCGCTTGATCTGCAACCCGGGTGTGAGCCATCGCAGCCAAGACGCCGTCGAAGGAAGCCTTCTGGCCATCTACCCCGCCTGGTTCAACGAATGGAAAACGTGCAAAGTTACTCTGGTACTACGCTTCACGGAAGTATGCGGACTTTGCGCGGGGTGCGTCGCATCTTTCGACTGGTCGCGTTCGGCCTCTTCGCGGCCGCGATCGCGACCGAGCTTTCGAAGCCGGAGGCGGAGCGCACGTGGCAGGGCAAGGTCTTCGGCGTAGTGCCGTACGACTTCCGGCCGCCGACGTGGCAGCGCATCCGCGACGCGTACTGGAACCCGGAGTCGGACGTCCTCTTCAGCGACCGAGTTTTCGGCGTGGGCTGGGCGGTAAACCTCTATAAGGCGAAAACGCTCATGGAGGAGGGTTTCCGCCGCCTGATGGCGACCCGCGAAGCGATGCCGATCCGGATGCCGCATCGGCGCGAGCGGCCGGCCGGGGAGCCGGGAGTGGTTACCGTCCAGGAGTAGCCTGGTCCGGCGGCGGGACGTCCCTAGAATGGTTCGCCCGGCCACGTTCTCGCAACGTGCTTGGGGAGTGGCGCAACGGTAGCGCAGCTGACTCTGGATCAGAAGGTTGAAGGTTCGAATCCTTCCTCCCCAGCCACTGTCGGCGTGTCCCCGAGGCAACACTGGCAGCGCCCATTGACCCTGCCGACCGGGTCCACCATCCAGCCTGTCGACGCATATCCCTTGCCGCAGAGCGCGCACAGCCGGGGCGCAGCCGGAGGCTCGAACCAACGCATGACGTCCCCGACAGCGAATCGCAAAGCATGCCAAGCCGGATTGCCGGCGACGACGGCGAGCACAGTCGCGGCGGCGGATGACATACGCGGGAACGTGCGCGAAGTCATCGTCTCACCATGCGCTGGGCTCTCGATTCACTCGGCTGCCAGGGCAGCGCAGACCGCCATCTGCCACTCGACCATGGTCGGCCCCGTGTCACTGATAACCGTGGGCGGGACGACGAAGGTCCTGCCCGCGTCGAGCGCAACCATCCCGCTTCCGTCCGGATGTGTGTAGCGGAACAAGCCTGTAATCGTGATGGTGTTGGCTGCGGGGTCGAAGGTGCGCGTGAGGTTGGCGCCGTACGGGATCGTCTTGGACAGATCGTCGGAGCGGTAGAGGGTGCCAGTGGTATCGATGTGGTTGATCTGCTTCACCAGCGTCGAGCCCTCGAAGAATTGGATGAGGTGGAACTCGGCGGTGAACGTCGCGAGAGTGCCGAAACTGTAGCCGTAGGGTCGGCAGGAAATGCTGGGTGACGGGTTGCTGACGGTGATCGTGCGGGTGGAGATGACAGGCTCCGCGGCACTCGCCGTCATGGGCGCGGCGCCGAGAATCCCAAGGACGACAAGGCCGGCCGAGCAAATGAGTCTGCGACTGGTGCTCATGTAGATACCTCCAAACAATTTGTCAACCTCCAAACGGTCACGGGATCCGCACCACGCAGGAGATCAGCGCGGGGAAACCGTCACCGCTCGGCTTCGCCTGCGCGAGTGCGCTCGCGTCACCGTTCTGTGCAATCAAGGCGATGTGATCGCCACTCGCGTTGGGGTTCGACGCCTCTGCCAACCACCCCATACAGGTGGCGTTCGTGTTGGGAAACTGTGCGCCTTCGGCGTGTACTGGCAATGCCGCGCCGAAGGTGGCGAGTGTGACCGCCGCCGAAGCGGCGGAAGCGAATGCCGCGAGATGCTTGAGCATGATGCTTCTCCTTCAGGCTTGGTTTGTTGACGCGGACACTTGGGCTGGGAACTAGCACGACAACCCAATGTGAAGACGCGCCCACCCATCTACGCGGTGGCAAGAATCTGCCGGGTGACGGTCACCAACAGGCCCGGGACGTCAGTGTTTCGGCAGTTGCGTCGCGCACTCCACCGGCAAAAGCGCCGAGGTTGGTCCAGGGGCGGCAGATTCTTGCCACCTGGGGACCAGTTAGGCGCGTATTCATGTCGATGGTCGGCAATCCCGTTCAAGTGGGAAGGCGTCCGTTGGACGTCGACCTGATCGATCGGGCGCGGGCAGGCGACGATCATGCGTTCGCGTCGCTGCTGGGGCCAATCGTCGCGTCAGGTTATCGATTGGCGGGCGCGATGCTCCACGATCGGTATGCGGCCGAGGACGTTGTCCAGGAGGCGTCCCTGAAGGCGTGGCGGTCGCTCCGCCAGCTCAGAGCCGGCGCCGAGATGAGGCCCTGGTTCCTTGGCATCGTCGCCAACGAGTGCCGATCTGTTCGACGGACGCGCTGGTGGTCGGTCCTGAAGTTTCCAGACGTTGAATCGCCCGCGATGCCCCCGGATGACCCACACACCACGTTCGCAGAACTCCGGCGCGGGATCCGTCGACTGAGGCACCGGAGGCGATTGATGCTCGTCCTTCATTGGTATCTCGATTTGCCGATGGCAGAGATAGCCGTCATTACCAGATCGAGCGAAGACGCGGTTAAGAGCGAGGTTTCTCGCGCCATGCGCCAGCTCAGGGGTCTGATCGGAGTGGAAGACGCATGAAGACAAACGACAACCTGCTGAAGCGGAGGTTCGTGCTGGCAATCGACGAGGTCATACCACCGGCGCCATGGCTTGAGAACCGGGTCATCGACATGGTGCGGCGGAATTCCCGCCCTAAGCGGCGCACGTTCGGGCTTGCGGGCTTGTTCGTCTCCCGGCCAAGCTTTCGCATCGCGGCTCAGCTGATGGCGCTGTTACTCGTCGTCGCAGTCATCGCCGCCGTGCTCATAAACGCTCACCTCCACACCCAAACCGTGCCTTCCCGAAAGGGGCACCCTGTGCCATCGGTCTCCCCATCCGCGGCACAGGCGGAGGTGCCCTGGAACCCTCCCGACTCGGCGTTTACCCCGGAATACGATCGCTCACCGAGCTGGCCACCAGGCGGACCGGTCCCCGACGCCCTGACCGGCGCCTGGCAGCCGCAAGTCCATGAGCTCAAGACTGGAGTGCTGGAATTAGGTGGGTACTCGTTCCTGATCATGATCATCAGCGGAAACGTCGTCGTCAACGGTTCGGAGATCGATTTCATCGTCGACTGGTGTGGCATCGGCAGGTACCGCTACACCCTGACCGGCGACACCCTGGTGCTGAGCAAGATCAGCTCCGACTGCGGTTTGCTGTATGCCGGCACCTATACGCGGCTCCCGGCTGGCGTGATGACAAATACGGGCGGTTGACCGCCTTCTTAACGGGCTGAGCCAAGGGGCTACTGGCGTCTGGCGAGCTTCGCAAGGTCGATTGCGCACTGGCGGTAGTTGTTCGCCTGGGCGTATGAGAATCTGACCGAACCGAAGGGCCAGGTCGGAGGAATTCGCGCAGGTTTCGCGTCAAATTTGCGCCCTGGGCTCAGACGCGGTGCGGCCGCGTAATTCACGTATCAGGCGCGATAAGCCAGTTCGCAAACGCAATCAGCAGTAGTGCGTGTTGCTCTGAATCAGAAGGTTGAAGGTTCGAATCCTTCCTCCCCAGCCACTCTCACTTCCTGAGCTTTCGCCCTGGGCCAGCACCGGCCTTGTGACTCGGTTGCGAGCAAGCCGAACGCCGCGGCGTAACGTTTTGTCAACGTTTGTTCGGATGAGCAGGAAGGTCGCCGCCATCGCCCTTTTCGTGGTCTGCGCCGCGTGCTCGGTGCCCGGCACGGCATCCCGCTCACCCGCGCCCGTCAACATGGACACCACGACGCAGTTTGCCTGTCCCGCGGGCGCGCCCGCGCGCTCCGGGCTGCAGAACTTCGGCGCTTACATCGGGACCTGGGACGCCAACCACGTCCGCGACGGCCAGGTGACCACCGATTACGTGATCGGCTCCATTCCCGGCCGCGTGGCCGTGCGCTGCACCGATACCGGGTACGTGATCATGGAGATGATCGCGCCCCAGTTCCAGTCGCCGGCGGGACAGGCCCTTCGGGTCGCCCTCACCGACCTGCCCGACGACGCGGAAAAGGTCTACGACCACACCCATGCGGGCTGCCGCGTCCTGCAGTACCGCTCGGCCAAGCTGGCACGGCAGCTCGGGGCGGCGGACCGAGACGGGCGCGTCGACATCATGTTCCGCAGCGAGACGGCGACGTACAACCCAGGCGCGGTGCGCTCCATCGACCTCGACGTCTTCGACGTGCTCGGCGCCGATACACGCGCCTGCTGACGCCTAGACTCACGCCCGTGGAGACGCCCGCCCTCGACGAGGCGACCTGGGCCCGCACCCGCAAGATGCGCCGCGTCCGTGCGGCCCTGCAGTCGAGCCTCATGTTCCCTGCGCTCTCGAGCTTCTGCCGCCTCACGGTCAGGGAGCGCGACCACGTTCACCGGATGGACGGGCCTGCCGTGTTCGTCGCCAACCACGTCAGCGCCCTCGACGCGGTCGTCATGGCCGAGGCGCTCCCTCCCCGCTACCGCCACCGCTCGGTGGTCGTCGCCGCTGCAGACTCGATCTTCAAGCGCAAGTGGGAGGCCAGGCTGGCCCAGGTGACGGTGGACGCCTTCCCCATTCCGCGGGGCGGCGGGGCCCGGCCGCACCTCGAGTACCTGAAGGACCTGCTCCGCCAGAAGTGGTCGGTGATCATCTTTCCCGAGGGCCGGCTCACCGTCACCGGCAACATCGGCACCTTCCGCAAGGGCGCGGCCATCCTGGCCATGGACGCTGGGGTGCCGATCGTGCCCGCGTACGTGGACGGCATGTACGAAGTCCTGCCCCGGTTCCGCCGCGTACCCCGTCCGGGCAAGGTCACGGTCACCTTCGCGGCGCCCGTCACACCCGAACCGGACGACGATTACGACAGCTTCATCGCCCGGGTGGAGACGATCGTCCGCGGGCTCGCCGGACCCAAGGGCGACGCCGTCGAGGCGCCCGGCGCCTCACGCTCCGAGGGCCCGAACTACTGGTACTGATCCGGCCTCTCTGAGCGCCGCTGGCGCTTTGTCGGGTAACCCACCGAAATCACGCGCTAGTTGTCCTTGAAAAATCGTCGTGTAGGCTATTCTGCCGCAGATGGTGGACCCCTTTTTGATCCTTTCGCTTGCCATCGCGATCGCATTCGCCGTGCTTGCCATCCGGACGATCGTCAGCTGGCTCCGCCAGCCGGACCGCCGGCACGGAAACCTCGCCATGGCGATGAGCGCGCTCGCGGTCATGATGCTGATGGCCCCGCTCCTGGGCAGCGCTGGTCCTGCCGCCCAGGTCGTGACCGACATGGCAGCCGTGGTCTTCCTGATCTCGGGCTACGGCCTGCTCGCCTTTCGCGACTCGTTCGTGCCGTTCCGGCCGAGGACCATGCGCGCGATCACGTTCGCGATCGTCGCCGTCGGGGTGCTGGACATCGCGCTCCAGCTGCCGGCGAGCCCGGACAGCCCCCACAGCCCGGTGCAGACCCTCGCCCTCGCGGCCACCGTGGGGTTGTGGTCGTTCTGCATCCTGGAGCCTATCGTCACGTTCTGGGTCGCGTCCCTAGGCAGGCCGGCGGTCGAGAAGGCGCGGCTGCGCGCGCTCAGCATCGGCTACGCGGCCCTTCTGCTCGTCATCATCACGGGCACCCTCGCCGGATCATTCAACTCCGGCGTCCGGGTCGCGGTCGACGTGGTCTCGCTCGCGATCGTGCCCGTCCTCTACGTCTCGTTCTTCCCGCCAGCCTGGCTGCGGAGGATCTGGCGCCAGCCGGAGGAGGACCAGTTCCGGTTCGCCCTCCACGACCTGCTCCTCTACAGCCCGGACCGCGCGACGCTGGCCGACCGTGCGTTGCTGTGGACCGAGCGTTTGATCGGAGGCGACGCCGCCTATGTGATCGACTCGGACGGGTCGGTCCTGGCCGCGCGGGGAATCAGCCTCAAGGACGCCCGGTCCCTCAGCGCCAGGGCCGAGTCGCTGAAGGGTGGGCGTTCTGTGGACGGTCGGGCCCCGTGGCGCTCCGGATCCACACTGGTTATCCCTCTCGACCTGCGGCAGGGGCGCGGGGCGATGGTGATCGTCACCGGGCGCTTGAGCCCGCTGTTCGGCGATGACGAGCTCACCCGCCTGCAGCAGTACGCAGCGAGCATCACAGCCGGCCTCGACCGGGTCAGCCTCACCTACACGATCGCCGCCCTGGAGCGAGCGAAGACCGACTTCCTGAACGTCGCCTCGCACGAGCTGCGCGGGCCGATGACCGTGATCAAGGGCTATCTCACGATGCTCGAGGCGGGTGCGCTGGGCGAGGTCTCGCCGAAGGCGCGCTCGGTCCTACCTCTGCTCATCTCCAAATCCGACGAGGTCAACTGGATGGTGGAGCAGATGATCGAGGCGGCCCGCCTCGAGGAGGGACGGCTGTCGCTGAAGCGCCGGCGCGCCGACATCGTCGAGCTGACGGACGCGGCGGTCGACGGAGTGAGGATGCTCCTGAGTGGCCACGAGGTGAAGCTCGACTCCCCGCCCCACCCCATCGACGCCGACGTCGACCCCGACCGTTTTCAGATCGTGGTCCGCAACCTGCTGAGCAACGCCGCCAAATATTCGCCTGCGGGGACCGCGATCCATGTCGCCGTGCGTCGCAACGGCGACTCGGCGCAGGTCTCGGTGGCCGACGAGGGCGTCGGCATCTCGGACGACGACCAGAAGCGGCTGTTCACTCGGTTCGGGCGCATCGCCACCGACTCGCACGTGCAGGGCACGGGTCTGGGACTGTGGCTCTCGCGCGAGATCGCGCGCATGCACGACGGCGACCTGACGGTCACGTCGACCGCCGGCTCGGGCAGCACCTTCACCATGAGCGTGCCCCTCAGCAAGTAAGTACGATCTCGAGGTGAACGCGGACGCCGAGGGGCGATTCGAGCCGCGCCGCCCGCTCGACCTGCGCGGGACCCTGAACCTTCTCGGCTACGGGCCGTGGGTACGGCGCGAGGATGGCGCCGTCTGGCTCGCGACGCGCACGCGCGAAGGCCCGGCGACCCTGCACATCGCGCGCCGCAACGGGACGGTTGACGTGCGCGCCTGGGGACCGGGCGCCGCATGGGCCGCGGCGCACGCACCCGCGCTCTGCGGCGAGGAGGACGACGACAGCGGGTTCAACCCGACCCACCCGCTCCTGGCGCGACTGCACCGCGAGTCGCGCGGATTGCGGATGCCGCGAACGCACGCGGTCTTCGAGGCGCTGGTGCCTACGATCATCGGCCAGCAGGTGACGTCAGAAGAGGCCCGCGAGTCCTACCGCCACCTGGTCAACGCGCTGGGCGAGCCCGCGCCGGGTCCGAGGCGGCTCAAGCTGCCGCCCGACCCGCATTCCCTCGCCCGCACGCCCTACTGGGCCTTTCACCGCTTTGGCGTCGAACGCCGGCGCGCCGACGTGATCATCCGGGCGGCGCGCAGCGTGAAGCGGCTCGAGGAGACGGTGACCATGGACCTGCCGAGCGCCTACCGCCGGCTCCAGGCCTTTCCAGGGGTCGGTCCGTGGACGGCGGCCAAGGTGGCGATGGTCGCGCTGGGCGACGCCGACGCGGTGCCGGTCGGCGACTATCACCTCCCGCACTCGGTCGGCTACGTGTTCGACGGCACCCCGCGTTCGACCGACGAGCGGATGCTGGAGCTGCTGGAGCCGTACCGCGGCCACCGCGCGCGAGTGATCAGGCTGATCGTCGAGGCCGGGATCGCGGCGCCGCGGTTTGGGCCGCGGAAGCCGCTGCGCAACTACCGGACGAGCTAGCTACCGCCCGACCTCAGCAGTCGATAGTCCGGACTATCGCCCTCGAGCGTGGGCCTCCAAGGTCCTCAGTCCGCTCGCCCAAAAAATTGCAGGCAAAGAGTCGCCTACGGGTCGAGCGTCGCGAGCTCTTCCTCGACCAGGCCGATGATCTCGCGCATCCCCTCGCTGTCGAAGATCAGCCGCGCCCCGGCTGCCTCGTAGAGCTCGGGCAGCGGCCGCGTCCCGCCCAGGGCCAGCGCCTCGCGGTAGCGGCGCACGGCACTGGGCCGGTCGTTCAGGCTGTTGCGCCAGACCTGCAGAGCCCCCAGTTGGGCGATGCCGTACTCGATGTAGTAGAAGGGGTAATCGAAGAAGTGCGGCTGGTAGTACCACCGCGCGATGCGCTCGGCGTCCAGCCCGCTCCAGTCGACCTCGTCGCCCTCGAAACGCCGCCTGAGCTCGAGCCACTTCTGGTCGCGCGCGTCCGCGTCCCGCCCCTCGGGCGTCGTGTACATCCACTGCTGAAAGGCGTCGACCGACGCGCAGTGCGTGAAGAAGTGCACCGCCCGCTCCAGCAGCCCGCGCCGCGAGCGCTCGGCGTCCGCCTCCGAGTAGTAGCCGCCATGCTCCTGGTCGATGTACGGCGATGCCAGCAGCTCCATCGACATCGAGGCCACCTCTGCCATCTCCGCGCCGGGGTGGCGCTGAAAGAGGTACGGCAGCGGCGCCGACTCGAAGACGTGGAACGAGTGCCCCGACTCGTGCAGCAGAGTACGAACGTCCTCGTCGATCGCGACCGCGTTCATAAAGATCAGCGGCAGCTTCTGGTAAGGCAGCGAGTCGCAGAAGCCGCCGGGGGCTTTGCCTTTGCGGTTGTCGAGGTCGAGCAGTCCGGCCTGGGCCATGCGCTCGAAGTAGCCCCGGAAATCGGGGTCGACGTTCTCGTAGATATGCCCGGCCCGGCCGATGAAGTCATCGACGTTGTCGTACGGCTTGAGGGGCTTGCGTCCCTTGGGGTCGACCCAGAGGTCCCACGGCCGCAGACGGTCGACTCCGAGGTGGCTGCGCCTGCGCTCCAGCAGCCGCCGGATCACGGGCACGATCGCCTCCTCCACCGCGGCTTGAAAGCGGAGACAGTCGTCGGGCGTGTAGTCGAAGCGGTTCTTCTCGCGGTGCGTGTAGTCGCGAAAGTTGGGGAAGCCCGCGTTCTTCGCCACCTGCTGCCGGAGGTCGTACATCTGGTCGAACAGCGCCGCGATGGTGTCGCGCTGCTCGATGTAAGGCTTGAACATGTTGCGGAACGCCCGCTCCCGGACCGCCCGATCGTTCACCTCGAGATACGGCCACATCTGCTGCGGCGTCTTCTCCTGACCCTCCCAGTCCACGGTCATCGCCCCGATCACCTTCGACCAGTCGGTGGAGAGCTTTGCGAGCTGGGTGAAAAGGGGCACGTTGGCCTCGCTGAAGAGCTCCATCTGGTTGCGGAAGCGCCGCACCGTGGTCTCGAGGTCAGGGGTCACGTAGCCGAGCTCGACGACCTTGCGCTGCAGGCGGATCCGCTGCTCGTCCGCCTTCGGGCCGATGTCGCTCTCGAACCGCAGGCGGGCCGCTTCGCGCTCGGCGTCGGCCGTGTTGCAGACGTAGGCGAAGTTGGCCAGGGCGGCGGCCTCGGCGAGCATCGACTCGAACTCGGACCAGTCGCGGAGCCACTGCTCGACGTTGCCGTCCTGGACGCGCCGGGTCGCCAGCTCGTCGTAGTACGGCGCGACGTCGTGCCAGGTCGCATCCTTGAACCCGGCCGGAGACTCAGGAAGCGCTAACACCAGACCCCGTCAGAGATCGTACCGATGTCGGGTTGGTCAGGTCGGGAGGACGATCGTCTCCACGGCGCGCCAGCAGTACCAGGCGGCGATCGTGCGATAGGGGCGGAACCGCTCGCCCTCGGCCTGCAGGGCCTTGGGGGCGATGATGTCCCGCTTGCGGTGCGCCAGCGTCCAGCCCTTGCGCACGCCATAGTCGTCGACCGGCCACACGTCGAGGCGGCGAAGCTGGAAGATCAGGAACATCTCCGCGGTCCACGGGCCGATGCCCCGGACCTGGACGAGCCGCGCCTTGAGCTCGTCGTCGGAGAGCGAATCGACGTCGCCGAGGGGCACCGTGCCGTCCGCGACCTTGCGCGCCAGGTCGGTGATGGCGGCCTCCTTCGGCCCGCTCACGCCGGCGGCCCGCATCGCGCCCGCCGGCAGCGCGAGCACGGCCGTCGGGTCGAGGCCGTCCGCGAACAGCTTCATGAACCGGCCCAGGATCGCCGTCGCCGCCGCGCCGGCCAGCTGCTGGTACATGATCGAGCGGACCAGGGCGCCGAAACCGTCGCGGTCCGGAGCTTCGAGCTCCATCGGCCCGGAGCGCTTGATGAGCCTGGCCAGGGCGGGATCCTTCTGGGCGATCAGCTGGGTCCCCTTCGCGATCTGGCGAGGGGTCGCGACGAGGGCTTTAGGCAAAGCCCTCACCCCGGATCCCTCTCCCCTGCGGGGAGAGGGTCCATGACTGCTTCAGGCGAATTCCGACATGAACTGCGCGAAGTCCTCGCGCGACAGCCGCAGATCTTCTTCACCCATGTCCTTGAGCGGGCGGGCGGGGATCTGCTCAGTCGTCGCGAAGTCGTTCATCTCCGTGTCCACGTAGAGCAGCCCGGTCACGAGGTGACCCTCCGCCCGTCCCTCCTCGATGACGCGGATCGCGGCCCGGCGGTCGGTCGGGTCGTGGTCCTCGCCCAGCTTCTTGAGCACGATGTGCGAGCCGTCGTGCAGGCGCACGTCGCGCACGGTTCCCGGCTCGTAGTCGACGTGCACCTCTTCGAAGAAGGGGATGAACGAGACGTCGGCGATGGATTCTTCGTGGTCCTTGACCCAGCTGTAGCTCTTGGTCGAGCCGTCGTGGTCGTTGAAGGTGACGCAGGGCGAGATGATGTCGAGGATCGCCGTCCCGCGGTGGGCGATCGCGGCCTTGATCAGGGGCACGACCTGCTTGCCGTCGCCGCTGAACGAGCGCGCGACAAACGAGCAGCCCAGCGCCAGCGCCACGGCGCAGGGGTCGATGGGCTGGAAGGTGTTGACGGCGCCCTTCTTCTGCACGGAGCCAAGGTCGGCCGTAGCCGAGAACTGGCCCTTGGTCAGGCCGTAGGTGCCGTTGTCTTCGATGATGTACGTGCAGTCGACGTTGCGCCGGATCAGGTGCATGAACTGGCCCAGCCCGATCGACGCCGTGTCGCCGTCGCCGGATACGCCGAGCATGATCAGCTGCCGGTTCGCCAGGTGCGCTCCGGTTGTCAGCGCCGGCATGCGGCCGTGGACGCCGTTGAACCCGTGCGCGCTCTCGACGAAGTAGGCGGGCGTCTTCGACGAGCAGCCGATGCCCGACATCTTGGCCAGCATGTGCGGCTCGACGCCGAGCTCGTACAGGGCTTTGATCATGTGGTTGGTGATCGAGTTGTGGCCGCAGCCGGCGCACAGCGTGGTCGCGGCGCCCTTGTACGCGTCGCGGGGTAAGCCGACGTGGTTGACCGTCGCGCTCATGCGGGCACCATCTCCTGCTGGCTCAACGGCTCGATGATCGCGGCCGCGGGGATCGGCTGGCCGTTGTAGTGCCGGACCGAGCGCACGCGGTCGACCAGCTGCGGAGGCAGGGCCAGGCGGACGAGGTCGTAGAGCTGGCCGTCGCGGTTCTGCTCCACCACGTACACGCGCTCGTGCCGGGAGACAAACCGCGCCACCTCGTCGCTCAGCGGCAGCGCGCGGACGCGCAGATAGTCGACCTTGACCGTCTCGCGAGCCTCGACCACGGCAGCGTGCGTCGAGCCGAAGGCGATCAACCCGACCTTCTGGCCCGACTCGTCGGCTACCGGCGCGGGCAGCGCGTGACGCGCGGTCTCGAGCTTGCGCGCGAGGCGGTCCATGTTCCGCGCGTAGGCGTCGGCGCCCTCGGTGTACCGCGCGTTCTCATCGTGCCCCGAGCCGCGGGTGAAGTAGCCCGCGGCCACGTGGTCGGTGCCGGGCAGGGTGCGGTACGTGACCCCGTCTCCGTCGATGTCGCGGTAGCGCGCCCACTCGCCGGCGAGCTTCTCCAGGTCGTCCTTGCTCAGCACCTTGCCCCTGTCGAACGGCTTCTCCGGGTACTTGAACTCGGGTGTCATCCAGAGGTTCATGCCGAGATCGAGGTCGGACAGGACGAAGACCGGCGTCTGGAAGCGGTCTGCATGGTCGAACGCGTCGCGCGCGAACTCGTAGCACTCCTCGACCGTGCCCGGCAGCAGCACGAGGTGCTTGGTGTCGCCGTGGGAGAGCGTGTACACGAAGCCGATGTCGGCCTGCGAGGTGCGTGTGGGCAGGCCCGTCGACGGTCCGATGCGCTGGATGTCGAAGATCACGACCGGGACCTCGGCGTAGTAGGCGAGACCGGAGAACTCGGCCATCAGCGAGATTCCCGGCCCGGACGTCGAGGTCATCGCCCTCGCGCCCGCCCAGCCGGCGCCGATCGCCATCCCGACCGCGGCCAGCTCGTCCTCGGCCTGGACGACCGAGATGCGCTTCTCGCTGTCGCCGTTGGCGCGGAACCGGTCGGCGTACGCGATCAGGTACTCGCACAGCGACGACGACGGCGTGATCGGGTACCAGGCGACGACGGTGACGCCGCCCATCAGGGCTCCGATCGCGGCCGCCTGGTTGCCCTCGACCAGAACCTTGCCCTCGACCACGCCGGTCATCGGCTCGAGCCGGTAAGGATCCTGCTTGGAGAAGTTGTCCTGCCAGTAGTCGAAGCCGACCTTGATCGCGTCGAGGTTCACCTGCACGGCCTTGGGCTTGGACAGGAACTGCCGGCGCACCCCGTGCTCGAGCGCCTCCCAGGGGATGCCGAGAACGCCCGCCACGACACCGACGTAGATCATGTTCGCCAGCTGCTTGCGCAGGGTGTCGCTCTGGATCTTCGCCTTCGCCAGCTTGGCGAAAGGGACCGCGTAGTAGGTCACGTCCGTGCGCGTGTCGGCGGTCGAGAACGCCTCCTCATGGATGACGACGCCGCCTGGCCGGACGGTCTTCAGGTCCTCGCGCCAGGTGGCGACGTTGAACGCGACCAGGATGTCGACCTTGTCGGAGCGCGCCATGTGCCCCTCGGGCGTGATGCGCAGCTGGTACCAGGTCGGCAGGCCCTCGATGTTGGAGGGAAATACGTTCTTGGGCGCGACCGGGATGCCCATGTGGAAGATCGCCCTGGTCAAGACCAGGTTCGCGGTCTGGCTGCCTGAGCCGTTGACGGTGGCCGCCTGGATTGTGAGGTCGTTGACGATGGGTTCGGTCAATTGGATTTCTCCCGGCGGACTACGGATTTTACGCGTGTGCAGGATGCACCCTCGATTCCTTAGAGTCTTCCGGCGTCGAGTTGCGCAGCATATTTCGCGACATGGGCGGCCGGAGCCAAGGAGAGGATGGCGGGGCTAGGAGCGCATTTGTGATGCGCGACGAGGCATCGCGGGGCCCCTCGACGCCGGCTTCAGCGCCACCCGGCCCCGCGAAATCGAAGACTTCGTGGGGTGGGATGGCGCCCGGGCGCACGGGGCGCGAAGATGCGCGCAATCTCGGCGACGGGAGACTCGGAGTCGTCGAGTCGTGAAGGTGGCGGTGCCCAGGGAGATCGAGCAGGGAGAGCGTCGGGTCGCGCTCGTCCCGGACACTGCGAAGATGCTGGTCGCCGCCGGCCTCGAGGTCGGCGTCGAGTCGGGCGCCGGCGCCGCGGCCAACCTCGGCGACGACCTCTACCAGCAGGCCGGAGCAAGCGTCGCCGGCCGCGCCGGGATGCTGCTGCGCGACGCGGATGCGGTGCTCAAGGTGCAGGCGCCGCGCGAGAGCGAGATCTCGCTGCTCAAGAAAGGCGCGGTGCTGATCAGCTTCCTGCAGCCGGCGACGCAGGGCGACATCGTCCGCTCGCTGGCAAGCCACGGCATCACCGCCTTCAGCCTCGAGCTGCTGCCGCGCATCTCGCGCGCGCAGTCGATGGACGCGCTGTCCTCGCAGGCGTCGGCCGCTGGCTACAAGGCGGTGCTGATGGCGGCGGATCGGCTCGGCAAGCTGTTCCCGATGATGATGACCGCGGCAGGCACGGTCGCCCCGACCCGCCTGCTGGTGATGGGCGCCGGGGTCGCCGGCCTGCAGGCCATCGCCACGGCGCGCCGGCTCGGCGCGGTCGTCTCGGCCTACGACGTCCGGCCGGCGGTCAAGGAAGAGGTGCAGTCGCTGGGTGCGACATTCATCGAGTTGCCGCTGGAGACCCAGGAGGGAGAGGGCGGTTACGCCAAAGAGCAGTCGGAGGAGTTCCTGCGCAAGCAGCGCGAGCTGATCGGCGAGCACATCGCGAAGTCGGACGTGGTCATCACCACCGCCGCCGTACCGGGACGGCGTGCGCCGCTGCTCGTGACCGGCGACATGGTCAGGGGCATGCGGCCCGGCTCGGTGATCGTCGACCTCGCCGCCGAGACCGGCGGCAACGTGGAGCTGACGCAGCCGGGCAGGGAGGTCGACGTCGACGGCGTGACCATCATCGGCACACGCAACGTGCCTTCGACCATGCCGCTGACGACGAGCCAGCTGTTCGCGCGCAACGTGGCCAACCTGCTGCTGCACCTGGTCAAGAACGGCGCCGTCTCACTGGACTTCACCGACGAGATCACCAAGGGCGCGTGCGTCACGCACGGCGGCGACATCGTCAACGAGCGGGCCAGGCAAATGGTCTCCGCCGCGTGACTGGAGGGCTGCTCAACCAGCTGACGTTCTTCGTCCTCGCGGTGTTCGTCGGCTTTGAGGTGATCTCCAAGGTGCCGACGATCCTGCACACGCCGCTGATGTCGGGGACGAACGCGATCCACGGCATCATCCTGGTCGGGGCGATTCTCATCGCGGCCGGCGCGAACTCGCCCGTGACTACCGTCCTCGGGCTCGTGGCCGTGACGCTGGCG
>Ga0209157_1000207_pt1 | contig 52254 bp, 52 predicted proteins | sample GraSoiAngelo_135_FD_185892 | JGI IMG/M metagenome (GOLD analysis project Ga0209157, IMG submission 185892) | Grasslands soil microbial communities from the Angelo Coastal Reserve, California, USA - 14_0929_05_40cm (SPAdes) (version 2) | ecosystem: Environmental > Terrestrial > Soil > Grasslands ...
ACGGAGGAGCGTGCGGGCGTTCTCCGACATGCGCGACGCGAGCTCTTCGAGCGGCTCCGCGCGTAGCTCGGCCACGCGCGCGGCGGTGACCGCGAGATAGGCCGGCTCGTTGCGCTTGCCCCGGTAGAGCTGGGGCGGGAGGAACGGGCAGTCGGTCTCGACGACGAGGCGGTCGGCGGGCACCACCTTCGCGACCTCGGGGAGCGAGCGGGCGTTCGGGTAGGTCACCGGGCCGGCGAGCGAGATGAGCAGCCCCAGATCGAGGCAGCGCCGGGCTTCGCCCGCGTCACCCGAGAAGCAGTGCATGATGCCGCCCACCTCGCCCACAGGCACCTCGGCGAGGATCGCGAGCGTCTCCTCGTGGGCGTCCCGGCAGTGGACGAGCACGGGCTTGCGCAGACGGCGCGCGAGGGCGAGCTGGGCCCGGAACGCACGCTCCTGGGCGTCGCGGGGAGAGAGGAGACGAAAAAAATCGAGCCCCGTCTCGCCGATCGCGACGACGCGCGGCGCCGCGGCGAGCCGCTCGATCTCGGCGAGTCGAGCCTCGTCGGCTAGGCCCGCCGCGTGGGGATGGATGCCGACCGCAGCCCAGACGTCGGGCTCGCGCCCGGCAAGCGCCACGGCCGCGCGCGAGCTCTCCACGTCGGTGCCGATCGTGACCATGCACCGCACCCCGGCGGCGCGCGCCCGCTCGAGGACCGCCTCGAGGTCGCCCGCGAACTCCGGGAAGTGCAGGTGCGCGTGCGTGTCGACGAGGTCCAGGATCACATCGCTCCCAGGACCCCGGCCGCCTTCTTGACGGCCCCCGACTTCACCCAGAGGATCGCGCCCCAGCGCCCGACACCGGTCGCGACGGCGTCCATCGCGGTCACGTTGATCTTCGCCGCGGCCAGCTTGTCGAGGATCTCCCAGCAGGCGCCGACCCGGTCGTCTCCGTCGATCACGAACGCACGCTTCGGGCCCTTCACCTTCCACTTGTTCTGCCTGGCGACGGCCTGGAAGGCGGCGGGATCAGCCGGGACGAAGTCGAGCTGGGCGCCCCGCCCGCTCGGGAAGCCCGAGTAGGCGAGCAGGTTCACGCCCGCCTTCTTGAGCGCACCCAGGATCCGCGCCCCCTCGCCCGGCTTGTCGGGCACCAGCATGTAGAAGTAATCGACGGCTCGCACTGTCTCAGCCATGGCGACCTCCTTCAGCGAATCGGAGTTCTATGGGGTCACGCGAAAGCGCAGCCGGCCGATGAGCTGACCCGAGCTCGTCTCGACGTCCACCGTCCAGCGACCCGTCGGATCGGCCGGAAACGACGTCTTACGCGAATAGGTCCTGAACCCCTCCTGCCGCCCGCCCTTGACGGGGGAGAGGCTCACCACGTTCACCACCTGCCCCTCGCGCCGCCACACGTGGTTGATGGGCTGGAAGAGCCCGGCCGGCGCGTAGATCGCAGTGTACGCTATCAGACCGCGCAGCCTGAGCTCGTCCGCGCCGATGGTGTCGGGCGCGGGCTCGAGCGAGTCCATGTTCACGACGTCCCAGGCGATCGCGGCGCGCGCGAGGAAGAGCGGCGCCGGCGGGATCAGGGCCCGGCCGAGCGCGACGAACGTGGCGGCGACGACGCCCACCGCGACCGCCGTGCGGAAGGCCATCGGCCACGTCGCGCGCTGCCCGCGGCGCAGGGCGGGGGTCAGCGAGACCCACGCCAGGAACGCGCTCATGACGAGCGACGGGAACGGCGGCACCCCCACGAGTGGCAGCGCCACGTTGAGCGGCGCGAAGATCGACATGACGAAGAAGAGGTAGCTGAGCCACGGCCGCGGCTGGACGATGGCCCGGTACCACGGGTCGATGGTCGTCAGGAGCGCCAGCGCCACGAGCAGCGCGAGGAACACGCCGTTCAGCGAGGTGAGTGTGGCGGCGGCGTAATACGCCGGCAGCACGAAGAGGAGCAGGCCGTGGTAGAGGGTCTGGATCGTGTAGTCCACCGCCGAGACGATGAGCCGCCGGGACTTCTGCTCTGAGCCCGCGAGGGCCTGCCGCATCTCGATGAAGACGGCGAAGAGCAGCCACAGGAGCAGCAGGTAACCGACGATCCACCCGACGTTTGGCAGACCGCGGCGGAAGACGAGCAGCGTGAGGAGGCCGCCGCCGAGCGAGGCGAGCGAAACGCCCCAGCGGGAGAGCCATGCCAGCGCCTGCTCCATCCGGCAGGATCGACGGGTCCGGCGCTAGGCCGGACCGAGCCGCTCGGCGATCCGCCGCGCGACCTCGTCGCCCTTGAGCACCGCGACGCAGTCGAGGACGTCGCCGGCTGCGGAGTGGATACGGAGGTGGGCGCCGACGAGGTCGAGCGCGCTCGCGCGGACCGCGCCGTCGAGGCCGCAGATCTCGCGCAGCACGCGCGCGATGGACGGGTCGCGCTCGGCGATCGCCAGGACCGCGTCGACGAGCTCGTCCTGACCGAGCCGCGGCAGCGGCGTCATGTGATCTTCGTCCCCGGCGGAAGGTCCCGGTCGAGCGTGAGCACGGCCAGCTTCCCTTCGGTCGAGCCGGCCAGGACCATGCCGTTGGACTCGATCCCCATCAGCTGCGCCGGCTCGAGGTTCGCCACGACGACCACCTTCTTGCCCACGAGATCAGCCGGCGCGTAGTGCTCGGCGATCCCCGCGACGAGCGTCCGCTGCTCGCTGCCGAGCGACACGGTGAGCTTGAGGAGCTTCTTCGACTTGGGCACGGGCTCCGCGGTCAGCACCTCCGCGACGCGCAGGTCGACCTTCGAGAAGTCGTCGATTGTAGCGAGGACCGCGCGGCCGGATTGTCCCGCAGGTGGCGTGCGAGAGGTGCGCGTGGCACCGTACGTCAAGTCCGATTGATCTTTTGCTTCGACGCGCGGGAAGAGCCCAGAGAGCTTCTGGACGCGGGTACCAGGAGCGAGGCGTCCCCACTCGGCGTCACCACGCTTCGGGTCTCCGGTGTGGCCCAGGGCGTGACGAATCTTGCGGGCAGCCTCGGGAAGGAATGGCTCCAGCACGAGCCCGAGACACCACAAGGATTGGCCCAGGTGGTAGAGAGCGTGGTCCCTCTGGCCCCGTGCCATGTCGTTCGACGGGCGGGCCCACGGTTGCGTCGTGTCGACGTAGCGGTTCACCGCACCGATGAAATCCCAGATCGCCGCGAGCGCACGATGGAACGCAAACTCCTCCATCGCCGCGTCGACGTTACCGCGCGACTTCTCAAAGTCACCCTTGAGGTCCCCACCAAATGCGGCCTCGCCTCCACGCGCAAACCGCCCTTCGGTCGCAGGCACGCGACCGCCTCCGACATTTGCGATCAGCGTGGTCACGCGCGCGACGAGGTTGCCGAGGTCGTTGGCGAGGTCGGCGTTGAGGCGGCTGACGAGCGCCTCCTCGGAGAAGTCGGCATCGAGGCCGAAGACCATCTCGCGCAGCACGAAGTAGCGGAAGGCGTCGTTGCCGTACTTGTCCTTGAGCGCGAGCGCCTCGACGAGGTTGCCGACCGACTTGGAGATCTTGCGGCCGCCGAGGGTCCAGTACCCGTGCACGTTGAGGTGACGGTACAGGTCGATGCCGGCGGCCTTGAGCATGCACGGCCAGTAGATCGCGTGGGGCTTGACGATGTCCTTCGCGATCACGTGCTGGGCGTGCGGCCAGTATCTCTCGAAGCGCGGCGCGCCGGGGCCGCCGAGCGCCGAGACGTAGTTGATCAGGGCATCGAACCAGACGTACGTGACGTAGGTGTCGTCGAAGGGCAGCGGGATCCCCCAGGTCAATCGGCTTTTCGGCCGGCTGATCGAGAGGTCCTGGAGCGGCTCCCGCAGGAAGCCGAGGATCTCATTCCGGTAGCGCTCGGGGCGGATCAAGTCGGGCTGGCGCTCGACGGTTTCGATCAGCCACGCCTGGTACTTCGACATCTTGAAGAAGTAGTTCTCCTCCTCGATCCAGGTGAGCGGCGTCTGGTGGTCCGGGCACTTGCCGTCGACGATCTCCTTCTCGGTGTAGAAGCGCTCGCAGCCGAAGCAGTAGTGGCCGCCGTACTTGCCGAGGTAGATCTCGCCCGCGTCCCAGAGCTTCTGGAGGATCGCCTGGACAACCTTCGTGTGGCGCGCCTCGGTCGTCCGGATGTAGTCGGAGTACTCGATCCCGAGCTGGCGCCACGCGTCCCGGAACGCTGCCGAGTTGCGATCGGCAAGCTGCTGCGGGGTGATGCCGGCCTTGGCGGCGGCCTGCGCGATCTTGTCGCCGTGCTCGTCGGTCCCGGTCAAGAACCAGACGTCGTCGCCCGCGAGGCGCCGGTAGCGGGCCATCGTGTCGGCGAGGATCGTCGTGTACGCGTGCCCGAGGTGGGGGCGGTCGTTGACGTAGTAGATCGGCGTGGTGAGGTAGAAGGTGCGGGCGCGGTCGGTCACGATCCCTCGAGCTGGGCCTGGATGTGGGGCCGCCCCTCCCAGGTGAGCAGGTCGAGCGGCACTTCCGCCTCGGTCCCGTCCGGGAACCCGACCACCACCGACTGCTTGAGGACGCGGATCGACTTCACCTTGCCGGCCATGCAGCCCCCGCCGCCGCACGAGGCCTGGCACGGCGTGTTGACGCGCGGCAGCCGCGAGCGGAGCTCCTGGTACGTCGAGAACTCATAGAGGAGACAGCACTTCAGCCGTCCGCAGTTGCCGAGCAGCCGGTTGTCGGTGAGCGGCATGTCCTGGGCCTTCGCCATCCTCACCGAGATCGGCTCGAAGCGCCGGAGGTACGACGAGCAGCAGAGCTGGCGCCCGCACGGCCCGATGCCGTCCATGAGCTTGGTCGTGTCGCGCGCGCCGACCTGGCGCATCTCGATCCGCGAGTGGAACTGGCGCGCGAGGTCGCGGACCAGCTCGCGGAAGTCGACGCGCTCGTCGGCGTTGAAATAGACGGTCACGCGGCGCGCCGCGGGCTGCATCTCGACGTCCACGACCTTGAGCTGGAGCCCGCGCCCGCGCGCCATCTGCTGGCAGGTGCCGACCGCGCGCGTCTCGCGCTCGCGGCGCTCGCGGTACTCGCGCACCTCCGTCTCGCTGGCCATCCGCACGACTCGCCGGTACAAGCGCTCGCGTTTCGACTCCGGGAGCTCGCGCCTGGGCCGCCGCACCTCACCGATCGCGGTGCCGTTCGCGGTCTCGACCATCACAAGGTCGCCCACGTGGGCGTCCAGATCCACCAGCTTGCAGTCGTCGGCCTGCGCGCTCTCGTGGAGCCGGACACCGATCAGGTATTCAGTCGGAGGTTCCATGGATGTATCCTCATGCCGCCCGCAGGGCGAGGCGGCTCAGTATCACCTCGATAGTGAGCCGGGGCGCCACGTTGCGCAACAGCGCCTCGCGCGCCTGCCGGCAGAGCTCGATCGCCCCGCGCAGGTCGTCGAGCGTCCACGTCTCGGCCTCGCGGGCGAGCTCGGTGGCACGCCCGGCGTCGGCCAGCAGCGAGGCGGGAGCGCCGGCCTTCGCCAGTACCAGATCGCGGCAGAAGAGCCAGTAGGCGTCCACGAGCCCCTCCGCCGTCTCGCGGTCGAGGCGCTCGGTTCGCCTGAACATCACCTCGGCGCCCTCGGCTCGCACCTCGGCCAGGAGTGCCTGCGCCTGGGCGCGCAGCGCCGCTTCGGCCTGGTCGCTGCGCGGCTCGAAGCGCACGACCTGGCAGCGCGAGACCACGGTGGCGGGCAGCGCACGCGCCCGCGGCAGGACGAGGATCATCACCGTTCCGACGGGCGGCTCCTCGAGGGTCTTCAGAAAGGCCTGGGGCGCCTCGCCCGTCATACGCTCGGCCTCGTCGAGGACGAACAGCTTCCGGCGGGCCATCGCGGGCCGGAGCGCCGCCTGGCGCTCCAGCTCGCGGATCGCGTCGATGCGGATCGCGCGCGCGCCCTTCGGGTTCGTCTCGGGCGGCGTCGGTACCAGCACGTGAAGATCGGGGTGCTGGCGCAGGGTGGCGAGCCGGCAGGCGCGGCACGCGCCGCACCCGGCGCGCGGGCAGAGCAGCGCGTGGGCGAACGCGAGCGCCGTCGTCATCCGTCCCGCGCCGGCGGGCCCGACGAACGCGTACGCGTGCGCGACGCGGTCGGTCTCGAGCGCCCGCCGGAGCAGTGCCACGGCGCGCGGCTGGTCGCGGATCGCGTCAAGCGCCACGCAGGAACTCCTCGACGATCGCGCGCACCTCCGCGGCGACCACGTCCGGGGGCGCGGCCGCGCGCACGAGGCGCACGCGCTTGGGCTCCGCGCGCCGGATCTCCAGGTAGCCCCGCCGCACGCGCCGGTGGAAGGCGAGCGCCTCACGCTCGAAGCGGTCGCGCCGCCGGCCGCGGATCCGCCGGAGCCCCTCGACGGGATCGAGGTCGAAGAGCAGCGTGAGGTCGGGCAGGACGCCGCCGGTCGCCCGGACGTTCAGCTCGCGGATCAGGTTGGGGTCGACGCCGCGCCCGTAGCCCTGGTACGCCACGGTCGCGTCGGCGTAGCGGTCGCAGAGCACGACGCGGCCGCGCTCGAGCCACGGGCGGACCTTCTCGGCGACGTGCTGGTGGCGCGCGGCCATGAACAGGAAGACCTCGACGAGCGGTTCGGGCCGGACGCCGGGATGCTCGAACAGGCGACGCACGGCGACCCCGAGGCGCGTCCCGTCGGGCTCACGGGTCCACTCGACTCTGCGCCCTTTGGCGCGGAGCCAACGTCCGAGGCGCCGCATCTGGGTCGTCTTGCCCGACCCCTCGACGCCCTCGAACGTGATGAGCACTCCACTCACGTCCAGATCCTCCGCGTACGGCGATACGCCACTCTAGCACGGCGCCCCGCCGCCTACGGTGTGGCGCTCTGCGATGACCGGGCTCGTCCCGCGCGAGCATCCCGCGATCGGCCGGCCGTTCAGATGTGGTTGATGGTCTCGCGGTCCGAGGGCACCCGCTCGCGCAGCCGCCCGCGCTCCAGGATGTGGCGGGCGAGGTGACGACCGCCGAGGCCGAAGGCGAGCGCCAGGGCGAGCACGAGCCCGCCGAAGAGGATGCCGAAGGCGACCAGAACCATGTCGCGGCCGATCCCGATCTCGGTGAGCGCTGTCGCGAACGCGAACAGCAGCACGAGCCATCGGGCCGCGCGGGCCAGGAGCCGCGCCTCGGGCAGGCTCGCGTTGACCGCGGCGATCAGCACCGCTTGCCCGAGGAAGTTCGCCGCAAGCCAGCCGACCACGAGGATCAGCAGCGCGGAGAGCGCGCGTGGAAGCAGGTACATCAGCATCCCCGTGGCGCCCGGCGCGCCGGGAATCGCGAGGGCGTCGATCCCCATGGTCGCGAAGATCACGAAGACGCCCCAGAACACGACGAGCCGCAGAAGCTCCGACGGCGTCCTGTAGACGCCCGCACGCGCGAGCGCGTGCGTCAGGCCCCACTCTCGGCTCCGCCGGTCGAGGTCCCCGGCGTGGGCGAGACGCCTGACGAGTGCGCCGCCGATCCAGCCGAGCACGGCGCCCAGCACCACGAGCGCGAGCATCGCGAGGACACCAGGCATCACCACGCTCAGCGTGTTCGTCGTGTCGCGGACGGCGGTCCAGATGAGATCGCGCCAGAAATCAGCCATCGACCGGCCCTCCCCGGGCGCGCGCCGAGCCGCGCCGCTTGCGTCGCCACCGCGGCGACACCACGAGACCAAGCATCAGGTCCGCGCCACGCGTCAGTGCGGCTGGAGCGCGCGCCACGCCGCCTCGACGACCAGCCGATCTTCCGGCGTCAGCGTGATCATCCCGGGCCCGAAGGCGTAGAGGTGCGTCAACCCACCGTCGTCCACGCGGGCGAGCAGACGCTCGCCGTCGGCGCTCACGAGCACGAGCGCTCGTCGGGTCGCGCACGCCGCCGCCATGCATCCGACCAGGGCGATGTAGTCGGTCTCCCCGATTCGGAGCACCTGCGGCGGCGACGACTTCGAGAAGAACGCGGGCACCGGCGCCGAGAGCCAGCGCGCGCCGTCCGCGCTCCAGTCGCGGCCGAAGAGCGCGCGCACCTTGTCCCGAATCTCCGAGTGCTCGAAAACCTGGGCCGCCTCCGCGCCATAGCGGACCGCGCGCGGGTCGGCCGCGAGGACCTCGACGCGCGGCGGGACCAGCGTTCCCGCCGGCGGCGATAGGACACACCCGCTGACGATCAGCGTACCGAGCAGCACCACCGGCAGCGCTCGTGATCGACTGACCTCCATCATTCTCTCCCTCCGGTCCAGGCGGGAAGCTCCCGTTCGCGCGCTCACGGCCAGGACTGCGAGGACCCCGAGGCGCGGTCGCGCTCGCCGTCTCGCGTCTCGGTCGTGCCGACCCGCGCCTCGAGCGAGCGTAGGCGCAAGCGCAGCCGCCAGCGCCCGATCAGGAGCGGCACGCCGACGAGCACGACGCCCAGGGTGACCGACACGAGGATGATCGTCGCCAGCGGGACCCCGGGGAGGTTCCAGAACAGGAAGCGGACGGCGGTCGGCGTGTTGTTCTGGAGCGCAAAGGCGGTGATGGCAATGGCGACGACGGCGACAACAATGTACTTGAGCCCCATGGCGCACCTCGTGATCTAGGGAATGGGAGGCCCCGACATGGCCCCCCAAACCCCTGGAGAGTGTACGCGGTTCCGCCGGGAAGCGCCCGCCTCTCTCAGTGAGCCGCGCACGGCCTATTTCTCGAAAATCGTGCGGCTTCGCCGCTCCCCCGAGTCGGGCTTGCTCGCGTCGGGCGCGTCCGGCGCCGTAGCCCGCCGCACCCGGGCCCGGACGCGCTCCAGGAGGCGGCGCGCCCAAACGAACTCGGTCGCGAGAATGGCCAGGCCGACCGGAATGACGATCAGTGCCGGCCCGGGCAGGATGATCATCGCTCCACCGACCAGGAGCACCGTGCCACCGATCACCGCGATCGCGATCCGCCGCGCGCGCTTCAGCAGGGGGTCAAGACGGCCGCCGAAGCCCCAGCGCTGTTGTCCTTCCATGCTCGATCCCCCTTTTCTACTCTTTGAGTGCGCCGGCGACGAGCCCGCGGACCAGGAACCGCTGGAGCCCGATCACGATGAGCACGGGCGGCAGGCTCGCTAGCATGGACGCGGCGGCGATGTCGCCCCAGGGCACCTCGTAGACGCCGGGGAAGAGCGCGAGCGCGACCGGGATCGTCCGGCTCGCCTCCGAGGCCGTGAACGTGTACGCGAAGAGGAACTCGTTCCAGCTGAACAGGAACGTCAGGAGCGCGGTCGAGGCGATCCCGGGCGCGAGCCGGGGCGCCACGACCCAGCGGAGCGTCGCGAGCGTACCGGCGCCGTCGACGGACGCAGCCTCCTCGGCCTCGCGGGGAATCTCGCGGATGAACCCGACGAGGAGCCAGATCGTCAGCGGCAGCGCGAACGAGGAGTGGACGAGGACGAGGCCCGCCCAGGTGTCTCGGAGGCCGATCGTGCGCATCAGGAGGTAGAGCGGGCTCACGGTCGCGATCTGCGGAAACGCCGTGCTCGCGACGATCGCGAGGAGGAGGGCGCCCTTGCCGGGCAGCGGGAGCCTCGCGATCGCGTACGCGCCGGGCACCCCCACCGCGAGCGCCAGGAGGGTCGTCAGCGTCGCGATCCCCACGCTGTTCACGAGCGCACGGGGGATCAGGCTCTGCTCGAGCACGACGCTATAATGCGCGAGCGTCAGCCGGCTCGGCAGGAGCGGCGGGACGCGCAGCAGCTCGGTCTCGGGCTTGAACGACGTCAGGAGCTGCCAGAAGAACGGCACCGCGTACGCGCCGAGCGCCAGGAGGACCAGCACGTCGACAAGGGTCTGTTCCGGGCGTCTCACGCCACGACCGCGCGTGCGCGGAGCAGCCGGAGGTACGCCCACGCGACGCCCATCACGAGCGCAAAGACGACCACGCTGACCGCCGAGCCGAAGCCGAGCTGGAGCATCTGGAAGAGGCTCCGGTAGGCGTAGACCGTGAGTGTCTCGGTGGTACCCGCCGGACCACCGCCCGTGAGCACAAACATGATATCGAACGCGCGCAGCGCGTCGAGCATCCGCAGGAGGAGCGCTAACATGACGATGCGGCCCAGCAGCGGCAGCGTGATGCGGCCGAGCGTCGCCAGCCGGCCGGCGCCGTCCACCTGAGCCGCCTCGTAGACCTCCGCGGGAATCGTCACCAGGCGCGCGTAGCAGAGGATCGCGACGAAGGGCATGGTGCGCCACACGTCGGCGAGGATGACCGCCGGGAGCGCCAGGTACGGGTCGCCAAGCCAGTTCAACGCGTGACCGCCGAGCAGCACGCTGACGAGCCCGGCTGCGGGATGGTAGAGCCACTCGTAGAGCTTCGCGGTCACCACCGACGGCATCGCCCACGCCAGGAGAAGGAGCGAGAGCCCGAGCCGCCGGCCGCGCCGCTGGCGGTGGAGCGCGAGCGCGACCGTGACGCCCAGCGCGAGCTCGAGCGCCACCGACAGGGCGGTGAAGACCACCGTCGTGCGCGCGGCGTTCCAGAAGCGCGGGTCGCTCGCGAGGAACACGTAGTTGTCGAGTCCGGCGAAGCGCGCCACGTGGAAGATCGGGACCCGATGCTGGAGCGAGAGCCACACCACCCAGAATCCCGGGTAGACCGTGAGCGCGCCGAGCGCCAGGAGCGTCGGCGCCAGCAAGCGAAGCGCCTGTCGCCGGTCTGCGCGCTCGCGCCCGGTCACCGGAGCGCCCCGAAGAAGTGGGTGAGCCTGAGACGCGCGTCGCCGATCGCGCGCCCTGGCGGCTTGACGCCGACCAGGACCGCCGAGAACTCGGGCTGGACCGTCGCGGAGAGCAAGAGGTAGTAGGGCGTGACGGGACGCGGGCGGCCCGCGCGCATGAGCGCGCGGAGCGCCGGGAGGTCGGGGCGGCTCCGCACGAGCTCGGGGTCGTCGTAGAGCGCCTCGCGCGTTGGGGAGAGCGCCGCGCCGCGCGCGAGCGCTTTCTGGGCGCGCTCGCTCGTGAGGAAGCGCACCAGCCCGACCGCGAGGTCCGGGTGGCGGCTCCGCCGGGACACGCCGAGGTGCGCGCCGCCGGTCGAGCCCGCGCCCCGCGGGCCGCGCGCGAGCCGCGGCAGCGGCGCGATCCCGACGCGGCCGCGCACCCTGGAGTCCCGCGCCTGGAACAGGTCCATTGCGTACGGCCAGTTCCGGAGGAAGATCGCGTGGCCGTCGCCGAAGGCGCGCCGCGAGAGCTCCTCGTCCGCCGCCGTCGTCCAGGCCGGGCTCACGCCCGACGCGATGAGCCCGCGGAGGAACGCGAGCGCCTCGGCGGCCCGCTCGGGCTCGGGGAACACCGTGTCGTCGGCCGCGAGCAGCCGCGTCCCGTTCGCCCAGAACGATTCGAGAACGTTCACCACGAGCCCCTCGTACTGCTTCGCCTGCCACAGGTAGCCGTCGAGCGCGGGGTCTCCCTCCCCCTCCCGGATCCGGCGCACCTGCCGCACGAGCGCGTCGAAGGTCTCGGGCGGTTCGAGCCCGTACCTCCGGAGGAGGTCCGTGCGGTAGTAGAGGAGCCCCACGTTCATGATCCAGGGCAGCGCGAAGACGCGGCCGTCGTACGTCGCTGCCTCGACCGTGCTCGGGAAGTACGGCCGGAGCTCGCCCGGGCCGAGACGCGGAGTCAGGTCGAGCAGCCAGCCGGCGCGCGCGAACTCGGGCACCCAGATGAGGTCGAGCATCATCACGTCGAAGCCGGGGCTCCTGCCCTCGAGGTTGATGACGTAGAACTGGTGCTGCTCGTCTGACGTCCACGGCAGCGACTCGCCCTTGACGCGGACGTTCGGATGCGCCGCCTCGAACTCGCGCAAGAGCCCCGGCAGAGGATCCGCCGGCCCGAGGATGCGCGCGTACTTGAACACCAGCGTGATGGCGCCGCGCTCGGGCGCGCTCCCGGCACAGCCGGTCAGGGCGGCGACCCAGAGCACGAGGAGGACGCGGCGCACCGCCCGGACCTAGAGTCAGCGCGCCTTCACGAGGAAGTGGGCGTGCCGGTTCTTGGCCCAGCACGCCTCGGTGTGCTCCTGGCACACGGGCTTCTCCTTTCCGTAACTCAGCGTGTTCATCCGCTCGGCCTGGATGCCGCGCGAGACGAGGTAGTCCATCGCGGCCTTCGCGCGACGGTCGCCGAGGGCCAGGTTGTAGGCGTCCGTGCCACGCTCGTCGCAGTGGCCCTCGATGAGGACGAGCGTGCCCGGGTTCTCCTGAAGCCAGGCCGCGCTGACGTCGAGGATCCTCGCGTCGCCCGGGCGGATGTCGTGGCGGTCGAAGTCGAAGTGGATGTCCTCGAGCTCGGCCCGCGCGGCGAACTCGGCGGGGGCCGGACGCGCCGACCCGAGCGGCGCGCGCGGCTCCGACGTGCCGGGCGACGCCGCGCCGGGCGACGACGTGCCGGGCGACGTCGTGCCGGGCGACGCCGTGCCCGGCCGCGTCGTGACCTCCGTGAGCGGCGTGACTGGCGACTCCGGCGCCGCGGCTCCACCCGAGCGCGGTGGTGCGGGCGCGGCGGCCCGTGGCGGAGCGGAGACGTCCACCGTGACGGTACGCTTCGCACACGCGGCGACGATCGCCGCGGGCACCAGCATCGAGACGGCGAATGCACAGATCCGTTGGTTCATCATGATCCCTCCTGGTTTCCGTCGGTTTCTGCTTCAGCTTCGAGTACGCTGGCCTCCTGTGTTTACGGGGCCGTCGAGGCCCCCGTCGATGATCTAGATGGCCGTGGACTCGATCCCATATGGCTCGTCCGCATCGCCGGGCCGCTCGAGTCGGAACCAATAGAACCCGTGCGGGCCGACGCTCACGAGGTAGGGGGTCACCTGGATCGGCGGGAAGACCGTGCCGCCGAGGATCTCGACCGGCCGGATCCCGGCGAATTCGCCGAGGTCGAGCTCGGCCGGCTGCGGCGCGCCGGACAGGTTCGCGACGATCAGCACCGTCTCGCGCCCATACCGCCGCAGGCACGCGAGGACCTTCTGGTTGCGCGGGCGCAGGAACTCGATCGTGCCGCGCCCGAACACGGGCGAGGTGCGGCGCGCGGCGATCAGCCGCTTCATCGTGTTGAGGAGCGACGCGGGCTGCCGCGCTTGCGCGGCGACGTTCACCGCCTGGTAGCCGTAGACGGGATCGGCGATCACGGGGAGGTAGAGCTGACCCTCCTCCGCCGTCGAGAAGCCCGCGTTCCGGTCGCGCGACCACTGCATCGGCGTGCGCACGCCGTCGCGGTCGCCGAGGTAGACGTTGTCGCCCATTCCGATCTCGTCGCCATAGTAGACGATCGGGCTGCCCGGCAGCGTCAGCAGGAGCGAGTTCAGCAGCTCGATCCGCCGCCCGTCGTTGTCGAGGAGCGGCGCCAGCCGCCGCCGGATCCCGAGGTTGAGCTTCATCTCCGGGTCCTGGGCGTACGCATAGTACATGAAGGCCCGCTCCTCGTTCGTGACCATTTCGAGCGTCAGCTCGTCGTGGTTACGGAGGAAGAGACCCCACTGGCACGCGGGCGGGATCGGCGGCGTGTGCGTGTAGATATCGACGATCGGCCGCCGCTCCTCGAGGCGGAGCGCCAGGTAGAGGCGGGGCATCAGCGGGAAGTGGAACGCCATGTGGAACTCGTCGCCGTCGCCGAAGTAGGCGCGCACGTCCTCCGGCCACTGGTTCGCCTCGGCGAGCAGGACCCGGTCGCCCCCGTACTCGCGGTCGATGACCGCGCGGAATTCCTTGAGGACCGCGTGGGTCTCGGGCAGGTTCTCGCAGCTCGTGCCCTCCCGCTCCACGAGGTACGGCACCGCGTCGCAGCGGAAGCCGTCCAGGCCGCGGTCGAGCCAGAAGCGCATGACGTCGAGCATCCTCCGGCGGACCGCGGGGTTGTCGTAGTTGAGGTCGGGCTGGTGGCTGAAGAACCGGTGCCAGTAGTACGCGTTACGCCGCGGGTCCCACGTCCAGTTCGACGCCCCCGCGTCCACGAAGATGACGCGTGCATCGGCGTACCGCCGGTTGGTGCCGCTCCACACGTAGTAGTCCGCGTAGGGGCCCGTGGGATCGGACCGCGAGGCCTGGAACCACGGGTGCTGGTCCGAGGTGTGGTTCATGACCAGGTCGGTGATGACCCGGAGATCGCGTGCGTGGGCGGCGTCGAGGAACTTCTGGAACTCCTCGAGCGTGCCATAGGCGGGGTGGACCGCGTAGAAGTCGGCGATGTCGTAGCCATCATCGCGCAGCGGCGAGGCGTACATCGGCAGGACCCAGAGGCAGTCGACGCCGAGCTCGGCCAGGTAGTCGAGCCGCTCGGTGAGCCCCACGAAGTCCCCGACGCCGTCGCCGTTGCCGTCCATGAACGCCTTGACATGGACCTCGTAGAAGACCGCGTCCTTGTACCAGTCGCGCGCGGTGAGCCTCCGGCTCATGGTCGCGAGGCCCGCGCCCCTTCGATGATCGTCATCGCCACCGCTCGACGAGGTAGCGTTTGTGCCGCTCGAAGGCCGCGCCAACCGCGTCCAGGTGGGCCTCGGCGGCCCCGGCGTCGCGGTCGCGCGTCGCCACGACGAACGCGGCGGTGCGGCCGAGGTAGAGCGGGACGAGCGAGCGCAGCAGGTGGTCGCGGTACACGACGTTGTAGTGGTAGCCGAGCGCGAAGTCGTAGACCACGCGCGCCCACAACTCGTCCGGGAAGGCGAGCCGCGCCGGGCTGGCCGTGTCGAGGCTCAGGACGTCGCCGAGCGTTTCGGGCGCCAGGATGTGCTCCCAGATCGCGCCGAGATCCCGGAGCCCTCGCCGGAACGCGTCCACCATGCGGTCGACGTCGAGGGCCACGGGCTCCACCGACGGGATGACCGGCGCGTCCGTGGCGGGGACGGGCTCGCTGCCGCGGATCTCGAGCCACAGGTCGTCGTACCGGCCCATCACGGCGAAGAGTCCGCCGACCGCCTGGGCCACCATCGTCGGCAGGTCCGCCGTGCGGGTCCGCGATTCCGCGCGCCGTCGGCCGAGCCACGCCTCCCAGACGGCGAAGCCGTCGACGATCGCGGTCGCCTCGATCCAGAGGTCCGTCTGGTTCTGTCCGGGCGCCGGCCATCGCGGGTCGTCGAGCAGACGATCGAGCAGCCGGGCGGAGAGCGCCGCGGCCCCCGCCAGCGGCTGATGCAGCCGGCGCCCGAAGAGCGCACGGACCAGCGGCGCCAGGACGAGGTTCGTGAGCGTGCCGTCGTAACGGTGGCGCGCGTACACCGGGACCACGAGGTCCGCTTTCTGCTCGAGCACGGGACGGAGCAGGTGCCTGAGCCACTCGGCGCCCGCGGAGGTCACGTCGGCCTCCAGCAGCACGAGTGCGCGCGCGCCGAGCCGCCGCGCGACGGCGAAGGTCAGACGGAGCGCGGCGCCACGCCCGGGCACGCCGTGGAAGGGCACGGCGATGCGCTGGGCGAGCGGTGTCTCGTGACGCGCCCGGACGAGGGGGAGCCCGGCCGCCGCGAGAAGATCCGGCGTCGCGTCCGACGAGCCGGCGTCGGCGTTGATCAGCACGGCGGGAATGCCGGCGAAGTGACGCTCGAGGCCTGTGCGGACGACCTCCACGACTGTCGGCACGGTCGTCGCGTTGTTGTAGGTGAGCACGCCGAGGGCGATCTCGCACGGTGAGGCGCCCTCGAGCTGACGCTCGACCTCGGCCGGGAACGCGGGGGCCTGGAGGCGGTCCGTCATTGCGCGAGGTGGATCATGAGCGCCAGAAAGTCCATCAGGTGGCGCGTGATGAGGAGCGAGCGCCGCACGTGCTCCCGGCCGGCCGCGCCCATCCGGGGGATCAGCTCTGGATTGTTGAGGAGGTGGCGGATCCGGAACGCGGCGCCGTCGACGGAGTGAACCATGTAGCCGGTCACGTCGGGAATGATCTGCTGCGCGAGGCCGCCCGCGTAGCCACCGATCACGGGCTTGCCCTTCCACATCGCCTCGGCGGGGCCGAGTTCGAACCCCGCGCGCACCGACTTCTGCAAGACTATCGTGGCCGCCCGCTGAAGCGCGTTGATCTGACGGTGCGCGTCCGCCGGCAGCTCGAGCACGACGACGTCGGGGTCCTCGCGGGCGGCCTGCAGGAGCTCGTCCCGGATCTCGACCCGCTCGGGCTCGTCGTCGGCCATGCCCGCCAGGACGAGCCTCACGTCGTGGTGCTTCTCCACCAACCGGTAAGCGTTCACGACGCCTATCGGATCGTACCCCGGCGTGAACGGCCCGATCTGGACCAGCAGCGGCTTGTCCGGAACCACGCGGAGCGCAGCCAGGATGTCCGCGACTTCGCGCGGCGACAGCTCCCGGTTCTTCTCGGACAGCGGGTCGATGGACGGCTGGATGACGTACATCGGGATGCCCAGCCGGCACTCGAACCCCGGCAGCGAGAAAACCGCCGCATCATACTGATCGGCGAACCGCCGGAAGAAGGACCAGGCGGCCGGGCGGGCGGCCGAGCAGTCGAAGTGGCACCGCCAGACCCACCGGCCGTCGGTGCGGTGGGTCACCAGGCTCGCGGGCTGGACGTCGTGGACCAGGACGAGGTCGGCGTCGAGCATGAGCTTCTTGGCATTGACCCGGTTCACCTCGACCCAGCGGGCGAGGCCTTCGTCGCTGAGCACACGCTCCGCGCCCTCGAGCGTCGCCTGAAGCGCGCGCGCGGTCGCATAGTAGGGGGAATCGCCCCCCGTGATCTCCCAGCTCGTGTCGACACCCAGGTCGCTGAGGATCGGGACAGCCTCGCGGAGGATCTCGGCCGCGCCGCCGCCCAGCCGCCCGCCGGTGACGTTGAGGAACCGTCGCCCCCGCACGCGGTCGGCCAATTTCAGTATCATGTCCACCGCGCCCTGCGGAGCCACCTGACGGTAGTCGTCGATCCGGCTCACGCCGGCTCCTCCTCCAGCGCCCGATCGACGAGGCTCAAGAGCCGCCCGCGGACCCGCTCCAGCGTCGTCAGGTACGGGTCGACGCGCTGGAACCGCTCCGCGAGCGTCGGCAGCTCGAGCGCCGCCCGGAGCCACTCGGCGAAGTCGCCGGCGCGGCGGCCGCCTCGAGCCCGCGCCTCGACCGTGTGCAGATAGATGGCGCTCGCGTCGGCGGCCGCGAGCCCCGCGCGGAACTCCGCGAGCGTCGTCGCGGCGAGCCCGAGCCCCACCTCGACGATGTGCGAGCGCTGGAAATGGAACGCCCGGTCGAACTCGACGCGGGGGTCGCCGCCGTGCAGCCGCAGGTGGTCCTGGAGAATCGTCACGAGGTGCTCGCGCAGCGCCTCGACGGTCGCGAACGCGAACGGATCCACGACGGCCAGGCGCTCGGCGAGCGTGCGGTCGCCGATCTCGACCGCAGCCCACCGGGCGAAGTCGTTGCCGTACGCCGTCGTGAACGGCCGGTGGCGGAGGAAGTAGCCGAAGGTGTGGAAAAACACGGAGTCGGCCGGCACTTCCGCCAGTCGGTGCATCAGCTCGCGTGCGTCGCGCGCGTGCGAGTCGAGCGTTTGTCGCAGCTCGACGCAACCCACGAAGAGGAACGGGCGCGCGGCCGTACGCATCGTGGGGAGATCGTACCCTGTCGACGGGACCGTGTCAGCCGAGGGCGACGGCGAGGCGCCGGAGCACCGCCTGCATCGCCCTGACATCACGCACGCGGTACTCCGCGACGCTCGGTCCGTCGCCGACCCGGACGGTCAGCGCGCGCCCCTTCAGCGCGGCGAACGCCGCCTCGTCGGTCGCGTCGTCGCCCGCGTAGACGACAACCGGCCTGCCGCGTCGCAGCGTCCGTCCCGCGCGGCGGGCGATCCAGCGGGCGGCCTCGCCCTTGCTCCAGCGGACCCGCGGCACGAAGTCGAAGACCTCACGCCCGGAGATGAGCGCCAGATCCGGCACGCGGCGCAGCACACGCGTCGCGAGGTCCCGCACCGCTCGGCGCCGTGAGAGCGCCACGCGCCGGTAGTGAAGGCTCACCGCGAGCCCCTTGAACTCGACGCGCGAGCCCGGGATCGCCTCGGCCCCGGCGGCGAGCGTGCGCCGCGCCGCGACGATCCGCGCCGCGCGGACCCGCGGATGGCGGAAGGCGAGGCCCCTGCCCTGGATCTCGAGGCCGTGACAGCCACCGTAGATGACGTTGTCGATCGCGACCCTGGCTCGGACATCTGCCAGCGCGCGCCCCGAGAGGATCGCCAGGCGGGCGCGGTCGCTCGCTGCCAGACGCAGGAGGGTGGTCCTCACCGACGGCGCGAGGACCGCCGCCCGCGGCGACGGGACGATCGGGGTCAACGTCCCGTCGTAGTCGAGGATCGCCACGAGACCGGCGCCGCGCGCGAGCTCACGCTCGAGACGCGCGAGGAGACGAGGCGGCACGGTCAGGACGTCTTGACTCCCGGTGTCTCGACCGGGATTCTGGACAGCTCGCTCAGGAGGAGCCCGGCCCAGCGGTAGATGTTGTGCTCGCTCACGACGTAGCGCATCCGTGTCATCCGCGCGTGCCGCTCCTCCTTCGGCATCTCCAGCGCCGTGCGGATCGCCTCGGCGGCGCCAGCGAGGTCATACGGGTTGATGATCAGCGCGTCCCGTAGCTCTTGGGAGGCGCCGGCGAACCGGCTCAAGATGAGCACGCCGTCCTCGTCGTCGCGAACAGAGACGAACTCCTTGGCGACGAGGTTCATGCCGTCGTGGAGCGAGGTGACCATGCAGAAGTCCGCGTGACGGTAGTAGGACCAGATCTCGCGGTGCTCGTGGTGGCGGGCGAGGTACAGGATCGGCCGCCAGCTCACGGTCCCGAGCGCCTCGTTCACCTCGCGGACGGTCTGCTCGACCTCCAGCGCGAGCTCCGCGTAGCGCTTGATCGTGGAGCGGCTCGGCGCGGCGAGCTGCACGAACACGACGCGCCCGCGGTACTCCGGGTAGCGCTCGAAGAACCACCGGAGCGCGCGGAAGCGCTCGGGGAGCCCCTTCGTGTAGTCCACCCGCTCGACGCCGACGCCGAGGAACTCGGCCGAGACCCCGAGCTCGCGCAGGAGCTCCTCGCGCGTGCGCTGGGGCGGATCGTCGACGAACCCGGGCGCGACGCTGATCGGAAAGGGCTTGACGGCGGTCACGCGCTCGCCGCGGGTGACCGTGAAGCGCTCCCAGTCAATCCGCGTCTCGAGCGTGCGGTCGACCGTCTCGAGGAAGTTGTTGCAGTAGTACTGCGTGTGGAAGCCGACGAGGTCGGCGCCCAGCATCCCGGCGAGCAGCTCCGGCTGCCAGGGGCAGATCGCGAAGGCCTCGGAGTTCGGCCACGGGATGTGCCAGAAGATCGCCACACGGGCGTCGGGCCGCTCCGCCTTGATGAGCGCGGGCAGCGGCGCGAAGTGGTAGTCCTGGATCAGGACGAGCGGCTCCTCGGCGTCGCGGATCTCGTCGAGCAGCGTCTCGGCAAACGTGCGGTTCGCCGCGAGGTAGTGGGCCCAGTCGTCGGGCCGGAACACGGGCCGCGTGTGCACGATGTGGCAGAGCGGCCAGAGCCCCTCGTTCGCGAACCCGTAGTAGTAGCCGTGCTCCTCCTCCTTCGTCAGCCACACCCGGCGCAGCGTGTAGCGCGGGTCGTCCTCCGGCACGCCGAGCCGCCCGCGCGCGTCCGCGGTCTCCCGGTCGGCATCGCCGCTCCCGTGAGCGACCCACACGCCGCCGCACGCGCGCATCATCGGATCCATCGCGGTCACGAGCCCGCTGGCGGGCGTCAGAGTCTGGATCCGCCCGCCCTTCCGCACGTGGCTCACCGGTTCGCGGTTGGACACGACGACGAGCGGCCGGCCGGCGAGGCGGAGGTTGACGAACTGCTTGAGGCGCTCCTCCGTCCAGATGGACTCGCCCACCAGGCGCAGCGCGGCCTCCTGCTCCGCCGCCGCCCGGGCCCGCTGCATGCTCCGCGCGAGCCCCGCCACCTCGCGCGCCAGCGGGCCGAAGACGTTGGCGTCGGGCACGTCGGGTGGCGGCACGTAGCGCCCGGCGCGGAGGCTCTTCGTCCACTCCGACATCTTCGCCATCGGCTGCGTGACGCTGCTCCGCACGACGACCAGCGCGATGAGCGAGACGACGAGCGCCAAAGCGAGGAACCGGAGCGCGTTGCTCCACCAGAGGTTCCACGCCGCGCCCTCCAGGTGCGCGGCGTCGAGGATCACCACGAGCGCGCCCACCGCCCGGTCGTCCCGCGTGAGGGGCGTCGCGTACACGTACGCCCGCCGGACACCCACGACGCGAAAGCCCTGGCTCACGACGTCGTTGGCGACCGCGTCGGTCACTTCGGGGAGCGACGGTGGGAGGGACGGCGCGATGTCGGGCGTCGCGACCATCAGGCCGGCGAACCGGTCGTACACCGCGATCCCGCGCCGCGCCGTCCCGAACTTCTTCAATATTCGCTCGACGCCCGCCGTCGAGTCGCGCGCCACCTGGGGCTCGATCGCCTCCTTGAGCCCCTCGCCCACGAGGACCGCGCGGCGCTTCAGGTCGTCGACGAGCCGCTCGCGCTCCTCGCGGATCTGCAGGAACGCGAACCCCCCGATGACGATCAGCACCGAGAGCCAGATGGCCCCGACGAGACGAATCGTGAGTTTCATGACGGTCGTTGCGTTCTCACCTCGGCTTGAGCCTCAGGTCCTCGTACGGCGCGGAGTAGGCGTGGTTGGTGATGAGCGTCAGGCCCGACTCCTCCACGCGTGGCCCGTGGCCATTGATGAAGGCGAGCTCCCAGATCGGCGCGACCATCGCCTTGTCGTGCATGAGCTGCTGGATCCGCTGGAGCGTCGCCTCGCGCTTCTTCCGGTCCATCTCGCTCGCCTGCTCGCGGAAGAGCCCGTCGACGTCCGCATAGCTGCCGTAGACGTAGGCGCCGCCAGCGGCGACGAACGCCTCGAGGCGCGTCGCCGTGTTCCCGAAGGCCCCGGAGCCGCTCTGGATGATGTTCCGAAGCTTCTTCTCCCGATACTGGGCGAAGAACGCCGCGCGCTCGAGCGGCCGGAGCTGGGCCCGGATGCCGACCGCCTTCAGGTAATTCACGACGGCCTCCGCGAGGTTGGCGTAGGACACGTCGCAGTAGTAGTCACCGGCGTCGAAGCCGTTCGGGTAGCCGGCCTCGGCGAGGAGCTGCCGGGCCCTGGCCGGATCGTACGCGTACGCGGGCGGCTGCCAGAAGAAGTCGAAGCTCGAGGGAATGATGCTGTGGTTGATCTTCGAGAAGCCCAGGGTCTCGGCCTGGTTGATCGCCGCTCGGTCGATCGCCAGGTTGACGGCCAGGCGCACTCGCCGGTCGTGCCACGGCGACTTCGCATCCCACTGATCGACGAAGACGAGCCAGAAGGTGGCGGGCGGGTAGTTGGGCTTGAGCGTGAGCCCGGGCGTCCGCTGGAGCTCCTCGGCCAGGGCGCCGCGGATCGAGTAGACGATGTCGGCCTCGCCGCGCTTGAGCATCGCCAGGCGCGTCGACTCGTCCGGCACCGCCTTGAACACCAGGCGCTTCACGCTCGGGGTCTTGCGCCAGTACTGCTCGTAGGCTTCGAGCACCAGCTCCACGCCCGGCGTGAAGGAGACGAACCGGTACGGGCCAGCTCCCACCGGGGCCTTCTTGAAGCCGTCGTCGCCGACTTTCTCGACGTACTTCTTCGGCACGATCCAGCCGGCCCCGGTCGCCGGGGTCCCGTAGAAGGTCATGAAGTCGGGCCACGGCTGCTTGAAACGGACGCGCACGCGCTGGGGGTCGATCACCTCGACGGCGGCGATGCGCTCCCTGAAGGAGGAGGCGGCCGTGCCGCGGTAGCGCTCGAGGGAGAACTTGACGTCCTCGGCGGTCACGGGGTCGCCGGTGTGGAACCTGACGCCCTTGCGCAGGACGAACTCGTAGACGAGCCCGTCGGGCGAGGCGCTCCACGACTCGGCGAGACTGGGCGCCATCGGGTTGCCGGGCATCGGCTTCACCAGCGCGTCGTGGAGCGCATAGAGCACCATGAAGGGCGTGATGATCCCCGCGGTCTCGGCGGGGTCGAACCACGTCGGGGCGAGCGAGATGTGAACGCCCCACGTCAGCTGCCCCTCGGGCGCGGCGCGGGACGACGTGGGCGTGCCGAGCCCCACGCACACGAGCAGCGTCACGACGACGGCGCGAGCCAGCATTCCCTCGAACGGCGTCGATCGGCCCATGGTCATTCCTCCCGTGTCGCGAACGGAAGAACGATGCCAGAGGAAAGCTGAAGGGGACCCGAGCGCAGTGTGATTATCGGCGAATCGACCGGCTTGTCAACCGGCCAGCGCGGCGCCCCGCGTTGCTGGAACCACCCGCGTGTGCTAGGGTCCGGTCAACCAGGAGGATTTCCATGAGGCGCCGGACGCTTTCCCTCGCTCTCCTCGCCGTCATCGCCACCGCGAGCGTTGCCGTCGCGGAAGTGTGCCTGTCCCCCTACGTGAAGCGCCTGGCGGCGCCCGAGAAGTACCTCTACGTCTACTCGGTCGATGCCGACGCCAAGGACAACGATTTCCTCGCCGTCATCGACGTCAACCTCGCCTCGCCCGGCTACGGGCGCGTCATCAACACGGTGGATCTCGGCTCGGCGGGCAACGAGCCGCACCACATGGGCTTCACCGACGACCGGACCAAGATCTGGGCGGGGACCCTGCTCTCCAAACGGCTCTTCATCCTGGAGGTCGCCGCCGATCCCGCCAAGCCGAGGATCGTCAAGACCATCGACGACGTCAGCGCGCTGACCGGGTTTCACGGGCCCCACACGTACTACGCGCTGCCCGGGCGCATGCTCCTCACGTTTCTGTCCTCCGCCGACGGGGCTCCGCCGGGGGGCCTGGCCGAGTTCACGAACGACGGCCAGCTCATCCGGGTGTTCAAGAACCCGGACAACGCGCCCTACGCGTACGACGTCGCCGTGAAGCCCGAGATCAACCGCATGATCACCTCGAGCTTCACGCCGCTCCGCAACTACATGAAGCCGCTCGCGCAGTGGGACATGAAGGATGGCGGCAACACGATGCTCGTCTGGGACTTCAAGGAGCGCAAGGTGATCCAGACGCTCGTCACCGACCCGGTCCCGCTCGAGGTGCGCTGGAGCCTCAAGCCGGGGGCGACGCACGGCTGGACCAACTCGGCGCTCGGCGACTCGATCTGGTTCTTCGCGCAGACGAAGGCAGGGAGCTTCACGGCGAAGAAGGCGGCGGACCTCGGCAAGGGGTGCCTGCCCGCGGATCTCCGCCAGTCGCCGGACGACCGCTACCTCTACGTCTCCTGCTTCATGCGGAGCGAGATCCAGGCGTGGGACGTGGCGCGCCCCGACCGGCCCCGGCTCCACGACACCGTGGTTCCCGGCGTGTCGCCGAACATGATGCACGTGACGATGGACGGCAAGCGCATGTACGTCACGAACTCGCTCCTCTCGACGATGGACTACTCCGGAAACTTCTGGGTTCGGCTCGTCCACATCGGCCCGGACGGTCGGCTCAAGATGGATCCGTTCTTCGACGTGGACTTCACGAAGCTCCCGACGGGGCCGGCGCGGGCGCACGACATGCTCCTGTACTGACGCATGCGCGGCGGGCGCCAGCTCGCCAGCCTCGTCCTGGTCGCGGCGCTGCTGCTCGCGGCGGCGCCCTGTCCTGCGCGCGCTCACGACGCTCCCCAGAGCGCCGGCGCAGCGCGCCTCCTCTCGACCCACCCGAGCCTCGGCGTCATTGGCAGAGCCCCGCGATTCACCCTCGGCGATCCGGAGGGCCGCCCGGTGAGCCTCACGGACTTCGCGGGACGCATCGTCCTGCTCGCGTTCATCTACACCTCGTGCCCGTCCGCGTGTCCCCTCGTCACCCAGCGAATGGCCGTGCTGCAGCGGCGGCTGACCGCGGCGGGGCTCTTTCCCTCGCGCGTCAACTTCGTCTCGGTCACGGTCGATCCCGACCGGGACACCACCGAGACCCTGGCGCGCTACGCGAAGGGATTCGGCGCCGACCCGCGCGGCTGGAAGTTCCTTCGGGACGCGAGCGACGCCCTGCGACCGATGCTCGCGGCGTGGGACGAGTGGACGAAGCCCCTACCGGCCGGCGAGATCGATCACCCTGCACGCCTCTACCTGATCGATGGAGCGGGCCGCGTCCGCGAGATCTATAGCCTCTCCCTCTTCGACGAGCGCCAGGCCTTCCTCGACATCCGAGCCCTGCTCGTCCAGCCGGGTCCCTGAGCGTTAAGCGCGCTTCGAGCGCCGGCTCCGCCGGCGCAACGATCCCTGGTTCGAGCGGCGGCTTTGCCGCCGCAACCGATCCTATCGGGGAGGCCTCGGAGGGGCCCTCAACGGCCCCCTCCGATTGACTAGAGGCGGTGGATCGGGAAGATGATGCGGCGGATCGCCTCGATCTGCTGCTGCACGTACGCCTCGGCGCGGCGTCGTTTCGCGTCCTCGGGCGGCTCCGGCGGGTCCCACACGGTTCGCATCCGGAACCCGTAGCGTCGGGCGTCCTCCGCGAATGACGCCGGGAGCTCCGCCGGCAGCTCGACGCCGTTCATGACCGCCCACGCGGCGGTCCACGCGCGCGCGACGTTGGACAGGTCGTAGCCTCCACCGCCGAGCGCCACGAGCCGGGGCGCCTGCTCGACGATGCGCGCGACCGCGCGCGTGAACCCCTGGACGTCCAGCGCGAGGTGCGTGAGCGGGTCGGTGCGGTGGGAGTCGATCCCGAGTTGGGCGACGACGACGTCGGGCTTGAACGCGCCGAGCAGCGGTGGCACGACCTCCTCGAACGCCGCGAGATAGACGGACGAGTCGGTGAACGGCTCGAGCGGGAGATTCACGGAGTAGCCGACGGCCTCGCCCCCGCCCGCCTCCTCGACGAAGCCGGTACCCGGGAAGAGATAGTCGCCGCGCTCGTGCGTCGAGATGGTCATGACCTCCGAGTCCGCGTAGAAGGCGTGCTGGACGCCGTCGCCGTGGTGGGCGTCGATGTCCACGTAGAGGACGCGGAGGCCGCGCGCCTTGAGGTAGAGGATCGCGAGGACCGCGTCGTTGACGTAGCAGAACCCCGACGCGCGCCCGGGCAGCGCGTGGTGGAGGCCGCCGGCGAAGTGGAAGGCGCGCGTCGCCTGGCCGCTCGCGACCAGCTCGGCGGCCAGCAGCGAGCCGCCGGCGCAGAGCCGCGCGGCGTCCCAGAGCCCGGGAAACACCGGGTTGTCGCCCGGGCCGAGGCCGCAGCGCGCGGCGTGCGGCGGCGGGACGCCGCCGTTCGCCGCCTTGAGCACGTCGAGGTAGTCCTTCGTGTGCCAGCGCGCGATCGCGCTCTCGATCGCGGGGTCGGGGGCGTGCGCGCTCGCGTTCGGCAGCGTCGTGAGGCCGTACGCCTCCATGAGCCGCCACGTGAGGCCGAGTCGCTCCATCCTGAGCGGGTGCTCCGGCCCGTAGTCGAAGCGCGTGTACGCGTCCGAGTGGACGAGCGCGGTCTTGATCATGCGCGCCGCCGCCACGGCCCGGACTTGCCGCCCGACTTCTCGACGAGCTGGACCTTCGCGATCGTCACGCCCCTCTCGACCGCCTTGATCATGTCGTACACGGTGAGCGCCGCCACGCTCACCGCGGTGAGCGCCTCCATCTCCACGCCCGTCTTGTCCACGGTCCTCACGCGCGCCTCGACGGCGAGCTCCCCGCGGCGGAGGTCGTCGGAGAAGGTCACGTCCACGCCGGTGATGCGCAGCGGATGACAGAGCGGGATGAGCTGGGGCGTGCGCTTGGCCGCCAGGATGCCGGCCGTGCGGGCGACGCCGAGCACGTCGCCCTTGGGCGCGTTGCCGCGACGGATCACCCGCAGGGTCGCGGGCGCCATCTTGAGGACCGCGCGGGCCACCGCTTCGCGGACGGTCTCACGCTTGTCGGAGACGTCCACCATGCGCGCGGCGCCCTCCGGGGAAAGGTGGGAGAGGCCGCGCGACGCGCCCGCGCGGGACTTCGTCAGGCCGTGACGCCGGAACGAGCGTGCCGGATGATGGCCTCCATCCGGTCTTTGGCCATCAGCTTCAGCTTCTTCAGCTCGCTCATTCGCCATTGCTGGTCCGCCGAGAGCGGGCCGGTGCGCCTGAGCGCCTCGAGCTCCTGGTCGTGGGCCTGGTGCTCGCTGCGGAGGCGCCGGAATTCCTCGTTCTCGGCAGTCAGTCGCTCGATGAGAGTCTCCTGGTCCATGCGAGGCCTCCTTGGGTGGGAGGGTTCGCAACTCATGGATCCTGCCCGCTTCTTATAGCTCCGGAAGGCTCGCAGTGTCAAGTAAACGCGTGTCCGGGGCCACCCGGGCTCCCGGCCAGACCGATCAGATGGGCCGCGCTCGCCTTGAAGACCGCGGTGATCGGGAGCCCTTCCGCGAGGCCGAGGTCGGCGACGGAGCGCGCTGTGACGCTGGCGACGAGCGGGAAGCCGACGTCCACGACGATGCGGGTCGCCGGCGTGGACGGTACCAGGTGCCTGATCGTCCCCGTGAGGTGGTTGCGCGCGCTCGACAGCGGCGCGTGCTCCGTCGGGAGCATGAGCGTCACATCCTCGGGACGGATGCCGAGCCTCACCAGCTCGCCGGGCCGCGCCGGGGCGGCGACCTCGAGCTTGCGCCCCGCCACCTCCACCACCGTGACGCCGCCGTCACGCGCGAGCACCCGACCCGTCACGATCGTCTCGACGCCGACGAAGCGCGCGACCTCCTCGGACGCTGGCGCGTGGAACACGCGCGCCGTCTCGTCGAGCTGGAGGATCCGCCCCCGCATCAGGACCGCCACACGGTCGGCGAGGGCCTGGGCCTCGCCGCGGTCGTGGGAGACGAGGATCGTCGTCACGCGGTCGCCGCGCAGGATCGCGGCGAGGTCGGGCAGGAGCGTGCCCCGCGAGGGCTCGTCGAGCCCCGCGAAGGGCTCGTCGAGCAACAAGAGATCCGGCTCGACCACGAGCGCCCGCGCGAGCGCGACGCGCTGCGCCTCACCGCTCGAGAGCGTCCGCGCGCGTCGGTCGCGCAGCGGCGCGATGTTGAGCCGCTCGAGCCAGCGACCGACCCGCGCCTCACAAAGGTCGGCACCCACGCCGCGGAAGGCCAGGCCGAGCGCCGCGTTCTCGGCGACCGTCATGTCGGCGAGCAGCGGCTGCTGGAACACCATCGCCATCCTGCGCCGCTCGGCGAGCGCGTGTGCCGCGTCCACCACGCGCTGGCGGAAGCTCACCCGGCCCGTGGTCGGCCGCTCGAGCAGCCCGGCCACGCGCAGGAGCGTGGACTTGCCGCTCCCGTTCGGCCCGATCACCGCGAGCACCTCGCCCTCGGCGACCTCGAGAGCCCCGACGTCGAGGACGTCGGCCCCGCCGTAGCTGACGCGCACGTTCGAGAGCGCCAGGACGGGGGGCGCCATCAGGCAGGCAGTACGTGGATCGAGCCCCGGTGGATCGAGAGCTGCCAGTGCCGGTCGCGGTCGATCTCGAGGATCTCGTACACGAGGTGCGGCACCTCGACCTCGAGATCGAAGTCGCCCTGCGCGGGCGCGCCCGGCGCGTCGAGGCGGAGCCGGAGGGTCCACACGGTGCCGAAGTCCGCCTCGCCGACGAGCCGGCCGGACATGAGGTTCATGTGGTGCTGCGGGTCGGGCGCGCCGCGATCCTTCCGGATGAGCCGCACGTACTCGGGGCGGATGAAGAACGCGATCGGGCTGTCGGGCGGCGGCAGGTAGGAGCGCGTCGGCGAGTTCACCGCCTCGAGCGTCTGGCCGCGCCAGCCGATCTGGATGCGCTCCGGCGTCGCCTTCACGACGGTGCCGCGCAGCACGTTGGCGAGGCCCATGATGCGCGCGACCGCCTCCGACGCGGGCTGCCACAAGAGCTCGGCGCGCGGCGCCGACTGGATGACGCGCCCGGACTCGTACACCACGATGCGATCGGCGAGCCGGTACGCCTCGGTGAAGTCGTGCGTGACGACGACGGCCGCAGTTTCAAACCCTCGCAGCGTCTCGCGCAGCTCGTCGCGCAGCGTCCGCCGGAGCGGCACGTCGAGCGCCGAGAGCGGCTCGTCGAGCAGGAGGAGGGCCGGATCGATCGCGAGCGCCCGCCCGAGCGCAACCCGCTGGCGCTGGCCGCCCGAGAGCTCGCGCGGGTAGCGAAGCTCCAGGCCGCCGAGCCCGAGGCGCTCGATCACTTCGGCGCTTCGGCGGAGGCGCTCGGCGCGGGGACGGTCGCGCAGCCCGAAGGCGACATTCTCCTCGACGGTGAGGTGCGGGAAGAGCGCGTAGCCCTGAAAGACGTAGCCGATCCGCCGCTGCTGGGGCGGGAGGTCGATCGAGGCGGCCGCGTCGAAGAACACACGATCGTCCACCACGATGCGCCCCGCGTCCGGGCGGATCAGCCCCGCGAGGCACTGGAGGGTCAGCGTCTTGCCGGCGCCCGACGGCCCGAAGAGCCCCACGACGGACTTCTCGGCACGCCAGCTCACGTCGAGCGTGAACCCGGGATACCTTTTGACGATCTCGACGGAGACCACCGCTAGTAGCGAAGCCGCGCCAGCCGGCTCAGGCCGAAGAGCAGCACCACGACGACGGCGACGGCGATCAGCGCGAGCGCGTTCGCCTCGCCCATCTGCGCGGCCTGCACGCGGTCGTAGATCGCCAGCGGCAGGGTTTGCGTCCGGCCCGGGATGTTCCCCGCCACCATCAGTGTGATCCCGAACTCGCCGAGCGCCCGGCAGAACGCCAGCACAGCCCCGGCCAGAACGGACCGCCAGGCCAGCGGCAGCGTCACGCTCCAGAAGACCGACCACTCGGAGCGCCCGAGCGTGCGGGCGGCCTGCTCCAGCTGCCGATCCACGGTCTCGAAGCCCGCCTGCGCCGACTTGATCACAAGGGCGATCGAGCCGACGCACGCCGCGAGCACGGCGGCGCCCCACGTGAAGGCGAACTCGACGCCGACCGCGGCCAGTGCCTGCCCGACGGGGCCGCGGCTTCCGATCACCACGAGCAGGTAGTAGCCGAGCACCGTGGGCGGGAGCACCAGCGGGAGGACGACCATGGCCTCGAGAACGTTCCGTCCGGGGAAGCGCTTGCGGGCGAGCAAGAGGGCGGTGGGGACGCCAGCGAGCAGCGTGAGCGCCGTCGCCGTGAGCGCGACGCGCAGGGAGAGCCAGACGGGGAACCAGTCCATCGTCCGCTCAGAACTCGCCGGGCAAGAGGAACCCGTAGCGCTTCATGATCGGGCGCCCCTCCGGCCCGTTCACGAACTGGATGAACGCGAGCCCCAGCTCGGGCCGGGGACTGCGGCGCACGACCGCGGTCGCCTGATTGAGCGGCGCGTGCAGGCGCGGGTCGATCGGCACCCAGTCGATCTCGGGGACGTTCGCGACCGACAATGCCACCATCCCGGCCTCCGCGGCCCCGGTCTGGAGGAACTGGAGCGTGTGCCGGATGTTCTCGCCGTAGACGAGCTTGGGCCTGACCGCGTCCCAGACGCCCGCCTTCCTCAAGGCCTCCTCGGCCGCCTTGCCGTACGGCGCGTGGGCCGGATTGGCGATCGCCACGTGCCGGACGTTCGGACCGGTCAGGTCCCGCAGCTCCGTGAGCTTCCAGCCGATCGCTCTCGCGGTGGCGAGGACGATCCGGCCCTGAGCGTAGAGCGCCCGCGTCTCGCCGAGGAGCACGCGCTCTGCCACGAGGCGATCCACGAAGGCCTGGTCGGCGGCGAAGAAGACGTCGGCGGGGCCGCCGTGCTCGATCTGCTGGGCGAGCTGGCCCGTCGAGCCGAGCACCAGCGTGACCCGCACGCCGAGCGCCTTCTCGAAGCGCGGCACGATCTCCTTGAGCGCGAACACGAGGTCAGCGGCGGCGAAGACAGTCAGGGGCGGAGGCTCCGCGGCGCGCGCGGGGCCGGACCCGAGGGCGAGCCACGCGAGCGCGACTGCCGGGAGCAGCGGGCACCGCATCACGCCCTCATCTTACAGGCGAACCGTCACCGCACGCTGGCCGAGCAGGAAGATCGTGGCTGGCTGCACCAGCGGAATGGACGACCGCGAAGAATCGTCGTTGAGGGCAGGGTCGCCGACGGCTCGGCACCGGTCTGAGCGCCGCCGAGGGGCACTCCTCCTCCTGGCGGCTTGACTCTGGCTCCGGGGGACGCGATCTTGGCTCGGGACAAGGGGGAAGGAGGAGAGGTTGGCAGCTGCGAAGGGGCGAATGACGGCGTCGTCGATCACCCCGTGTGGGTCTTCTGACGCGAGGCGGGTGGACGTTCTCACGCGATTGATGGTCGCGTGCGTCGTCGCCGGCCTGCTGTCGTCGACGCCACAGTGCGTTCATGGCCAGACGAGGCGTCCCGAGAGTCCGAAAACGCCGCCGGTGGCGCCGCTCCGGCCACCGAGCGAGGCGTCGATCCCCGACGGTCCGCTCGGTGAGGCGATCCGCCAGGGGGAACGAATCCTGACCTACACGCCCGTGTACGCCAAGGCGTACGTCGGCGCCCGCGTGCACTGCACGAGTTGCCACCTCGACCGCGGACGGCAGGCCTGGGCCGCCCCATTGGCGGGCATCTGGGGGCTCTTCCCCGAGTATTCCAGCCGCAGCGCCAGAGTCGAGGATCTCGAGGATCGGATCAACGACTGCTTCGAGCGCTCCATGAACGGCAAGCCTCTGCCGCGGGACGGTGAAGAGATGCGCGCGGTGCTGGCGTACATATCGTGGCTGTCCCGCGGCGTGCCGACGGGCATGGCCGTCGCGGGGCGTGGATTCCTCCGCATCAAGCCCCTCCGGGAGCCGGATCGGACGAAGGGCAAGGAGGTCTATGCGGCAAAGTGCGCGGCGTGCCACCGCCCCGACGGGCAGGGGATCACGAGCCCGAACGGCGAGCCCGTCTTTCCACCGCTCTGGGGCCCGCACTCGTTCAACATCGGGGCGGGGATGGCGCGCCTGGACACCGCGGCCGCGTTCGTCAAGGCGAAGATGCCGCTGGGACAGGGCGAGACGCTGACCGATCAAGAGGCTTACGATGTAGCCGCGTATTTCACCCGCGAGCCGCGGCCTGACTTTGCCGGCAAGGACCGGGACTGGCCGAAGGGCAACAAGCCCGCGGATGCCCGGTACTGACGTGAAGGAGACAGAGGGGGGTGAACCATGAATGAGCTTGAGGGCCTTAAGCACCGCCTCGACCGGCTGGAGCGGGAGAACCGGTGGCTGAAGCGATTGGGGACTTTCGTACTCGTTGGTGCCACTGCGCTCGCGCTCATGGGACAGCAGCGTGGCCCCGCCCCGGTTGTGGAGGCTCAGAGGTTTCTCATAAACGATCCGGCGAGCGGAAAGGCTCGTGCCGCTCTAAGCCTGCTTCAAGATGGCTCGGTGGGCCTCAGCCTTATTTCTGTGGATGGGAAGTCGCTCTCGTTGAGCGCCGACGCCGGCGGGAACATGGGACTGAGTCTCGTCGATAGCAATAGGACACTCCGAGCAGAGCTATTCGCCGGCGCTGACGGCTCTCCAGCACTCATCCTTCACGACCGAAGTGGCAAGGTTATCTGGAAGGCGCCGTAGATCACCCAGCGGACAGGGCTCGCGCTCTTCTGCTTGACTCAGCTCGTGAGCGCCCGCACGCGCGCGCGCTCGGCGGCGACGTAGGCGAGCAGATCCCGTCCGGCCGGTCCCGCTACCTGGACGAGGCCGAGATCCAGCTCGGTGGCGAGATATTGCAGGCACAGCATGTCGCCGTCGGTCGCGTAGCAGGGACCCACGCCGCTCCAGAAGAAGCCGTCCGACTCGGCCACCGCGCAGAGCGCGGGCGTGCCGGGTTGAGCGAGCGGGAGGAAGAGGTAGACGACCTCGACGCCGCCGGTCTCGCAGAGATCCCGCCGGGCGCGACGGATCTCCGCCGCGGTGTCGGCGCCCGCGACCTGCACGTGAATCTCCCCGTAGCCCCACGAGCGGTCGAGGGTTGCCATGACGCGTCCCTGCCCGGTCGGCTCGGCCGGGACGCCGAAGTCGGCGGGCGCCGCGAGCGCCTTGTAGAGACCTTCCAGGACGGCGCGGTGCTGCGGCGGGGCGTGCACGCGCGTCCGCCGTGGGGCTGTCATGTATTTGAAATACAGCATCGTGCTGACCCGCTGGGGCAGCGGCTCCGCGGCGATCTCCTTGAACGTGGTCGACCGTGGCATCTGCCCGAGCGCCACGCCGCAGAGATGCGCGCCGATGGACTCCTCCATCCGCTGACTGAACACGTGCGTGGTGACGGGATAGCCGACGATGCCCGCGAGGCCGATCCGTCGCGCTTCCTCCTCCGCGAACGTCCGCAGCCGCTCCAGCAGGTGACGGCCGCGGTGGGCGGGCGCCACCACGGCCTGGCCGCTCTCGGCGAGCGGACCGAGGTCCGGTCGTTCCAGTGCGAGATGTCCGACGACCGCGTCCGCCTCGTCGACGGCGACGATGGACACGAGCTGGCCCGTCTCGTTGAGGTGAACGATCCGCTGCGGGTAGTAGAGGTCGGCGTTCCCGTAGCTGTAGCCGTAGCAGCGGTAGACGCACTGCGAGACGGCCAAAGCGTCGCCGGGCCGCAAGCGGCGGATGTTATACGTCTGCGGCGGCGCGAGCGGCTCCTCGTCGTGGAAGGGCGTCAGCTCGGGGGCGGACAGCTGCCGCGTGACGTCGGGGTGCGGGCGCCGCTTGATGAGCGACAGCTCCATGCCGTCCTTGCCGAGGCTGGACCAGTGCGCTTCGTCCACGGCCTGGCCAACACGCTCCCAGTCCCGGCCGCGCACCGGCGGCAGGATCGTCTCGGCGGCCGCCGCCGCGGCGCTCGTCGGGTCGAAGGGCGCACCCCGCTCGCGGATCGCCAGCGTCAACGCCGAGGGCGTCACGACACCGCGCAGTGCGAGCGCGTCGACCTCGCCCGGCGCCAGCGCATTCTGCACGATGTCGGCGCAGGCGGTCGTCACCGCGTCCACCAGTGCGTCGAGCTCGGTCGGTGCGAGCCCCGCCAGCGTCGCCAACGCTCGCGCATAGGCGCGCGCGAGGACGATCGCATCGGGATGACTCGGCAACGTCAGCTCACTGCGAAAGTCGGCCCCATTCATGAGAGGTTGGCGGCTGCGAAAGGACTCTGGGAATTCCTACGCTCGTTCCTACCCGGCCCGCCGCTGCTGGATCGAGGTGAGCGCCCAGTTGACGAGGAAGACGAGGGCCAGCAGGAGGAGCGAGAGCGCGATCGCCACGTCAAAGTCCCCCTTGCTGGTCTCGAGCACCATCGCGGTCGTGAGCGTGCGCGTCTGCCCTTTGATGTTGCCGCCCACCATCATCGAGGCGCCGATCTCGGAGATGACGCCACCGAACCCCGCCATGACGGCAGCCAGCATCGGTAGCCGCGCCTCGCGGAGCACCGTCCAGACCATCTGGACGCGCGACGCGCCGAGCGCCAGGAGCTGGAGGCGGAACTCCCGCGGCACCTGCTGGACGGCGGCGAGCGTGATCCCGGTGACGATCGGCGAGGCAATGACGGCCTGCGCCACGACGATCGCCGCGGGCGTGTAGAGAATCTCGAGGCTGCCCAGCGGCCCGCTCCGCCAGAGCACGATCGTGACGAAGAGGCCGACGACGACCGGCGGCAGCCCCATCCCCGAGTTCACGGCGCTCACGACGAGCCCGCGCCCCGGGAAGCGCGTGAGGGCGAGCGCCGTCCCGGCGGGAATGCCGATCAGCAACGAGATCAGCGTCGCGCTCCCCGAAACCTCGAGCGAGAGCCAGAGGATCGACCAGATCTCGCCGTCGCCCTCCACGAGCAACCCGAGCGCCTGTCGCACCCCGTCGAGCAGCAGGGTCATGACGTCACGTCTCCCTCCCGCTTGCCGGCGATCGGGACGAACAGCGGCTGGCCGTACCGGTCGACGCCGAAGGTCCTGATGATCTGCTGGACCTCGGGCGAGACCATGAAGTCGGCGAACGCCTTGCCGCCCGCGGTGTTGACGCGGGGCCCGTTCGCGGGATTGACCTCCATCACCGAGTAGATGTTGCGCAGCACGCGGTCGCCCTCGACCACGATCCTGAGCGCGACGCGCTTGCCGAAGGCGAGCCGCGTCGCGCGGTCGGTCAACGTGTACGCGCGGCGGTCGTCGGCGAGGCCGAGCGTCGCGCCCATGCCCTGGCCCGACTCGATGTACCAGGGCGCGGCGGGCACGACACCCGCCTGCTTCCAGAGCGCGAGCTCGAGCGCGTGGGTCCCGGACTTGTCGCCGCGCGAGACGAACCGAGCCCCCGCACCCGCGATCCGCCTGAGCGCCGCGACCACGCTCCTCTCGCCGGCGATCCTCGCGGGGTCAGCGTCGGGCCCGACGATCACGAAGTCGTTGTACATGACGAGCCGGCGGTTCGTCATCCTGCCGTCGGCGAGGTACTGCGTCTCCAGCGACGGCGCGTGGCAGAGCGTCACGTCCGCCTCACCACGCGCGGCCAGCGCGAGCGCCTGGCCCGTGCCGACCGAGATCGTCTTGACCGTGTAGCCTGTCCGGCGCTCGAAGATCGGCACCAGCACGTCGAGGAGCCCGGAGTCCTGCGTGGACGTCGTCGTGGACAGGATGACGACGCTCGACTGCGCGCCCGCCGGCGGGGCGAGCGACACCACGAGGGCGGCGATCAGCAGGTACCCGAGCATCACGGCTCTCTCCCGTGCTGCAGTGTAGCGCACGATATATACTCTGCGGGAATCGCGGCAGTCCCGCCGAACCCCAAGGGACCAGGAGGGAACTTCCATGGCTGAGGAACGCAAGGGCGTCGTCACCTTCAAGGGCACCCCCCTCACCCTCGTCGGCCCGGAGATCAAGCCCGGGCAGCCCGCACCCGATGTCACCGCGGTGGACACGAGCCTCCAGGCCGTGCGCCTGAGCGACGCGAAGGGCAAGGTGCTCCTCCTGAGCTCCGTGCCGTCGCTCGACACCCCCGTGTGCGACACCGAGACGCGGCGGTTCAACCAGGAGGCGGGCAAGCTCGGGCCCGGGATCGAGGTGTGGACGATCAGCATGGACCTGCCGTTCGCCCAGAAGCGTTGGTGCGGCGCCGCCGGGGTCAGCAGCGTGAAGACCCTGTCCGACTTCCGCGACCGCGCCTTCGGGCAGCGCTACGGCGTGGCGATCAAAGACGGGCCGCTCGCCGGCCTCAACGCCCGCGCCGTGTTCGTCGTCGGCAAGGACGGCACGGTCAAGCACGTCGAGTACGTCAAGGAGATCGGGTCCGAGCCGAACTACAACGCGGCGCTCGCCGCCGCGAAGGCGGCCGCGGGCTAGGATCGCGCCGCTGCCGCGACGCACGCGGGAAGGAGGCAGGACATGGCCAGGATCCTGTACGTGGGGACTTCGGGCACCGACGACCCGACGCGCGCCGGCTTCCCCTTCAACTTCGCGCTCGGCGCGGTCGAGGCGGGCCACCAGCCGGAGATCTTCATCGCCGGCGAGGCCGCCTATCTCGTGAAGGAGACCGTCGCGGTGTCCGTGCAACCGGTCGGCATGCCGCCCCTCACCGAGATGATCCGCAAGGTCGTCGAGCAGCGGGTGCCCGTCTGGGTCTGAGGCCGCTGCTCGGTGGCCCGTGGGGTCACGGAGCAGGACCTCAAGTCCATGAACGCGCAGTTCGTCACGCCGAAGATCTTCGCCGAGAAGGTGGCGGCGGCCGACAAAGTCGTCTCGACCTAGGATGAAGGTCGTCGTCTTCCGCGATGCGGCGGAGCTCGCTGCGGCGGCGGCGACACTGTTCCGCGAGCGCCTCACCGCCAGGCCCGACCTTGCCATGGGGGTGCCGGCGGGGCGCACGCCGCGACGCATGTACGCGCGCTTGCGCGACTGGCAGGCGCGAGAGCCGGTCGACTACGGTCGCATGCACGTCTTCTCTATCGACGAGCTCTGCCCGCCCGCGCCCGCCGACGGGTACTTCTGGCGACAGGTGCGGAGCGAATTCCTGTCCTGGGCGGGCGTGCCGACCGAGCGCTGCCACCCGTTCGACGTCGGCGCGCCCGACCTCGAGGCGATGTGCCGCGAGTACGAGGAGGCGCTCAAGCGCGCGGGCGGCCTCGACCTCGTCATGATGGGGCTCGGGCCGAACGCGCACATCGCCTCGAACGAGCCGGGGAGCGAGTTCGATTCGCCGACGCGCCTCGTGCGCCTCACCCCTGGGACCGTGAGCTACATCCTCACCGACGAGGTCGTCCAGGGCCCGGTCAGCGACCGGGCGGTGACGCTCGGCATCGGGACGATCCGTGGCGCGCGCGAGGTCGTCGTGCTCGTCAGCGGCTCCGCCAAGCGCGCGCCGCTCGCACGGCTCCTCGACGGCGCCGTCGATCCGGCGGTGCCGGCCTCAGCGCTCCGCCTGCACCCTCGGTGCACGATTCTCGCGGACGCGGAGGCTCACCCGTGAGCGTCGATCACGAGAGGTCGACCCAGACGGTCTTGACCTCCGTGTAGTGATCGAGCCCGACCGAGCCCATCTCACGGCCGAAGCCGGACTCCCTGAAGCCGCCGAAGGGCAACGCCGCGTCATAGAGGTTGTAGGCGTTCACCCACACCGTGCCCGCGCGGATCGCGCGCGCGGCCTTGAGGGCCTTGGCGACGTCGCGCGTCCACACCGCCGCCGCGAGCCCGTACGTGGTCTCGTTGCCCTCCGCGATGCCCGCCTCGACGGACTTGAAGGGGATGACGGAGAGCACGGGGCCGAAGATCTCCTCGCGCGCGATCCTCATCGTGTTCGTGACGCCGTCGAAGATCGTGGGCTCGACGAAGTAGCCCTTCCCGCCGCCCACGTTCGCCCGGCCGCCGCCCGCCACCAGGCGCGCGCCCTCCTTCTTGCCGGTCTCGATGTAGCCGAGCACCGTCTCCATCTGCGCCTTGGACACCACGGGCCCCATGCGGGTGGCGCGATCCATCGGGTCGCCCACCTTGAGGCCCTTGACCTTCTCGGTGAGCTGCGCGACGAACACGTTGTGGATCTTCTCCTCGACGAAGAGCCGCGAGCCGGCAGCGCAGACCTCGCCCTTGTTGTAGAAGATGCCGGTCATCGCCCCCTTCACCGCGGCGTCCATGTCGGCGTCGGCGAAGACGATGTTCGGCGACTTGCCACCGAGCTCCAGCGAAAGCCGCTTGAGCGTCCCCGCGGCCTCGCGCATGATCTCCTTGCCCACCGCGGTCGAGCCGGTGAACGCGATCTTGTCCACGCGCGGGTCGCGCACGAGCGCCATCCCCGCGCGGCCGCCGGGCCCGGTGACGACGTTGAAGACCCCCTCGGGGAGACCGGCCTCGTGGCAGAGTTCCGCGAACTTGAGCGCCGTCAGCGGCGTGAGCGACGCGGGCTTGAGCACGACCGTGTTGCCCGCCGCGAGCGCCGGCGCGATTTTCCACGACGAGAGGAGGAACGGGAAGTTCCACGGGACGATCGCGCCCACCACGCCGACCGGCTGGCGCAGTGTGAGCGTGAAGGCGGTCTCCCGGAGCAGGAGCGTCTCGCCGTGGATCTTCGTCGCCCAGCCCGCGTAGTAGCGAAAGACCTCCGCGGCAAACGGGATCTCGACCTTGCCCGAGTCGAACAGGGTCTTGCCGGTGCAGAGGCTCTCGAGCCGCGCCATCTCGTCGAGGTTCTGCGTGATGAGGTCGCCGAGCTTCCAGACGATCCGGCCACGCTCGGCGGCGGTCATCCGCGGCCAGGGACCGCCGTCGAACGCCTTGCGCGCGGCGGCGACGGCGAGGTCGATGTCGCGCTCGTCGCCCCGGGCGACGGTTGCGCTCGGCTCCTCCGTCGCGGGGTTGATCGTCTGATAGGTCTCACCGGAGACCGACGGGCGCCAGGCGCCGCCGATGAAGAGCTGTCCTGTGGGCATGGAACCTCCTCCGCCGCCCGGACGGGCGGCGTCACAAACGTTTCGCGACGTCCTTCCTGACCAGCGAGATCGCGCGGAGCGCGAGCCGGTCGCTCATCAAGACCTCGAGCGGGTCGTGGTCCTGGCGGGCCAGCTCGCCCTCCGTCATGATGGCGACGGCGGGCTTTCCGGACATGACGCGGTCGAGGTCGGCGCTCGTTTCCACCGCCACGACCGGCCGGTCGAAGTAGAACGAGAACGCCAGCGCGGGCAGGCCCCACGTCGCCACCACCGACGCCTCGCGGAGCACCGGCCGCATCCGCTCGGACACGCGCGGATAATCGTTCGCCACGTTGAATCGTCCGACCTCCCAGTGGTACGCGCCCGCGACGAAGATGGCGCTCCCGACCCAGGCGACGGCGAAGGCGCGGCGGATCCGGCCGAAGCGGACGCCCCAGGCCAGCGCGAGGAGCATCGCGCCGAGCGCTCCCGCGAGCACGAGCAGCTCGCCGAGCGAGGCCGGCAGCGAGACCGCGGCGTCCCGGGGCAACCGCCCGTTCGCGAGCAGCGTGCCGGCCGTGACTGCGACGAGGAGCAGGACGAGCGCGGCGTACACCCGCCAGGGCATGCGGGCCGCCTCGCGGCGCTTGGGGACGGCGCTCGCCAGCCACCAGCCGATCAGGAGCGCCGCCGGCGGCACGAGCGGGAGGTAGTAGCGCAGCCGCTGCTGGCGCGACGCGCCGACGACGACGAACGTGACGGCCGCCCACACGAGGAGCGCCCGCACGTCGCGGCGCTCGGCGTCCTCGCCGCGGGCGCAACGGATCGCCTGCACCAGCACGAGCGGGACGACCAGCGTCCACGGGAACAGGGTGCCGAAAGAGTTCCGGAGCGGCGCCGCGACCGACTTCAGCGTGAGCGAGACCGGCAGGTACCAGAGGAGCTGATCGACGACGACGGTGTCGCGGACGGCAGCGCTGTCGGCCCGGAGGGCGAAGAGCCACCACGGCCCGACGAGCGCGACGAGGAGGGCGAGCCCACGGAGGAGCCGGAGCCGGCGCCAGCCCGCGTCGCGGCGGTTGACGAGGGCCCAGCCGAGTACCACCGCCAGCGGCAGGAAGCCCGCCGGCCCCTTCGTCCAGAACGCCGCCGCCGTGAACCCGTAGAAGCCGACCCAGTGCGCGGCGTGCGCGTCGCTCCGGGTCATGCGCCAGAAGTGCCAGAGCGCCGTCGTGATGAAGAGCGTCATCAGCATGTCGGGCAGCGGCAGGCGCGCCTGGAGGAAGAACCCCTGTGTCGCCACCGCGACGAGCGCCGCATACCGCCCGGCGTCGGCGCCGAACATGCCGCGCCCGAGCGCGTACACGACGAACGCGAGCCCGACGCCGGCGACGGCCGACGGCAGCGCCGCAGTGAGCTGGCTCACCGCGCCCGCGGGCCACGACGCGAGCGCGATGAGCCATGCCAGGAGCGCGGGCTTGTTGTAGTACGGGACGCCGTTGAGGTCGGGGAAGAGCCGGAACCCGTGCGAGAGGACATCCTGGGCGAGCACGGCGAAGCGCGCGTCGTCGTTGGTCGCGTAGATGCGCCGGCCCAGCTCGAGGCCGGCCATGAGCGGCGCGACCGCGACGATGCAGACGGCGTGCCGGGCGAGATACCGGGTCATCACGGCGTGAGCACCCGGCCGCTGCCCGCGGCGCGGAAGCGCCCGGAGTCGACCACCACGTCGCCGTTGACGATGACGTGGGAAATCCCCGTGGGGTACCGGTGAGGGTCGGCAAACGTCGCCTCGTCCTTCACCGTCGCCGGATCGAAGACCACGAGGTCCGCCGCGTACCCCTCGTGTACGCGCCCGCGGTCACGGAGCCTGAGCCGTGCGGCCGGCATGCCGGTCATCTTGTGGACGGCCGTCTCGAGTGAGAAGAGCTTGTGCTCGCGCGCGTAGACGCCGAGCACGCGAGGGAACGTCCCGTAGGCGCGCGGGTGAGGCTTGCCCGGCTTCGGCGCCTCGCCTGCGAAGAGCCCGATCGAGTCGGAACCCACCATGATCGCCGGGTGGCGAAGCACCTTCTCGACGTTGTCGGGGCTCTGCGAGAAGGCGACCATCGCGACGGTCGCCTTCTCGGCGAGAAGGAGGTTCAGCATCGCCTCGGCGGGCGTCGTGCCCGTCTGGCGCGCCAGCGCCGCGAGCGTGAGACCTTCAAGGTCTCGCCGGGCGCACGTGGCGATCCGGATCTCGTCGAAGCCGACCGCGCCCATCGCGGCGGTGCCCCAGCGCTCGCCGTCGACGAGGCACTCCTCGACGATGCGCCGGCGCGTCGCGCGGTCGCCGATCCGCTCGAGCAGCTTGGCGACCCCGCCGTCGTGCACCCACGCGGGCAGCAGGTTGTCCATCTTGGTGGAGCCCGCGTGGTAGGGGTAGGCGTCGCCCCAGACGTCCACGCCGCGTGCCCGCGCCTCGTCCATGAGCGCGAGCGCCCGGTCGATCTTCGACCAGTTCTCGCGCCCCGCCGCTTTCACGTGGGCGATCTGGACGCCGACCTTGCCCTCCACACCGATCCGGATCGCCTCGACGATCGAGTCCTCGAGCATCGCGGCCTCGCCGCGGATGTGCGAGAAGTAGAGGCCGTCGCGCCGAGCCATCGATCGAGCGAGAGCGATCAGCTCCTCCGTCGTCGAGTACGCGCTCGGCGGGTAGACGAGCCCCGTCGACAAGCCGAACGCTCCCGCCTCCATCGCTTCGGCGACGAGGCGCTCCATCGCCTTGAGGTCGTCCGGACCGGCCGGGCGGTTCTCGGGGCCGATCGTCGCCAGGCGCAGCGCGCCGTGGCCCACGAAGTGGACGACGTTGACGGACGGCGTCGCGGCGCGCAGCAGGTCGAGATACTGGCCGAAGGTCTCCCACCGGATATCGAGGCGCGCGCCGATGCCACCGGCCCATGCGCGGACCGCGTCGCGGCTGGCTGGACTCACCGGTGCCGGGGAGAACGAGCACATGCCGACGACCTCTGTCGTGCACCCTTGCCGGAGCTTCGACTCCGCCGCGGGGCAGTCGAAGTAGAAGAGGTCCGAGTGCGCGTGAGCGTCGATGAAGCCTGGCGCCACGACGTGGCCGCCGGCGTCGATCACTCGGCGCGCTTCGCCCTGGAGCCCGGAGCCGACGGCGACGACGCGGTCGCCCTCCACGGCGACGTCCGCCCGGCGCGCGGGTGCGCCGGTGCCGTCGATCAGGGAGCCGTTCCTGATGAGCAGCGACCAGGTCATCCGCTACGCTTCGACGATCGTCACCGACGCCATTCGATCACCTTGCCGGATGCGGTCCACGTGCTCCATGCCGGCGACGGCGCGTCCAAACACGGTGTAGTTTCCGTCGAGATGGGGCGTGGGGCCGTAGCAGATGTAGAACTGGCTGCCCGCGGAGTCGGGGTGCTGGCTCCGCGCCATTGCGACGCTGCCGCGCACGTGCTTCTGCGTGTTGAACTCGGCGGGGATCGTGTGGCCGGGACCGCCGGTGCCGTCGCCTTTGGGGCAGCCGCCCTGGACGACGAAGTTCGGGACGACGCGGTGGAAGGTGAGCCCGTTGTAGAACCCCCGCTTGGCGAGCGTCACGAAGTTCGCGACGGTCTTTGGCGCGTTCTCTGGGAAGAACTCGATCCGGATCTCGCCCCCTTTCTCGAGCGTGATGACGGCGGTCTGAGTCACCCGCTCGTCCTCATCTGGGGACGATCGTCACGGACTTCACGCGGTCGCCGACCTTGATCCGGTCCACGACGTCCATGCCGCTCACGACCCGGCCGAAGGCGGTGTACTGGCCGTTCAGGCCCTTGTCGTCGGCGAGCATGACGAAGACCTGGCTCCCCGCGGAGTCCGGGTCCCGGCCGCGCGCCATGCCGACGACGCCGCGGACGAACTCGCGCTTGTTGAACTCGGCCTTGATCGTGTAGCCCGGACCGCCAGTGCCCATGTCCGGGTGGTCGAGCGGCAGCGTCTTGGACTTGGGATCTCCGATCTGGACGACGAAGCCCGGCTCGACGCGGTGGAACCGCTGGCCGTCGTAGAACCCTCGGCCGGCGAGCTTGGTGAAGTTGTCGACGTGCCCGGGTGCGTCCGTCCGGAACAACTCGATCCGGATCTCGCCACCCTTCTCGAGCGTGATCACCGCCTCCGGCGCCTTCGCCTGCGCCGCGGGCGCCGGCTGCGCCGGCTTCGGCGCCTGCGCGAGGGCTGGCGTGGTCCCCGCGAGGATCGCGGCAGCGAGCGCGAGCAGGCGATGGGTCATACGGGAAGCCTCCGGGACGCCAGCGCACTCGACATTATACGCAACAATATACTCAACAATTCACGCCGTACACGCATCGCACGAACCACGGCGACAGCCAGAGCCAGGACAGCACGATCACGGTGATGACGAGCACCACGAGCTGGACGTCGGCCGACCAGAGCATCCGGAGCCTCCCCTCGCGCGGCAGGGTAGGACGCGGCGGGACCGTCGCGTCGCGCCCACGGGCGAACAGGCCAACGACGACGCGCCGCAGGCGACGCTCCTCCTCGGGGCGGAGCCGCACGAACTGGAAGCCCACGCCGTCCGAGCGCATCGTCCGGACGACGGCCTCCTCCACCTCGATGGGAGGCTCGCCAGCGACGAGGTCGAGCTTGACGCTCGCGGTGGCGCCCTCGACGAGCCGCGCCTCGGTCTTCACCGTGAAGCCCTGGAACGAGAGCGCCGTCGCCTCGCCCGCCGCGCTCGCGTCGCCGGTCCGGAGCACGACCGGCGCGCGGACGGCGACGGGATCCCACTCGCGGCGGTCCACCGCCTGTTTGACGTAGCGCCTGCCCCACGCGAGCGCCCGGAAGCGGTGGCCGCAGAGCGAGCAGCGGAAGGGGTAGATGTACACGCCCGACAGCGCTTGCTCGAGGGCGCCGTCGCGGTGGCAGCGCCGACCCTTCCCTCGGTCGCACCGGGGACAGCGGGGCCCGCCCATGCGGTTCAGGATACTATGCCCGGCGGCCGGAGCGGCTATTCCCTCTCATCGGCGCTCCCCGCCGAGCCGGGCGCCGACCGTCGCGTGGTACGATGAGACGATGCAGCAGCGCGACTCGATCCGCAACATCGCGATCATCGCCCACGTCGACCACGGCAAGACCACCCTCGTGGACGCCATGCTCTGGCAGTCTGGTCTCTTCCGCCAGAACGAGTCGGTCCCCGAGCGCATCATGGACTCGATCGACCTCGAGCGCGAGAAGGGCATCACGATCATGGCCAAGAACACGGCCATCGCGTATCGGGGCGTCCACATCAACATCGTGGACACGCCCGGCCACGCCGACTTCGGCTCGGAGGTCGAGCGGACGCTCACGCTCGTGGACGGCGTGCTCCTCCTCGTGGACGCCGCCGAGGGGCCGCTGCCCCAGACCCGGTTCGTGCTGAAGAAGGCCCTCGAGGCCGAACTCCCGCCCATCGTCGTCATCAACAAGATCGACCGCGGCGACGCGCGGCCGGCCGAGGTCCTCGACGAGGTGTACGACCTCTTCATCGACCTCGACGCGACCGAGGACCAGCTTGAGTTCCCCGTCCTCTACACGAACGCGCGGGCCGGCACGGCGACGCCCGACCTCGCGGAGCCCGGCCGCTCGCTGGTCCCGCTCTTCGAGACGATCCTCTCCACCGTCCCGCCACCGCGCTTCGACCCCGCGATGGGCCTCCAGCTCCGCGTCGCGATGCTCGACTGGGACGATTACGTGGGCCGGCTCGTCATCGGCCGCATCGTCAACGGCCGCGTCCGCCAGGCCGAGCGCGTCGCCGTCGCGCACCGGGACGGCTCCGTCGAGCACGCGAAGGTGACCGTCCTCTACGGCTACGAGGGGCTCAAGCGCATCGAGGTGGAGGAGGCCAGCGCTGGAGACCTCGTCGCCATCGCAGGGATCGACGCTGTCGAAATCGGCGAAACGGTCGCGGAGGCAGACGCCCCGCGAGCCCTCCCCCTGATCCGCGTCGACGAGCCGACGGTGTCCATGCTCTTCTCCGCCAACGTCTCGCCGTTCGCGGGCAGGGAGGGGAGGTTCGTCACCTCGCCGCAGCTCCGCGAGCGGCTCCTGAAAGAGAAGCGCGTCAACGTCGGCGTCCGCGTCGAGGAGACCGATTCGCCCGACACCTTCCGCGTCTCCGGTCGCGGCGAGCTCCAGCTCGCGATCCTCATCGAGATGATGCGGCGCGAGGGGTTCGAGCTCGAGGTCGGCAAGCCGACGATCATCACGCGCGAGGCGAACGGCCGGACGCTCGAGCCGATGGAGCACCTCGTGATCGACATCCCCGAGGAGTACATCGGCGCCGTCACCCAGAAGGTCGGCCCGCGGCGGGGCGCCATGGTGAAGATGGTCAACCATGGGACCGGGCGCGTGCGTCTCGAGTACCGCATGCCCGCGCGCGGGCTCATCGGATACCGAACAGAATTTCTGACCGATACTCGAGGCACAGGACTCCTGAATCATCTGTTCGATGGGTGGGATGAGTGGCAGGGCGAGATCGGACACCGGGCGAACGGCGCCCTCGTCGCCGACCGGACCGGGCGGACAACCGCCTACGCGATCGACCACCTCCAGGCGCGCGGCGGCATGTTCGTCGGGCCCGGCGTCGAGATCTACGAGGGCCAGGTCGTCGGCGAGAACTCGCGCGACAGCGACATGGACGTCAACATCACCAAGGAGAAGAAGCTCACCAACATGCGCGCGTCGACCGCGGACGAGGCGGCCAAGCTGACCCCGCCCCGCAGCATGAGCCTCGAGCAGTGCCTCGAGTGGATCCGCGAGGACGAGCTGCTCGAGGTGACGCCCAAGTCGCTCCGCCTGCGCAAGCGCCAGCTCCGCGGGCGGCGACGGTTCTAGTCTTCGGAGGGGGCCTCGGCGGCCCCCTCCGAGGCCTCCCCCAGAACGAGGTTGCGCGGGCGAAGCCCGCGCTCGAACGCGGTTACTCCGACGCGGTTCTAGTATCGAGCGCTCAGAGCTGCAGCACGACGATCCCGGCGACGGTGACGCCCGCGCCGACCAGCGCGCCGCGCGACAGCCGCTCGCCGAAGCAGACCCGCGCGAGCGGGATCGCGAACATCGGCGCCGTGGACGACAGCACCGTCGCCACCGCCACGCCCGCGTACTTGACGCCCGCGACGAACATCACCGAGCTCAGCGCGGTCACGACGCTCAACACGGCCAGCCGGGCGAGGGCCGTGCCGCCGATCCGCCGGAGGCTCCCCGCCGCGGCGCGCGCCCACGGCGTCGCCCACAGCACCAGCGCCGCCAGCGGCAACCGGATCGCCTGTGCCGTCATCGCCTCCATCTCTCGAAGGGGCGCCCTGAGGAGGACCACAGAGACCGCCCAGGCGAGCGCCGCGAGCGTCGCCGCTCCCACGCCGAACCAGAACCGCTCGTCCGGCGCGCGCGCGGCCCACGGCGCCACGATGAGGACGATGCCGCCGAGGGTGAGGAGGGTTCCCGCGGCGACCGGTAGCGTGACCGGCTCGCCGAGAAAGGCCGCCGCGAGCGCGGCGGCGCCCACGGGGTAGGTCATCGAGATCGTCATCGCGCGACCGACACCGAGCATGCGCGTGCTCTCGAAGAACACGGTGTCGCCGATCGCGGTCGCGGCCACGATCGAGAGCGCCAGGAGCACGAGCGCGCTCGCGGACGCCGCGGTGAACGCGCCCGCGCCGGCGGTCGCGAGCACCCAGACGACAAGGAGGGCGCTCCCGACGGTCGAGCGCACGGCGTTGACCGCGACCGAGCCCAGCTCGGGCACCAGCGCGCGCGCGAGGAGGCTCGTCACCGCCCAGGTCAGCGCCGAGCCGAGCGCCGCGAGCGCGCCCAGGGTCGTCTCCGGCATCAGGCGCGCTGGATCCGCTCCAGATCCTCCATCGCCGCCTGGACGCGCGGCCAGGCGAGGAACGTGCTCTTGACCGCGGCGTCCGGCGCACGCGCCGCGACCGCCGCGATCGTGTCGGCGGCGAGGCGCGCCGTCGCGACGGCTTCCTCGACTTTCTTCTGCTCCGCCTGCGCCCGCGCCAGCATGTGGGCGGCCTGCCAGGTGAGCGTCGGGTACTGGATCCGCCGGGCGATGCGCAGTGCTTCAGCGAGATCCGCTTCGGCCTGACTCCACTGTCGCCCCTGCAGGGCGATCTGTCCTCGGAGGGCGTGACACTTGGCGACGTACTTCGTCGACCCCGTGGGGCGCGCCTGGACCAACGCGTTCTCGACCTGACCCAGGGCCTGCTCGGGCCTGCCGATCGTCAGCAACGCCTCCGCCAGATACGTCGAGAGATGCATCGCCCATCGCCAGCGGTGGGCGCCGAACCCCTGCTTCTCCACGCGCACCATGGTCTCCTCGAAAAGCGCCAGGGCCCGCGGGGACTCGCCGAGGTTCAGGTGGTCGAGCCCGAGGTTGATGAGTGCACTGATCTCGACATTCGGATTCTTCGCCGCCCGCCCGAGATCGGCGCTCTCGCGATCGAGCTCGACGGATCGCCTGAAATCGCCAAGCTCCTGATGCAGCCATCCCAGCGTATTCTGCAGGCGCGCCGCGATAAAGAGGTTGTTCCGGTCTCGGGCCTTGGTCAGACCGTCGTTGATGACGGCGAGCGCCTCGCGATACTCCCCCAGCCCGATGTGGGCGAGGCAGACGAACGCGAGCGCGAGGAGCTCCTGAAAGCCGTCGTGGATCTCGGCCGACGCACGCTCGGCGTGACGGCAGAGAACGAGGGCTCTGCGGAAGTCCCCCCGCCAGTTCGCGTGCGCCCCGAGCCACGTTTGATTCTGGGCGATCGAGTCCTTGAACCCGCCCGCCTCCGCGAGGCGGAGGGACTCCTCGAGCTTCCGGTCCGCCTCTTCGAGGTCGCCGCCGACCTGGTCCAGGAGTCCGAGGTATCCGAGACTCTTCGCCAGAACCCGCTGGTCGCCTGTCTCCCGCGCGATCGTGAGGGCCGCTTCGGCGCAGTCTCGTGCCCGGGGCATGTGGTCGGAGGAAAACGTCGCCCAGTGGCTATGGGCGAGCTCGGCGAGCGCCTCTCCCTCGCCGAGCCGATCCCGCGATGCGCGGGCGAGCGCGAGCATCTCTTCCAGATCCGCGATCGCCTCGGAGTACCACGTCAGCAGCAACCACACCTGGCTCCGGCGACGGTGGATCTCCATCAGCTGACGCGAGGTCACGCGACTGGCGGCGTGGCTTCCGACCTCGAGCGCCCTGCCGTAGACGTCGAGCGCCGCCTGGTTGGCGTAGGCGTCCTTGGCGCGGTCGCCGGAGCTCACGAGGTACCCGAACGCCTTCGGCCAGTCCTCGCCCTGGTAGAAGTGGTGCGCCAGCTCCTCGTAGTGCTCGGCGAGACGGTCCGCGTAGAGCTCCTCGATCGCGTAGCCGACGGCACGGTGGAGCTCCTTGCGTCGCTCCTTCAGCAGGCTGTTGTAGGCGACGTCCTGGATCACGGCGTGCTTGAAGATGTAGGCCGGCTCGTCGAGGAGCCCGAGCTCGTAGACGATCTCGAGCTTTTTCAATTCGAGGAGCAGCCCCTCCAGTCGGTCCTGGAGCCCGCCGACACGCTGGAGCAGACGCACGAGGAACTGCCGCCCGATCACCGAGGCGAGCTGGACCATGCGCTTGCCGTCGTCGCCGAGCCGGTCGAGCCGCGCCATGATGATGTCCTGGATCGTGTCGGGTACGCTGACGCCGCCGATGTGCCCCACGATCCGGTACCCCCCCGTCTCCTTCCGGAGCACGCCGAGATCGAGGAGCGTCTTGGTCACCTCTTCGATGAACAGCGGCACGCCCTCGGCCTTCTGCATCAGCGCGGCCCTGAGCTCGTCGGGCAGCCGCTCGGTACCCAGGACCCGTCCCGCCATCGCGAGCGCCTCGGCCTCGGACAGCGTGTGCAACGCGAGGGACGTGTGGAAGCTCCGCGTGCCGAACGGCGGGTTGTACCCGACCCGATAGGTCAGGACCAGCAGGAGCGGCACGCTCGCGATCGAGTCCATAATGGAGGCGAGGTACTCTTCGGTGCTCGAGTCCACCCAGTGGAGGTCCTCGAACACGAGCACGAGCGGACGGAGCCGCGCACCACGGAGCGAGAGCGCGCGGATCGCGTCGAAGACCTTCCGGCGGCGCGCGAGCGGGGCCATGGCCACGACCTCAGGATCTCCGGCATCGACGGAGAGCATGTAGCGCACGTACGGGATGTGCGGCTCGAGCCCGCCCATGCGGCGCATCCCCTGCTCGACCTTGGCGATGATCTCGGGCTCGCCGTCGAACTCCTCGATCCGGAAGTTCTCGCGGAGCTGGTCGATCAGCGGCAGGAACGGGACCGCCTGGCCGAAGGAGACGCACTGCCCCTCGAGCCACGTCACGGTCTCGTGCGCATCGGCGAGCCCGCGACGGAACTCGAGGAGGAGGCGCGACTTGCCGATGCCCGCATCGCCGGCGACGAAGACGACCTGGCCGCGACCGGCCTTCACCTCGGCGAAGCGGTCGTGCAAGGTCGCGATCTCGCGCTCTCGGCCGACGAGCGGCGTGAGCCCGCGCTCGATGGCGACTTCGAGCCGCGAGCGGCGCTCGCGTGGCCGGAGCACCTCGAACGCGCGGACCGGCGCGTGACCCTTGACCTCCCGCTCCCCGAGGTCCAGCGTCTCGAAGTACCCGCCGATCGCCTTGTGCGTCGCCTCGGTCACGACCACGCTCCCCGGGCGCGCGGCCTGCTGCATGCGCGCCGCGAGGTTCGTCGTGTCGCCGACCGCGGTGTAGTCCATCCGGAGGTCGTCGCCGATCCTGCCCACGACGACGGGCCCCGTGTTGATGCCGATCCGCATCTGCAGACCGAGGCCGCGCTCGGCCTGGAGCTGTTGCGAGTGATCGCGGAGCGCCTGCTGGATTCCGAGCGCCGCGTGGACGGCGCGCCGCGGTCCGTCCTCGTGGGCGATGGGCGCGCCGAAGAGCGCCATGACGCCGTCGCCCGTGTACTGGTTGATCGTGCCCTCGAACCGGTGGACCTCCGCAGTGATCAGCTCGAAGCAGCGCTCGATGATGCCGTGCACGTCCTCCGGATCGAGCTTCTCGGCGAGCGTCGTGAACCCGGCGACGTCGGCGAAGAGAACCGTCACCTGGCGGCGCTCGCCCTCGAGCGCCGAGCGCGACTTGAGGATCTTGTCGGCGAGATGCTTGGGCGTGTACGACGCGAGCGACGGCCGGAATCCGCTCCCCGGCGCTCCGACCTGGGCCGCGCCAGGTGACTCGGGCGGCGGGGCCGCGACCGGTCCCTGCGTCGGCGTCTCGCCGAGGCGCTGGCCGCACGCGCCGCAGAAGCGCGCGCCCGGGCGGATGGTCGCGCCGCAGCTCGGGCAGCTCGCTTCGAGCGCAGTCCCGCAGTGGTCGCAGAAGCGATTCGGCGGAGGGTTGTCGGCCTGGCAGGCGGAGCAGCGCATCGCACAAATTATACGGCAGGCGGCGCCGTTGACACGCGCGCGCGCCGACTCTAGCATCCCCGCGTGAGGCTCGCCCTCTACGCGGCGGTGCTCGTCGCCGGCTTCCTCGTCGCGAGCCTCCTCGCCTTCTGGCTCGCGGTCCGGCCACCGCGGCTCGCCGTTCCGCTGGCGCCCCGAGACTTCGGGCTCGCCGTCGAGGACGTGACGATCATGACCGACGACGGCCTGAAGCTCGCGGCATGGCTCGTCCCGCGCCCCGGCGCGCCGGCCGTCATCCTCCTGCACGGCTACCCGGCCGACAAGGCCGACATGCTGCCGATCGCGGCGCGCCTCGCGCCACGCTTTACCGTGCTCCTCCTCGACCAGCGCTACTTCGGCCGGAGCGAGGGGCGCCTGACGACGCTCGGTTTCAGGGAGCGCCGAGACCTCGGGCGCGCCGTCGATTTCCTGGCGGCGCGTGGGTTCGGCCCGGTCGGGGTCTTCGGCTTCTCGCTCGGGGGCGCCGTCGCGCTGCTCGCCGCCGCCGAGGACCCGCGTATCCGCGCCGCCGCCGCGTACGCGCCGTTCGCCGACCTGACCCTGCTCGGCCACGAGCTCTACGCATGGCTCTGGCTCCTGAAGTACCCGCTCGTCGGGATGACGCGCGTCTGGGCGCGCCTCTTCCTCGGCCACGACATCACGCGCCCCGCGCCCGTCGAGGCGGCCGCGCGGCTCGCCGTCCCGGTGCTCCTCATCGCGAGCCGCGAGGACGAGCAGATCGCCTTCGCCCACGCCGAGCGTTTGCGCGCGGCGCTCGCGGCGAACCCGCGCGCCGAGTTCCTGTTCATCGCCCACGGGCGCCACGGCGCGCTCCCGCCCGATTTCGAGGCGCGCCTCGCGCGCTTTTTCCTGCTATACGTGAAGTGACATGGACCACGCCTACGCGGACGTGAACGGCGTCCGCCTCCACTACGTGACCGTCGGCCGCGGGCCCCTCGTCATGTTCCTCCACGGGTTCCCCGAGTTCTGGTACGCGTGGACGGCGCAGCTCGCCGACTTCGGGCGCGACCATCGCGCGGTGGCGCCCGACATGCGCGGCTACAACCTCTCGTCGAAGCCGACGGATCTCGCCGCGTACGCGATGAAGCACCTCGTCGCCGACGTGCGGGCACTCGCGGAGCACCTCGGGGCGAAGACGTTCATCCTCGTCGGCCACGACTGGGGCGGCGTCGTCGCCTGGGCGTTCGCGATCACGCATCCGGAACGTCTCGAGAAGCTCGTCATCGTGAACGCCCCGCACCCCGCGGTCTTCGAGCGCGAGCTCCGCGAGAATCCCGCCCAGCAGGAAGCGAGCCGCTACATGCTGACGTTCCGGAGCGCCCAGGCCGAGCGGATTCTCTCGGCGGACGACTACGCGCGGATGCTCGCGATGTTCACGCGCGTCGGCGCGTGGTTCACGGACGAGGACCGCGCCCAGTACGTCGCCGCGTGGTCCCAGCCCGGCGCGCTCACCGGCGGGCTGAACTACTACCGCGCGGCCGGCGTCGGCCCTCCCGGAGCCGAGGGAGTCCCCGCGCGAAGCTTCGGCGGCGAGCCCTCGCGACTCACGCTGACCGTCCCGACGCTCGTGATCTGGGGCGAGCGCGATCGCGCGCTCCTCACCGGGAACCTCGACGGGCTGGAGCGCTTCGTCCCCGACCTCACGGTCAAGCGCGTGCCCGACGGATCGCACTGGGTCGTCCACGAGCAGCCCGCGCTCGTCAACCGGCTGATCCGAGAGTTCCTCGCCAAGGAGTCGCCGCGGTGACCGTCGGCGTTCCGCGCGAGATCAAGCCGGGCGAGCAGCGTGTCGCGCTGACGCCCGCCGGCGCCCGCGCGCTCGCCGAAGCCGGCCACCAGGTCGTCGTCGAGCGCGGCGCCGGTGCCGGCAGCGGCATCCGCGACGACGAGTACGCCGCCGTCGGTGCGGCGCTCGCCACGGCCGACGAGGTCTGGCAGCGCGCCGACCTCGTCCTGAAGGTCAAAGAGCCTCTCCCGGCGGAGTATCCGCGGCTGCGGCCGGGCCAGATCCTCTTCACCTACCTTCACCTCGCCCCGGCGCCCGAGCTGGCACGGGCGCTGCGCGACTCGGGCACGATCGCGATCGGCTACGAGACGGTCCAGCGCGCCGATGGGAGCCTGCCGCTCCTCACACCGATGAGCGAGGTGGCCGGGCGACTCTCGGTGCAGGAGGGCGCCTTCTACCTCGGCCGCGCCCGCGGCGGGCGCGGCATCTTACTCTCCGGCGTGCCCGGCGTCCCGCCCGGTAACGTCGTCATCCTGGGCGCGGGCACGGCGGGGCTCAACGCGGCGCGCGCGGCGGTCGGCCTCGGCGCCGACGTCTCGATCCTCGACGTGAACCTGGACCGCCTGCGTCATGTGGACGACCTCTTCCGCGGCCAGGTCGTGACGGTCGTGTCCAACAGCTTCAACGTCGAGCAGGTGCTCCGGCGCGCCGACCTGCTCGTCGGCGCCGTGCTCGTCGCGGGGGCGCGCGCGCCCCGGCTCGTCACCAAGGAGATGATCACGACCATGAAGGAGGGTGGCGTGATCGTGGACATCTCCGTGGACCAGGGCGGGTGTGTCGAGACGATCCACCCGACGACGCTCCTCGATCCCGTGTACGTCGTGTCGGGCGTCGTCCACTACGGCGTGGCCAACATGCCCGCCCTCGTGCCGCGCACCTCGACGTTCGCGCTGACGAACGCCACGCTCCCCTACGCGTTGGAGCTCGCGACCCACGGCGTCGCCGACGCAGTGCGGGCGAATCCCGCGCTGGCCAAGGGCGTCAACATCTGGCGCGGCCGGGTCGTGCACCCCGCGGTCGCGGAGGCCCTCGGCGAGAAGCCCACACCGCTCGACGCGTGCCTTCGCTGATATTCCGCGTCGGCACGTCGGGGTACAACTACGCCGAGTGGAAGGGCACGTTCTACCCGGCCGGCCTGCCGGCGTCGAAGATGCTGGCGTTCTACGTCGAG
>Ga0209157_1000210_pt1 | contig 51896 bp, 43 predicted proteins | sample GraSoiAngelo_135_FD_185892 | JGI IMG/M metagenome (GOLD analysis project Ga0209157, IMG submission 185892) | Grasslands soil microbial communities from the Angelo Coastal Reserve, California, USA - 14_0929_05_40cm (SPAdes) (version 2) | ecosystem: Environmental > Terrestrial > Soil > Grasslands ...
AAAAATCCGGACTCGGGGAAAAACGAGTTGGCGCGCTCCACATTGCGATAGACGAGGAAGTTCTCCCACGGAATCAGCGCCCCATCGAATATCAAAACCGCATCGTTTTCGTCGAAACGGCTCGACAACGGTTGATCAAACGGACTGCGCGCGCTCTGTTCATAGGAAGGCCGGCACAATAGCTTGGTGCCGGGGGTGTCCATCGGCGCGATAAACACCAAAGCGAAATCTTCGGCCTTGCCCTGCTGGAGGGTCGTTGCGCTGTTCTGTGCAACGAAGGTCGCATTGGTCAGAGCGGACCCCGTCGCCAGCATCTTGGCTCCGCTGACGATAGCTCCCGCGCCGGTCTCGCGAACGACGTGCAGAAACACGTCGGCAATCTCATGCACCGGCTTCATGCGATCGACAGGCGGATTGATAAGGACATGATTCAGGTATAACGCCTTCGAGGCAAACCGCCGATACCATTGGCGCGCGTTCTCTTCAAACGGCGAATAAAATTCCGGGTTCGCTCCGAGCGTTGCCATGAATGCGGCTTTGTAATCCGGAGTGCGCCCCATAAAGCCGTACGTCAGCCGCGCCCACGCCGCGATGGCGTCACGCGCCTCGAGCAACTCCGAGGCCGAGTAGCTGGGCGCGAAAAATCGATGCGTGCGGATGCCGAAACGGTCCACCGTCGTCATGAGATCGCGCAATTCTTCTTTGTGCAGAGCGTCGTAGAGGCGGGCGAGCGATCGGGCCGAATTCCGGAAGGCGGGATGAACCGTAACATCCTGGACCCGCTTGCCATAGAGGTAGACGGCGCGATCATCCCGCAGCGTGTCCAGATATTCCGAACCCGACATCAGGTCATCAATAACAGCGGTCTTCTGAGACACGTTCACGGGGGAACACTATACCATCCTCTCCCAGGGGAAGAGGGGTTCGCCCAAATAGGGGAGCACCCCCTGAACATTCTGCTCACTTGCGGTACACTAGCAAACTTGGCCGGAATAAAATGACAGCTCCGATAATGACAGGAAAATTTCACAAAACAGACGATCTACGCATCAAGGAGATCAAGGAACTCTTGTCCCCGGACCAGATCCGGCGCGAGTTTCCGCTGACCGAGAAGGCGGCACAGACGACATACGAGACCCGCCGTGCCATTCATCGTATCCTGCATGGCGCCGATGACCGGCTACTCGTCATCGTCGGCCCGTGCTCAATCCATGATACGAAGGCAGCTATCGAATACGCTCGCTGGTTGAAAGCCGAAAAGGACCGGCACGAACCGGACCTGCTCATCGTCATGCGGGTTTATTTCGAGAAACCACGTACTACCGTCGGATGGAAGGGCCTGATCAACGACCCTCATCTGAACGGCAGCTTCAAGATCAACGACGGATTGAAGATCGCCCGGAAGTTATTGCTCGAATTGAACAACATCGGTATTCCCGCGGGTGTCGAATATCTCGACGTGATCTCCCCGCAGTACATAGCCGACATCGTCAGTTGGGGCGCGATCGGAGCGCGCACCACGGAAAGCCAGGTGCACCGTGAGCTCGCCTCGGGATTGTCCTGTCCTGTCGGATTCAAGAATGGTACGGACGGCAGTTTGAAGGTGGCTGTGGATGCGATACGGACATCGCGGCATCCGCATCATTTCTTATCCGTGACCAAGGCCGGCCACTCGGCGATCGTATCGACGCTCGGCAATGAAGACGGTCACATCATCCTTCGCGGTGGAAGACAACCCAACTACGACGCGGCGAGCGTCGGGACAGCTTGCAAGGAATTGGCTGCAGCAGGCCTGGCCCAGCGAGTCATGATCGATTTGAGCCACTCCAACAGCCAGAAGAACTACTCGCGCCAGATCGAGGTCGGCCACGAAGTCGCCGGCCAGATTGCGGGCGGAGACGAGCGGATCATTGGAGTCATGATCGAGAGTCATTTGAAATCCGGACGTCAGGATCTTTTGCCGGGGAAAGAACTCATCTATGGCCAGAGCATTACCGATGCCTGCATTGGATGGGAAGAGACCGTACCGCTACTGGAGAAATTTGCAGGAGCCGTGCGGGCAAGGCGCGTTGAGCACGAAGTGGAAGATTAGCCAGTAGGGGCAGTCCGCGAAGCGCAAGCGCGATAGCGCGCAGCCTCAAGAAAATGACCGCCCACGATGTCGCGATCGAGCGATCGTGGGCGGTTATAGACCGCCCCTACAGTACTGACTTTTGGATCTACGACGTTGCGCGAACGTATTTATTGAACCAATCCATCGTTCGCTGCCAGGCCATTTTGGCAGAGGCTTCATCGTAGCGAGGCGTCGTGTCGTTGTTGAAACCGTGCTGGGCGCCAGCATAGGTGTACTGTTCGTAGTGCACCCGGTTCGCCTTTAACGCCGCCTCAAACGCCGGCCAACCCGCATCGATGCGTTCATCCATTCCTGCGTAGTGGATCAGCATGTGCGCCTTGATCTTTGCGACATCCGCTGCCGGAGGTTGTGCGCCGTAGAACGGAACACCGGCAAGAAGGCCATCACCTAGCCGGACTGCCAGCGTGTTCACGACACCGCCTCCAAAGCAGAAGCCAACGGCGCCGAGTCTGCCGTTGCTTGCCGCATGTCCTTTGATCCAGTTTGCGGCCGCCACGAAGTCTTCGGTTCTCTTGGCGCCATCAAGTTTTCCAAAAGCCTCGACTGCTTTTTCTTCATCGCCCGGATAGCCGCCGACGGGAGCCAGCGCGTCAGGCGCAAATGCGACGTAGTTTGCGACGGCGAGACGCCGTGCGATGTCCCGGATGTGCGGGTTCAGGCCACGATTTTCATGCACGACCAGGATCGTGGGCAGTTTGCCCTTCGCACTCGCCGGTGTCACAAGATAGCCGCTGGTTTTGGAATTGCCTTGTGGTGAAGGATAGCTGACTTCCTGGCCTTTGATTCGAGAATCGGTGGCAGAAACCTGCTCTCCTAAGACAAAGTTCGGCTTCAGGGCCTCGAACATGGCCGTGGCCGTCATGCCGCCTACGGCATACTTCGAAGCCTTGTCGATAAACTGGCGGCGGTCGATGCCGCCATGCACGTACCGGTCAAACAAATTCAAAACTTCCTGAGGAAAATCGCTTGCTTTCATTCGTTGCATAACGGTTACTCCTTAAGGTTTATCCGGATCTGGCCCGGAAGCATACCACGGGGAAGCAGTTACCTGCCCTTAAAATCTGCCTTACGCTTTTCCAGGAAAGCACGAACGCCTTCCGCTTTGTCTTCACTGCTGAAGGTCAGCGCGAAAAGATCCCTCTCCCGGTCCAGGCCCTCTCGGAGATTCATCCGGGCCGCGGATTTGATGGCATCTTTCGCCATTCGCAGAGCAACCGGACTCTTTTCGCCAATCCGAGATGCCAGGCTCATGACCGCGCTGCGGAGCTCTGCTGTGGGAACGACGCTATTGACCAGTCCGATCTCTTTGGCGTGAGCGGCATCAATGAGATCGCCGGTAAGGATCAGTTCCATGGCCTTGCCTTCTCCCACAAGCCGGGTCAGCCGCTGCGTACCACCTCCACCGGGGATAATTCCCAGGTTGATTTCAGGCTGCCCGAGCCTGGCCGTGTCCGAGGCGATGCGGATGTCGCACGCCAGAGCCGTCTCCAGGCCGCCGCCCAGACAGAAGCCGTTGATCATCGCAATCACCGGCTTGGGAAACTCCTCGATCGCATCAAAAATGCGGAGCCCTTTCATCGCATCGTGCTGCATCAGGGCAGTCCGGCCCTCAAATTCGTTGATATCGGCTCCGGCAATGAACGCCTTGTCCCCAGCTCCCGTGATAACCAGGACGCGCGATTCCGGCGATCGCTCAAGCGAATCCAGCGCCTGACACATCTCATCGCGTGTCGCCTGATTCAGAGCGTTTCGCTTGTCGGGGCGGTTGATGGTTAGAACGGAAATCCGATTATTTGTCTCAACAAGAATGTTCTGGTAAGCCATGGTGTTGGTATACGCCATTATATGGAAAACCGTCCGGAACTCGTTCCCATCCGATTTCTGCCGGCACGCGTCAACGTCGAGCGCAGGCCCGATGGGATAATCATGCTGCGCTCACCCGAGCCGCTGCGTCCTTACGCACGGTGTCTGGGCGAATATCTGGAACGGTGGGCCGCAGAGAAACCCGATGAGGTTTTTCTGGCGGAGCGGGAAGCCGAAACATGGCGTAAGGTCACATGGGCTGAAACGCGGGCGCTTGTTTACGCCATCGCGACTTCGCTGCTCGAGCGAGGAGTTTCAACCGAGCATCCGGTCGCCATTCTTTCCGACAATTCGATTGAACACGCACTCCTTGCCCTTGCGGCGATGTACATCGGAGTGCCAGCAGCGCCAATTTCACCCGCATATTCATTGATCTCGCGCGATTTCGGCAAGCTGAAAGCGATTGTGTCCCTGATCCAGCCGAAACTGATCTTTGTCCAGGACGCGGATCCGTACGCGCAAGCCCTTCAAGCCATCAACGCTCAAGGCGCTGAGATCGTCGCGGTTCGCCACGTTAGTCCGGGGGCCACTCCTTTTGAGCGACTGACCGAGGCCGGCGATGCCGCGGCAGTTTCGCGGGCATTTGCCGCTGTCCAACCGGAGACGATCGCGAAATTCCTTTTTACGTCCGGCTCCACGGGACAACCGAAAGCCGTCATTAATACTCAACGGATGCTGTGCTCCAATATTCAGTCGCGCGCGCAAGCCTGGCCGTTCCTGGAGGAAGAGCCTCCGGTCCTTGTCGACTGGCTGCCCTGGAATCACACATTCGGCGGCAACAACGATTTCAATCTGGTGCTCGGCCACGGTGGGACGCTGTATATCGATGCCGGTAAACCGTTGCCTGGATTGATTGAAGTATCGGTCCGGAATTTGCGCGAAGTCTCACCCACCATCTATTACAACGTACCCCGCGGCTTCGATGCGCTGCTGCCGTTTCTCGAAAAGGACGCCGCTTTCCGCCGCAGTTTCTTCGCGCGCCTGAAAATCGTCCTCTATGCTGCGGCGGCTCTTCCGGCCCCGCTGTGGGAACGCCTCAGGCGGTTATCGACCGAGGAGACCGGCAGGTGCGTGCCTCTGACCTCTGCCTGGGGCTCGACTGAGACGGCGCCTCAAGTCACGCTTGTACATTACGAGCCGGTTAGAACCAGCGTTATTGGCTTACCGACACCGGGCTATGAATTGAAGATGATTCCTGTGGACAATTCCGGCCGATACGAGTTGCGCGTGCGAGGACCGAACGTCACTCCCGGTTATTGGAAACAGCCGGACCTGACCGCTGCGGCTTTCGACGAAGAAGGCTTTTATAAAATGGGCGACGCGGGCCGCTTCGCCAACGAGAACGAGCCGACGCTCGGCATCGAATTCGCAGGACGGCTCACGGAAGATTTCAAGCTCTCCAGCGCGACCTGGGTTCACGTCGGGGGGTTGCGGGTGCGCGCTCTTGCGGCGCTTGCCGCCGCCGCGCAGGACATCGTCATCGCCGGACACGACCGCAATGAAATCGGGTTTCTGATTTTTCCCAAAGAGGGCGACGCTAATGATCCCGCATCGCGGGAACGTGTACGGCGAGGCCTGGCGTCACTGAGGGCTGAAGGTTGTGGGAGTTCGACCTACGCTACGCGCGCGATCCTTTTAACCGAGCCACCTTCCATCGATGCCGGCGAGATCACCGACAAGGGATACATCAACCAGCGCGCAGTGCTCGAACGGCGTGCCGCGATTGTGGAGAGGTTGTATCGAAACCCGCCGGATGATGAAGTGATCGTGCTCAAGGATTGAGGAAGAACGGTATTGAGGGGGAAGAGTATTCCCCTCCTCGCAGAGGAGGGGTGGACGCGCCATAGATAAAATGGATCCGTTCCGAAACGGCGCGGCCGGGGTGGTCGGCTCGGCGACACTGTTCAGGCCTGAAGATTTCGCCGAGCTGACCACTATTCGACTTCGCGCTATCGCGCTCGCGCTTCGCGCCCGTCTGCGGCGCTTCGGTGGCTTCGCAACTTTTGCTTGATGCCGCAGCCACCCCTCCTCTGCGAGGAGGGAATGCGTTCTGCCCAACTCAACCGGAGTATAATCGCGCGGGGGGGAGACAATTATGCGCCCAAACCTAGGATTGCTTGCTTTAGCAGTTACACTTGCAGTATCGGTGCTATGCGTGACCGAAACTCCCAACGTCGCAGCGCAGAAAGGTAATATCGTGCGTTCTCGAGATGCTTCAGAGCGCCCCACCCAGCGTCCGCCTGTGGGCGGACGGAATGGCGGAGCATCCGCGGGCCATCCGCTTACAACGGCGGCGGCCTTTGAGGTTCTGTTGAAGGGTGGCAACGCGTTCGATGCAGGTGTTGCGGCGATGCTCGTCGGCGGTGTCGTTGAGCAGGATCTCTACAGCCTGGGCGGCGAAGGCCTCGTGCTTGTTTATCCACGCAGCGAACGTAAAGTAACGTCCGTTGTCGGGCAGGGTTGGGCGCCCAAAGGCGCGACCATCGATTGGTATAACGCGCGCCATAAGGACCTCGATGGTGAAGGTCTCGATCCCGCCGTGATCCCGGGAGCAATTCACGCCGCGCTGACCGTGCTCGAAAAATGGGGCACGATGAGCTTTGAGCAGGTGTCCGCTCGAGCCATCGAGTATGCCCGCGACGGCTTCCCGCTCAGGCCGCGCACGGCGGCATCCATTGAAGGCAATCTCGACTTTTTCAAGAAGTGGCCCGGCAATCAGCGCTATTGGCTGAAGCCCGACGGCTCGATGTATAAACCCGGTGAAACGATCAAGCTGCCCACCCTCGCGCATACGTTGACACTCATGGTCGAAGCTGAACGCGCCGCAGCATCCAAAGGCCGCCCAGCCGGAGTCGTCGCCGCGCGCGACCGCTTCTATAAAGGCGAAATTGCGCGGGAGATGGTGGCGTTTTTGAAGCAGCATCAAGCGCCCTTCGAGCTGGATGACTTTGCGGAATTCTTCGCCAAGATTGAGGAGCCCGCCACGACGAATTATCGCGGTTATCAGGTCTACAAACATTCCTTTGGAAGCCAGGGTCCGGTGCTCCTCGAGACGCTCAACATTCTGGAGAATTTCGACCTCAAGTCAATGAAGCGCAATAGCGCCGAGTACATCCACACGATCATCGAAGCGCTAAAGCTGGGCTACGCCGACCGCGATAGCTATTACGGAGATCCGGCTTTTGTTCAGACCCCAGGTGAAGGTCTGTTGTCGAAGGCGTACGCGAAGCAGCGCGCGGCGCTCATCGATCCGAAGCATGCCTCGCGCGGTTTCATTGCCGGCAATCCGATGGCGTTTGATTCGAAGGTAAAGGAGTGGAAGTATTGGGCGGCCAATATCTCCGATGGAACAAAGTCGGGCGGTCCCGCACCCGACGCGGAACCCATTCGAGGCACGCTCAAGGATACGACACACATTTCCGTCATTGACAAAGAAGGCAACATCTTCGATGCCACGCCGAGCGGGGGCTGGATCGGCGGCGCCGTCATCCTGGGCAACACCGGCATCGGCATGAGCGTGCGCGGCGAACAGTTTTGGCTGGATCCAACACGGGCTGCGCAACTGCGACCGCGCTCCCGCCCGCGATACACGCTCACACCCAGCATCGTGCTGCGGGATGGCCAGCCGTTTATGGCGATCGGCACGCCCGGAGGAGACAATCAGGATCAAACTATCCTTCAGGCGTTCCTGAACGTTGTCGAGTTCTGGAACGACTGGTACCCCAACCTGCACGAAGCATTCGAGTGGCCCCGGGTGCAGACGCTGCATTTCTTCGGATCCTTCTGGCCGCACAACGCGGGATTCAATCGCTTGAACCTCGAAGCTCCCATCTCCGATGAGGTCTTCAAGGAACTGCAGGCCCGCGGCCACAACGCCAGCAGAGTACGGGCGCAGAGTATATCCAGCTGCGCAACGGCCGTGCTCATCGATCCGGCAAGCGGAAATCGCATCGCCGGCGCCGATCCCCGGCGAGATTGCTACGCTATGGCGTATTAACCAGAAGTGCCGTAATTCACGCTTTCGGTCGGCGCCCGGTCGGAAGTACTGCGACTGTGGATGTCTTCAGCGGCGGCTTGGCGGACTCCGCCGGCCGCATGAATATCCAGGCTGTGTCGGAGTCGCAGTAACCGCAACGGGGAAACTTTTGCCCCTCCAAAATCGTGCGTTCCGCACTGTGACATTGGGAATGATAGACGCCGTCAACGCGATTTATTTCACCAGTCTGACTCGGACATTTACGCATCGCAACTCCAGTATGTGGAATGAACGCCACTAAATCATCAAAAAAGAAAAGCCAGACAGACGTGAGGATCCGGACAGAAAGAGGTTTCAACGGCTGATCGGTGCAATTGAATACCGCGCGTTGAAAGTCTTCTTCGAAAGAATTGAGACGTACGTGAAGCTCGCGGGTTAGCGGACTTTTTAATTTTATAAAATTCCTGCGAAAGGTTCTCAAGTGCTGGTGCCGGGCACAGAGTCAGTTGCTTGAACCGAATCTTGGAGACCAGCTTTAATCCCGAATCTCCTTCTTCAGCCCGCCGGCGACTATTTTTAGAAAAAGATTGACGAGACTGAGGACGATCGCGCCAAAAAATGCCGGGACAAAGCCCTGGATGCTGAAGCCGGGGACAAGAGCTGAGGCTAGTTTCAGCATGAGCGCATTAATGACAAACCAGAATACGCCAACGCTCACGAGCGTAAGCGGAAGTGTCACGATTTTCAAGAACAGACCGATGGTGGCATTCACTAGTCCAACGACAAGTGCAGCGATCAGAGCCGCGCCGAAGCCTGTGATATCGAAGCCTCGAACGACGTGAGCGACGATCACCAGGCTGAGAGCGCTCAGAAACCAGTTTATTAGAGCATTCAGCATCGCAAAATGGCGAAATCGAAGCCGGTATGATTCTGATTCACTTTTCTTCCCGTTTCCAGATTTCTCTCAACCACGGAACCGCTTGACGGAGTCCACTCACAAAGCGATAGGTCTCGTAATGCGTGATGCCGGTCAGCGCGATCAACTCTGCACGCTTACCGGCTTTCTGAAGCTCCGCGATGTGTGCCTCGGTTGGGCCGAATGGGACGACCTGGTCATTACGGGAATGGATGGCCAGGACTGGGAGGCGCCACTCCGCGACCGATGCCGGCGGGCGGCCAGACACAGGAATCACCGCGCTGAAGTATTCCGGGTATTTCTCCGCAATGCTCCACGCACCGGCGCCACCCATGCTGTAACCGGTAACAACAATCTTTTTCTTGTCGATGCTGTAGCTGCCGAGGACGTCATCGAGCAACTGCTTCACCGCGCGTTCGTTTTCGGGAGTGCTCCAGTTACCTCCCAAGGAATCCGGCGCAACAATGATTGCCCCAAGCTCCTCCAAGGCTGGACGAACGAGAATGCTGAGCACGCTTCTTCCGGCTCCAGCTCCATCCGCGCCCCCGACTCCAAAATGTAGAGCCAGAATAAGTGGAACCGGTTTGGACGGTGAATAGTTCGCCGGAATCGAGAGCGCGAAGTGAACCGGCGGTTCCTTGCCACGCAACAGCGTTCGGTTGTGTGTACCTGGCGCAAGCACCTGCCCTGCTTGCACCACCTCCACCACTTGTCCCACTTGCCGCGCAGCGGCACTTTGCGCTAGCACAGGTTTTGAATCTACTGCCAAAGCGAGCAATATGCTTGTGATCCCCAAGATGATAGAGAACCGCGTCGGCATGGCTCCTCCCCAGTCGAATCATATTCCAAGGAAGACCACGTTTTCGCATAATTCGCAGGATGCGCAAAGGCATTTTCCTGGCGCTCGTTGCGGCCGGCCTATGGGACTGACACCGGTTGCGACGAAGGCTGCCCTGGAAGGTTTTACTCCGGAATTCATCGGTTCGTTCGGTTTTGGCTTGCGGCTGGGTAATGTTTTGGTCGTGACCGTGTTCCAACCTTTGGCCATGCTCCATGAACAAGAACAAACGACGTCAAGGCAGATCGCCTTTCAGTTCTTTGTACATTCGCCGCACCACAACTTCCCTCTGTCCCGCGAATGATGGCAGTTTCTCGTACTGCTGAAGTTTGACGGCAGCCACAACCTGATCTTCGGTCGCGCCCCGCGCAATCTCACTTTGTATCCCGTCTCTGGCGTCAACAAGGATCTGCCGCATGCGGTCAAGTGCGGCTCGAGTTTGCTTGGGATCCTCGGGTAGAGGACCATGACCAGGCACGAAGATGTCGGCTCCCAGAGCCTTCACCGCATCGAGTACCCGAATCCATGAGACACCGTATCCTCCCGCCATATTCGGAAATTCCTGGTTAAAGAAAACCTCGCTCATATACGCAATCCGGTCCTGCGGGACAAAGAGGATGCTGTCCCCCTTCGTATGCGCAGGGCCGAAATAGAGAATCTGAATCTCCTTGCCGCCCAGGTGCAGGGTCATGCGATCGCGATATGTCGCATTCGGCGACCGCGCGCTCTGCTCTTCGGCCGCTAGTTTGCCGCGTTGCATTTGTTCGAGCAGACCGGTCCGGTAGTTTTCGTGGCCGATTTTGAATACGTCGGCGTAGGCCAGATTTCCCTTGCTGAAGGGATCGTGGAAGGGAGAAGAGACGAGATAGCGCACGGGCTGTTTGGTGACACCGGCAATGGATTTCCGTTCGTCCCGCGCGATCGCTTCCGAGTCCAGGGCATCGAACACCAGCACGCCTTCGCCTGTGACGATGACGCCGCTGCTGAAAATTCTGCCTCCGTTGTTCGTCGAGTACACGTAGTGACCGGGAATGATCTGTCTCAAAGTTCCAGCCGCGCGGTCGGCGACGGGTGCCTGCGACGCAGCGGCGCTCGGCAGCGCAAGAAAAATCAAAACGATCAACGATGATTTGGCCGTCATATGTTTACCGCCGTGTGGGATCGCCGGTCGTCTGGTCGACAAGTGGGATCGTAATCGCGATGCGGTCTTCCGAACTCAAGTTTCGCGTGATGTGCCCTTTCCCCGTCGTATCTTCGATCAAGTTGATGTGGCCTGGGCCGACTGCAACCTTTTTGCCTCCGGCAACCTCGATTTCTCCCTGGCCGCTCAGCGTGATGACAAACTGGCGTCTGGGACCGGTATGCCACTCGTTGGTACTGCCCGGCCCTCTGCGGCTGAACTCCACGCCTGTCGCCTTGATCATTTCGGTCGCGTTGCCGTTGAGTTTCATCTCAACCTCTTCGGCGCGACTCAAGCCATCCGGACCCGTATAGATGCGCGTCATCATTATCGGTTTGCGCGCCTGAGCGATGACGACGTCCGGCGGAGTGTGTGCCAACCAACCCAGACAGAATGAACCGGCAATGGCAACGAATATGAGCAGTCTTTTGGTCGATCTCATGGTGTCCTCCTGAAATTGGGAAGAGTCTATGCGACCACCGGTACGAAAGTCCATGTTTCGCGTGCGAGATGTGTGAGACCCCTCCTCCCGCAGATCAAATACGGTGTCGTACGAATCGCGGCCCGCGCATTGCGGTTTTTAATTTCAATCGTCGGGCTCTAGCTTGCGCCGGATCTTTCGGAGCAAAGGAAGCATCATCCGGGCATCTCAAGAGCCTAAGTCACGAACGCATTTCACGATTTAGATGCGCCGCGTCGTGATCGATTTCACGAAGAGACCGGCTCGGAAGAAACGAACCTGCGCCCCGATCTTCTGCGCCCGCATACTTCGAAATGTCAGCGGGTCGCTAGACGATGCCGGGATGGACCGATATGATGTAGCGCCATGAGAAAGTTCCTCATCGGCGGAGGCCTTCTTCTCTGCCTGCCGGGCGCATTTTGGTATTTGAGCCAGCGCGATATCCCGCGCTCAATCCTCGAAGCGAGGTACGCCGGCGCGCCATCTCAGTTCGTGATGTTGCCGAACGGAACGCGTGCCCATGTCAGGGACCGTGGCCCGCGCGACGCGCTTGCGCTCCTTCTCATTCACGGTTCCAATGCCTCGCTCTATACCTGGGAGCCGTGGGCAAAACAGCTCAGTGATCAATTCCGCGTCGTTACGGTCGACCTGCCGGGGCACGGGCTGACCGGAGCCGTGCCTAGCCGCGACTATACCCAGGAGGGCATGGTGAAGTTCATTGACGAGATCGCCGACATACTCCGCCTGCATAGATTCGCAATTGGTGGTAACTCCATGGGCGGGCGCGCATCCGTTCTTTTCACGATCAAGCATCCCGAACGCGTGACGCACCTCGTCCTCGTCGATTCCGGCGGATTTCCCACGAAGCAGGTCGAGCCAACGCCACTGGCGTACCGATTGATGGGCATACCCATCGCAAACCGTTTGCTTCTCCACATCACTCCCCGCTCGCTTGTAGTTGATGGCCTCAACAGCGCGATCGTCCATAAGGACATCATCACGGACGAGATGATCGACAGATATTGGGACTTCATTCGGATGGACGGGACACGTGAGGCGACGATCACCCGCGGCAGGATTCGGGACAAACGGATCAGGGATGACATTCCAAACATCAAGACGCCTACCCTGATCTTGTGGGGCGAAGACGATCGCATCATCCCCGTGGAGGCCGCGTATGCATTCCATGCCGCAATTGCCGGCTCGAAGCTAATCGTGTACCCCAATACCGGTCACGTTCCGCAGGAGGAGGTTGCCGTTGAGTCGGCGGCGGATGTGCACGCATTCTTGAGGGGAACTGAGATCACGCTTAGAAGATAGTCCGTAAACGTGGAAGATAGTCCGTAAACGTGACCGCTCTAGATCTAGCCAAACTGTTTTCCGTCGAAGGTTGCTGGGGCCTAACGGTGGCAGCGGTGTTCGAACATCGGCCATGTGGTTCGTGCTCCACTTGGGGAACGTTGAATCCTCAGAGCAAACGTTACTTCTACGGTTTGACATTACGTCCAAAAGAACGCGACTGGTGTTTGACGTTAACGTCAGCCTTGCCTAAGATGCTGCCCCCCAAATCTGATGGCGGTAAGCTCCAAATCCTTATTATTATCGGTTACGTCATAAAAGAAGAGTAAACGTTCTTCCCCTCCGACCTCATCAACATCGACTTGAACCGTATAGACGGTTCCTTTACCACTAACAACCTCGAAAATTTTAACAACACGAAATTCTCGCCTTTTGCCACTCTGAGCGCCTTCATAGACAAGGTTTCCATGTTCCTTTTGGTTCTTCTCGATATGGGTGGTAACGATTTTTAGAATATGCTGCTTTATACCGTTGTCTTCAATAAAAGTGTCATAAACGAATGGAGAAACGGATTCTTGAATTTGAAAAATTTCCCTATTGGACGTCGTTTTACCACAAGACAAACCGCAGGACACAATGGCAGCGAGCAAAAGGCGGAGAATCCAGCGTTGCATAAATTATCACCTTAAGTCTAACGGCTTGGGCATCAACCGCGGCGCATTTCAGCGGCCCGCGGCAGCGGACCCGGAAGTGAGTGAGTGTTATACGCGCCGCGCTCCACCCGAAGCTGCTTTTCCTTGCAACTCTCCGCATTGCCGGCTTTTCGTCCGCTGATCCTTGTCCGGTTTAGGTGCATGATGGAACACAACTCCACTGCACCTGACATGCGTTTCCAATGTCGAGATGGCCTCATTGATGTCGCTCGTTATGGTTGGTTTTGACAAACACGTGGTACGTCACGGCATCCCAGGCATTGTGAATGCCGACGACGAGAAGCAGCAGGGCGGCGGCTGCAACGCTAAACAGCGCCTTGCGCGTTTGGGAAAGAGCCGTGAATGCTGAAACAACCAGTGCGGCGTATGCCCCTAACGGCAGCACAACATGAAATAGTCGGTCCTCGAACTCGGGGGAGTAGGCAGTTTGTAGTCTCACACGTCGAGTGACGATCACGACATATGTAAGCCCAATTAGGCCGAGCAATCCCCAGAGAACTGCCGCAGCGAGCATTTCGTGCCAGGGCGCGCTGATAATCGCCGATAGGATCAGCACACATCCGAAGTGAACGATCGTTGGTGTTGCGAAGGCGCTGCTGGCCCGTTCCATATCCTTAACGATCGGTCTCTCGGCGATGAGAGTGATAACGACAAACTGTAACCCGATCAACGCGCCAGCAGATGAACCGACGATGACGTAGAAGTTCTCCCATCCAGTAAGTTCTGTCATGTCGTCAATCTTCTCTTTTGCAAGCGAGAACTTTCGCGTTTCGCACAATTTCTGTTGCTTAACGCGGAATTAGCTTGAGTGTCCTGGCTCGGGAACACGGCTCACTACACTATCAACCTATTGGGCCGGATAGCGATAATATTTGGCGCGGTAAGACGAGACGAATGCCCATGAAACTGGGCGCCAAGTTTGCTCGAGAGCGAGTTCCAACGATATCGTTCCCGGCCGTCCGAGACCGACCTGGACGATTGGCGAAACGTGTTGGCCGAACTTTAATTGAGGCTTTGCTCTGCCGGGCTCGCGCTCCGCGCTCCGCGCCACCCGGCGCGACAGCTTCTATTAAGCTGTCGCGCCCCCCCTCCTCTGCGAGGAGGGGGATATTTCAGTTATGGGTTCACGACTCTGAACTTGTGAACGCGTCTGCCGCGGTTCTCGGCGATATAGACATTATCCTTGGAGTCCACAGCGATGCCGTGCGCCTGGTTGAATTGGCCGGGGAAGCTTCCTGGCCGGCCGAAGCTCGATAGGATCTTGCCCGATTGGCGGTCGATGATTTCCACCTGCGCGTTATTCTGATTGATCAGAAAAATCAGCCGCTGATTGGGATCGTGCGAAAAATCGAGCGCCACGGCCGAGCCGCCATTCTGGGTGAGTTTGCCGTCTTTCGGCGGCGTGACCGGCGTCCACGGGACTTCGATGTTCTTCTTGAAATTGCCCATCTTGTCGTAGATCTGGATTCGCGAGCCCTCGCGGTTACATACATAAACCAGCCCATCATTAGCCATCGACAGGCAGTGCACAGTGGCCATGCCTTCGGGCAGCCACTGGCGCAGGAACTTGCCTGTACGATCCATGACGGCGACGCGGCGGTTGCTGTCGCGGCCTTCGCCGTCGGAAACGTAAACATCGCCATTTTGCGGATCGACGAAAATGCTGGAGGGCATAAAGAAAATCGCGGCTTCGGAATTGAGAGGCTTTCCTTTGATGGTGCCGTCGGAAGAATCCACTGTGCCCTTCTTGCCGATTTGGAGCAGCATTTTGCTGCCGTCATGCGAGTATTTCTGGATCATTCCCGAGGGCGCACTCGCAATCCAGATGTTGTTGTCCTTATCCGTACGGCACGAATGCAGCCGCGGGTCGAGAAGCTTCGGATCGCCCCAGGAGTTGACGACATTACCTGCGGGATCGAACTCGATGATCGGCGGCGCCAGTTTGCCGCCGTTCAAGTCGCCTTCGATGACATCCTGCCGATTGAGGATGAACACGTGGTCCTGAGCATCGACACAGACACCGCCTAAGCCTCCGAGCACCCAACGCTCAGGCAGCGGCTTCGGCCACGAAACGTCAGCCTCGTATCGCGGCGCACCCGATTGCGCCCTGGCCGGAGTCACGTAAATAATGCCGGCTCCCATTGCGAGCGTGAGGATACCGGCTTTAATGAGAAGATTCGTTTTCATGTTTCGTCCTCCGTTGCGGCCTCCGATCAGCGGCCGTAGATTCGAAGCGCATTCTCCATAGCGATCCTTTTCCTTACCTCAGGCGGAAGCTGATTCAGCAAAAGCGCATTCTGCTGCGCGCGCGCCAAAGGCGCGGTCGCGGGCGGGTCGAAATGCTGATCACTGCCGATGATGAAGCGATCGGGAAAATCGGAATAGAGCTTGAGCCACTCGGGCTTGAGCTTGCCGTCGACAATCGGCGGGTCCTTGCCCGGGAAACCCGGATCGAACTTGATTTCCATGTACAAATTGGGATGTGCCTGAAGCAACCGGCGGGAAAGCTCGGGAGTACGATATCCAATATTGTCCGAGCCCGCGTGCGCCCAGATGATCTTCGCGCGCCGGTTGTGCGCAAGCAGCCTTTCGAATGCTGCGATGTTCCCGTGAAGCTCCGGCGGATTTGGCGGCCCATACTCCTGTGGCGTCGGAATGGTTTCCGGCAGAGCTTCCATATGCAGGTCGATGGGAACATTGTGCTCGGCCGCAATATCGGCCAACAGCAGCATCATGGGGCTATCGGCAGGCGCGTATTCGTAATCCTTTACCGGGGACTGCGGCAAAGAAAGATGTTCAATCGACAACTCACCGAAGCCGACCACTCCTTGCTTAAGCAGCGCTTCCGCTCGCTCGCGAAATTTTTTCCGTGCTTCAGGCCCTGCGTTGCCCGTGCGATAAGCTTCCAGAAGCATCGGATTGAGCGTTCCGCCGCCGCCCAGCACGGCGAGCTTGTCCGGGTGCTTCTTTATGGCCGGCAGGATCATCTCCGCGTCCCAGCGCGCCCGATTGTCGGGCCCATACGGCTCGGTCTGAATAAAGGCCTTCGCACCATTCAGACGCTCCATCGCGCTCAAGATCAGCGTGACCGCGCCTTCCGGATCGAGCTGATAGATGTGGGTGTGCGCATCGATGTAAGGAAGGGAAGCCGGCGTGAGGTTTGCCGTCCGCGAGTTCGAGGCATTCTGGCCGAAGAGAACCCCCGCCACAACCAATGTCAGCGCAACGGCCTGAAATTTCCGTCCGATTGTGATGTTCATAGAATTCGTTGCGAATTATAACGAAAGCTGGACTGGAGAGACAGTTTCAACTGCAACGGCGCTCTAGGCTGTGAACGAATCGGGAACACGGAGAATCCGCCCTCTCCCTCTGGGAGAGGGACCGACCCCCACATTTACGCCTTCAAAAAACTCGTTACAGTGGCAACTGCTCACACCGGAGTATAATCGCCTCATGTAATCGACAAGGAGGGGTCATGTCTCTACCTAACGCGCGGATTGTTATATTCGGTCTGGTCGTTTCGTTCGGTTTGTTATGCGTTCAGCCGACCCATGCTCACGTTAAGAAAATTGTGATCGACAAGAAAGTCTCACCGGCGTTCAACGGCCAATCTTTCGGACCAGCCGGCCAGTATGAGACTCTGGCGGGCCGCGCCTTTGGTGAGCTCGATCCGAACGACCCGCACAACGCGATCATCACCGACATCAAATTAGCGCCGCGCAATGCGAACGGCAGGGTCGATTACATTGCGAGCTTCTTTCTCGTGAAGCCGATCGATTTGTCGAAGAGCAGCCATTTGATGTGGCAGGACGTGCCCAACCGGGGTGGCAGAATCACGATTCCGCCTGCTTCGCGCAACGATGGTGACATTGGTTTGAGCAGCGGATGGCAGGGCGACAATTCCGGCCGGACTGTCCCAGCGGACGACAACGAGTGGTTGACAGTCCCGATTGCGAAGAATTCAGATGGCTCGCCGGTAACGGGCCTGGTGTTGGGACGCATCGTCAATGCAAGCGGTCCTGATTCGCGTCCGTTAATCATCAATGCCAACCCCGTACCCTACAAGCCGATGACGCTGGATACCTCGAAAGCAAAACTCACCACGCATCGTTCGGAGACGATGGATGGAAAAATTATTGAAGGGCCAATGATTCCCTCCACCGATTGGGCGTGGGCGAAATGCAGCGCCACGAATCCATTTCCGGGCACTCCGGATCCAACCCAGATCTGCGTAAAGGGCGGCTTCGATCCAAAGCTGCTGTATCAGGTCGTATTCACGTCTCAGGATGCGTATGTGCTCGGCATCGGCTTCGCGGCCTTCAGGGATGTTGCTTCTTTCTTTAAATTTGAGAAACAAGACGGCGAAGGTGCGCCGAACCCGGTGGGCGGCCAGGTGAGCTGGGTCATCAGCCGTGGCAGTTCGCAGTCGGGCAACTACCTTCGCGCCATGATTCACCTTGGCTTCACGCAAGACGAGAGCAACCGCAAAGTCTACGATGGCGCGTGGCCGATCATTGCCGGTAAGCGTGTGACGCTTAATACACGGTTCGCGATGCCAGACGGGGCGGGGAAACTTTATGAAGCTGGAACAGAAGGACCGCAGTGGTGGGGCGACTGGCCGGATCCGGTCCGTGGATTGCCTTCTAAAGGCATTCTCGACCGCTGCAGCGCCAGCAACTCATGCCCGAAGATCGTCGAGCACTTTGGCGCGGCCGAGATGTGGGGACTGACGCTCAGTCCGTCGTTCGTCGGAACATCCGCCGATAAAGATATCCCGCTCCCGAGCAATGTGCGCCGATACTATATCCCGAGTACTCAGCACGGCGGCGGCCAGGGCGGCTTCTCTGTCAACCCGCCGAATGCGCCGATGTGTCCCGGCCCGAATTTCGGCGTTGGGATGTTTCCAGCCAATCCGGTTCCTCATACCGAGACGGTCAATGCGCTCCGCTTCCATTTCCGAAACTGGGTCATGAAAGACGTTGCGATGCCGTCAAGCTCTTATCCAACATTGGCCAACGGCAATCTGGTCGATCCGGTGAAGGAAGCAGTCGGTTTCCCCAGCATTCCGGGCGTGCCGAAAGCCGCTCCGACCGGCCTTGTGAATCCGGTTCTAGACTACGACTGGGGGCCTGAGTTCAATTACACAGATGGCTCGGGTGTGCGAACGAAGGTACCACCCACCGTGAAGCGCGCGATCAAAATGAAAGTGCCGCGCGTGGACGCCGATGGCAATGAGACCGGCGGGGTCCCGGTCGTCCTCCTGGGCGCGCCGCTCGGCACGTATCTCGGCTGGAACATTGTGTCGGAGGGATTCCATCAAGGGAAGCTCTGCAATTACGCCGGCGGCATGATCCCATTTGCCAAGACTCGGGCCGAGCGTGAGGCCGCGGGCGATTCCCGTCTATCGCTGGAGGAGCGATATAAGAACCATGAGGGATACGTGGCTGCCGTCCGCATGGCAGCTGAGAAAGCGGTTCGAGCGGGTTTTCTGCTTCAAGCCGATGCCGACAAACTCATTGCGGACGCTGCCGCCAGTAACGTGCTGATTCCGTCGAGCACCAGCCGGTAGGGTGAAGAGAAATTGATTTCAAAATTTCCATCTACCTATCTCCGCTCAAGATGTCCCCTATCGTACCGAGCACCGAGCCTTCGTCGCGTCCTCGGCGGCCGGTTTGCGGAGCGGCGGCAACGATGCGGCGCGCCATACGGCTCAGCGGCAACGACTGAAGCCAGATGCGGCCGGGCCCCCGAAGCGTGGCGAAGAAGAGGCCTTCGCCGCCAAATAAAGCGGATTTGATCCGGCCGACGTATTCAATATCGTATTCGACGGAGGGCTGAAGCGCGACGAGGCATCCTGTATCGACGCGAAGCACTTCGCCTGGCGCGAGCGTCCGTTCGATCAGCATGCCGCCGGCGTGCACGAATGCCCAGCCGTCGCCGTCGAGGCGTTCCATGATGAAGCCTTCACCGCCAAAGAAGCCAACGCCGATGCGCTTCTGAAAAGCAATTCCGATGCTCACGCCTTTCGCCGCGGCGAGGAACGAATCTTTTTGGGTGATCAACTCGCCGCCAACATCGGAGAGCCTGATCGGCACGATCTTCCCCGGATACGGCGCGGCAAACGAGACTCGCTTCTTGGCGTGGCCCGTATTCATAAAGATGGTCATGAACAGCGACTCACCAATGAGAAGCCGTTTTCCCGCCCCGATGAGCGCATCGACGAAGCTCCTCTGCTCGGCGGAGCCATCGCCGAATACAGTTTCCATGCTGATGCCGTCTTCCATGTAAAACATCCCGCCGGCCTCGGCGACGGCGGCCTCACCGGGATCCAACTCCACTTCGACGAACTGCATGTCGTCGCCAAAAATTTTGTAATCGACTTCGTGCATTGCGCGCATGCTGCTCTTCCTCCTCCGCGAATTCTCCCACATCGCTTGTTGTGCTGTATCCTAAGCACTCATGAAGCGAATCACAATCCTCGTCTCTTCTCTGATCATGCTGGCAACGGCCATTTACTCGATCGCGCAGCAATCCGGTGGGACCTTCGTGCCGGTCACGGATACGATGCTCGAGAACCCGGATCCGGCTGACTGGCTGATGTGGCGCCGGACCCTGAACGGTTGGGGCTACAGTCCGCTGGATCAAATCAATACCACGAACGTTCGCAATCTGAGAATGGTGTGGACGCGAGGTATAGGGCCGGGAATTCAGGAAGCGACGCCGCTCGTCTATCACGGAGTGATGTACCTGCCGAATCCCAGCGACCTGATCCAGGCGATCAACGCGGCGACAGGCGACTTGATTTGGGAATACAAACGACAGTGGTCGGAGGACGTCAGCAGGATTTTGCCCATCGCGCCGAGTATCAACCGGAATATTGCAATCTACGGGAACAATATCATCGACACGAGCGCCGACGATCACGTGTACGCGCTGGATGCCACGTCCGGCAAGCTCGCCTGGGAAAATCGCATCCTCGATATGAAAGAAAGTCCCGCGCAGGAGACATCCGGGCCGATCATCGCCAAGGGGAAAGTCTTTTCAGGCCGTGGTTGCGAGCCCAAGAAAAGCGCGCTCGCGTGTGTGATCGTGGCTCACGACGCGAAGACAGGCAAAGAACTATGGCGCACGCGAACGATTCCAATGCCGGGCGAACCCGGTGATGAGACCTGGGGCGGCCTGCCGTATGAGAAGAGGTCACACGTCGGAACCTGGATGGTGCCGAGCTACGATCCCGAGCTCAATCTGCTCTACATCGGAACATCGGTAACCTCTCCGGCGCCAAAGTTCATGCTTGCTGGAAATGAGTTCACGTACCTCTATCACAACTCGACGCTCGCGCTGAATGCCGACACGGGCAAGATGGTCTGGTACTACCAACACCTCGTTGATCATTGGGATTTCGATCATCCATTCGAGCGCTTGCTCGTCGACACGGCTGTGGCGCCGAGCGCCGCCGAGGTGAGCTGGATCAATCCGCGAATCCGTGCTGGCGAGCGTCGCAAGGTCGTGACCGGTATTCCGGGAAAAACCGGAATCGTTTATACGCTCGACCGGCAAACCGGCGAGTTTCTGTGGGCCAAACCGACTGTCATGCAAAACGTTGTTGCCGGCATCGATGGCGCAACCGGCCGCGTGCGAACCAATCCAGAGACGCTGTTCAGCGCGGTTGGCGACCGGCGCTTCGTCTGTCCGACTGTAAACGGCGGAAAGAATTTTCAGGCCGGCGCCTACAGTCCGCTCACTAACACAATGTATTACGCGCTACAGAATGCCTGCGCGATGGTGACCGCGGTCGAAAACACTCCGACAACGTTTTATGCCATCCAGAACAATAATCAAATCGCTCCAGGTACCGACAAGATCGGAACGGTTCAAGCGATTTCTGTTGAAAGCGGAAAAACGCTGTGGAAATACGAGCAGCGCGCAGGCTACATGTCGCTGGTCGCCACGGGCGGAGGCTTGATTTTCGGGGGCGATACCAACGGACACTTCCGCGCCTTCAATCAGAATTCCGGCGCGGTCCTGTGGGAGATCAGTCTCGGCGCTCCTGTGACTGGATATCCGATCACCTACGCTGTTGGCGGCAAGCAATTCGTCGCGGTGAGCACCGGGAACTCCCTGGTGAGCAGCGGCCTCAACCGTCTTGCCCCTGAGCTTCACCCCAGCACTGCCAGCAACATTTTCGTTTTCGCGCTTCCGTGACTAGCGCCCATTCCGGCCATTGCGCAAGCTCGCTATAAAAGCCCGCAAGGTGCGCTGCGTTTCTTTCTGCGCTTCGGCTAGTTCCGCCAGTTTGTCATCCGTGTGCCTCTGGGCCTTTCTGAGCTCCGCAATTTCGCTTTGGTTTTTGACGAGTATCCGCATGCCCTGTTGGAGGAGTTTGGTGATCGCGTCCATCCGCCGGTCCAGCCGCTTTTCCATCGCGGCGACACGCGCGTCAGACCGCTCCATGCGCTCTTCCCACCGTTGTATTCGCGCGTCCGATCTATCCGCGCGCTCTTGCCACTGTTGCATGCGGATTTCCGCTTTGGCTTGCGATTCCAGAATGAATTGGATGGTCCGCTCGATATCCACGGCGCAAGAATACCACAGCGCCGGCACAGGTTCAGGCGTGAGGCGGGCCGAAGACCCGCCTCACTTTTCGCCCGAAACGCGGCGTTAGAACGTCGTGCGGAAACCTAACTGGAGCATGCGCGGCTGGTACGCGTTATTGTCGCTGAACGCCGGCAGGCCATAGCTCGGATTGTTTTCGTTGGTGGTATAGGCGCCGTAGTTCGCGTGATTAAACAGATTGAATACTTCGAACATGCCGAACAGTTGTACACGATCACTGATCGCGATCCGCTTCTGTAGCCGCATGTCCACGCGATGTAACGGCAGCCCCACAAGGTTGTTGCGCGGTATGATCGAACCGTCCCTTCGATAGCGTTGTAAAACGACCGGGTTTCCGCCCGCTTCGTCGCGAAGGTCGGAACCGTAGGTGACCCTGTAACGCTCGCCTGAACCATAGAAATAGAGCCCGCTGAGCTGGACTCCGCGGCCGATGTCCCAAATGCCGTTGAGAACAGCCCGCTGGCGCTGGTCTCCGCCTTGCTGGAACCCTCCGCCGGAGGCCGAGCCGGCATATGTATATTCGCCGCCCATATCGCGGGCCAATGGAAAGCCGATCGGCATTCGCGCCACGATACCGTCGTTGCCGATGTACCACTGGTCACGACGCGGATCGGCATCCCTGAACCACGAGCGCGTCGTCGTGGCCGTTAGTTGCCAGCGGTGACTAAACCGCTTCGTGAAGGTCAGGTCCACGCCGTGGTAGTTCGACCAGCCTTCCAGGAGCTCAAAGTTCACGGCGCCCCACTGAGGGAAAGCCCTCCGGCTGATATCACTGAACGGATAGTTGGCGCCGGTCGCCGGGTTGTACTTCAGATTGACCTGCTGCGCGCTTTCTTCGCGCCGGCCTCCAGTGAAGGTGTAATTGACTTCCACGGACATGTCCAACCCCAACTGGTGCTGAACGCCGGCGGAGGCCTGGTGGCTATAGGAAGTCTTGCGTCCGGGATAGTTGATTTCCTGAGTGAGCGAACGATACACACAGCCGGCGACGAAGTTCACATCACACGCGCGTTGGAGCGAGTCCTGGAAGCTCGGCTTGGAACCGTCGAACCAACCCCAATACCCGTCTCGGAGAGTTGTAAAGTTCGAGCGCCCGTCATAGAAAATCTGGTTTTCAAAACGGTGCAGATAGCCCTCGGTTTGCTGGACTCCGTCATTGGGAGCGAAAGCATAGAACAGGCCATATCCACCGCGTATAACGGTTCGGTCGTTTAGACCCAAATTAATTCCGAAACGTGGAGCGAAATTCGTCTTCTCGCGTGGCAGATTACCCGGCAGCCATGGCAGGAAACGGACCGTCGCCGAATTCGTGTTGGTATCGAAGTCGTACCGTATGCCCAGGTTGAGCGTCAGCCTCTGCCGAACTTTCCAGTCATCCTGCAGCCAGCCCGCAAAGAGATGCCGGACGATCTCATATCGGTGCTCCGTATCGGACAAGCTATGGTAGACCCAGCGGGTAATGGAGGCCAGCGGCGCCAGATTCCATGTGGATGAGTCGTTCCAAACCGGGAAGAGCGACTCCAGATTGGCCGGGGGCGCAACGTTATCGGCCTGTATCACTCCGTCACACCGCAAACACCATCGAAACTCGTTGTGGTATCGCAAGTATTCGCCGCCCATCTTCAAGTCGTGCCGTCCGAGCGAGGTGGTGAGGTCATCCCGAACGGACTGCGTGTCCTGCAGGATGTTCAGGGGGCTGGCTCCGATCGTGTACCCGCGCAACATGACGATCACGGAACCTCCGTGCAGCACCGGGTGATATGGAAAATCCTGGCCCTTCCATCGGACTGCCGGCTGGTCCTGCCGCTCGTAATTGGTAAAACCGCCTTTTAACTGGTTCACCGTCCGGTTACTAAGGACGTGCGTTAAATTTGCGAAGTATTGTGTGGCCACGCGTCCCCGGGTTCCGCCCGTCGACGGGTGACTCGTGGCCGAGTTGCCGCCGCCGGCATAGAACAAATTGTTGAATCCCGAGCCGCGCACCGACAGCCGGGTTGCCGACGTGAATTGATAGTCGATTCGCCCCAATACGGTGTGCGCGCGGCTCGGGAAGTTCACATCGACATTGAAGGACGGGTATGGGCTGTTATAGGTGTAAGTGTGCGGCTCCCGCGCGTATCCATAGCTGCCAAAGAAGTGCGCCTTGTCCTTTTTGATCGGTCCGCCAAAGGTTGCGCTCAGCTGCTGATTCGAATAAGGGAGAACGCGATTGGCGACAAAGTCGGCAGAGTTGAACTTGTCGCTGCGGAAATAGCCGCCAAACGTGCCGGCGTAGACATTCGTTCCCGCCTTGGTGACGGCATTCACGACCATGCCGGCAGAACGCCCCTGGCTGGCGTCAAACCGGTTTTGGATGACCTCAAACTCGCCGATCGCGTCCTTGTTGAAGCCTGACTGTTCACTGTCGGGTGAGGAGTGGTAGTTGATCGTCACATCCTGCCCATCGACGTTCGTCACCCCATATCCCTGCCGGTTCTGCACGAGCCCGACCGCCTCGTTCCGCCGGGCACCCGGCGCGAGCAGTGTCAGGTCCATCCAGTTTCGGCCGTTGAGCGGCAGTTCCTGCATCTGTCTCGGGTCGATGTTGGCGCCGACCTTCGTCGTCTCCGTATCGACCAAAGGCACTTCGCCGACAACGTTCACCGTTTCTGCGACCGTCGAGGGCATCATTTCGATATTCACGACAACCGTTTGCCCGACAAGCACCTCGATATTCCGATTCACTGTCCCGAACCCGGGCAGCCCCGCCGTTATCCGATAATTACCCACGCGCACCAGCAGCCGATAACCGCCGCGCTCATCGGTGACCGCTTGAAATGTGTTACCGGTTTCCGTATGCGTCGCCGTCACCGTCACGCCCGGTAGGACTGCGCCGGTTGGATCCGTTAACGTACCGCTCACTGTGGATTCCTGCGCATGTCCGCGAACGGGCAGCATCAGGATTGCGCCGATCACGACTAGCGCCGTAAAGACGTAACCGCTCTTCAAACTCCTCATAGACACCTCCCATAGAAATATGACGGCAGATATGAGTAAGTGCTCACGACATGCGCCTGTGGCACCAACAAATGACAACCGCAACCGGGCTGGAGTTCCGCTCTCAAAGCTAAAAATGATTTTGCGGAGAGAAGTCTATACAAAACCGAGAAATCTATCCACATCAGTTCTGAAATGCTACGCGGCATTGGTGGATTTTCGACAGCCTCCCGAGGTGTATACTACGCGCTCGGCAAAGCGCGCTAGGTTGCTCCGGCGCGGCGATTCCCCGTTGAAAAGGAGGGTTTCATGATGCGGAAATTCAGCGTTCTTGCGGCAATGTGCTTTTTCGTCTGCCGAGCGCAGAGCAATGCGCAAGGGACCACGGGCAGCATCTGGGGAACGGTCAAGGACCAGCAGGGGGCGGTTGTCGTGGGGGCGACGGTGGGCGCGGTCAACGAAGAGACCGGCATGATGCGGACCGCTGTGGCGGATTTGGCCGGGCGCTACGCGATGCTCTCCTTGAGTCCGGGCAACTACCGCGTCTCGGCCAGCCAGCCCGGATTTCAGACTGTGGCGCGCACCGGGATCGTATTGACCGTGGCGCGGGAAGCGGTGGTGGACTTCGAGCTTCCCCGGGGTGACAGCAGCCAGACCGTGGAAGGCGCCGGCGATGCCCCTCCAGTGAACTCTACCAACTCTATGCAAGCCTCGCTGATGGACCGCCGGAGCATTGGAGAGTTGCCGCGCGGCTACGGCAACTATACCGGACTCGTCCTTTTCGAGCCCGGCGTGACATCTTATGCGCCGGCCGCCGGCTCCAGCTTTGAATTTAGCGCCGGGCAAAGGTTTTCCGCCACCGGAGGGCGCGGCTACACCAACTCTTTCTTGCTCGATGGCACCGACATCAATGACCACGCCAACGGGACTCCCGGTAACGCCAGCTTTCGAAACCCCGGCATCGAGTCCGTGCGCGAGTTCGCGGTGCTGACGGAAGGCTATAAAGCCGAGTACGGCCGTGCCTCCGGCGGCATCGTTGCCGCCGTGACTCGCTCCGGTACCAATCAGTTTCACGGATCAGCCTATGAATTTCACTCCAATAGCGCCATCAATGCCCGGAACTTCTTCGATTTCCGTACTCCTCCTTACCGGGCCAACCGCTTCGGAGCTTCACTCGGAGGACCGGTTCGCAGGGACCAAACTTTTTTCTTTGCCAACTATGAGGGCTGGCGCGAAGGGCTGGGGATCCGCAGCGGCGCAGTGGTTCCCGATCAGAATGCCAGGCGAGGACTGCTTCCCGGACCCGGAGGACAACTGCAGCCCGCTCCAGGTCTCCAATCCGGCATGCTGCCATTTCTGGCGCTTTACCCGGCTCCAAACGGACCAGAGCTTCTTTCTGCTAACGGTCTGCCGTCCGGCGTGGCTCGAGTCCTTAATTCCTCCACGCGGACGACCAACGGCGACTATGGCGTGGTTCGCCTGGACCATCCGATCAGCGAAAAAATCCAGCTCGTTGGCCGATACGCGGTTGACGATGACTCGACAGTCTCTCCGCAGCTGGCCCCTGTTTTTAATGATGTGTTGAGCGCGCGCCGGCAATATTCCACCATTCAGTTGACGGAGACGCTCCGGCCCACGCTGATCAACTCCTTCCGCTTTGCCTACAACCGCACGGCGCAGCACTTGGATTCCGTGCCCGCGGTTCCGATTCCGGCCAACTTGACCTTTGTGTCCGGCCAGCCGCTGGGGACGATAACTGTAGGTGGCCTAGCGCCCTTGGGCAGCAGTACGGTTGCGCCGCGCCAATGGGTCTTCAATTTGTTCCAGGCGGGCGATGACCTTAGCTACATCCGGGGAATGCATGCGCTGAAGGTTGGCGTCAATATCGAGCGCATCCAGGACAATACAGCGCAAAATACGCTGGTCAGAGGAGCCGCTACATTCCCGAGCTTGCTGGCCCTCCTGCAAGACAGACCCACCTTTTTCCAGTTTGGCACGCCCGCTTACCCAGGCTTTCGCCAGAGCTTGTTTGCGGCCTACGGGCAGGACGACATAAGGCTGAGCGGCCACCTGACGCTCAATCTCGGCCTGCGTTGGGAAGCGGTGACTGATCCCACCGAGGCGCACGGACGAATTTCAAACATCATCTCGCCGCCGTTCGGCCCGGTACAAGTTCTGAACAAATACTTTGAGGTCAGCAAGAAGAATTTTGAACCGCGCGCGGGGCTGGCGTGGCAATTCAGCGGGAAAACCGTGCTGCGAGCCGGATCGGGAATTTACTACGACCAACTCCTGCCGTTCATCTACGCGCGAGACTCCGCCCAGATGCCTCCGTTTTTCGGGACCGCGACCTTCGTTAGTGTTCCTCTGCTTACCCTTACTCCGATACCGCCAGGGATACAGCCGCCACCCGCCTGCGGTCCGTCTGCTCCACCGCCACCCGCTTGCTCCATCTTTTCCCTGACAACGATGAGTTGGAAGAACCAGACGCCAACCAAGTACGAGTATGACGTCAGCGTCGAGCAGCAGCTTTTCAAGGGAACCGTGCTGGAGCTGGCCTACGTCGGCTCAGCGGCGCGCCATCTTTGGAGGCAGGCAGAGCGAAACGGTCCGGCTGCCCAGGTTTGTTCCGACCCTGCCGGATGTATCAGTGGCGGCGTGCTGCCGCTGGTCGGGCGCACCATCGTGCCGCAGGGGACCACGTACGTACCGCCCGGAGGAAGACCGAATCCCTATCTTGGCTTCGTTCGCGTGCGGGAAACGGACTCCAATTCCAACTACAACTCTCTGCAGGTCTCCGTGCGTCACGGGAGCACCAGCGGGTTGCAGTTTCAAGCCTCCTACGCCTTTTCGAGAGCGATCGACGAAAACAGTTCCGTGTTTACCGGCGACATCGCAAGTGAGACTTTCACCACGCTGAACCCGCAGGACCGTCGCCGCGACCGGGGCCTGTCGGCTTTTCACGCCCAGCACCACTCCGTCTTCTATGCCAGCTACCCGTTTCCATTCCGCTCCGACAACAAAGTGCTGGGCCAGGTGATTGAGGGCTGGAAGGTGAACGCCGTCGGGACGTTCAGCTCCGGGCGGCCGTTTACGCCGCTCGTGGGATTCAATGTTTCAGGAAATGGGGACACCGGAATGCCAGACCGTTCCCGCCTGAACCCCAATTTCCGGGGAAGCGTGATTCTCGGCGTGGACGGCGTCCGGAAAACCGGGAGCTACTTTGATCCCAGGGCGTACTTGCTACCTTTGCCGGGAACCTTTGGGAACGTGGGAAGGAATACTCTGCTCGGTCCGGGCCTCGCCGACCTGGATGCTTCGGTCGAGAAAGGGTTCCGAGTCCGGGAGAACCTGAATGTACGGTTCCGCGCGGAATTCTACAACGCGCTCAACCATACGAATTTCGGTCTCCCCATAGCGAGCGTCTTTACGCCTTCCGGCTTCTTCAACCCAGCCGCCGGCCTCATCGTCAACACCGTTACCACTTCACGGCAGATTCAGTTTGGGCTGAGTGTTAACTTCTAAAAGGGCTCGCCGCGTTCGTGTGTATGAAGAATTCGAAGGATTTGGTATGCTCGGTTATAATAAATATGTATGCGGACCACAATAGCCATCGATGAAGAATTGATCGATGAATTGATGCGCGTAGAACCCGGTGTCAGCCGATCTGAAGCTATGCGCAAAGCTATAGAGGATTATGTTCGGCGAAAACGTCTCGACGAATTCATGCAGCTGGCTGGAAGCCGGCTCGTCAATGTGAGTTGGAAAGAAGCCGAACGGCTCGAACTCAGGAAACTGAAAAGGCATGGCCGAACACGCTGAGGTCTTGGTGGACAGTTCTGTCTGGGTGGATTACTTCAATGGCGAAGACGAAGCAGTCGAGAGGCTGAATTTTCTAATCCATAGCGCGCGCATTTTGGTATGTGGTCAGATCCGGCAAGAGGTGCTCCAGGGCAGTCGAGATGAAAAAGCATTTGCGAAAGTGGAAAAACAAATGGCTCTCTGGGAATCCATACCGGAAGAGCCGGCCGACTTTACCGAAGGGGCACACCTTTTCGCACGCCTGCGATGGAAAGGGATAACCATACCACCGTCAGACTGTCTGATCGCGGCAGTCGCCATCCGGAAAAACCTGCTGCTCTATACCAGCGATGCGGATTTTGATGAAATCCCGCGGCTTCGGCGATACAAACCCTGACGCCGCAAACCGGTTGGGGTGTAATAATGCCTGGGTTGAATCGGAGCTGTGGGATTTCGAAGCGCGGTTAGGTGCACATGCGCGGCCGGGTCGCGCTGACAGGTCTTCGCAAACTCGTGCCGATTTCGCACAGTAAGGAGAGCATACAATGCTAAAGCCGCTTCGATTTTTTTGGACACTTTGCATGACCTTCCTCTTGGCGCCTGCCTTGCTGCCGGCCCAACAAAAACTGCACATCAACCCGGTGATAGCGAAACTGGCGGAAGGAAAAACCGTCTATGGTCTCAATACCGGCGATCTATCGCTCGTGTACGCGCGTGAGGTGGCGCGCGCGCCGGTCGATTTTATCTACGCCGATATGGAGCACAACCCTCTGGATTTTCCTTCGCTTCATCTGTTCCTGATGGGAATGACAGACAAGGCGATGGTGCTCAAGAAGGGCAACCTGCAGCCGAACGTTGCCTTGTTCGCGCGTTTTCCGCCGGAGGCGGATCAATCGCAGTGGGTTGTCAAACAGGCGCTGGACATCGGACTGCATGGAGTCATCTTCAACGGAGTCGATACAAGAGAGCAGGCACTGATTGCCGTGAAGAGCATGCGCTATCCACAACTGAAAGGTTCGCTATACTACGAGCCGAACGGCATCCGCGGTTCCGGTCCCGCGAATGCCACCTGGATCTGGGGGATCAGCGGCCAGGAATATGACCGTCACGCGGATTTGTGGCCGCTGAATCCCGAAGGCGACCTGCTGGCGATCATGATGATCGAGTCGGTCGAGGGCTTGCAGAACCTCGATGCCATCACCTCCACTCCGGGCGTGGGCGCGCTTTTCGTTGGTCAGGCCAGCGATCTGACCCGCTCGATGGGTGTTCGTCCGGGTTCGCCGGAGGTCGAGGCGGGATTGCAGAAGGTCTTGGCCGCGTGCAAAGCACACAGGGTCGCGTGTGCGATATCGGCGAATACCGGCAGTGACATCGCAAGACGAGTCAAAGAAGGCTGGAATATCATCCGCTCGACAGTGCCGGCGATCAACGAAGGACGATCGCTGCTGGGAGAGAAGTAGGAGGAAGAAATCTGGATTTCGGATTTGAGATGGGCTTTCGTCCAATTTGAAGTGTTCCCTCGCATCCGCGCACAAACTCTATGTTTCCCGTCGAAGAAATCACCATTGCTCAGCTTCACGCCGGATATCTCGAGGGCAAAACGACGGCCCGAGAAGTAACTGAAGCCTACCTCGAGCGGATAGCGGCCTACGACAAACGGGGGCCATATCTCAATGCCCTGATCACAGTCAATCCTAATGCAGTGGCTGATGCCGCAAACCTTGACGCCGCGCTCAAATCCAACGGAAAACTCACCGGTCCGCTTCACGGCATCCCGATCATCGTCAAGGACAACATCGATACGAGCGATATGCCTACAAGCTCAGGAGTCGCGTTGTTTAAGGATTTCATCCCCACCCGGGATGCGTTCATTGTGCAGCGGCTGCACGTTGCCGGCGCGATCATTCTCGCGAAATCATCACTTTCGGAACTCGCGATGGGTCTGGCCGACACGATCAATTCCGTTTTGCCCGGTTTCACGCGCAACCCCTACAACACGGCCTATGCCAGCGGCGGGTCCAGCGGCGGCACAGGTGTTGCCGTGGCGGCAAACTTCGGAACAGTCGGTCTCGGGACCGATACGGGCGGAAGCGTACGCGCGCCTTCATCAATCAACAATCTGGTCGGCATCCGTCCGACCGTCGGACTGGTGAGCCGAACCGGAATGGCTCCACTCGACAGCCAGCGGGACACCCCGGGCCCGATGACTCGCACCGTTGAAGACGCGGCGCGGCTTCTGGACGTGATGGCGGGAACCGATCCGGCCGATCCGCGCACGGCAGGCGCAGAAGCCCGAATCCCACCAACGTACACTGCGTTTCTGGACAGGGCCGGATTGAAAGATGCTCGCATTGGTGTCTTGCGCCAGGTCTTCAAACTTCAGGACGGAGCCGACCCGCGCGTGGTTGAGCTGTTTGAAACAGCCATCGCGGACCTTCGCCGGGCAGGCGCGGAAATCGTCGATGACTTCACTGTGCCCGGCTTGGAGAAATTTCCACGTCCGCCGCAGACTGCCGCGCATTACAAAGCCGATTGGGAACGATTCTTCGCTTACGAAGGACCCCGTTTTCCGGTAAAGACGGTAGCGGAGTTGCGGGATGCGCCTGCCGGCAAGAGTGTGCATGCGTTACATGCTGCACGCGTCGCTGAGGTTGCGGCGGTTACCAAGACTCCCGATGAAGATCCATCCACCGTCCAAGGCCGCAAGGACGAACAGATGTATCGCGAGGCGTTCAGCGCTGCGATGGACGCCGCTCGTGTTGACGCGGTGGTTTTCCCGGTCTGGACATTTCCGCCGAAAATCAACGGTGACCGCGGCCAGACGCCGCAAGGACAGCTCACGTTTATCGGTTCAGCGACACAGTGGCCGGTTGTCGTTGTGCCGATGGGTTTCGTCGGGGAAAATCTGCCGATGGGCTTTCAGTTTTTAGGACGGCCCTGGAGCGAAGGGCCGTTAATCCGATTTGCCTACGCCTACGAGCAGCTTACCCGCCACCGGCGACCCCCTCCAACAGTTCCTCCGATATTAGACAAAAAATAAGTGGCCGCGCCGAGGGCGATTCGTGTAATTTGACGGCGATACCAATCATGAGCGGATGCGGGCGAAGCGCAAGGCCGATAGGCCGCAGCCGTAAGGAATGCAAGCCCGATAGGGCGCAGCCATCAAAAAGAAGGAGACCATCATGCGACATTTTGTGCGGAAACCTTTAAGACTCGCGGCCCTCGGTCTGTTTGCGGTGGCACTTGCCGCGGCGACGCTAGCGGCGCAGTACAACATGACGGTCAATAAGGACCGTTTGCTCAACGCGCAGAATGAGCCACAAAACTGGTTGATGATGAACGGCGATTTCGGCGCAACTCGATATTCGAAGCTCTTGCAGATCAACCGGGAGAACGTCAAGAACCTCCGGATGGTATGGGCGTTGGCGCTGGGCGGCCTGCAGGACGTCGGGCAGAACGGTCCCGAAAATGAATTGAATCCGCTCATCGACAACGGTTTCATGTACACCTCCGACGGCTGGGGCACCATCTACAAAATAGATGCCCGTGATCCAAACCGCGGCCAACTTGTATGGGTCACCGATCCGGGAGTCAAACACCAGGGTAACTTCCCGCGCACTCGTGGCGTTGCGTTGTGGGAAGATTTGGTCATTGCGAATCTGCCTGACGGCCGCGTGATCGGAATCAAACGCGACACCGGCGAAATCGTGTGGGACAAGACGGTGGCCGCCACGAACGAGTTCGGCACCAAAGAAAGATTTGTTACGGCGCCGATGGCGGTCGAAGACAAAGTCCTTATTGCAAACGGGGCCGGTGATGCTGGAACACGAGGCTGGGTCGCGGCGCTCGAAGCAAAAACGGGCAAGGAGCTCTGGCGATGGTACGTGATACCGAAACCCGGCGACCCCGGCAGCGAGACGTGGAAGGACAAGAACAACGCGTGGAAGACCGGCGGCGGTGGAATTTGGCAGACGGGTTCCTACGATCCTGCAACAAGGCTAAGCATCTGGGGCACGGGGAATCCGGTTCCGCAATACGATCCGCAGTCGCGTCCCGGTGACAACCTCTATACGGATTCGGCCGTAGCCCTCAACATCGATACCGGCAAACTGGCCTGGCATTTTCAATACACTCCGAACGATTCGTGGGACTACGACGAGGTTGGAGTGCATATGCTCTATGACACGATGGTCGGGGGCCAGCTCCGCAAGGTCGTTGCTCACTTCGGCCGCAACGGGTTCTTCTATTCCCTGGATCGAACGAACGGAAAGTTCATCAAGGGCGCTCAGTACGTCAACGATTTGAACTGGACCAAGGGTCTCGATCCGGAGAGCGGCAAACCGATCGAATACAATCCGAAGCTGGACGTGCAGGTCTACAATCCAATAGCGCGGGCGCTGCGCGGCGATCCCGAAAAGCGGACTTGCCCGACCTGGCACGGCGGCATCGCCCACCAGCCGACCGCCTATAATCCCGTCAAGCACATCGCCTACGGCGTGGGAATCGAAGGCTGCTTCTCACAAAACGGTGCGGCGTACGCTTTCCTCTCGCCGAACGGCGGCCTCGACCCGAAGAACAGTGAGAAACGTACATACAACAGCGACCTCTATTACGGCTCGATCACAGCCTTCGACACGAACAACCATAAGGTCATCGCCAAAGCCGTCACGGACATCGAAGTTCGATCCGGCGCTACCGACACTGCGGGCGGCATCCTGTTCACAGCGCTGCAAGATGGTTGGGTGGTCGCTTATAACGACGAGACGCTCGAAGAACTCTGGCGGTTCAATGTGGGCACTCCGCTGAAGGGTGCGCCCGTAACCTACGCCATAGGAGCAAAGCAATACCTTGCAGTGCAAGCTGGAGGGCGTCATCTGCATCCGGTGAAATTCGATAAATACCAGGATGCCAGTTACCTGTTCGTATTTGCGTTGAACTGAGGTCCTCGATTCAAAAACAGTAGCGGCGCTCTATTGAGCGCCGACAGTCTAGCGATTGAAGAGATCGCCGGCGGTGATAGAAAGTGTGAAGTGGCCGAGCGATTAATAAAATGCCGCGAAGCATCTGCTGATCGCGAGGCCGGGGTGGTTCTCCGATTGAGAACACAAAAGAAAACCACCCCGGCTGCGTCGGCTTCGGTGGCTTCGCAACATTTTCTTGATGACGCAGCCACTCCTTACGGTGATGCAAGGAGGGGAATAACGCACCAGCGTAATTGGTGCACGTCTTCATCGACCGCCGCTACAGTGGATACAGTGGAAACCCACTTTGACGTGCTTTTGAAGAGCATGTAAACTTTGCTCCAACCGGGAGGCTAACATGGTCACTGCTCGATCCATTTTGGCTTTGATTGTCCTTGTCTCGACGTCGATTCCACTCTCCGCACAATGGCTGAACTATCCCACGCCTGGGATTCCGCGAACTCCGGACGGAAAACCGAACCTGTCGGCCCCGGCGCCGAGGACGCCGGACGGAAAACCGGATCTTTCCGGCATATGGGCCACGAGGAGCAACGCCCGATTCTTTCAAGACCTCAGCTCGGGTGGAGTCGACATTCCCATGTTGCCTTGGGCTAAACAGCTCTATGAGGAACGCAAAGGAAACCTCCAAAAGGGCCATCCCTCCGAGCGATGCCTCGGTCACGGCGTAGCGGATTTTGATACGCATCAGACGCCCCGCAGGATTATCCAGAGTCCTGGGGTGATTGGGATCCTTTTCGAGTCGTATCACCAGTACCGCCAGATTTTGACGGATGGGCGCCCTCTACCCGAGGTGGGCCAGTCTGCCTTTTTTGGTTACTCGGTGGGCAGATGGGAGGGCGACACCCTGGTCGTCGAGACCACCGGCGTGAATGACAAAGGTTGGCTGGATATGAACGGCCACCCCCAAACCGAAAAGACGCACTTCATTGAACGGTTGCGGCGCCCCAAGTTCGGCCACATCGACGTGGAGCTTACCGTCGACGATCCATCGGCTTATAGCCGGCCTTGGACAGTCAAGCTGGCAGGGTGGGAATTGCTTCCAGACACGGATCTCATCGAAGCAATCTGCGAAAACGAGAGAGACTTTTCGCACATGATCGGCAAATAGGGGGCGCACACCTGAACTCCCTGATTAATTCCGGAGTTCAGGTGTGCGCCCCCCAAGCTCACCGCACGCGCACGCGGCCAACCTTATTGATGCCGCTGTAGGCGAGCAGAAGATCGCCGTTTGGGGCAGTGACCATGTGGCGGACGACTCCGCCTCCAGACGGGATATCCCATTTCTGGAAGGTCTCCGTATGAGGCTCGAAACGCACCAGCGTGTTCGGTTCCATCCCGGATTCACTGTACCAAACCGCGCCGTCTGACGTCGTCGTAATGCCGTACGGCCAGGAATGCGCTCCGCCGGGCGACGCATATTCCTTCACCTGCTTCGTCTGCGGATCCAGGCGTGCGAGATACCCGCGAGTGTAATCGGTGTACCAGATAATGTCATTGGCATCGATAGCAATCCGCCGCGGCCGGGCTTGAGGATTGGGCAGCGGGTACTCGGTAATCTGCATTGTCTTTGGATCGATACTTCCAATCTTGTTGGTGGCGAACAGATCGAAGAAAGGAATGCCCTTCGAGTTCACCTTGATCCCGTATGGGAGTGCACGCGGACTCAAGGGCTTTTGCAGCGTCACGGCCCCGGTTTTCGGGTCGAGCTTGCCGATGAAGTTGCCGCTCTGGACCGTGAACCATAGCGTTCCATCCTGCGCAAAGATTGGCGTATGGGGATCGTGCGCAGCGGGGTCGGGCATTTTGTATTCGGCTACCTGGCCTGTCTTTGGATCGAGTTTCGCAATCGCACCCGCCGCGTTTGCCGTGTACCAGATGTTGCCGTCGCGATCCGCAACCAGCCCGTGTGGACCGTGGCCTCGGGGAAGATCGAACTCACGAAATTGACCGGATGTCATGTCGACGCGCCCGAGTTTGTTCGATCCTTGCCCGCTGTACCACAATGTATTGCCGGCACCGAATGCCGGGTCGTGAGGAAACGAGTTCGGTGTCGGCACAGTCCAGTCGTCGAACGTAACCTGCACGTTGTGGGTCTGCGCCTGTCCTTGTCCATAAATCGGGACAACGATTGCCACTACGGCTGCCGCGAGCATCAACGAACGCATAGCTCCTCCTGCTTAGGTCTGTCTTTAGCACTATCCTACACCACGAACGGCCTCCATGAATCCCTGTACGCGCTGGGCGTCAACCGGATTGGTCGTCACAGCGTCGCGTTTGAGCGCTGTGCCGACGATGAGACCATCGGCGATTTTCAGAATGGCGGCGACGTTCGTCGAATCGACTCCGCTGCCCGCGATAATGGGCACCTCGCGTGCGGCGGCTTTGGCGGTCTTCAGATCTTCAAGTGCGGCGGGAGTGCCAGTGGCCGAACCCGTAACAATGATGGTATCGGCGCAGCCGCGCGATACAACCTCCGCGACTTCGACCCTCAATTCGCGCGCAGCTAAAGGCGCTGAATGTTTCACATCGACGTCGGCGAAAATTCCCGCGTCACAACCCAGCAGTTTACGGTAACGGAAAGTTTCGTGCGCTCTTCCCTGGATGAGACCCTGGTCGGTGACTCTTGCGCCGGTGTGGATGTTCACACGGATGAACTGAGCGTCGATCGCGGCGGCGACAGCGAGTGCCGCTCGGGCGTCATTGCGCAGGACGTTGATCCCTAACGGCAAGTTGAAACGCCGCCGGATCTCCCGGCCCAATGCGGTCATGAAAGCGACCGTGTGCGGCGGCACACGCTGCGGATAAAAAGGGACATCGCCGAAATTTTCGAGAATCATGCCATTGATTCCGCCGCCGGCCAGTGCATCCGCGTCCGTGAGGACCCAATCCAAAATCGCGTCAAAATCGAGGGTATTTTGTGGCGAGCCGGGCAGCGCCGGAGCGTGAAGCACACCGATCACCGGCTTGTTGCCATGGAAGAGGTCGAGCAGACGCACCGGATCGTTCCGGGCTAGTGACCGCGCCAGCTCTCGCCGAAGTAATACTTGACGCCCAACTCCCGGATAATACGCTTCGCATCGTGTTCGCCCTCACGGCACGGTTCTTCCATCAACTCGAATCCGGGTTGCTTCTGGCGCACGAGAGCCCACGCGATTGTCCATGGGCGAGTGTAGGCTTTCGGATCCTCGAGCGTGACTTGATAGTGGATCGTGTCCGGATCAAAAAGAGTCAGGCGTTCGACGATATGCGCGGCGTCCGTATGGAAGTTCCCGGCGTCATCAAGCCAGTCGTATCCATTGAGATTGGTGACGTCGATCACCAGCGTGTTTCCATCCCAGTGCCCGCGGGAGTATCCGTTGTACAGTTTGATGGAATCTCCCAACGGGGGGCGCTGGTTCATATTAATTACGCGCTGCATGTGATGGTCTTCGAAAAGCCACAGGATGTAATCGTCAGTGGGCGGCTGCAGGATCTGATTGGGGTCCTGCTGAGCGACACGGGGTACGCCGGCCTGCGCGCACCCTGTGCGCGGGTCGAGGTACTTGTAGTAATTGTCGCCGACTCTGCCGATCGGAGCCGCCCAGAGCTGATATGGAATTTTCCTATCGGGCGGATCGACGATCATCGGCGGCGACAAGCTCCACGGCATGATTTTGGCGCCGAACTGTGGTTCGGATCCCGATACTCCTTCAAACGAATATGACTGGGCCAGCCTGGCGCGGTAATGGCCCTGCAGGTTGGGCTTTCCACTCGGCGTGCGGGGCGGATTGAACGTTTTCGCCTTGTCGAGAGCACACAGATGAAAAGCCAGCGGCTCCGTCGGACAGCCGGCTAGGGTTCCCCCTGCCGCGGGCTGCTGGCCGGCCGCGAAGGGTGCTGCCGCCATTGCAGCCAGACCAATCGTTAGAACCACGTTCCGAAGATTCATGTCATTCCTCCACTCTGTGCAAATTTCCCCCCTGCTCAATTGGTCTTCTTGCGTTCCCGCTCTGCCTGATCCTGATCGGACAGTAATCCAGGATCGTACTCCAGCAGCTGCACATTCCGCTCCTTGCGTCGGTAGAGCGGCATACTCATCTTCCAGGGTCTGGTGAACACCGCCGGGTCTTCAATCGTCACTTCGTAGTTAATGTGATCGGGATCGGCCAGGGTGAAGCGTTCGACCAGGTGCAGTCCTTCGCTGTGAAAATTGCCGGCGCGATCGAACCACGTTTCATCTGTGAAATGGACGACGTCCACAACAAGGGTGTCTCCCTCCCAATGGCCGCGCGAGTCTCCCATCCAAAAATTCAGAGGTCCCTTGAGATGCGGAGTTCCGTTCGTATAGATAGTCCGATAGGCGCTGCCGTACTCGAAAGTCATCCCGACGTAATCGGGCGTCTGGAATATTTGAAACGGAAACGGCATATACATGATGCGCGGCACCCCGAGCAGAAATCCTTTCGAATCCGGGTCGGCGGTCGCACGGTTCTCGAAATTTTGCCGCTTCTTTGGGAGAGACTCCGGCCGGTACGGAAGCTCGTTGCCCTCGACTACGCCCTGGCCTGCAGGCATGCCCAGCCGAGCTGAATGATCCTGAATGTCCCAGGCGGCCGTGTTGAGCACCTGCCAGATGCCTTGCAGGTTAGGTTTGCCGTCTGGAGTCCGCGGTAAACCCGGCCCCTGCGCCGCGGCCTCTATCGGCAGAACGAAAAGAACCGCCGTCGCAAGCGCTAACGCGAAGCCGTGCCGCATATGGTGAACCTCCTTCTTACTTCGGGAATTCTTTGCACGCGTCGGGATCGGATCCCCAAAACTCGACACATTTGGCGTGATCCATCTGACCTTTTCCGACGATCTTCGCCATCAGGAAGTCCACAATCAGATCGATCTCGCGCGGCTGCAGCGTTGCTGGAGGATCGGGCATTCGTGTCGGGTACGCCTTCAAATCGGCTTCCTTCTTTCCATAGCATCGCCCGTCGGAATACGCAAACTTATCGAAAGCCGGCATTTGGGAATTGAGGCGGCCGCATTTGATCGTCGTCACCAGTCCCGCACGATTGAGCTTGGTGTCGCGCAAGTTCGCGCCATCGGGCATCTGGCTGTCGGTTTTCCGGCCATCACCCGCCCAGCCATGGCACGCCTGGCAATTGCCTTTCTGTTGGTAGAGCCTCATCCCATCGGCAATGTCGGAGGCGCTTGGTGGCTGTGAGTCCTGTCCCTCGGCTGGGAGCGAGACCGAGGCTGAGGCGACAATCGCGACCGCAACTACGCCGCTCGAAAGGAAACGCTGCAACATGGATTGCTTGGGTACTCTCAGCATGCTTTACCTGCTGCAGCCTTGTTTAGTCTCTTCGAATCCATCGAACAGGCGCGTGGCATTTGCGCCCGCCAGCGTATCCAGGCGATGGGGTTGGCCCTTCTCGACGGTATATCGCGCGACGGTCCCTTTAGCACGAAGAAACTCGGCTTCCTCTTTCATCTCATCGTGCCACCTGTACTGGTCTAATTCTCCGACATACATGAAGACGCACATCTTCGAGATCGCCTGAAGCTTGGCAGTGCTGGGCTGCCACATGTAACCAGGGAAGGCAGTAACCGATAAGAAATATTGCGGGTTGGCTGCCGCTACGTGAAATGCCGCGATGCCGCCATTGGATGGGCCGGCAATGTGAAACTTGTTGCCTTCGATTTTGTAATCCGCCTGAATCGCCTTCAGAAATTCGGGAAAGATGCGCGCGCCCTCTTCGAAAAACAAATCGTCGTCCGGAGCGGCGGGAGCCACGACGATGTATCCGCGTTTTTCAGCTTCCGCTCGGAAGTTGCGATTCAGGACACCGTCGACCGTGTTCATTGTCTGCGGTCCGCCACCGAAGGCGAGGATCGCCGGATATGCCTTTGCTGGATCATAACCGTTTGGAAGGACCACCTTATAGTGGACCGTGGCGCCGCCTACCTTCTTTGTCTTCTCGAGGAGTTCCGCCTGTAGAGGCTGAGTTGCGAACATCACGACAGCCACCATAGAAACGCGCAGCATCCACTTCGATATCGATCGCTTCATCTGAGTCTCCTTCCTCTGGAGCAAGCTAGCGGAATTTTACAAGGGAATAGCCGCAAAAAGGCACAAAAGTCACAAATGTTTCTGATTTATTTCGCCATCTTTGTGCTTTCGTGTGGCTTTTTGTGGCTATAAAATGCTTCACTCATGAACCGGCAAACGAAACTCTCTATTGTGACTGCGCTTGTGTCCTTATTCGGGTTTGGCGAGGCTGCGCGTGCGCAACAAACCCAATACCCGAAACCAACGGAACTTCCCAATCCGTATCGTCTCGTCGAAGGCTGGCCAAGCCTGCCGAAGACAATGAACGGAGGCAAATGGGGAGAAGTCATCCGCGTCCATGTCGATGAGAAAGGCAACATCTGGGTCTTTCACCGGTGCTTCAATGTGGTGCCGCCGGGCTCGGCAACATGTATCGGGCGTGGCCCTGCAAATCCGCCGATTTTGGAATTCGATCCGTCAGGCAAACTTCTGAAGAGTTTTGGCGCGGGACTGTTTGCTTACCCCCACGGCTTCACGGTCGACGGAAATGGGAATTTGTGGGTAACCGACGTCAACGACCAGGAGACCGTCCTCGGCATGTCGGCCCGAAATGCGGCCGGAGCCGTCATGGGCCAGGAAGTCCTGAAGTTAAGCCCCGACGGCAAGGTGCTGATGATGCTTGGCAAGCAAGGCGTGGCCGGAACCGGTGCGGATGGGTTCGATCGGCCAACCGGCGTTGCGGTGGCAGCCAACGGTGACATCTTCGTGTCCGATGGTCACGATCCGAATAAGTCCGGCGCGGGGCGCGTGGTGAAATTTTCAAAGGACGGTCACTTCATCAAAGCCTGGGGACGCAAGGGATCCGCGCCCGGAGATTTCGATGAGCCCCACGATATCTTCGTCGGCGGTTCCCGCGGTTGGGTCTACGTCGCCGATCGCAAGAACGTCCGGATTCAGGTGTTCGACCAGGAGGGCAAGTTCATCGCCGCCTGGAAACAATTCGGCCAGCCAAGCTCGGTTTTTGTCGGCAAGGACGACACAATTTATGTGGGCGCTTCGTTTCGCGATCCATCCGCCAAAAAAGGTGAGCTGCGAGGCATCATCACTGGAAATGCCATCACCGGCTCACTCAAGGCGTTCATTCCGGATCCGTCCGACCTGGACAAAGTCATTCGTGGAACATCCGCGTCGGGCATTGCAGCCGATAGCATGGGCTCCATTTTTGCGGCCGACGTCGGCACCCAAAACTTGCGAAAGTACATCAAGGTCCGATAGCGCCGCTACCGGAGGATGTAATGAAAATGCTGCCGAGCTCGAGAAACGTGTTGCGCCTTGGTTTGATCGTGCTTTCCTTGATATGCCGGCCTGCGGGCGCCCAGGTAGATCAGTCCGGGAAGCCATCCTCGGATGCTCTGCACGTCATCGAACGCTTTCGGCGGAAAGATCTCGGGCACATGGATATTCAAATCACAATCGATGATCCCAAGGCTTATACGAAGCCGTGGATCGTCACCGAAGAAGTACGTCTATCAACGAATACCGAGTTGCTCGAATTCATCTGCAATGAAAACAACCGCGACCTGGAACATCTGCCGGGCAAGTAGAATCACTAGCGCGGTTGCCTTCCCAGAAGCCGAATTTCCTAACTCATTTCTTCGCGGCTGAAGCGGCTGCTGCTGCTCCGATTTGAATCTCCTCAGCGGAATACATTTTCATTTTTTCATTCATCTGGGCATCGATCACAATGCGCGTGCCGATCTTCAGTTCATCGATGGTCGCCGGCTTCTTCGTCTTGAAGTATTTCGTAGTCTTGTCCAGCATCACGACGACGGATTTGCCGTCCTTGTCCTGAATGGTAACGGTGTCCTTGCTTACCGCAGTCACCGTACCCATCAGATGGGTCGCGTTGCCGTGCGCGAGAAGGGCGCCGGCCAGGAACGAGACGGTCAGCAAAAACGTGATAGCCTTTTTCAGCATATGTCTCCTTAATGGTGATGTTTCTGCGTTTCCCCAGAAGGGTCGCTTTCGCCCTCGAGAAATCGCTTGATTTCGTCTTCTTCTTCCAGGTCTGCGGGACTCTTCGGGTTCATGTCCTTCATTCGCGCCACTTCCTCGTCCGTCATTTCAGGGAGATGCCGGATGAAGCGCACGAGCTTCCAACTATCCTCATCCTCCCCGGCGTTGTTCGGACCAAACGCGGGCATACCCGTAAACCGCACGCCATTGTGGATGATGTAGTGAAGCTCGCCGTCGCTGAGATTCTGCGTGTTTTCTTGCCGCATATCCGGGGGCTTCGGATACAGACCCTTTCCGATGAGAGCGTTCCCGCTTCCATCGTTGCCGTGGCAAATCGCGCAATGATCCGCGAAGTGCGCCATGGCATCCGCAAGCACTTCCGGGCTGGCGGCCACCGGATTCGCCATCTGACGTGCTCGGCGAGGCACTGCGATGTGACGCAACTGGCGAGCCAGAAATGCCTCAGCCGCATTCGGTTCGTCGCGCGCGCTGAAGCCGCGCCGCACGACGTAGACGGCTGTTACCGCCATGATCGCAACGGCCGCCGCGAGAAATGGAGTGGCGTATTTCATTCGCTTGCTATTGTATGATGCCTGGACCAGGCCGAATTGCGCAATCTCGGACATTACAGATCCTTGTACGGCAGGATCGGCAAACTCGGCGTGTTATGATTCAGCCCATGTCCTTGAGGAGGAAATTGATGCGGCGGGCATTCCTGTCAACGATTATTTCGGTTTGTGCCGTTCTGCTTACGGTACAGGCGCAGCAGCCACAAACAGTGATGCAAGGCGTATATGCAGAAAATCAGGCGAGACGTGGCCAGACCATTTACAAGGCTCAGTGCGCGTTGTGTCACGGTGAAATGCTCGAAGGCCGTCTCGGCCCGCCCTTGACGGGAGACGAGTTCGTCAGTGATTTCGCAAAGCAGCCGCTGTCGGAGCTGTTCGGCAAGATTCGCAACACGATGCCGCAGGACAATCCCGGAAAATTGATGCCGGAAGAGACTGCCGACATCCTGGCATATATCCTTCAGGCCGGCAAATTTCCGGCGGGACGTGCCGAGCTTAGAGCGGACGAAGCGGCGCTGAAGCAAATCACCTGGCCTGCGAATGCCGGTCGGCCGAAGACCGCCTCGGCTGCAAGTCCCGCGTCGTCATTTCCGCCTGCCGGCAACCTGGCACAGGTGATGCGCGGTATTCTCTTTCCGAATTCCAATATTATTTTTACTGTTCAGACGCACGATCCCGCCGAGAAGAGAACAACACCGGAAGGAGCAGCTCTCGCCGGTGGATTCAATTGGACCATCTGGGGCAGTGACATCTATTCGGGATGGGATCTCGTGGATTATGCTGCTGTTGCTCTAGCCGAATCCGCGCCGCTGATGCTGACGCCCGGCCGCCGATGCGAGAATGGAAAACCGGTTCCGGTGAACGATCCTGAATGGTTGAAGTTTACAGAGGAACTCGCTGAAGCGGGACGAGCGGCGTACAAGGCCTCGCAGACGAGAAATCAGGAAACCGTCAGCGACATCAGCAGCGTGATTGCTGATGCGTGCCTTCACTGTCATCAAGTTTACCGCGACAAGCCGGGAAGAGGCCGAGATCCTGTCGATCCCTCGAATAGAGCGAACCGCTGCACCAAGTGAGGACAGGTTTACTCACATTACATCAACAGCCCGCCGGCTAGCGCAATGAGCCAGACGAATAGAGCGACCGAGCCAGCTACTTTCCAACCGGCGATTCGGGCGGTCGCCAACAGCGATGGGAGATTGATCGCCGGGCCGGCGAATAGCAACGCGACTGCGGCTCCAGCAGGCAACCCCGCCGAGAGCAAGCTCAAAGCCAGTGGAATTTCAAGGAACGTCGGCAGGGCGAGCGGGACCGCCAGTGTTCCCACAAACAGGATTGCCAATGTGCGCGACGTGCCGCCAGCGAACGCACCTGCAGGCAACCACTGAACCAGAATCATCGAGACAACCAGTCCGAGGATGAGGGCGGGAACTGTGCGGACCAGAACATTGTACAGCGCCTGTCCGAAGGACTCTTTAGGTGCCCCATTGCGGAGTTCACTACGCACCGCGACCTGTACACGAGGGAACAGCGATTCGACGCTCGGACCAATCGCGGCGACTGCCACAATCGACAAGATAAGCCGCATCAGGCCGATTCCAGGACCAAACAACATGAATGTCAGTACCAGCGCCGCCGGATTCAATGCGGGTGACGCCAACATTAGCGTCAATGCCGGAGCCAGCCGCGCCGATGTTTCATAGACTGCGCCGAAAATTGGGGCAACACAGCAGGAACAGAGCATCAAAGGCGCGCCGGCCAAACCTGCTCTCAATTGGGTGCGGGTTCCGTGCACGGCCAGTATTCTTTTCCACATATCCGCGGGCACATACGCGCGTACGGCGGCACTGATCAGAATGCCGAATGCCAATGCCGGCCAAATGACGAGAAAGTAATTGACCGATCGATCGACCGCATTGACGGCAGTGGCTGGATATCCCAGCGCAACGACCTCGGGTCTTGCTGCAATCACCCCTGTCCTCCAGACGGAGCTCAGCACTGCCAGAGACGTGCGAGTCTTATAAGCAATGAGGCCGGCCGCGAACAGCAGCGGAATAGTCAGCGTGAAACGGCGCATGTCCGAGTGATTGTATCAGCTAACCGTCTCCGCACTGTAGCGTGCAACCAGACCTGTCCGGACACTGCGCCGATAGACGCCAGTAAAGACCCAACATGCCAAAAACACATAGACAACCGCGAGCACAACGCTCCAGATCAAGGCGTTTACCGAAGGCGGGTGGCCTGAAATAATGGCGCGCAGGTTCTCAAAAACGTAGGACGGCGGAAGAATGCGCGAGAGGTATTACATCCACGTTGGCAGTGTCGCGAGTGGATAAAACACACCGGCAATAAAGTTCCGAAAACGGCGTAGCTCAAATTGCTCGAGCACCGATTCAATGCGATCGGACAAATGTCTCACACCGTAGATGAGGCCGAATACGTGCAGATTCTGGTAGACGGTCAAATTTCGCGGAAGCGGCGCGTACACTGCCGCGAAGTTCGTACAGTCGAGAGCCTGTGAACGCTGGCGTGCCACATCAATGCCTTCGATATGGATAGAACCGGATGTCGGCTCAAGAACACTGAGAACCATATTGATCGTCGTGGTCTTTCCAGCTCCATTCGGCCCGAGTAATCCGACGATCTCGTTGCGTTCCACCTCAAAGGAGATCCCGTCCACAGCGATCGTGTCGCCGTATTTCTTCGACAGGTTCTCTACCGAAAGCACGTTGAGCATCGTGACAGTCCCCCGAAATGACAATTGAACATTGAACAATTTTTTCCGGAAATGTTCATTGTTCACTGTTCACTGTTCAATTGTCATTGGAATCCGAGAGGCCCTCCCCGAGGGAGAGGAAATCGCCTTGACACCCCCGTGCACTCCTGTGAGATTGTCTGGTGCTATGAACCAACTTTCCTGCATGACGATGTTATTTCTGATATTCGCCGCCGTACCTGCGTTCCCGCAATCGCCTTCTACCGGAGCGCAACTGAGCGGCACTATACTCGACCCGAACGGCGCGGTGGTGCCTGGAGCGACTGTGACGTTGCGCTCTGACACTACAGGAGTTGAACAATCGACCACCGCAGATGCATCCGGTCAATACGCCTTTCTGTTGGTGCCGGCGGGTCAATATACCCTCACGGTTGAGGCCGCCGGCTTCAGCAAGCTTACGGACACCGGCGTGACACTGACGGTTGGTCAACTCGCCAAGCTGCCGCTGACCTTACAGCTTGCCACCGTAACGGCGGAAGTCTCGGTGACCAGCGACGCCCAGTTAGTCGAGACCACACGCATTTCCGTCGCGACAACAGTCGACCAGACGCGGATCGACAACCTCCCCATCAATGGCCGCAACTACATTAATTTCACCCTGACCAACTCTCAGGTTGCGCGCGATACGGCGCCTTCCATTGGGGCCGCGCCGACATCCGGATTAAACGTCGGGGGCCAGCGCGCCCGCGCCAATCTGGTAAATGTAGACGGTGCAGATGCGGTCGACAATTCCGTCAACGGCGTTCGCTCGACAGTCTCGCAGGAGGCAGTGCAGGAGTTTCAGATCATCACCAATGGTTATGCTCCCGAATACGGCCGGGCATCGGGAGGTGTGGTCAATATCATCACCCGCTCGGGGACGGATGTGCTGCATGGTACGGCGTTCGGGTATCTGAGGAACCGGAAGATCCAGGCGGTGAACCCGTTTTCGACTGAGAAAGATCCCGCGTACACGCGCGTGCAGAGCGGCTTCACGCTAAGCGGTCCGCTGAAGAAGGATAAAACGTTTTACTTTTTATCGTTTGAGAACACACGCAGGCACGAGACCGGCTTTTCCAGCATCGGCGCCGACAATTTCGGACTGACGCCGCTGGCTGTGCCTGGGGCCGGCACGTTTCAAGTTACTCCGGCGCAGGCCGAGTTCTTTGCGGCCAATGCCGGCGCTCTGGCGTTGCCGCCAACAGACCCTCGCTATCAATTCCTGGCATCCTATCTCTTCGCAACAGGAGCTTCCTCAGCAGTCGCAACTACGGGCGCGCAGCCTGCCGCCTTCGGTGGACGCCGGGGATTTGCCAGCAGCTGCACACCGCTAACATTGGTGTGTGCTCCATTACCCGCATCATTTGCGCCCCTGAATTCGGTGCGCGGCGATTTTCCCGTTTTCGAAGGGACGAGCATCTATTCGCTGCGGCTGGATCACCACTTTAACAGTTCACATCAAGTGATGTTGAGGGGCAGTGCCAGTCCGAGCACGGTCACGGGTATTCAGGTGAACGCGCAAGGCGCGGCGCAGAATTTCGGCCAGAACGCGTTCTCGCGGACTTCGCAGCAGATTTTCCGCGATGCCGGTGTCACCGCACAACACACGTGGACGATCAGTGCGAACAAAGTCAACGAACTCCGTTTCCAATTTGCCCGGCGGGGTCTTCTTTATACCTACTCACCTGATCCTGCGGGCGGTGATGTCGCTGTCAATATTCCGGGGTTTGCATTTATCGGACGGGAGCCGTTCAGCTTCGTACGCCGCAATGAACAGCGCTATCAGTTCACCGACAATTTCTTGTGGGCGCGTGGCTCTCACATGGTGAAGTTCGGCGCCGACGTCAACCATTTGCCGCTCACAGCGGATTTCACCGTGAATTTCGGCGGCGTGTACAACTTTGGTGAAATATCGCCGGGCGCTTTCGGCCTGCCCACGACGTTTGGGGGACTGACCGTGCCGAATTTCAGCCCGGTGCAGGCCTACGGCTTGGGCGTGCCTCAGGTATTCATACAAGGGATCGGAAACCCGCACCAGTCTTTCAGCAATACGGCGTTGGGTCTGTTCGCTCAGGATTCGTGGCGGCTGTACCCTAACCTGACGTTGAACTACGGCGTGCGTTATGACGTCGAATTCACACCAGTCTTTTCGGCGGTGAATGAAATCTCGCGAAAAGCACAGGATGCTCTGGGGATCGTTAAGGGCATTCCTCGCGACACCAACAATATTGCGCCGCGCATCGGCCTGGCGTGGGATCCCGGAAATAACGGCAAAACCGTTATCCGCTCCAGCTATGGGATGTTTTACGGTCATCCGCTGCTGGCGCTCGCGTTCGATTCGGCCGTCGCCGACGGCAGCGGCGCGCCGCAATTCGCTTGGACTGGCGGGGCGCCTGCGCCGTGCACAAGCCCGGCGGCGGGAATTGCGAATATCAATGCAACAAATATTTTTCAGGGGCTGCTCGGCTGTCTGCCACCCAGTTTTGGCTACCTTCCGAACGAACAGCGTTTCAACGCGCTGTTGCCGAATTCCATCTTCATCAATCAGAACTATCTCGGTGCGGGCCTGCCGCTGTCGATCCTGCCATTCGGTCTTCCAACGGGGAACAATTTCGAGTTTTCGTATTCCGAGCAAGCGAATCTCGGCATCGAGCATGAGTTGAGCCACGACATAGCGCTCAATGTGTCCTACAACTTTAATGCCGGGCATCATCTAAACCGGCCTCTTGATGTCAACGCGCCCGTTTACAGCGCCCTGATTTCAAACTGGCAGGCGGCGATGTCGGATCAGGCGCTCACAGCCACACAAAAGGCGGCGTTTGCTGCCAATCCGTTGCTGGTTGATCGGGCCGGCGTCAGCCCCACACTGGGACCTTATGTGCCGGCGGCGGTGACGAATTTCTTCCGCCGCTCGGGAGCAAATCCGACCTATTGCGGTGCCGCCACGAATGGAGTGACCTGCGCCAACCCGCTATTACCCCCAGCGGCGCTGACGCTGATCTCGGCTGTGGAGACGCGTTATGGGCTTGGGCTGGGCGTGCCGGTGCCATGGGGCGGTATGACGCCGAACGTGTCGGATGGGAACTCGGTTTATCACGGCCTTACGGCGAATCTGCGCAAGCGCTTCAGCCGTAGCTGGGAGATGCTGGCGTCCTACACGTGGTCTCACGCAATCGACGATTCTACGGATCTTGAAACACCGCTGGCGCCGCAGGACAACTTCCATCCGAACGAGCGCTCCAATTCGATTTTCGACCAGCGGCATCGATTTGTGTGGAGCGCGATTTATCAGTCCGGCCAGGTGAACGCTGGCAATACAGCACGTCGGCTTCTCAGTAATTGGACTATCGCGCCGATCATCGAATTCGGTTCCGGACGCCCATTTGCGATCCTGACGGGAGCCGATACGAACTTCGACTTCGGTTCCAACACGGACAGGCCGAACGTCGTCCCTGCGGGGACGCCGACGAACTCGTGCGGTGACAAACCCGTCGCGTCGAAGTACTCGCCAACCGGATTTCTTCAGGCAGCCTGTTTTATCGATAACACTGTCCCCGGCAATCTCGGAAGAAATGCGGGGACTCGTCCTGCGACAATCTTTACCGATCTCCGCGTTAGCCGGCGGATAAGGTTAACCGAGCGCGTGGCACTCGACGGTATTCTCGACATTTTCAATTTTGTGAATCGATTTAATGTTGCCGATGTCAACCCGCTTTACACTCAGGCGGGCACGCCCACAGCAGCGTTCGATCCACGGCAACTGCAGGTAGCGCTGAAAATGAACTGGTAGGGCTTCGGGAAATTTTGAAATCGGACGATTCCTGCATCTCAAATCCGAAATTGCGAAATTTCGAATTGGACTTCGATCTTCGCCGTCCAATTTAAGATCTCGGATTTCGAATTTGAGATGCAGGAATCGTCCGATTTCAAAATTTACGGGAGGTCTACTTCTTCTCCCGAGCCTTGCCCTTTCCGTTCACGTTCGCGTCGACCCATTTCAGAATCACGTCGGCGACATCCAGGTTATTGGTGCCCAGCATCATCATGTGGGTTGTGCCGTTGAAGACCGGATTGCCTGATTCATCGAGCTTCATGTAGTCTGCTTTGGCTGTGCCTTTCCCCGCGGCGCGCCGCGCATTAATAGCCTCAACTGTGGTTTGGCACACTTCGCTTGCGGGTGTGTAGTCGCCTTTGAGCGCGAGATACGGAATATTGTCGAAGTCTTCGGGCTTGAGTCCACTGTTGGGGAGCGAACACGAACCCTCAACTGTAATCAGCGCCTTCACCATATCGAGATGACCACGTTCCTTGAGTATCCGAAGCATATGGTGCCCCATGATGCCGGATTGGGAGTGTGTCGCAACAATCGCGCCTCCGAGTTTTTCGACCAGCAGAGCCAGATCCTGCGGCGTCCAGGTGTTGGCCGGAGACAGTTCCTTCGGATCACAACTCGCACAAATCGAACCCGGCAGCGTGACTTCCGCGTTCGGCACTAATTGCTTGTAGTACTCGAGAGCGTAGTAATTGTTTGGACCCGCAGGCGGCTTATCGATGGCAGCAGTGCGTGCAACAACGGTCGGATCTATCGCGGAGATCGGATATGCGGGAAAGTAGTTTCCATGAGCTGCGGTGGGTTGTGGGTCGCCAGGATCGCCGTGACGGATGAGCGTGCCGTTCAAAATCGTTGACTCCGGCGGTACAAGATGGCCGAACCAATTCGTCCATGCAACGTTGTCGGGGATCCGTCCGAAACTCGGAGTTTTCGAGAGACCTTTCTGCGTATCGCCGCTTCTGATTAGTGCGGCGGCTTCATGGATTACCGATTCATCGAATCCGGATCGGCCGCGTCCGGCTTGATCGACAACGTAGGTCGAAATGCCGCGTCGTACGAAGTATGGCTGCCAGCCTTCACGCCCATCCGGAGTCGATTCGAGACACGCTCCCGTATGACCGGATCCATGCACCATGATCACGGGCGGCACGTTCGGCGCCTTGCGTGCCGGTATCTGGAACTGCACATACATTTGGCCGATCGTTATCTGGTTTGGCGTGTTTGACTGATTTGGGCCAGGCACGGTGGCGTAGTCCGTGACCTTCGGCACGCCACCGATGAAAAAGCTGCCCTGATCCTCGATTACCAGCGGCTTCGTCAGGAATTTTTTTGTCCTGTTGCCGTCCTCGGCGAGAACGGTGGCCGCGGCCAACACAAACACGATGAGAGATTGAACAAATACAGTGAGTCGATTCATACATGCTCCTTTTTACGACGAGGCGATTACCCCGGAGTTTTCACGCCGTTCCGGAGCATCTCCACGGCTTTCTCGAGTCTTCTTAAGCGTGTTTCTGCTTTTTTTGCTTCAGTGATCCAGCGGCAGTACTCCTTGCGGTGTGTATAGCTGAGTTTTTCAAAAGCGGGCAGCAGGGTTTCTTTCTTCAGCACGTTTCGGAAATCCGCAGGAATTTCGATCGCGCGTACAGCTTCGTCCTTCCAAACCTCGACCTCCACGGTGTCGCCCGCCTGCTTACCGATTTCCTCGCGGATCGACTTAAGGAGGCCGAGTACATGTCGCGGATGACTATATTTCAAAAGCGATCCCTGGTACGACACACCGTCGAATGTAGCCTTTATCGGCACGTTGCCTTTGGTGCCGAATTCTTTTTCGACATCATACGGAAAAAATACGAATGCTCCTCCGCTGGCCCCTGCCTGAACCTTCGCTTTGAATTTGTATTTTTTCATCGCGTGACTCTAAACGACAAATGACAATTGAACATTGAACAATGACAAAGCATTTGAATGTTCATTGTTCAATGTTCAATTGTCATTTGTCACTTTTTCATGAGCCCGTCCCACCGGCTCATGACGTCCGTATGGATTCCGAATTGATCCAGGGCACGCATGACGATGTGATTGACCATGTCATCGACCGATTGGGGATGGTTATAGAAGGCCGGAACCGGAGGCGTAATGACCACTCCCATTCGGGAGAGCTTCAGCATATTTTCCAGATGGATATCGTTTAGCGGAGCTTCGCGCACCATCAACGCCAGCTTACGCCGTTCTTTGAGAATGACGTCGGCCGCTCGGTGAATGAGGTTGTCCCCCTGGCCGTGCGCGATTGCCGCCAGCGTACGCATGCTGCATGGCGCGACGATCATCCCCTCGGTGACGAACGAGCCGCTGGAAATCGCGGCACCCTGATCCGTATCTCCGTACGTGTGCCCGGCGAGCGACTTCACGTAGTCCACCGTATACGGCGTCTCGTGCAAAAGCGTTCGTATGCCCCACTTGCTCATGACGAGATGCGTCTCAACGCCTGCATCCTTCATTACCTCGAGCAGCCGCACGCCGAAAATCGTGCCCGTCGCCCCGGTAATACCAACGATAATTTTCATGAGTGTTCCATCAAATCCCGAGCAGCGGCCAGTAAAAGGGCACCAGCAACAGCAGTAGCACCGATTCGACGGCGGTTAGCCACAGACCGATGCGAAAAAGGTCTTTGCCCCGGAAATATCCATAAGAATAACCTACGAGCAAAACGGTGGACTGATACGCAAAGATTTTTCCAGCCGACGCGAACGTCCAGACCATTCCAACCGCCAAAGGATCTAAGCCGCGTGATTTCGCGAAGTTCATCAGCAAAGGAACCGACGTCCCCAGCATGGAGACTTCGCTTGCAAGAAACAGGTGGTAGACAAAGCCCGTCCAATAGAGAACGACAGTCGAGCTCCAAATATTCGTCAGCAGCGGCTCCATCCAGGCGAACATGACCTTGGTGAGAA